>JAAUYH010189805.1_pt1 | contig 14827 bp, 7 predicted proteins | sample 7278061 | NCBI WGS metagenome assembly JAAUYH01 (sample SAMN14350203, study PRJNA611818) | marine sediment metagenome | isolation source: surface marine sediment (0.6m) | place: French Polynesia: Moorea | collected 2018-08
AGCTAACAGTGGCATTTTTAGTCAGGTAAGAAACACAGGAATGGGCAACTCTGGTGGGATTAATATTACTACTACTAAGTTGTCTTTAACACAGGGAGGTAGAGTAAGTGCCAGTACTTTTGGAGATGAAAATGCTGGAGCTATTACCATCAAAGCTTTCGATACCATCTCAGCAGATGGGGAAGACCAAGATGGAGGAGCTAACAGTGGCATTTTTAGTCAGGTAAGAAACACAGGAATGGGCAACTCTGGTGGGATTAATATTACTACTACTAAGTTATTCCTGAGACAGGGAGGTCAAGTAACTGCCAGTACTTTTGGAGATGGAAATGCCGGAACTATTAGCATCCAAGCTTTTGATACCATCTCAGCAGATGGGGAAGACCAAGATGGATTTAACAGTGGCATTTTCAGTACAGTAGAGAAAAAAGCAATAGGCACTGGAGGGGGGATAGATATTACTACTGCTAAGTTACTCCTGAGACAGGGAGGTCAAGTAACTGCCAGTACTTTTGGAGATGGAAATGCTGGAACTATTACCATCAAAGCTTCTGATACCATCTCAGCAGATGGGGCAGACCAAGATGGATTTAACAGTGGTATTTTCAGTACAGTAGAAGAATTTGGAAAAGGAAATGCCAATGATATTAAGATCTATACTAATAACCTATATCTCACTAATGACGCAGAAATATCAGTAGAGAGTTTAGGACAAGGAAATGCAGATAATCTTTATATTCAAGCCAACTCTTTAGCCTTGTCAACAGGAGCAGCCTTGTCAGCATCAACCCCTGTGGGTATTGGTGGCAATATTACTCTGCAAATTGCTGATAATTTAACCATTAGAGATAACAGTACTATTTCAGCAGAAGCATTAGAAGATGCTGATGGTGGTAACATCACTATTGATGCTGATTTTGTCATTGCTTTCCCCAACCAAAACAACGATATTATTGCTCGTGCAGCAGAAGGAATAGGGGGAGAGATTAATATTACTACTAACGGAATTTTTGGCATCGAGGAGCGGAACTCTCAACCACCAAACAATACTAATGATCTTGATGCTAGTTCTGATATCGGTCTAGATGGAGAAGTTCTCATCAATCAACCTGATGTTAATCCCACAGAAGCATTAGAAGAGTTACCCTCAGATGTTGTGGATGTCACCAGATTAGTGGCTCAAAATCTCTGTCAACAAGGAAAAGGAAGTGAATTTATCGTCACAGGAAAGGGCGGTAAAGCTCCTAGTCCCAGTCAAGTTAGGAATGGAGAGATTAGTGAAATAGATTTGGTTGAACCAGCCCCAACCTCACCCCCAACCCCTCTCCTACCAGAGAGGGGAGCTTTAGATCATGACTCACAACAGATTATTGTAGAAGCGATGGGCTGGATAATTAATGAGCGGGGAAATATAGAATTAATTGCGGATAAAACTGATGTTCATGGTTCTCCTCCACAGCCAAAAAATCCCCAAATTTGCCCCACAACTTCTCCCTAATCAATCAACAAACGTTTGTCACATCTTTAGGAGAGCTTCCTAGACAGCATAATAGTCAACTACCCAACGCTAATTTCTCCGAAATATAGCGTGGGCGCAGGATTACCCAATTTTTAATTAAAAGTGCAATAAATCACCAAGAAATAAATTTCTTGGCTAATATATCAAGTCCTCTCAAGAGGACTCTTATCTAGTTTTCATAACAAACAGCTATTACTCTATTTGAATAGGCTTATGGTCTTAGACCGTGAAACTTGAGTTTCGTGAGTGTTTTGTATCAAGATGCAAGCTCTGAGTTGGAAATAGTTATACCGTTTCTCAAAACTAATAAGAGACTTGGTATAAGTAAGGGCAATAGGGAACAGGCTAAATAAGGGTTTGAGAGTTTTTTCTAATAATAAATAACTTTCTATCTCTTTAGCAAATGCACGAGAATTGAGATTAGACCTAAAAAAAACAAACTCCCATTATCAATGAGAGTTTATGATTGTGTCTGATAATTTATGCTTTATTTTTCAGCAATTAAAGAACTTTGTTCCGTTAAATTGTTTAATTTATGATGACCATTGCCATTGTTGTGATTAGAGTCTCCTGAATCATCGGACTTGATGAAATAGGATTCGATACTTTTAACAGTGATATAAAGAGAAGGTACAAGGAACAGACTTAATACTGTAGCAAAGAGCATTCCTCCAAATACCGCCGTACCAAGTGACCAACGACTAGCAGCACCAGCACCTACAGCAGTTACTAGAGGAAGGAAACCTACTAAGCTGGAAATAGCTGTCATGAGAATGGGACGAAAACGCTCTTGTCCTGCTTTGATAGCTGCACGAACTATGTTTAATCCTTGTTCTCGTAATTGGTTGGCATATTCTACGATTAGGATGGCATTTTTACTTGCCAAACCAATCAGCATTACTAATCCTACCTGACAATAGACATCGTTGTTAATTAGGGGCCAAAGACTACCTACTTGCAAAATATTGGCTCTGCCCCAAATAGCTGCGATCGCACCTAAAATGGCAAGGGGAACAGTGAGCATGATAATTATCGGATCGACAAAGCTTTCATACTGGGCTGCTAGTACTAAGAAAGCCATAATTAAGCCGATTCCGAAGATAATTGCGGATTGTCCGCCAGAATTTTTCTCTTCTAGGGCTATACCTGTCCATTCATAACCAAAAGCAGGGGATAAGACTTCTGCTGCAATTTCTTCCATTGCTTGAATAGCTTGTCCTGTACTGTATCCTGGTGCTGGATTCCCTCGAATATTGATGGCGCGGAACAGATTATAGTGGGTGATAGTTTGGGGTCCTGTAAATTCAGTAAGTTTTACTAAGTTACCTAAAGGTACTAAATCTCCATCGTTGGAACGGACATATAGTTTGTTAATATCTTGAGGATTGGAACGAAATTCTCCTTCTGCTTGGATATATACCCGATATTGTCTCTGTCCGAGTACAAAGTCATTGACGTATTGTGACCCTAAGTAAGCCTGTAGGGTATTAAATACCTCATCAATGTCGATATTGAGAGCTTTAGCGCGATCGCGGTTAACTTCTACTTCAATTTGGGGTGTATTGGCTGCAAATTGGGTAAAAGCTGCTGCTATTTCTGGTCTAGCATTGGCTGCTGCAATAATTTTATTGGCATTTTCTATTAAAGCGGTAATGGGCAACCCGCGACGGTCTTGTAGTTGAAATTCAAAACCACCAAAGGTACTTAAACCACGGACAGGAGGGGCGTTTACCGCGAAGGCTCTTGCTCCTTTGATCCCTTGAAATGCACCGTTGAGACGACCGAGAACCGAATAAACTGATTTATCTTGTCCTGGTCTTTCTGACCAAGGTTTCAGCTTAGAAAATACGAAACCGCGATTGCTACCGTTACCACTAAAACCAAAGCCACTGAGGGTAAAATATCCGTCTATTTCAGGGATTTTCGCCATTTCATCCCCGATTTGATCCATAATACGGTCAGTGTAGTTGAGAGATACTCCGTCTGGTGCTTGAACGATGGTGAAGAAATAACCTTGGTCTTCTTCAGGAACAAAACCTGTAGGGATTAGGTTGTAAAGGAAGTAAGTAAAGACAACTAAAGCAGTAAAACCAGCTAACACAAAAGGACGAACATACTTTTGGGTCAGAAAACCAATACTTTTGGCATAAGCATCGCTAATCCAATTGAAAACTCGATTAAATTGCTCAAAAAACCAGTCTAAAATTCCTCCTGTTTTTTCCTTTTGACGCAATAATAATCCTGACATGGTAGGGGAGAAAGTCAGAGCGTTAAAGGTAGAAAGGGCGATCGCAAATATAATGGTTAGAGCAAATTGCTGGAAAATTACCCCTGTTGTTCCAGGAAAGAAGGATACAGGAATAAATACTGCTGCTAACACTAAAGAAGTTGCAATTACTGCACCACTTAACTCGTTCATCGTGTCCATTGCAGCGATGCGAGGCTTCATTCCTCGTTCTACTTTAGTGGCGATCGCTTCTACTACCACAATCCCATCATCTACTACTAACCCTGTGGATAACACCATCGCAAACAAGGTCAGAGTATTAATTTGAAACCCAAATACATTCAGGAATGCAAACGCCCCAATCAATGATACAGGAATGGCGATCGCAGGTATTAAAGTAGTCCGCCAGTCTTGTAAAAAGATGAAAATAATCAAAACAACCAGTAATACTGCTTGTATCAGAGTTTTAACTACTTCTTGCAGAGATACTTCCACAAACGCCGTCGCATCAAGAGCTACTTCATAATTCATCCCTCGGGGGAATTGCCCTGATAATTCCTCTATTTTCTCCTTGACTTGAGTCGCTACCTGAAGTGCATTTGTTCCTGGTAACTGAAATATCCCCAACCCAATCGCACCAGAACCTTTGTAACGGGCTGTTGTATCGTAGCTTTCTGCACCTAATTCCGCTCTTCCCACATCTCTGAGCTTGATTAGGTTTCCTCTTTCTCCTACAGCGATCACCATGTTTTCAAACTCTTCGGCTGTTCTTAATCTTCCTACAGCACGAAGGGTGAATTCAAAATTTTGCTCTTCTGGGGAAGGTTGTCGACCTATTCCACCTGCACCTACCTGAATATTTTGCTCTTCTAAGGCATCAACTACACTTTGAGCAGTCAGATTTCTGGCTGCTAAAGCATCAGGATTGAGCCAGAGACGCATCGCATAGCGACGTTCTCCAAAAATTACGGCTCGACCCACACCTTCAATACGTCTAATTTGATCTATAACGTATAAGTCTAAGTAGTTACTTAAAAATAAGTCGTCGTACTCCCCATTTTCAGCAAAAAAAGCAATCCCGAGCAATAAGTCTGGGGATGATTGCTGCACACTGATACCAGTTTGTTGTACCGAACTGGGTAATTGAGTTTCTGCCCGAGCCACTCTATTCTGAACGTTAACCTGAGCGATATTGCGGTCAGTATCTACAGGGAAGGAAACAGTAATATTCGATATCCCGTTATTACTGGTGTTAGAGGAGATATATTGCATACCCTCCACCCCATTAATTTCTCGTTCGAGAATGTTGGTAACATTAGTTTCTGTGGTTTCTGCATCTGCACCAATATAAGTGGATGCTACCTCAATCTGGACTGGTGCAATCTGAGGTAGTTGGGAAATTGGTAGAGCAGGAATACTAATTGCTCCTACCAGCACCACAATAATGGCGCATACTGCCGTTAAGATAGGCTTTCTAATAAAAGTGTCTGCTATGCTCAGTAACATAATGAAGCTAGAAGTTAGTGGTTAGTGGTTAGTGGTTTGTTGTTACCGATTATTGGGAGGGTGGAAGCGTGGGACAGTATCCCCAAAGTATTACCTTGCGGATACTGTAATTAGTATTTAATAGTTAATTACTAATTGTTAATTGTTGATTGATTCGGTGACAAGTTATAACTCTTCACTGATAACTGCTCACTGGAGATGGGAATACCATCGGCAAGATTGAGTATTCCCGATGTGATTAGGTTCTCTCCTGCTTCGATACCCGAAATGATTTGATAAGCTTGACCTTGAATATCTCCCAACTTAACAACTTTTTGTCTGGCTACTAAGGTGGTTGTGCCTTTTTTTTCTGTTTCTTCGGCGACAAAGACAAAGTTTTGTCCAGCGATGCGAGATATGGCAGTAGTAGGAACTAAAACACCAGGCTTTTCTGACCAAATTACTCTAGCTCTGACAAATTGTTCGTCTTGCAGACTACCATTGTTGGGGAATGTGGCTTTAGCTAGTATTGATTGCTGAGTCGAATTGACGGTAGGGGAGATAAAACTAATCCTCCCTTCAATTTCGGCATCTCCTTGATTACCTACAATAGCAACAGGTAAGCCTAGTTTTAACCTACGAGCTTGCTCGATAGGAATAGCAATATTTAGTTCTAAATTGTTGTTTTGAGTAATCGTAGTTAAGCGATCGCCAGCTTCCACATAATCCCCTACTTCCGGAACAATATCACCCACAATGCCATCTATGGGAGCAACAATACGATTAAATTCTAAATTTTCGCTGGCTACTCCTACTCTGGCTTGAGCTTGACTTAGCCCTGCTCTTTCTCGCTCCACATTTGCTAAAGCTGCTCTAACGTTTTCTTGTGCTGCAATCAAAGCTTTATTACTAGCTCTTAGTGCTTGTTTGAGAGCATCTCTTTGGGCGATCGCAGCATCTAAATCCCTAGTGCGATCATCAAGAAATTGTTTCGATTCTGCGCCTTCTTGAACTAGAAATTTGGCTCGCTCAATATTAGTTTGAGCTAAAGCCACTTCTGCTTCTTGTCTGCGTAAATCTGCTTTACTTTGCTCTACTTGTGCTTCAACTCTGGCGACTTCTGCTTCTGCGGTTTTCACCTGTGCTTGAGCGTTAGCTACATCTGCTTGACGGATCTTAACATCAGAAACTGCTGCATTTACTTCTGCTTCTTCCCTATTTTCTTGCAGTTGTACTATTAGTTGTCCTTGTTTCACGCGTTCGCCTTCTTTGACGGCAATGCTGATAATACGCCCTTCGACTCTGGGAGCTAATGTAACTCTTTCTTGCGCTTCTAAACTACCAAGAAATTCGGAACTCTCCTCTAATCTACTAACTTTTAAGCTCTGGGTTTCCACGGGTAAAACTTGAGGTGCAAACCCCTGTTGTTGCTCTTGCTTTCCACAAGCTGTCAAAGTCATTACAAACGTTAATGCCATGCCTGCTAGCTTTCTGTCTAGCAGATTGTTAGAAATAGTCATGAATAATTAACAATATATTACGATGTGTGTGTTTTAATGAAAATGCTTAAAATATTATGTTCTAGATATTAACATTTTTTACATTTTACTTTCGTATATCTTAAGACCTATGTATTTTCCCTAGGGACTATGATATTATTTATACACTTTTAACAATAGCTGAAGGTAACAGTGCTTTAGTTCTAGTTACTGGATTAATACAGACGTGGTTAGTAGTTGCTTGGACTATCGCCTTATCAGGAGAGTTGAGCCGAAAAATAGAGTAGGCGATCGCAAAGCTGAAATCATCGATTGATTCTGATTGTAGAGTAATTTCCAGTTTGTCGCCACAAAACATGGGACGAAAAAAGTGGATTTCCCCGTGTACGATAGGAAGAGCGATTTTTTTTTCTTGGAGTAATGTTCCCAGACTAATTCCAATTGTGTCTAACCATTCTTCATAAGCTTCATGACACATCTCCATTGCTCTAGCAAAATAAACCACACCAGCAGCATCGGTATCAGCTAGATATACAGTTCTTAAGTAGGAAAAAGGCATAATCATTTATTAGTGGTTAGTGGTTAGTAGTTAATTGTTAATTGCTCATCGCTCCTGCTTATGGTCTCCCTTTTTGTAAAATGTTGCTAGCTTACCTATCAAGACATACTTCACTCAACCGAAAATTGCTATATACTTCTTAGCAATAACAAATTTTTGATTATAAAAAATGTTTCCAGACTATATACCTACAGAGGCTAAGAAACTAACAGAAGCCACATCCATTGAGTTAGTCAAACAAATTCGACTAGAAGCTATAGCCACTTCTTTTAGTGCTGAACCTATCCGTACAGCTTATGTCAAACAGGGAGAAGGAAACACACCAATATTATTACTGCATGGTTTTGATAGTTCTCTTTTAGAGTATCGTCGTATTATGCCATTAATAGGACAAATGAGGGAAGTTTATGCAGCAGACTTATTAGGATTTGGTTTCAGCGATCGCGCTTCTAATTTACCCTATGGTGCAGCAGGAATTAAGAATCATCTTTACTATTTCTGGAAACAGATAATTCAAAAACCAGTGATTCTAGTAGGTGCTTCCATGGGAGGAGCAACAGCAATTGATTTTACTCTTACTTATCCCGAATTAGTTAAAAAGTTAGTCTTATTAGATAGTGCTGGTTTAACCAAACAGCCAGTAATAGGTAAGTTTATGTTCCCCCCTCTCGACTATTGGGCTACCGAATTTCTCCGCAATTCTAAAGTCAGACAAAATATTAGTAAAGCAGCTTATTATGATAAAAGTTTGGCTAGTGCTGATGCTCAGATTTGTTCCGCTTTGCATTTACAATGTCCCAATTGGAATAAAGCTCTAATCTCTTTTACTAAAAGTGGCGGTTACGGTTCATTCATTAAGAAAATTAAGGATATTACTCAACCAACTTTAATTTTATGGGGCAAACAAGACCAAATTTTAGGCACCAAAGATGCAGCTAAGTTTGCTAAATTTATTCCCAACAATAAATTAGTTTGGATTGACCAATGCGGTCATGTTCCCCATCTAGAAAAGCCTGAAAGAGTAGCGACAGAAATCTTGAATTACTGTTAACATTTATCGTTTAACAACAATTAGCTTTTCACCAATGAACAATCAACTATTAACCATTGACAACGAACTAGATAGTTTCGCTATTACTTTTGCACCCCTATCTTTAGCAGAAATATATTCTCTAGCTGATGATCCTGCTAATGGTGCTATAGTGCTAATGAGTGGTACAGTACGGAATCAAACTGAGGGAAAACCTGTAAAATCTTTAGAGTATCAGGCTTATGAGCCAATGGCGATCGCTGTTTTTCGTTCCATTGCACAACAAATTCGCCATAAATGGAAAGATGTCAACCGCGTAGTAATTCACCATCGCATCGGACACTTATCTATTGGGGAAATTAGCGTATTAGTAGCTGTGGGTTGTCCTCATCGAGGAGAAGCTTTTGCAGCTTGTCAGTATGCTATAGATACCCTTAAACATAATGCGCCTATATGGAAAAAAGAACATTGGGAAGATGGTTCAAGTACTTGGGTAAGTATTGGTGCTTGTGAACAAGAAGATCAATAGGCTATTCCACATTATTATTGCAATAATTTTTGATTTTTCCCTGAGAAAACCAGAAATGGCATTGGCGAGGGAAATATAATTTAAAAGTATTGATATCTGGGTTTAAGATTATTTTTATTAATCTGAATTATCAAATATAAGTTAAAATTTGATACATTATTCAGATGTCTTTATTTAATCTTTACTTTGATTTTACAATTAGATAATTTATATAGTATAAATTTAAGCTAATAAACAGTTAATTTTGTTCTTCTCGGGTTTTTATAAGTTTGATTAAAACTTGCTTGACCTCAAAGCATCAATAAGTCCATAAATTTTGTGCAACAATTTTTTCTTTTTTGTTCTGCACAATCAGTGTTGAGGACAATTTTGACTGCAATTTTCATAATCAATAGACTTTTTGGAGATTGTTTATAATACTTAAGCATGGAACCAATTATCGGAACACCAGACAACGATACCTTAGTAGGTAGTGACGATACCTTAGTAGGGGCTGATGACTTAATTCAAGGTCTGGCAGGAGATGACTTAATTCAAGGTCTAGCAGGAGACGATACCCTTGAAGGAGATGATGGTGAAGATACTATTGTCGGAGGGGATGGAGAAGACAGTATCAATGGTGGTGATGACAGAGACAGCCTTAATGGAGGAAGAGATAATGACATTCTCAATGGGGGAGATGGTAATGATACTCTTCTCGGGATAGGAGGTGATGACATTCTCAATGGGGGAGATGGTGCTGATACTCTAAATGGTGGGAATAACAATGACCTCCTTAATGGTGGTAATGATCGAGATCTTCTTAATGGGGGAGATGGCAATGATACTCTAGATGGGGAAGATGCTGAAGACATCCTCAATGGGGGAGATGGCAATGACAATCTCAACGGGGGAGATGGCTTTGACAATCTCAATGGGGGAGATGGTCAAGATGCTCTTAGTGGAGATAGTGGTAATGACTTCCTCAATGGAGATGATGGAAATGATCTAGTCTTTGGTGGAGAGGGTGAAGACCTCCTTAATGGTGGAAATGGCAATGATACTCTGGATGGGGCTGGAGGTAATGACTTTGTCTTTGGAAATTTTGGTAATGATCGAATCTTTGGCGGAGATGGAGATGACTTTCTTGCAGGAGAAGAAAGTAATGACTTCATTGTAGGAGGTAATGGAGTTGATAACATTACTGGAGGTAGTGGCTTTGACACTCTAGATGGAGGAAATGAAGATGATTTCCTCAATGGAGGAAGTAACAATGACACTCTTTTTGGTAGAGATGGAAATGACTCTATCAATGGAGATAGTGGTAATGACCTCCTAGAGGGTAATCAAGGTGATGACCGACTCAACGGAGGAACTGGTTTTGACAGAATCAATGGGGGAGATGGAAATGACAGCATCTTTGGTGGAGATAATAACGATACTCTTGAAGGTTTTATGGGAGATGACAGAGTCAATGGAGGAGATGGAAATGACAGACTCTTCGGAGGAGATAATAACGATACTTTAGTGGCAGGAGATGGCTTTGACATTCTCGATGGGGAAGATGGAAATGACAGACTCTTCGGAGGAGATAATAACGATACCTTATTCGGTGCAACAGGAGATGATTCTTTAATTGGAGGAAGAGGCAATGACTTTTTAACAGGTGGTAGTGGTAATGATACTCTAACTGGAGCAGGCGGTAATGACTTTCTTAATGGTACTGATTTTGATGCACAGGGTAATGGTGAGATAGATGAACTCATTAGTAATAACCTTAATGATCAAGATATCTTCATTCTCGGGGCAAGAAATGATGTCTTTCTGCCTGACGGAAGCGTTTTAGAAGATGTTGGGAAAGTTTATTATCAGGATCAAGGTGATGGTGATTTTGCTCGAATTATCGACTTTGACAACTTTGGTGTTCAAGATCGAATTCAGATTCTGGGCTCTCTATCTAATTACACCATAGATTTTGACGAATCTACTGGCAATACAAACATTTCCTTTGGTGATGATTTGATAGCTGTTGTAGAAGGTGTTGATGCTACTTCTCCTACTAACTTTATTCTGGTTTAGTTAGTAATTTTTAATTTAAAGATTTATCTCAGGTGCAAGGGAAAAGAGAAAAAGGGATATATTTACTTTTAACTACCCAGCACCTTTTTTTATATTCCTGCTTCCTTGCTATTTGGTGAAAACTAGAACAGTCTCCTATACAAATAGGAATTTTTCTCAATTGTATAGGAACCTGTTATCTTTATTTCTAGTTGTTGTAATCCTTATCATCATAAATTCATGTCCCTAACACCAGAACAACAAACAGCAGCTTATACTTCTAGTAGTGTAGTAGTTACAGCAGGTGCAGGTACAGGAAAGACTCACTTATTAAGTGAAAGATATTTATACTATTTAAGAGACTGCGGTTTATCCCCTTTAGAGATCGTTGCAGTAACTTTTACCGAGAAAGCAGCCAAAGAATTAAAGTCCCGTATCCGTTCTCTAGTTACTCAACAATTACCAGACCGTTATGATATCTTAGCAGAACTAGAAGCAGCCCCCATTAGTACGATTCATGCTTTAGCTAGCCGTATCTGTCAGGAACATTCGGAAGTTGCGGGAATACCAGCTAATTTCACGGTTTTAGAGGATGCAAAGGGTGAAATATGGCTGAAGAATAGTCTTGATTCTGCTTTAGCGGTTCTTCCTTCTCAGTGTTATAAGGATATTCCTTACTCTTTGATGAAACAGAGTATTTCTAGTTTATTAGCAGATCCTTACACTACCGAAAAAGCACTACAACAAGGGATTCAAGATTGGTCTAAACTTATAGCGATCGCACTAAGAGAAGGTTTAGTTCAATTAATTAGCAGTCCTATTTGGCAGGATACCAGAGATATTCTACAGGATAATGTGGGGAAGTCGGGAGATAAGTTAGAAACACTCCGTCAAGATGTGATTGTTGCGATGGAAGAATTAGAGAATCAATCCCTCGTAACCTCTCTGAATAAGGAGGGGATAGAAGCAGCAATTGCAGTTATTAATAAGATTGATACTAGGAAGGGTAGTAAAAAGAATTGGATAGATATCAAAATAGTAAAAGAAGCACTGCAAAAATTACGGGATTTTACACGGGAAGTAATCAAGCAAAGTTTAATTAATTCGGAGTTGACAGAAGCAGATACTAGACTACAACAGATGTTACCTGCTTTAACTGAGGCTTATAGGGATGTTACTAACTATTTAACTCAAGTCAAACACCAAACAAGAATACTGACTTTTACTGATTTAGAAATATACGCCCTCGAAGCTTTAAAGTATCAGGAAGTAAGAGACTATTATCAACAACGATGGAAAGTATTTTTAGTAGATGAGTTTCAAGACACTAATCCGACTCAGGGAGATTTATTGAAAGCTTTAACTAATAATGCAGAGCTTACTATTGTTGGAGATATAAAACAGTCTATTTATGGCTTTCGTCGCGCTGATATTAAAATATTTAAGCAATTTCGTCAGGAAATTGTCAGCAATCAAGGCAAAGAAGTTATTTTAAGCACCAGTTTCCGCACTCACCAACCTTTAATTACTCAAATCAATCAGATATTTGAGCCATTATTAGGGGAAAATCATCAAGAATTAGTTGCATTTCGTCAAGAAGGAGCAGGGGAAGCAGAGGGAGCAGGGGGAGCAGGGGAGAGTTGGGAGACTGGGAATATACAAAAGGAAATAGGAGAGAACAATGATTTGACCTTTGTAAATACAATTCCTTATATCCAGGCTTTTGCTGTTGCTTCAGATAAAAACAGTGACAAACTGCAACGTCAGTATATAGAAGCTTATCACCTCGCACAAAAAATTAAACAGATACTAGATAGCAAAACTTTAGTACATGATAAACCTACTGGAAAACTCCGCCCCATTCAACCAGGAGATATCTTAGTTTTAACTCGCACTTGGTCGCCTCTAACTATATATGGAGATGCTATATCTGCGTTAGGAATACCCATCGCACCAGCAGGAGGTGGTAACTTATTATCTACTAGAGAAGCTAAAGATGCTTGGTCACTGTTACGGTTTCTAGCTGATACTCAAGATGATATCGCTTTAGTAGCCCTGTTGCGGAGTCCTTTTTTTGCCAAGAGCGATCGCATTTTCTTTCAAGTCTCCCAAACTTTTCCCCGACAAAAGGAAGTAACTAACCCTAGCTGGTGGGAAGCAATCCAAAATTCATCTGATCCAGAATTAGAATATCCTATTACTATACTTACAGAATTACTTACTCAACGAGATAAAGAAACACCATCGAGATTACTGCAAATTTGCGATCGCTTAACAGGATATAGCGCAGTAATTACTAATCTCCCAGGGGGAAACCGCAGACTCGCAGACTGGAAGGGATTTCGGGAATTAGTGAAGGAATTGGAAACAGGGACACAAGATATCTTTAGTGTAGTCAGGGATTTAAAACAACTCTACGACAATGAAGCAGAAATTTCCCGACCTCCCCTAGACATAGATAATGCTGTAGGATTAATGACTATATATGCAGCTAAAGGTTTAGAGCGATCGCTAGTAATTGTTGCTGACTTAAACTATAAAAATACTTCCTCTAACAGTCCCTATCTCTATTGCGATCCTCAATGGGGTGTCGCAGTAAAAACCAAAAACCAACAAGGAGAATTGGAAAAACCTCTCTTATACCGTTGGTTAGAATATCAAAAACAGCAGCAAGAAGCAGAAGAAGACTTGAGAATTCTCTATGTGGCAATCACTAGAGCTAGAGATTACTTGATTTTAACTGCAAGTGAACCAGATAAAGGCTATTTAGCTAAATTATCTCCAGGTTTGACTGCTGCAAATATTCCTCTAGAAATTATCCCCTGTGACTTAACCAAAGCAGAATCTTTTAGTCCCCCTCTTCCTCCTATTCCTAATATTGCACCCGAGTTACTCATCGCTCCTGTAGAATCTGGTATCTTTGAACTGCCTGTTACTGCTTTAAGCGAATTCGCCAGATGTCCCCAACGGTTTCAATTTAATTATCTCGCAGGACATCCAGGGGTCACAGAAGGAATAGCTTATAGTATGGAAGTTGGGACGCTAGTACACATCGCCCTAGAACATAATATTAAAAACGCTAGTGGTTTATTGCCCTTTTGTGATTTATCGGGAGATACTGCTGTTGTCACCGAAGCTTTAGAATTAGTAAATAGATTCTTACAGCATCCGGTTTATAAACCTTTTAGAGATAGGGGAATTGCCAAAGAACAACCAGTTACCTTAAAGTTAGGGAATATAACCTTTACTGGTATAGCAGACTTAATCGGAAATAATTGGATATTAGACTATAAGAGCGATCGCATTATCAATCCTTATCATCATCGTTTTCAACTCTGGGCTTATGCTGAAGCTTTAGGTTACACTACTGCACATATTGCCTATCTGCGTCATGACTGTATATACACTTTTTCCCCATCAGATTTACAGAATATATCTTTAGAAATACCAGAGTTAATCACTCAAATAGAAGCAGGAAACTATAAAGCTAAACCTTCTGTGGATAATTGTGCTATTTGTCCCTATATGTCCCTGTGTGAATTCGCATTGTAGGGCGATGCACTAATTTTTATTAGTAAATAATTTGGCAATCTCTTTCTGCATAAGGCTTATAAAAGTCGAAAATTGCCAAAGTTTTCGGAGAGTGACAGAAGAGGACTACTTGGATAGAATGCGATTTTTTTGACATTGCTGAATGAAAAGTTGATATTAGTCTTTAAAGCTTAAAAATTCCTATCAGATCAACTCTTAATTCAGCAATGCCTCAAGCAAGAACTCACCCAGTTACGTTACGGTGATGAATAAATCATAGAAACCAAAACTGTCTCCAATACCACTACCTTCAACAAATGGATCGTAATCGAAGTTATCAAAACTACTCACACCGACATAATAAGTGTCACTAAATCCCGCAGTGAAATCAATAAAGGAGTCAAGACTACC
>JAAUYH010000584.1_pt1 | contig 14826 bp, 14 predicted proteins | sample 7278061 | NCBI WGS metagenome assembly JAAUYH01 (sample SAMN14350203, study PRJNA611818) | marine sediment metagenome | isolation source: surface marine sediment (0.6m) | place: French Polynesia: Moorea | collected 2018-08
GAACCCTTTAGGGGCTTCCTCCGCTTCCTCGCTATCGCGAATGCGCAAGTTTGAACATTTAGCATTTATCAATTAGTCAGTCACAATATGTTTATTTCCTACGCTCAGAATTTTGAAGATGTATTACTTAATCGTGTTTTTGCTGATAAGAAAACAGGGTTTTATATTGATGTTGGGGCGCAGCACCCTCTTTATGATTCTGTCACTAAAGCATTTTATGATCGTGGTTGGCAGGGGATTAATATTGAACCAGTCAAAGAATATTATGAATTATTAGCCAAAGAAAGAGAACGAGATCTTAATCTTAATTTGGCAGTGGGAGAAACAAAGGCGGAGTTAGATTTTTTTGAATTAGAAGGCACAGGATTATCTACTCTTGATCGTGCGACAGCAGAGAGATTAGCGGCAGAAGAAGGCTACAATATCAATCGTTATCAAATTCCTATAGTTACACTTGCTGATATTTTTCAGCAGCATCTTCATTGTCCGATTGATTTTCTCAAAATAGATGTGGAAGGTTGGGAAGAACAGGTAATTTTAGGTAATGATTGGTCACAGTTTCGTCCGACAGTAATTGTCTTAGAAGCAACAATTCCCAATTCTCCTACGAGAGCAGAAACTAATATTACTGAAATATTAAAAGAACAAAACTATCAACGGGTATATTTTGATGGCTTGAATGATTACTATTTAGCCAATGAAAGTAGTGAACTAAACAAGCATTTTGCGACTCCTCCTAATGTCTTTGATAAGTTTATCTCTTATCATTTAAGTACTGCCCAATCCCATGGGAAAAATCTTGAAGAAATTATCAAGGCTAGGGAAGAAGAAATTGAGAATGCTAAAAAACAATTAGAACATCAAGAACAAAAACTAATTAAAACTCAACAATGCTTACAAGAAAGTGAACAACGCTTACAAAAAAATGAACAACGCTTACAAAAAAATGAACAGCTCTTACAAGAAAGCGAACGCCATAATCATATCCTTAGGAATCATCTTAAAGATGAACAATTTGAAATTCAAAGACTCACAAAAATATTAACTCGCTTGCAAAATAAAGAACAAGAAACTCGCGATCGCTTAAATCAGGAAATTACTCAATTACAAAACCAAATAGCAGAAAAAAATCACCAATTAAATTTATCTAATCAATTAGTTACTGCCATGGAAACTAGTAAATTTTGGAAAATGCGCTCTGCTTGGTTTGGGGTGAAAAACAGTTTGGGAATCAAGGGCAATTAATAAAGAACAAAGTAATTACAATTACTTTATTTATTAAGGTTATTTTTGATTTTCTGTAATTCTTCATCGAGTTCTAACTGTTGAAACTTTTCTTCTAGAGGATCAGCAGTTGAACTGTAATCGCTATAACTGTAATCATCATTGACGCCTTGATGCCAACCTTTCGTATAGCGATCGCTATACTTATCTTCATTTGTTCTAGCAGATTTTACTTCGGCATATTTAGCCCTAACGACTTTAAGTCTTTGTTGGATTTGTTTCAAGAGTTCTTCAGCTTGGGGGATGCGCTTTTTCACTCCTTCCATTTTTCCCCAAACTTGATTTCCTTGTCGTAATAAAGCTGCCTCTCTTTCTTTGGCTGCTTCTGCTAAATCTCGTCTTCCCGCTGCTTCTGCCATATCTACTCTACCATGCCAGGTTTTGATTTTTTCTGCGATCGCGATAATTTCCTGCTGTAACTTTTTTTCCTTAAATTGAAATTCCGTAATCAGATTTTTGGTATCCCGTTCTTGTTCTTTGAGTTGTTCTTCTAAGGCTGACAATTCTAAATGGGGATGTTTACGTAAAAAATCTTCTAATTGTTGTTCAACAAATTGATTAATATTATCGAATATACTCATGAATTAGGAATTGGGGAATAGGAGACTTCTGCAAAAATAACATAGAACTCAAGGAGCTAAAGTATAGGGCGTAATAGGAGTAATAATTGAGTAATAATTTTAGAGAGCGTGGACTTATGACCCTTCCTCTACGTCCTCTACCTCTTATACTTTACCTCACTAACGTCAGTTCGGCATAAGCTGAAACCCTTATGATACTGTTGACTGAAAGTACTATTCTTTCGTAGGATGTTTTGATAAATTGCCTTAACCCGAACTCAGGTTATTATAGGCTATTGCACCAGTTCCTAAGATTCCCCAAAGAACAGTTTTATTCATAGTAATTTTAATTGTTATTTCCTACGAAATGAGACAATAACTTTATATAACTAGACTGATAATAAATAGCTGGTTCACTAATTTCCCAAGATTTGTCATCTTCCGTACTACCATTCCAGTCAGCATACATTTTTTGGATAGGCTGATTTTGCAAGCGAGGATAATTTCCTGTGTAGTCTTTATTCGGTCCTCCTACAAGATAGCCTGGTGGTGGTCCATTAGAAGTTAAGGCATTATCCCAATTAGAATTGTCGGTGAACCATTCATGGTAAATTTCATTAACAGATTTCTCCGCACCATAGAGATACATATTGGATAGATAAGTCATTCCCAGAGGGTTGACTCCGTGGAAATAATGAAGAGAGTTTAATGCTACGTCAGTATAGGTTTGTTCTTGACCAGGGAGCAGATTATAAACAACTACATCATAATTTGATGAGCCTCGAATAGCTCTAAGGTTATTACTTCCCCAATGATAAGTTTCATCTGGCAAATAAGAACGATAAAGATCTTGTTCAGGGTGAAAGCCATAAAATTCTCGATCTTGTTGTGCTTCGAAAGTTTTTTTCTTGATTACAGCAGCTTTAACCTCTGGATCACTATTCGGCAATGTAGTATAAAACATTAATGCATCACCGTGATGGGGTGTATAGTTGGAAAGGCGATCGCCGATAAAGGGTCTTGTCTTTAAATAATGCTCTTGTATGTAGTTATTATAAACTTCTTCTCCTGTGAGAGCAAATAAATAAATTGCAGCAACTACCGCATCTCCTTCTTGCTCTTCTAATGGCCTATCTGCATCTCCTGATTTAATTTCTAGACTGTCGCAATCATCTCTTTTAGGGTTGTTATGATACCAATTCCAAGCTTTTTCAGCTCTTTCTGTAAGTTCAGGAATTTCTATTTGTAATGGCTTAAACTGACGATAAATAGCGGCGACTCTGGCAAAATGTCCTGCTGCAACAATTGTTGAAGAGGAACAAGCACCAGCATAGTAGCGAGGACGAGGGTCTTGGCTTTTCGGCGTAAAACCTTGATAATCGATTGTCCCTACTTTGATTAGCACTCCTCCATCTTCTTGTTGCATTTTTTTGATCCAGTCAATTTCATATTTCACTTCATCTATAATGTCGGGAATTCCATTATTAGATTCAGGTAGATCGAAATCATCTGTAAAAGCGCTGGGGTTTATCGTGTATGCATCTAATAATTGATGTATTACTGAAGAAGTAAAAGTAACATATTTATTGCTGTCTCCTGCATCCCACCATCCCCCAGAAACATCTCGTACTAATGCCTTATTGTCCTTATCATCAACAAAACGGGCTTCTGTATCTTGATTGGCTTCCATAAAACTAGCCTGATCTGTCCAGTTTGGGTCAGCGTAAGGAGCTTCTTTGGCAAAATTACTACGATTATAATAAAACGTCCTTACGGCTGCTTTGAGTATAGGGTAATAAACATCTCGATCAATTAAAAATTGATGGGAACGTTTATTAGTAGCCGAATCATAAAGATAGTAATGTCCAGGCTCGGACACAGCCGAAAAATCAAACCAATATCCACTATCTCCGGAGCTCTGCTGTACTTCTCCATTATTCCATGGTTCGGGCGCACCTGTATAAGCTAGAGTGTTATCACTCCATCTCCTAACTTCGATTACTTTACCAGGTGTATAAGAATCCGATGAATTGTATCCCCTCTGAGGATTGGCTATGACTGCAACTTTTCTATCTTGAGGTCGATATCCAAATTGATCTACCATGATATATGGAGATGTTTCAATTGATACTACATCAGAATTGTCTGTTGCCATGTAACTGGTAGTCTCCAATCTTCCCGAATCTGGAATATTAGGGGGTTTTTCGTTAATATTTTGGGGATAAGAAACATTGAATAAGCTGCAGCTAGGGAATATTAAACTTAAGACAATATATTGAAATTTATTGGATGTAGAGGCAAAATTAAACATTTCGAAAATCGATCCTTTTAAGAAATTTAAATTTTATAATAAACGTTTGGCGTAAATTAATTTCTGCTAATTTAATTTAGCTAATAAAGTTTCTAGGATTTAACTGATGACGCGCTCTAATACTTTCTGTTCCTTTATTTAACTAGATACTCATTCTGCGCATTTACTTATTGCATTTTTTTTACTAATCAAATTTTATGATCCAAAAGTCTTTTTGTTTGAGATCTTCCTGCTTGACGTAATTTCTTAATCATTTGAAAACTCACCAAGGAAATAGCTAGCCATTGTCCTAATAATCCTACTACTAAAGCTGAAATACTTGCATTCTCTGTTGCCACAGCAGGAATAAAGGAAAAGAACCAAACCAGAGGAGCATTATCAGGAAATGCTTCTGTTACAGTAAATAAGATTGGTGGAACAATAATTAAAAATGAAATAGTCATAGATGCCCAAATCGCTCTTGTGTTAGTCTTCATCAGTAACATCCACTGGGCAATTACTGCGTAAATTAAGATAATTCCCATAGTTAAAATTAATCCCCAGAAAGCAGTGGCTATTTCTTCCTTGTCAGGAAAAAATATTAATCCCATTGCAATAATAATTGCGGCAATTAAAATATTAATTGCGATCGCAACTGTAGAGGGACTTTTTTCGCCAAAAACTAATTCTTTTCCTAATCGTTTGCCGTCTTTACTTAGTTGATGACGATATCTTGCCCAATCGTATAATGTTTGACGATGGGGACTCAATGCTGCAATTAAGCCCAAAAACATCACCAATAAGAAAAATTTCAGCAGAATGAAATTTTCAAACAAATTATCGTATCTATTATTTTGTAGAGTAAAACCAAGGGCGATTACGACAAACCATCCCGTCATCCAGTAACTTTGTTTTTTACTAAAAATAGTACTAGTAGGATTATGAAAAAGACGTATTGTTCCTTGCCAAAACCAATAAGTCCATAAACAAAAATGAAGCAAGATAAAACTCATTCCTGTACTAGCCTTGAGCCATAAAGCCTGATTATAAAATAGTAATACTCCCAAAGATTTAATATCGATATAATCTACTAAATTCTGAGCAACAGAAGTATGGTCTAGTAAATAGGGTAGAGCAAAAACAGGATTCAATAATAATAGCCATTCTGTCAAGGAATTATTGAGGTTATAGCCAACCAAAAATATTGTGCTGGTTATCCACATACTCAAGGCGATAATAAAAGTTATAATCCAAGATTTTAATTCTTCTTTTCCAATCTTAATTAAGCTGAATAAGGTGGCAAAGCTATAGAAAAAAGCACAGCTTGCAATTACGATCAGATCAAAGAATAATATTAAATGCCAAGGAATATTTGCTTTTAAACCAGAGATGAGATGCAGGGGAAAAGTCGAAGCTACCAAAAAATAAATTAATATCGGTACGCCTAATATTTTGCCTAACAAGATGTTAGTAGCTGACTGGGGACTCAGACGAATAAAATTTAAGGTTCCTGTCTTTTCTTCTTGAACAAGATCGGCAATTATCATATAAGTGCCAATTATTAATAAGATAAAAACACTGATAATAGTGAAAAAGATAAAAATATCATGCCAAAATAAATTCCAATTTATTTGCCAAATGCCTAAATTACTGTGACATGAAAATCTAGAATAATTATATTCTGCGCCAGTACAGTATCGACTATATTGAGGATTGGGCTGAGCTATATCTGGCAATTTTCCTAAATATAATGCCACGGTAAATAGCTGTATTAATATCGAAATTAAAGCAATAATAAAAATATTTCTACCACTTACTTTCCCTTTAATTTCTCTAAATAACTGGGGATTAACCTCTAAAGGATTCTGAAGTTTAAATGTTCTCCTATTAAATAGCTGTAAATTATTAGCCATGATTCCTCGATTAAACAAAACAAAACTAATTACATATTCTGCATTGATAAATGTTAAATGCTAAATGATGAATGTCATTTATAGTCTATATTTCAAGAAAATATCTTCTAAATTATCTTGAGAATAAGAAAATTCCAGAATAGAAATTCCTGCTGCCACAAGCGATCGCAATAAATCCGCTCTGTCTGCTTCCTCACCCGAAAAACCAACTTTAAGACTATTTTGTTCTGGAACCTCTTCCCATCCTCTCACAAAATAGTTATTGCTTAGTTCTTTTTTTAATTCTGCTAAATTTCCTAAAATCCTTATGATCAGATATTGATTAGATAAACGAGCATATATATCAGCCAAAGATGCGGTTTCGACTAAAAAGCCGAACTCCATAATTCCGATAGAAGTACATAATTCTGCCAAATCACTTAAAACATGGGAAGAAATCAAGATCGTCATCCCCGCTTCTTGTAAAACTTTAATAATTTCGCGAAACTGCATCCGCGATATGGGATCTAAACCAGATACAGGCTCATCCAACAATAAGATCATCGGTTCATGAATAATAGTTCTCGCGAGGCTCAGACGTTGCTTCATGCCCCGAGAAAGAGTCGCAATCTGACTTTTACGCTTATTGCCTAACTGGATTAACTCCAATACTTCGTAGATACGGCGACGACGACGAGTAGGAGTCAGACGATAGAGTCTGGCAAAATAATCGAGATAATCCCATACTGTCAGGTCATCATACAAAGGATAATCATCAGGCAGATAACCAATGCGTTGTTTGAGCATTGAACTACTATTCCCTAACAGCAAGCGATCGCCTTGTAAATAAATTTCTCCGCAACTGGGTTCAAGCGCTGCTGCTAACATTTTAATCAGCGTTGTCTTTCCCGCTCCATTGACCCCAATTAAACCAAACACTTCCCCAGTCTGAATCTTTAGATCAACTTCATTAACAGCAATCTGATGATCAAACTTTTTCGTTAATCCATAAGTTGCGATCGCGAAGTGCCTCGCTTCTGCGAGATCGCATTTGTCATTTATCATTAATCATTGAGCATTAATCAGGTCTTATTCATTAAATTAAGAGTACGTTAACGAAATAGAGTAATATTTGTTATCTAAGTTACATTAATTTAGTAACATATAATTGGAGCGCGTTGGCATTAGCTTTAATTTTCGTAAAATAAGCTAACACCTCACCATACAAAATATGACCCAACAAAATAAGCAAAATTCATCTTCCCCTACAACCGTTGAAGCTGACAAGACTAATAAATCTGACAAGGCAGAAGTTACACCTCTTAAATGTTTGTTGTCATCAGTTTTCTCTGGAGTTATGGCTCTAGGGGTGTATCGGTTAATGACTGCTATTATCGAAACCTATTCAACAAAACCTGTCATATCTGATAATATCTTCGTTTTAAAACTGACTGTTGCAGTTCGTACCCTAGTGATCGGTATTGCAGCTTTGGGTACAGGAGTATTTGGTTTTGTCGCTTTAGGATTATTTTTATTAGGTATTCAAATAACTTTTAAAGATATCTCGAAAAAGTTTAGTAACCAATGAGCAGATAAGTTTTTTTTCTCTTTTCCTTTACTGCCCCTGCTAATCTCAAATCATTAGTTTAATTTAAAATTAGCAGACTACGACTGCTCCCTTTGTCGTTTGCGATTTAGTTGACGTTCTATTTTCTCTGGGGTTAAGTCTTCATAGCAATAGGGACAAGAAATTATTGGTTGATAATAGGGGGAAGTTTTATCCTCTTCTTTGATCGGATGTCCGCAAGCATAACAAAGCTCGTAGGTACCAGAGGCTAATCCTTCTTTGACTGCCACTCTTTCATCAAACACAAAACATTCTCCTTCCCAAAGACTCTCTGCTCTCGAAATTTCGGCTAAATACTTTAAGATTCCTCCTTTGAGGTGATAAACCTCTTTAAAACCTTGAGATAGTAGATAGGAAGAGGCTTTTTCGCAGCGAATTCCTCCAGTACAAAACATAGCGACTTTAGGATGTTGTTGTGGATCAATATTATCCGCTATATATTCAGGAAATTGACGAAAAGATTGAGTCTTGGGGTTAATTGCACCCTCAAAGCTCCCAAGTTCTACTTCATATTGATTCCGAGTATCGATAACTGTAACTTCTGGATCGCTAATGACCTGATTCCATTCTTGAGGAGGGACATAAGTACCAACCTGCTGATTGGGATCTACTTCAGGAATACCCAAAGTGACAATTTCTTTTTTGAGTCGGACTTTGAGCCTGGCAAAAGGTGGGGATTGGGCGTTAGATTCTTTAGGTTCTAAATCTGCTAAACGAGTATCAGAGCGTAAAAAAGCCAAGACTCGATCAATTCCCTGACGAGATCCCGCAATTGTACCGTTGATACCTTCTAAGGCTAATAAAATTGTTCCTTTAATATTTTGAGCCTGACAATATTCCCTCAGAGGTTGTCTTTTCTCTTTAAAGTCAGGTAAGGAGACAAATTTATAAAAAGTAGCAACGATATAGGTCATTAATAGTTAATAGTCCAGTGATAAATGTTCAATGATTAATCGGAGGGAAAACGATCTTCTAGTACATCTTTAGCAAAACGCTCTACCGCATCAGTCATAATCGATTGTAAATCAATATAAGGTTTAGCAAAAGGTGGTGTTTTCAGAGATAGACCTAGTAGATCGGCTGTTACTAAAACCTGACCATCACATTTACCCCCAGCACCAATCCCAATTGTAGGAATAGAAATGGTCTCGGTAATAGTTGCTGCTAATTCGGAGGGAATATGTTCGAGAACTATAGAAAAAGCGCCTGCTTCGGACAAGGCGATCGCTTCATCTAAAATCTTATCTGCGGATTCGGGAGTATTCCCTTGCTGCTTGTAACCCAAAACATTACAAGATTGGGGAGTAAGTCCCACATGACCCATGACAGGGATACCAATAGCAGTTAGTTCTTTTACTGTCGCAATAATACGGGGATGTCCTCCTTCAAGTTTGACCGCCGTCACTCCTGTTTCTTTGAGAACTCTACCCGCAGAATGAATCGCTTTAGAGACACTTTCTTGGTAGCTTAAAAAAGGTAAATCACAAACAATTAAGGCTCTTTTTACTCCTCGACGGACAGCTTTGGCATGATGAATCATTTCATCTAGAGTAACCGGTAAAGTCGTAGGATGTCCTAAAGCCACGGTTGCTAGAGAATCCCCGACGAGAATCACGTCCACTCCCGCTTCATCTAAAACCCTGGCAATACTGTAGTCCCATGCTGTAAGCGAAATAATGGAACGTTGCTGTTGTTTCCAAATACCTAATTGTTGTGTCGTAACTGCCATTAAAAGTAGATCTGTGACTCCCTAACTATTGTAAAAGATGAAGGCTGAGACCCGTTCTGAATCAGCAAATTGATGATAACCAAAAAAATTAGAAATCGGCATTTAAAGGAGTCCTCGGGAAGGGAATTACATCACGAATATTGTTCATTCCCGTCATAAATTGTACCAACCTCTCAAACCCTAAGCCAAAACCAGCATGGGGCACAGTACCATAACGACGTAAATCCAAATACCACCAAATACTATCAGCTTCGATATTCATTTCCTGAATTCTTCTTTCTAAAACATCTAGTCTTTCTTCCCGTTGTGAACCACCAATAATTTCGCCAATATTAGGTGCTAGTACATCCATCGCTGCTACTGTTTTTTCATCATCATCTAATCTCATATAAAAAGCTTTGATCTCTTTAGGATAGTTAGTGACAATTACTGGTTTTTTAAATAATTCTTCTGCTAAATACCGTTCATGTTCAGATTGTAAATCGATCCCCCATTCCACGGGAAATTCAAACTTTTTCTTTGCTTTCTCTAAGAGCTCAATAGCTTTAGTATACGTAATTCTTTCAAAATCATTATTAATGATATTATCGGCTGTTGCTAAAATCGATTTGTCAATCCATTTATTAAAAAATGTCATGTCATCGGGACAATGATCCAAAACATATTGAAAGATATATTTGAGAAACTCCTCAGCTAAATTTTGATCCCCTTCTAAATCACAAAAAGCCATTTCTGGTTCCACCATCCAAAATTCGGCTAAATGGCGGGAAGTATTGGAATTTTCGGCGCGGAAAGTGGGGCCAAAAGTATAGACATTTTGAAATGCCATGGCCATAACTTCAGCTTGTAATTGTCCACTGACAGTTAAATATGCTGGCTTTCCAAAAAAGTCTTGAGTAAAATCAACTTGACCCTGCTTATTTTGCGGTAATTTATTTAAGTCAAAATTGGTAACAGTAAATAATTCCCCTGCACCCTCACAATCACTGGCAGTAATAATTGGACTATGAATCCATAAAAAACCCTTGTCTTGAAAAAATTTATGAATCGCGGCGGCACAAGCATTGCGAACTCGGAATACTGCGCCTATAGTATTAGTGCGCGATCGCAAATGGCTAATAGTACGGAGAAATTCAAAAGAGTGACGTTTTTTCTGTAGGGGATAGGTTTCAGGATCGGCTTCTCCATAAACCATCACAGAATCAGCTTTTAGTTCAATTTTTTGTCCTTTTCCTTGAGAAGCAACCAAGGTTCCCCCTACCTCTATAGATGCCCCAGTATTAATTTGCTTGATAATAATGTCATATTCTGGGACCTCGCTATCTAGGACAACTTGTAGACCAGCTAAAGATGAGCCATCATTAACTTCAGTAAAAGCAAAATCCTTTAACTCCCGCTTAGTACGCACCCAACCTTTAATAACTACTTTTTCTTCTGGTTGACCGTTTTTCAGAATATCTGCAACTCGTCTGGTTTCCATCTAGTCTACTTAAATTGGTGAATTCATTGACCAATTCATAGAATAGCATTCTCTTTCAACAACAATTTCAACCAAATTTATTAAACAATACTTTTTATTAGTCACAGAAGTTTTCTGTGTCAACCAGGAATGGGGACACCGTAATCCTCGATACCTATCAACTCTGGGTAATTTATGTTGTACAGTTACCTAATTATTAATCATAAATTTAATGATTTCTTGAGCAATAGTTTCCGAGCCATCTTTGGGAAGTTTGATATCAGTTTTTGGTGCTATTAGAGGTTGGGTGAGAAAATTCCAGCTACCTTGGAAAAACTCTTCTATAGTTACTATCTGATGCTCAGAATGATCTTGAATACTCTTAAGTAAAATTGGCGCTTCAGCAAAATCTTCCCGAGTTAAAGTAACAATCGGTAGCTCTAATCTCAAAGCTTCAGCAAAAGTACTATAACCTGGTTTAGAAATAATTCTGCTACATAACAACATAAAATCTACGGGACGAAAGAAATTGTTAGCGACAATCTTGAGATTAGGTAAATCAGGAGCCTGGCGATCAAAAGTAATAAAATCCCAGTCAGGAAAATGTTTTAAATTTTCATAGGGAATTGCCTGTAAACCCAAACCACCAAAAGTTAATAAGACAATCTTTTCTGGCGGTGCTGTAATGGCAAATTTATCCCGTAATTCCTCCTCACTATAACGAGGAGTCCCTCCCGTTAACCCCACATCGGTAATTTGGGGAAAAGCAGTCATCGGTTCCGATAAAGGTAAGCGAAATAAGCGATCGCACTTGCCATAACATTCTTTGATCCAGTTAATAATCTCTGTAAAAGAATCTCCCCAAGCACCATAGATAAAATCCCAACCAAAATTACTCATCATCCAACAGGGAATTCCTGCTGCTTCTGCGATCGCTGTTACCAAAGGAGGAATATCTCCTAAAATCAGCTGGACATCATGCTGACGAATAAATTCAACTTCCTCGGCGATCAGCTGCTCCTGTTGCGCTCGAATCTCTTGCATCTTCTCTAGAGTAGTCTTTTTATCCATAGTTAAGCTATCGCTTTGCACTACTCCCACATCAAAAACCCGAGGACGATACATAAAATCACCGCTAACATAAGATCGCAGTAACCATTGGGGTGCTGTGGTCGCAAATATTATTGAAATTTCAGGACAGAGTTGTTGTATCTTATCTGCTACTGATGCTGCGCGTACTGCATGACCAAAACCATGACTAGTAATGGCAATATATAACTTAGGTTGAGACATATTGTTTTGACTAATAAGTAGCAAATAGTAAGTATTAAACGGATCAACTGAAATTCTAACAATCCAATAATATGTGATAACAAAAAATCTATCGACTCAAGTTTGGCTCATTCGTTGATGTTTAAGAACCATAAATCTAACTGGCATAAATTAACACCTTACTTCTTTCTCCTTCCAGCGATCGCAATTCTCACGATCACAATTTTTTTACCCGCAATTCAAGCCTTTGCTCTAAGTTTTACCCAATATGAATATGATTTAACCCAAACTCCTGAATGGGTGGGATTTGCCAACTTTCAGCGGTTGTGGAGCGATCGCGTTTTTTGGCAAACTGTAATCAATACTTTGCTTTACTTAGTCGGTGCCGTGCCAGTTTTGGTAATTGTGCCTTTAATCTTAGCCATTCTCGTAAATCAAAAACTCCCTGGCATTTATTGGTTTCGTACCACTTTCTATACCCCTGTAGTGATCTCGATGGTAGTAGCAGGAATCGCTTGGAAAGCACTTTACATCAACAACGGCATTTTGAACCAATTTCTGAAACAGATTGGTTTTAGTGAAGGAATTCCTTGGCTGACAGATCCCAAGTTAGCACTCTGGAGTGTCATGCTAGTAACTATTTGGAAAGGACTAGGCTACTACATGGTAATTTATCTGGCTGGTTTGCAATCGATCTCTCCTGAATTATACGAAGCAGCAGCGATCGATGGCTCAGATGGTTGGCGCAGACATTGGGATATTACTTTCCCCTTAATGACACCTTACCTATTTCTAGTAGCCGTAATTTCTGCGATTTCCGCCACCAAAGTCTTTGAAGAAATTTACGTGATGACTCAAGGAGGACCTCGCAATAGCTCTAAAACCGTAGTTTACTATCTCTATGAAAGAGCATTCCAAGATTTAGACATTAACTATGCCTGCACCATTGGTTTAGTTTTATTTCTCGGTATTCTAGGACTTTCTATTATTAACTTGCGCCTTTCCCGTAATCAATAATTCGGTCAATAAGCTGACAAGATTATTGACCGATTACTATTAAATTCCTTCGACTTCCATTTTAGCAACAGTAATAGCATCAAAAGCAAAAGCTAACACAATAGGCATCGGATTGGCGATCAAAAAACATAAAAGCATAGCAACTATACTCAAAAGCGCCGCACTAGCTAACCACAATTGTTCGTCGTGAGTCAATCCTTTGTTATCTTTAATAACCTGTAGAACATTACTAGGAATCGGCTCAGGCATCACTGCATTAGGAGGAAATGCCCAGTAACTGTTGTAGCGTTCTCGAAACAAATCTGTCCAACCATTAGTATCACACCATTCTTGAATCCAATCATCATGAAAATGTTTCATCGTGAAAAAAATAATAATTTAATGAATTGACCTAAAAGTTTCTCTGAAAATATGAATACTTAATAATTCATGGTAATTCAGTGACGATTGTGAATAATCTATCAAAAATTTCTTTAATTTCAAATACAAATTCTGGTTTACTTAACAAAACTTGAACAAAAACTAGATAATTACCTAATAAATTTTTTCATTAAGCGCTAATCAACGTTGATCTTATAGCTGTATTTGCAGTGAAAGACTATAGGTTAAAGGTTAATTAGAAAAGATTAAAGATTGAAAAATCGTCTCCGAGAGGAAACTTAAATATATACGGGTATTGAGACAAAAATTAATTAGTTTTGTTCTCTAGTCTCCTTCCCGCCCTTCCCCTTTTCCTGAACCGAAACAAGATTGTTATCTACTCAGTAAGCTTGCTTAGTTGTAACCTATTTGCCTTCAAGAGACTTTGCATTAATCAATCAAAACTTATCTAGGCAAGATTCTGTACATACATATTGCAACTTAATATCCCAAGCTTCTCTAGGTAAGCGATCTAAATAAGCAAAATTAAAGACAACCCCCACGGTAGGACAGTTTTTCCATTGAGGCGAAGTTAATAAGCGATCATAATATCCGCCACCATAACCGAGACGATAGCCTGAGCGATCGCAAGCTACAGTCGGCACAATAATTAAATCAACTTCAGTAGTGGGAATAGGAGCTTCTTTCCTTAGTGGTTCTCGAATCCCATGCTTCCCTGAATTGACTGCTTCTCCTGGTTGCCATGAATGCCAGAGTAAATCATTGCCAACACAAGTAGGAAATCCCCATCTCTTCTCATTGGTAATTAGGGGCATCAGATCAGGTTCTTGACGAAAGCTAAAATAAGCTAGAACGGTTTTGGCCTCACAAAATATTTTCCAAGACTTTATGCGATCGCAAATTTGCCGATTCTTTTCTTGAAACTCTTCAGAAGCAAGAGACTTGCGCTCACTTAAAATTTTCTTTCTTAGGATAACCTTATCTTGTCGGGACATCATAAATTTTAAGTCTTTTCAACATTCTATTTTCGGTGTTGAATCAACTTATTTCTTACAAAAATAGACGATATATTTCTATTTTAATGGGTTTAACAAAAATTCAAAAATTCACAACATTTCTTTATGAAATTGCCAAAAGCCTTATTTTACTGGGATGAAAGCTTTATTTTTAGTGCTGATGACACCACAAATGTCAAAAAAAGGAAAAAAAGTTGGGAAAAGGGGTTGACTTTGAAGAATAGAAGATATACATTGGTAAATGCGCGGTTGAGAGAGCTGAAGCTCGCGACACCGGCCAGAACCTAGACAAATCAATA
>JAAUYH010016895.1_pt1 | contig 14826 bp, 17 predicted proteins | sample 7278061 | NCBI WGS metagenome assembly JAAUYH01 (sample SAMN14350203, study PRJNA611818) | marine sediment metagenome | isolation source: surface marine sediment (0.6m) | place: French Polynesia: Moorea | collected 2018-08
ATTCCATTATCATCCTACAGTACATTTTAATCAATTTTCGTATCAGTGTGTTTGCTTGTGTGATAGATATTTCATCAAGTCATAAGAATGCCAAAATTTGTGGTGTCGGGACGTGCCTCGAGAATCATAACACCAATAGGCGATAGAATCGCCTTCTAATCAGACGAAAGTTTAGGGACTTCTCTTAGTTTTACTCGTCTTTGATATCACCCTTCAGTTAACGTGCTGTTTTATTTTTTGTCCGACAGAGACGATATTTATCGCAATGATTTGGTTGAGTAAAACTGTTTAGTTTAGAGATGATAAATTTCAGACTTCACGCAATCTATCACAATCTAATTAATGGAGTGAACTGACCCTTTAAGAACAACTTGATGGATTCATTACCCACAGTTGTTCATCCTCCGATATCAACTAAATTTAGAAGCGTAATTCTTGAATGAACACTCTAATGTATTGTAGGTGAATCTTTTGATACTAGAAAGGGAATAATAGCAAAAACTGAATGAACTTTGAGAATGTTGCTTAAAGGATTTGTTTCAAAATTCATATCCCTCTAGAGATGATTAAATTATGGTATTTTGACTCGAAACCAGAAGAATTAATTCCGTATCTAGTTCATTTGACTGGAACAAAGTCGGTAGTATTATGAGCCTGAGCACAAATATATTTTTTTGCTCTAAATAATGGTTCACATTCGCTATTAAACTTACATCTCATGACAAGCAAGCCACTCAAATGGAATTATCGTGCTTCACATGTGAAGAATTATTTCAAAACATAAAAATGACACTAAAGATTTGATAATCAGAAGTTCGCTATTTTTCAGGCTTCACGACTATGTTTTTAAGGCTAACTATTCAATAATCAAAACATAAGTGTTTGAATTTGAGTGTACTTTATAGTAGGTGCATCTAGAATGAGCAACCAAAAACAAAAAATCGGCAAATTAAGAGTAAATAGACCATGAAATTGATAAAATCGTGCATTTCTTAGAACGGCGTAGCAAATTATCTTTTATTGGAACTCTGCTTCAAATTATTAAGGAGCATTTGACTTTCCATTCAATATCAGTGTTGAGAAGTGACCATTGGGTACCGAGAAAATGACGATAGTATAGCATCCGATTTATCGGGTCGCAGTCTAGGACACGGAAAGAGCTGTTTTGGAGTGTGTCTGTGTGAGAATAAATCTAGTAGATCATGAAACTAAGCTGTAACTTACGAAACGATAATTTAATTGAACATTTTTCTCAAGTTATTTTTTTCATGGTTCAGACTTCATGGTAACGAATTCTGTACAGTTAGATAGTTTAAGTGGATGTACAATAAGTCCTGGACCTTTTTCGTGCAATCAAATCTAATTAATTAGAGGCTCGTACACGAAATCAAAGTTTCTACTTTATTTTCTTAATTAGACTTCCTATAATTGAATGGAAAGTTTCTATTGAATTTGAATCTCATAATCAAAATTTTAGTTCAGGAACTGATCAAATTTTCAACCTCAGATAATGGAATGAGTGCCTGTCAGTTAGTCTATACGAAAGATCAAGTAAAGGTCTTCTTTGCTTTATGGTAAAATATTACGTTTTCATATTAAAGTCAGCAACCATATCACGCGATATTCCCGATATCTAAAAACTAATTTATATTTCAAACGCAATCATGCATATAAAATAAAAGTCTATGTTGTGATGAGATTTATAGCCGACTATTCACCCTAATTACAGTTTTGCAACTGTAAATCGAGAAGCTGTACAGTTGAATTGTTCTAGAAAAGCATAGCTCCGGCAGTCCAATAAGAACCGATCAGGCCCGCGTACAGTTCTCGGTTAATTACGGAACTTTTTCGCACATTTGCTCTCCATTGCGTTTACCAGTTTGTTGCATGCTACATTTAGAAAGGTGTTGCGAGTTGTTCACCTATTTTAACATGTGCATATCCTTCGATTATCCCATTTTATATGGCTGCACAAAGCAATCAAATGCGCAAGAATTATTCGACATCCGACTTGGGATCTGTAGATGATCCTTCCAATTCAGGAGGTGAAACAACACTCAGGAAGCCTATATTCAAGCTAAAAGAAGTTCTTGGATCTGGTGGAGCAGGTGTTGTTTACAGAGCTTCGACGTCTAGAAGATATTTGTATTCAGATAATGATGAGGTCGCTATCAAGACAGTGAAGCTCAGTGCCATGAGCAAACGAGAACATAAGTTTCTTGCTCGAGAAATAGCAATTCATCGCTCAGTGAAGGAACATCCGCATATCTGCCAATTTTATCACCATTTTGCAGATAAATCACATGTTTATTTGATTATGGAGGTATTGAAAGGAGGAGATGTATTGTCTGTCCTTAAAAAATCGGAGCATGGTTTTTGTGAGCAGCTATCTTTAAATATTATAGCACAAGTACTTAATGCATTGGTCTATCTGCATGATAAAGGAATCGCACATCGGGATATCAAGCCAGAAAACATTGTTTTCGCAGAGCCGTGCGACCCGAAAACTGATAGAGACGCTTTAATCAAGTTGGTAGACTTCGGCTTGGTAAGCTATCGCAAGGTTAGCACGAATAGAAATGATCGGTTAAGCAATGAAAAAGTAGGTACAATCCGTTACGCGGCTCCCGAAGTGATGCAAGATCAATCTTATTTGCCTGAGGAGGCAGATATCTGGAGTACGGGCATTGTTCTGTACACCATGATTGCGCGTAGAAATCCATTTCTCGGGAACAATGATTCCGAGTTGCTACAAAGCATCCAAGAAAACAAAATCCCATTTACGGGAGACGAATGGAAAGAAATTTCATTAGAAACTGTTCTTATTATTAAGAAAATGCTTAACCCGGACAGCAAGCAACGGCCCTCTGCAAAACTATGCTATCAACTTGTGCAAGCACAATTGGAAAAAATAAGGAAAGAAGATACTACGCCACTGCGCGGCTCTTCAAGGTACGAAGATGGAGATCTGCTGATCCCCGTCCGAAGAAAAGGCAGCATGCGAGGAGACATATCAGATTTAGTGGATTCGGATGGTGCGGAAGCGGAAGATGAGTCGGAAGAAGACGAGTCGGACAGCATCTTCACAAAAATCAAAACCCTACTTCTAAGCTTTACAACTTTCGGCACACCAGGGGAAAGCCAATCATCAAATCCGGAGGTTGTGGAAAGTTAAGGCGTATTGACACTCAATTTCTCTTTTTAGAATTTTCGCTTTCTTAAAAGGGTACAAGATGCCGTAGTGTAAAATAGTGTTGTACTGTACATAATAAACTGGGCGAGGCACAGCGGCTCACAAATGCAGTATTTTGCAGAATACTTGGCAGTACACCCTAGCCGCGTCCATTAATAATATTGAGCGTGCAAAAGTAGAGTAGCAATCTGCGGTAAAACGAAAAAATTAATAACCTTAAACAAAAGCGAAGGGTAAATGCTGTTGCGGATCAGTGCCGACAAGCTTGTTCGGGGCTATAATCGGCTCCGCGGCATAGAGTTCAAAAATAATTTAACAGTGCTATCGAAACAGCATCGTTGAGATACCATTGTTCCTTATCTTCGCGCGTGCAGCATTGAGATTAATGATTCGGCAGTCAATCTCGACTCGTTTATGTGAAATCCATAGAAATTGCAGCGTACAACATTTTTTCCGTTAGAGAAATTCAAAACCCCAAGTTGCGGCCCACAAAAGTTTTTCGCAAGCGAATGAATTCCACTACACTGTACCCCACTCCCGCATCTGTTCGGCAACTTGTTAATTCACTCACAAACATTCACTCGAAGATCCCTCCGCCGGCAGTGATTTGCACTGTATATTCGGGGGGATGGAATGAATGAACGGAAAAAAGCTCGCGAAGACGAACAGATATTTTCAAGGCGCTTGAGAAGGGTATTTCGCATTGACCTCAAAAACGTTATAGATTCCTCTTCACTTCACTTCACTTCACTTCACTTCACTTCCCTAGATTCCAGCTCACGAAAGAACGATTAGGTAGTGTACCCGCAACCGACGGCTACAAAGTAAGGGAGTGCCACGGCAGCAAACCAAAATTCAATGACTCGCTGCCCTGCGTAGAAAGGGTGTAGATCAAGGAAGGCACGGAAACAAAAGTACGTAAAGGCGAGTGGAGTGTAATTGAAGTAACTTGGATAAGACATGTTTTCCGAAATTAAGTTGGAAAATGGGGATGGATTATACAAGCACCGTTCGTATACACGCATACGCTGCCGATTTGCATCAACAAGATGCCGGCACCCGACCCGCGCTGACTGCGAAGATTCGTGCGTGCAGCGGTTGGCATGCATGTACGCATTAAGCACGCACGCACGCAGTCCGTAATGTTAAGATGAAAGTGTTCACCTTCGAACGCAGAGTTTTGCATCCGAGCCATCAATGGTATGTAGTTTTCCGCGGCGTCAGCGCACCGACGTCGGTGAACCCCTTTCGCACTCGGAAGGCCAACAGTTGAACCCATGAAGTGGTGCGAACACCACCAAATCACGTCGGTCTATGGCGGTGGCCTCGATTGCATGGTGTACGCCAAAAAGGCCAGCAGAGTTATACCGTCCACGTTTCGTGTCGCGTAGGCCGTGGTGTGGGAGCGGATGTACAGTACGATTCAACGCTAAAATGTAAACCACCGTACTCAACGCCACCCATTGCTGTCGTCACAAAATACACATCGCACTACACTAAGGGAACCCGCGAACGAAGACACCGACGTTTCGGCGTAATCCAACACCAGAACCCTTAACCGCAAAAACCCAAGCGGACGAGTCCGAGGATGGAAACTTGGTACTGCACCCAAAAGGCCGTGCAAGAGTGAAACAATGAGAACGTAGTTTAATGTGAGTTTGAAGTAGAAAGTCAAAAACTTGATAGTCCTACTATGCACGCAACGGTCCTGTACGCGGGGCTCCAAACCGATGCAACCCAGCAGAACGAGGGTGGAGAAAACCGAAAAAGCAAATTCTATACTCTCCACCTGCGCGTAGCACCATAGCAGTGTGTTGGAAGAATTAGAAAGTAGTAATGAAGAAAGAGAGAAGATTCGGGAGCCGTTGCGAGTGCGCGCGCCGCGGTGGAAACCGAGCCACTACTCAACGGCATGCACCTCACGACGCAGGAAACGACGCCTCTCGACAGGTCTGCACCTTCAATTTCAGCTGTCGTTTCAATTCACGCGTCCTCATACGGCGTCGCTCCGTCTGACGGTCATAACTGTGGCACTTGGCCTTCTTCGGGCACGAGTTTTGACAGTGCGGGCAGGTCCACCGTGGGGTGGCCGGCGACCGCGGTAATCTTGCAGCCGCGAGATCTAATTGATACATTTCGAAGCACTTCAAACACACCGATTTTTGGCAGATCCCCAACTCCACATTCCCACATGGAAACATTTTCACTGCTCGTTCGTGACGCGCGCACAAATGGCAGTATCGCGACGATTTCGGCTTCGCATACCGGCGGCGTTGTTTTGTTTTTCCAATCACTCCCATGGGCGCGCCTTGTAGTGGGGAACGTGCACTCATTGATGTAGCATCCATAGTGAATGACGTTAATCGATCCGCATCAGTGAGTGGCGTTACAATAGGGCCCGCGGCTACACCGGGATTAGCGGCAGATCTCGAGTGTTGTAGGAGTGGGTCGGACGAAGATACAGCGCCAGTTGAAGAAGCATCACGTAAAGCACGTTCCATCAATTCCGTCGATCGAGCAGTGGCGGCATCGGTAGGCGGAAACGAAGGGTACGACGGATATGCAGGTGCATATTGAGTGGTTGGTAACGAGGCGGCGTGATGATGTGTGTTAGCAGCGTACGGGGAGACTGTAGGCGGTTGATGTGCGAGGTGATTGTGCGGGTGCAATGGTGGTCTATTCCAGCGTGGGAGTTCAGTCACGGTCGGTTTCGGAGTTGGTGCACCAATAACCGGTGCACTTCCGCTAGGCAATGTGCTCGGAGCGCCATGAGCGGCGCTCAGTGCGTAGGATTGAAGTGGTGAAAGGTAGGTGGGGTCGTGTCGAGAAGTAAGTGGTAACTGATGGGCGTGATTGGTGGCAGTAGAATGGTTGGATGTGTTGTGATTGTGATTTGTATTCGTGGCTGGGCTATTGTGGCGCATAGTTGTTACATCGGTGCTTGGTTGTGGTAGAGTAGCAACGGTTGTTTGTTGTGACGGGAATGTGGGATACAACGGTTGCGAAGTATTGCTAATGAATTGTCCAGGATGTGTAGCTGTCGAAGTAGAGAGTTGTGGAGCGGGTTGTGGTGGTGGTTGAGGTAGATGAGAAGATGAAACCGCAACATTTGGATCCGACTTGATATGGAGAGGTAGAGAGGAATTGGTGGCGGTAGTCGCAGTTGAAGTCGGTGTCCAGGAAACGGTAGCGGCAGTTACATTCGATAACGCATTGGGATCTGGTTTCAGATGTTGAGGCAGTGTGAAAGCTGGGGCAGTTGCCGTGCCATTTGCGGTGCGTTGCCGAAGATGATCCATATCCATATCAGACCAGACACGGTCGGCAATAAAGTCGTCGTGTTGCGCCATATAGTGGAAGATGTGGATAGGAGATGGTGAAAAAGGAGAAAGTGCGTACGTCGACACAGGAATGGAATCAATTGATGTGCAACGAAGTGTCGGTGCGCAATTGGGAGATGTAGTGTGGTGCCGGTGGTTGAGTTGGGTGACGTCGAGTGTGGGTGCACAGAAGCAAAAATGTCGCTTAGTTGTTGACCGAGAAAGGGAATGGGTGAGTAGGTTGCATCAGTCGGGAAGACGGAGAGTGCAAAGTGCAGTTGAAGAAGAAGAAGTAGGGAACGGAAGCTGAGGTTGTTGAGTCGAGGGATAGAGCGGTAGCAACAAGGGCAGGAGGAAGTAGGTAGGTAAGTCGGCCAGTACAGACATGGAAAGGGAAGGTGAACGTATAAGAAAGAAAGTAAACAAGTAAAATATGAAAGGAAAGATGGTGGGTAATCAAAGAAATGACGAAAGAGACAAAGTTGAAGCACATAGACAGTATCAATCACGCGTCGCACATATAACGTGGCACTTGGCTCTATGCCAGTGCCACGAGGCATTCTCCTTTTGTCATTCCATCGTATTCTACAACGTATTGTTCTGTGCGTGCTTGGCCTTACACTTGTTTTGCATTGCGTAATTTTCTCTACTTTTTTTATTATTTTTACGTAGCCGTATTAATCTATACGTACATTCTACATGGCCATGATCTTGTGTATTGCCGTGTATTTCGTATATTCCGCTAGTTCGACACACACTCGCACACACACACACACGCGGTCACTGGACGCCCAAACAAACTACTGTTGCTGTTGTTGTTGCTGCTGCTGCATCGCCACCGATCCAACGAACGAGTGCACTCTCACACACACGCACTTTTTATTTCTTAGTTTGTACATTCCATCAACCAATGCCGCATTGAACGCTACCGTTAAGTGTTGCGTTTGATTATGTAGTAATGAGAATGTGTACTGTACCGCAACTGTGGTGGAAAATACTGTAGAGACTAATTAACCGTAGGCAGTGTCGATCAATCGATCAGTAGAACCAAACGCACAACTGAACTAAACTCAATCCAACTCATTCTTGTTACTGTGTCGATCCACTTTAGCGATCCACTTTGGCATGCAGCAATACCAATTCCCTTAACAATATTGTACCAGTAGCGCGACTGACTAACACCCATTTACCAATTCACTCACATACACACACACACATAGCTAAGAACAATCAACCAGCAGCCTACGGTATGGTAAATTACTCACCGACCTACACATCTGATCACGAGATAACATATATTGATTTGTTATTGTGCACAGCTTGTTCTACACAATATCGACACGCTACAGTCTCCTGCTCCTCCACCTGCCTTTCCCAGCCAATCGTTATTCACTCTACTGGACAATACACTCAATACACTATCACATTCCTCATCATCATTATCACTGTACACTGTACTGCACAGTACTGTACATGACTGTGAATGTTGCTGTACAGTACTCATCTTATTTTATTCATATCGCATCATATCATTTTCATTTGAAAAAATCATACTTTTTCCTAAACTTCTCCTCTTGCTGCTGCTGCTGCTGCATTACCAAAATCAACAGTAGTAGCAGCACTCCAGCTTTCCAATCATGCAAGAAACAAATTGAGTAAGCAATCCACCTCACATACTCTCACATGCACACGCGCCTACGCCAACCTCGTACATACCGTATTCCATCATGCCATCACGCACTTTGCATCTTTTCCTCTTCCATTTCTCATCACCGCCCCCGCTATCACACACTCTTTACTCTAACTGTATTACCGGCATCCCATTGCACACCAACTGTACTGTACACGCACACACAGACACACACACACGCACAGACACACAACTCCTTCCTCTCGCTCACTCGCTCTCCATCCATCAAAAAATTGACCAATATCCCCAAGCGGTGCGGTTCCCTTCAGTTAGTGCATCCTTTTGTTTTCTCGGCGTTGCGCGTTGGAATGTGGTCTATGCACAACCAACCTAGCAATACACCGTACCTGGCATCACCATTACTGAAAACCACGCCCCAAATCACCTCTCACTCACTGTAACTGTCTTCTTGCTTCCCAAATTCGCAATAATCCATCCATCCATCCACTTCTTGCCTGTTTTCGATCTATCGCCATCTCAACTACTGCCAATACACTGTACTGTACTTTGCTTACCATCGCTACTGTACAGTCCTATCTTGTTGAACTAATCGACTTCCTTATTACTGTACACTCCTTGTTCATCTTCTCTATTCCCGTTACGTAACCTCCTCAACAATTGGAGGTTCTGTACGGATGAGCTGTACTAGGTATGTATGAAAGGCTATACATACTTGAATTTATAATTACAGTAGCGACACAGTACAGTACTGTAGGTCATGTACAGTACAGTACAGTACAATCTTGACCCCAACTGTCATGTGTTCATACACCACACTACTGTACAGTACCCGCGTCTCTCGCTCTCTGTCTTTCACACACTCACACACTCTCGTGTTCCACCTTTCAACGCAATCCTCCACTCTAAATTTTTAGACAACTCACATCTCCCTCACTATCCTTTCGATTAACTACTCCCTACTCCCACCAAAATGAAACGAATGAATGCCCATAACGATCCTTGAATATTCTCGTAGAAATTTGCACCTCGTGTTACACTCATTCGATTTGATGATGTTTGACGAGTGTGTCGTTTGTCGCCAACTTTCCTCTCTTTCCTATATCCATTATTTCCTCTGCACACCCTTCTACCGGGCCTCAAACGATTGCGATTCAGTACAGCAATAGACGGTACTGCAATACAGTATCCGTAGTAACCAACATTCCGCCTCTTCCGACTCCTGACGACGAACCTGTACTGTACTGTACTGTACTGCACTGCACGTCGTCCTTTTCTCCCTCGATTTTACAACAATGCATTTGGTCATACTGTATATATCGATCTTGTATACCTACTGTATACATCCACACCAAGTTTCTCCGATCTACCGTATGCGATCAGCTTTTTCTGCTTCGTATTTGTTCGACACGTGCATCCAAGATACATCATCATCATCATGTCATCAACACACTTGCATTTCTTCTCTACCAACACATCACTCAACAAGCTACACTACACACCAGTACACTACAGTGCGCCACAACTTTACTAGAATATACTTGCTCATCGCTCGTCATCATCAACGTCATCTTCATTACGGTATCACTAACTCACAGGCACTCACACACTCACTCAACATCGGAAGGCATATCAAAATCATGATCGAATCTTTTACACGCCTCAATTTCACGCTCGTCCATTTCGAACAATGCGTTCCCACGAAAGGCGTCTTCCCAACCGAGATCAAAGTGGCGCGCGATGTCGAATTTCTGTCTCGCTATTTTGCGACGCGTTGTAGTTGGTACATCGTCGATCACCCACTCAATAAATCTCCTAGCCGCCAATAACCCGTTGACTAATAAAAAGAAACACAACACTTTCCATGCGTGAGAAATCACGCCATCTGAGGAGAACAGGTTATTCGCCGTCTCCGCGGTGAACACCAGAATTCCCGCGTTTGTCATCACACCCACTACCGTCAACATTCGTAGGATACTGTACCACGCACCGATGTCTGCTGCCTTATCTGCATTCACCCGTTGGGAAACCTTCAAGATCTTGAATGCATCCGTGCGTACTTCGATGATGTTATTAACGAAGCTTATCACGGCCGATAGGGGGAATGCCACGCCAAAGAGCACCAAGAAACCGAACTGGATGACCATTTCTGCATAGTCCTGCACTGTTGTCGCGTACGAAGGTAGCTTCGTTTCTTCGACGTACCGTGACGTGCTTGCCGACGGCGCGGCACCGACGGACTTTCTATTTCTTCGCCATACCGTCAGGTGGTGTGTGAGCAATGGGACGCCCACTTCCAACACTTGCTGGATCACCGTCTTCGTCAGCAGCAGGGATAACATTTGTGCTTCTAGTTCTCGCATGCAGTCCGGCTCTAATTTGTTCGACACATTGTTGAGGCGCAGTCGGCAAATATTATTACGTGTTCTGAGGCGCGACACAAAGGCAATATAAAAGAGCGACATGTCTGCACGCGTTATCGCGGGGGTAGTAGTAGTAGTAGTAGTAGTAGTAGTAGTGTTTGTGGTGTTAGTATGGTTTGGATGGAACGCGAGTGGGAGTGAGAGGAATACAAACAATTTGAGAAAAACTGAAACCCGAAGTACTTGTACACGTACGAGTCCTCGTATCTTTGAGTAGTGCGATGATTCTCGCGATCGGTGAGGATCTGTAATACCTTTGGCCATAATGCGTCGAATATCGAGATCAGCACACCATTCAGTATACCGGGTAATGCTTTGGCGAGACCAGAGATGTACGAATTCAGTCCTTCTAGCTGCTCTTTCGGGCATGACACCGAAAAGTAGCATTTGCATTCCTCACGATTCAACCCTTGTGCACCGCAAATTATTTCATTCCTATACCACAGCAAGAGGAATGTCAACGACGCTACCAACCCAATAAACAATGCGGTGATACCCACGGAGATGATGCGTTGCAGGCGACTTGCACGTCGGTCCTCGTCTGCGTTTATCGGCAATTCCTCCGTCGTAACGGCACCCGAATCTGCGTGCATTTCTCGATGCACAGATTTTTCGTATTCTATCTTCGCCCGATTCCCACCCGGAATTCCGTCCGCTTCGTCGTCGTCCTCGTCGTCGTCGGCGGCGATCGCCAGATCGGTCAGTGACACGAATCCTCCACTACTGTAAAACCCGTGCTTCAGCACACCTCGAAATTGCGCTCGCACCTCGTCAGCCGTGTCTCGATAGTAATTCAGCATTCCCCAATCTAACACCAATTCCGCACTTCGTCGTTTCAGCATCTCCAGAAAATACGACGCCCACAACACCGTGGAAATACTGAAGATCCAACTCAGCGTGTCTTCCACTCGCACATACCGCGCGAATACCGCTTTTGGAATGTACAACACTATCGCCAACAACGCCATTGGCAGCAAGTATTTCGTGAGCAGTGAAACAAACGCAAAGTAAAAGCCTACCCGTGGCCCGAGGTAGTCCTTAATTTCTCGAAATGGTGGCACCCAGAACGGATCGATAGGGCGCTCCCATACCGCACGTTGCACAAGCTCTTGTTGGAATTTCGGCGAGTGGATCGCGAACGCTTGTTTCATCACGTCCTCGTAAATTAGTTTCTCGATGTTCAGTGCACAACCCCAATCTTCTTTCGATTGCAAGGTGTTGAGAATAATTATGATTCGGTCACTCGGGGAAAAGTATGACCCTGTCTGTTTCTCGCGACGATGATTCACAAAACACTCGGAATATTCCATTTTGTAATCCATGTGCCCACCACCGTACCGTTTCCGCAGTTGCACATCGAGTGAAATTTTCTCCGCTTTCTCCTTCATCGTTTCGTTGGGTAACGTGAATCGTATGATTATGATATTGTCTTCCTCCGATTTTATTTGCGAAAATACAAAACCCGCTCGCTTCAGTCGTGCTATGATTCCAATTCGATCGAGTTTCTTCTTCAACTTTGTTTCTTCTTCTCCCTCCTCATCCTCCAGTTCAGTGGTATCAAAAACAAATGCATAGTCCCACCCCCACAACGGTTTCTCACTCAGGAAGTCATTTGAATTTCTACCTCTTTCGGATTCTGTTTGTTGAAATTCTGCGACAAAACTCTCCTCTTCATCCTTCTCGTCCTTGGGTTGCGTAGAAGTCATGCAAATTTCCGCTCGAACAATACCCGACTTTTTTCCAACTTTCTTGTTTACCCGTTGTATTACGTTAGAACCGAATTTCGAAAGCTGAATTGCGTTAGAATTAACTGGGCCCGATTCATTGTCGTATTGCGAAATTTTCCATTGGATGCAGATTTCGATTGTAAATTTGTGCCGTTCAAGTGGTGTTATTATTTTAGTCACCTAAAGACAATCTCAATAGAATTTTGGTCAATTAAATGTTAACCATATTATCAAGCTTGAAACGGGATATGGATAGAATTTGGTCAATGTTTCGAAATCAAGTGCTGTTAATCGTGCTCGAATGCTATAACAGGCAGAATGACTAAAGCTCAGAAACAGAGTAGGATCAGGTAAGGGGGCAATCTTGAGAAAATGCAGCGTGAAATACAATCAGTTCCACTCGTTCTTGATTCGAGCCTACGTTGCACAAAAATTATAAAACCGAGTTAAAAAACAATTTTACTTCCCTCGGGATAATCAGGAGATTGAAAGTTGTAAACCTCATAGATGTGAAATTTTTGACTTCTGAGCACAAGATTATTCAGAAATCTCAGGAATAATTTTCATATCTATTATTTAGTAAACAAATAAATAGTGAGTGAGAGGATTTTTTCAACAAAACACATACAGTATATTACATTCCAACATACATAGTAGGCACTAAAAATTTTAAGCTGAGTTATCTTACCATGAATTCGCTGATTTGTTGGATCCTTGAGGTAGACTGCCTTTTCTCTTTCTCACTAATTTTCCGTGTTAAGTCAAAACACAGAAATAAACCGCCCTTGCTTGAATCTCTGAGCCCTACGAATTGTATAGTTGCGCAACCATATTGAAAATCGATGGTGCATGCGGAAGCAAGACCTTTCTAAAAAGAATGAATTCAGATATACTGAAATAGAGCATGCAGAGTTTTGCAACCAATCCACATACAATAGAGAAAACACAGTTCTCATCATATGCATGTGTTGTATTTTTTTCATTTTTGAACCTATTTGAATAGGTTCTGAATTTCGCTAACCAATGAGCTGGACATCTCGACATGAGTCAACAAATTGCAGGAGGAAGAAATTTGCATCCATAAAGAGATTAATAAAGTAATCTGCTGATTTTCGGATGAGATAAAACCAACTCAGTTATTATTAATTCAAAAGAACCGTGTAGTTTTTGTTGAAAGCGCCGCATACGCGTCGAGATGATACAAGCTCAGATCAGACTGTCAAAAAGCAATAACAATTGCTTTAAAAAGTTGCGACACATGCTTGCAATAATTCGTGGTGTGTTTTCCAGTTCATTTGATAAATATTGTTTTGTCAGTTTTATAAAAAGGTACTAAGAGTTATGGGAAACAGTATACAGAAAATAAAACATGACAAATTGTTTGAAAAATGTAAAAATTTGTTTAACTTGAGACAAAGACCTAGTGTAAAGCTCTAGAGCTTGAACGTCAGCAGTACCTGCATTTTCTTAGCACTTTGCTTGAGAATGAAGTAAAGAATACTTTCTGTTGATCCCTTCCAGTGAAGAAAATTCATATGAAGTAGCGATTCAACAGGGAGCGGCGATTGAATGCGAGCCACAGCCGTTATCGGAACATCCTCCGTTTGTGATTTTTAGGCGGCTCAACGAAAATTCGATTTGAGAGTCGAAGGTAGCGATTTCCGGGCTGCTAGCTAGGCCTTACGAATTCTGCTCGTGCAATTTTCCGCGGATTTCGCATAGCCTCATACCACCTAACCAGGTAAAGCAAATATTCACTGTCGTGAACTACGTCGATAAAAAAATCTTCTCTTCGCATTCCAGCAAACAACAAAATCACTACCGAAATATATTTATTACATATATTATCGGCAAACAAAAACTGTCTGCCAATTTCAGTATTGACAATTTCCTTCACTGCTTTCGTACTTTTTCGAACTTGATAATTGTCTTTTCCGATTTGAGTCTTCCTCTGATGCATTATCAGAATCTTCATCATTATCGTCAGCAAGTCATCTAGCTCTTGTGATTTGGACTTTGATGCTGTAAATCGAGTTGGTAGTAGATAAAAAGTTTCAAATTAATCGTACATCCTGCTTTGGAGGGTGAATTGCCAAGCTCTTGACGAATGCTTAGTAACTTGTAGCCCGACGTGCGAACCGTTATTTTTCCGTAGTGAGCTTTATAGATGGTTTGAACACTTGAGGTTCCCATACGATCTAAACCGCCTGTAGAAAGAAGCTTCTGCAAAACCTCTTCCTCATCCTTTGGGAAATGAACACCCTTGGCTGGGGAAAGTTACACTTCGCTGGATTTTTTGTAATAGTTACTAAGCACTGATAGTATGCATATACCTTATTTACAGTTGCTGAATTTTATATTGATTTTATACATCTACTTCCATGTGAGAAAATCCTGTACTAACTAAAATAAAACAGGTTGTACCTTGGATAAGTAAGTAAATTTCAGACTTGAGTAAAGAGAGGTGGCAAGCTTTGTCTAGATGCAGCTACAGAGTTCTGTCTAGCAATTAACG
>JAAUYH010077904.1_pt1 | contig 14826 bp, 9 predicted proteins | sample 7278061 | NCBI WGS metagenome assembly JAAUYH01 (sample SAMN14350203, study PRJNA611818) | marine sediment metagenome | isolation source: surface marine sediment (0.6m) | place: French Polynesia: Moorea | collected 2018-08
ATTCAAATCTAGCAACATAACACACAATGGTGATAGTTCAGGGTTTACTATTGTAATTTTAGATTTTGGAAATAATTTGTGGTCCAGTAGCAAGGTGGACGAAAAAAGAATTCAAACAACTACGAATCGCTGTAAATAATTCGAGAGAGGGTAAGAATTTATTCAAAGATAGCTCAGATAGATCAGCACTTCACGGCCGATCTGTTTTATAGAATAGAACCCAGAACAGAGTGGGCACTACTACAGCATGGACGGTACAGTGCAATAGGTACATTATTTCGTACGAAGAAACATAGTAACAGTGTAACATCGTAACATCGTAGACTGTACTAGACTGCACTGCACGAATCAGTACTTTGTAGGACTTTCATCCTTCTTTATGACTTGAATTCATCCTCCTGTAATGGAATTCACCAATTTTTCCAGTAGACTATTGTCTACATTATCCCACGCAGTTTCAACAGCCTCTTTCAAGTCAGCAAAGTTATCAAATTGGCGGAAATCTTTTTATACTGCCCGAACAAGGATTCCTCACAGATTCTCGATATAAATTAGGTCTGGGATGCATGCTGGCCTGTCCAAAACACTAATTACCATGTCTTGAAATAGCTCACTGGTAACCAGAAACACATGCATCGAAGCATTATCTTGCTGAATACGCCACTCTCCTTGATACGCACTCTCTGCAAATCGCACTATCACGTTCGATAGTATCTCGCAGTACTGTACTGAGTTCATATTGCGCTCAATAAACTTGAGTTGAGGAGCTTTACGAGCACTGAAGCATTCCCATACCATCAACGATCCCCCACTTCGTTGCCTCTTAGAGAAGTATCGCAGATAAAGATGTTTACAAGACCAATGGTACGCAGTCCCGTCAGGATCACCTGGGCACCATCGCTACTCATTGCAAAAGATTGTATGATGCCAAAGCTTGCGATCTTCTTCAAGACACTTTTCCGCCCATTCAATACGATCACAACGGGATCTTGCGTGAGACGAGGTGCAGGCCTCATCCGCGTCGGGCACGCTCATGATGACTCGTGTAGTAGTTGCTGTACCCTGCCAACACCAGCTCGAAGCTCGTGCTTTGAAACTAAAGTACTTGCTGATACATGTTCCCCATGATATTTTCGAATGTTGTGGAAGATCACACGCTTAAATTGTGGAGAAAACCTAGAAGATCTGCCTGTTTTCTTACATCGTCCAGAATATTTCAGTCTAGCTGCAAGATTTCTAACTGCAGTTTTTGACTTTCCGATCTCACTTGCAATATTTCTGTTGCTTTTTCTCTTTTTCCAGTAGTGTCTTGACAGTGACAACTTGATCTTGCATGCCTAGTTTCAAGCCTGTAAGTAGTGCGGAGACTGTTTTATGAAAGAAAATGTAAAAGTGGAGAAGGCCTTATTCTTAATTCAAGCTGATTCCGAGCTTTTATGATATATTGATTAGAGTGAAAGTGATGTCCAAAACAGGAGAACAAAGAGGACTTAGATTATATCATACTTTGTCCGCAAAATAGAGTATGACAACCATACAACTGCGATTCGATACAATTCTTTTAAAAGATACAGCTGTAGAGTTAAGATGGGCTGGCCTGCGGACTATACTACGATTTCGGACTACGGTTTGAGTGTTTCATCTTCAATTAGGTAGTATGTGCACAATTTGCGTGCAATATCTGGAAAATACATACAATTTCGTCTTTTGCACACACTTTGAAATTTGGAAATTTTCATTTTTAGAAAAGAGTCTCAAAATACTGTTGTATAGTTGTCATACTCTATTTTGCGGACAAAGTATGATATAATCTAAGTCCTCTTCGTTCTCCTGTTTTGGACATCACTTTCACTCTAATCAATACATCATAAAAGCTCGGAATCAGCTTGAATTAAGAATAAGGCCTTCTTTACTTTTACATTTTCTTTCGGAAAACAGTCTGCGCGCTAATTAAAGGCTTAAAACTAGGCATATAAGTACATTACAGTCTGTTTGTAATATTCTCGGCATGACTAATCCGCCATGTTCATCACGTTGCCACATTTTCAATCGTTTGTACAAAACATTTGGAGAGAATCTGATTGCATGCATGCGCAGCAAGCAGGGAAGCTACCGTATACTCGAAATGAATAGGTGTATTGCATCGTAAGAACTATAGTAATGCTATTGACGGGCTGATTTCGTCATTCGGAACGTTATCCTTGAGTTTTTTATTATTTCGTCTGAATTGTTTTCCATTGTTTTGCACGAATTAGTACACAATTTTCGGTTTTTCGTCCTTCTCTCCGAAGTCTTTGTCGATCTCTACTTCTGTTCTATTAAATTCAATAAAAGAGTCTGTTCGCAATCAGACGATATTGTTTTCGTTAGAAATCCTCGATGAGAGGCGGCGATACGACCGATTCTGTAAATGATTTTATTTGGATTTCGTGCACCTTACTGGGTATTCTAATTTAACTCCTTCCGTACTTAAGTACACTCCCTCTTAGTCTTCCGGTTACATGAATATTTTTTGTTCCTATATTTTTTCGCGCGAAAAAATGTACCTATTGTAGTTGAGAAGATGTAGGTTATAACTGATGGCACTCTATTCATTTTACATGGCGTAGACTGTATTCCTTTCGATGCATCCAGCAATAGAGACTACCGAGGCCCACCGAGTAAGGGCACATCAGGTTGTAGGGTTGTCGTTCGAACTGTTCCTATTTTTATTTCTTCCACCGTAGTCCTCAATTATGTTTCAACACTTCACCTGTTTCGTACAAATGCATTTTACTGAGTGGAATACTGTCGGAAAAGCCCCAAAATGTGAATAGAAAAGTTAGAAAAATAGGAAGACTTTAGAAAAACTCAAATCAAATGTTAGAAAACGGATCTCTTGTTTTCGGTAGGGCCAAAGAATTTGGAGGGGTTAAGTTCTCTTTGTTTACTTGATAGTTCTTCGTTCGGTTCTGTCTTCTCGGTGTTTTTGATTTTCCCTTTTACATTGTCTTGGTCCTTGATTATTAAGTAACATTTTTGACTCACTTAGATTCTCTTCTATCAAATTACCTGTTATCTCTTGGTTTCCATGTAGTATTTTCTAATTGTTTGAGTTTCTTCCTCCAAATTACTTGTAGCACTACTCGTAATTATTGTGGTGACTCTCAATCATCATTACGGGGACACGAGTTGGCGTTGTTGCTAACGTTATAAATCTCATAGGTGATTCTTGATTTTTGTGGAATTTTTATTTTTCATCGGTGATTGTAAAATCTAGGATGCACGACTGTTTCTAAAAAGTAAAGTTAAAAATTCTGTTAGAACGCCCAAACAGCTAGGAAATTTATAACGTTAGCAACAAAGCAAACTCGTGTCCCCCTAATGATGTAAGTAAATACATTACATATTATTCGAATTACATATATTTCACAAATACCTTTTCCTTCGCCCAGTGTACCTTACAGTATTCGGTACTGAATCGCATGTTGGCAGTCATTGGTTTAGCCATTCCCATGAGCGTCCATTGTCATAGAGAGAGATCTGTATCTTTGTCCTGAATCATATATTTACGCAATTCTATTACCATCCAGTTTCAGACAAGTGTTTCGGAGTATCATGTGGTTATCTCAGTTCATTTTCTGTTCGCTTCATCTGAGGTAAGTTACGAGGTGCCTAAGAGTTTTACGTCAATGATAGGATTTATTCATACGCCTTTCGTACCGGGAACCTTCCGACAGTGTGCTCGACATTCCGTGTCCACTTTTCGTCCACGACGTCACTCACAGCATTTGGCCTCGCGAACTTTTGTGCCGAGTTGTGCAGCAAGCTCTCCAGGCCAAGTTCCAATTCAACGTGAAACATGCCTTCTTGTTGGCGTCGATATCACAACGAAGACAGAACATGACAGTGAGCGCAGATTCAGCATGCGAGAATCACTAGCTGAACTTGAGCGGCTGGCCGATACAGCTGGCATGGAAGTTGTGGGTGTTATCACTCAGAGCCTTCCTAAACCGATCGCAGGCACTTATGTCGGGACAGGAAAATTGAACGAGATAAAACAAGAACTCGCAGCGTTGCAATGCTGTACGGTTATCTTCGACGTGGAACTATCTCCATCACATCAACGTGTCCTCGAACGCACTTTTTCTCCGAAACTGACAGATGATGCCGAGATAGTGAAAGTACTTGATAGAACGGCAGTCATTCTGTCGATATTTGCCGCTTCCGCCCGTACTCGAGAATCTAAGTTACAGACCGAATTAGCACTTTGCATGTATCGACAACCACGTCTTACACGTCTCTGGACTCATTTAGGTCGTGCAGGTCTCCGCGGCCCTGGAGAGCTGCAACTGGAAGTGGACAGGCGAGCTATAGCGGCGCGTATTGCCCGTTTAAAACGTGAGATTGACGATATTGGGGCACACAGAAAACGCCAGCGTGCTGCAAGGCGTTCAAACACTCCGCTACCTGTCGTTGCACTTTGTGGGTATACAAATTCCGGGAAGGTAAGTCTATTTTGGATGAAAAGAATCGTGTTCTAACTTACATGAAAAGTCAACTTTATTGAATTCTCTAACGGGATCAAATGCACTAGCTGAAGACAAACTGTTCGCGACACTTGATGCGAAAACGCGAATTGCAACCATGCCGGGGGTCTCGCTTTCACCTGAAATACTTATAGTTGATTCTGTTGGCTTCGTGCAAAATCTGCCCACATCGCTAGTGGCTGCATTTCGTAGCACTCTAGAAGAAATTTCCTCTGCAGATGCGCTAGTTCACGTAATCGATGTGAGTGTTGGGACAGAACTGGCTATTGCTCAGATGGATACGGTTTTCTCTGTTTTATCTGAAATTGGAGGCGATAATATTCCATGTGTGCTTGCGCTAAACAAGATAGACGATGTGAGCTCTTCAGAGTTGGAAGAAGTGGAGAACGCTATAAGAGAGAGGAGCGATTTAGATATAGATATAGCACATATATCAGCAAAATCAGGCAAGGGGGTTGCAGACTTAGGGAGATTGCTTGATGATGTGCTCCGCGACGCGATGCAAGAAGTACATTGTGTTGTACCGTATAATCGTGGTGACTTGGTCAATTCGATTTACCTGCAAGGTAGTGTTGATGCGGAGGACTACGTCGAAGCAGGAACACGTCTCGAAGCTTTTGTTCCGAAATCATTGGCAAAGCGACTAGAACCATACGCCATCAAGACGGTATCTGCAACATCTTCATCTTCAATCGACAGTGCCACGAATTGGAAGAAGCTGGCCCGCAAACGCGTCGAGTGAAGTCTTCGAAATTGCTGTGGCATTTGGGAGAGGGCAGATGTACCGTAGATACAGTACATGTGACTGACAGAATTCAGAGGGTTGCTCTCAAATAATGGTAATGAAAATTGGTAATTTCGACTTCAGAAACTTTTCGATTTTTCAAATCAACCAAGCCTAATGCTACGGTTTATTGACACGTACTATTACTGCCTGCCTGCCTGCCATATCCCCTATCTATCGTGCACCACATTCCCGTCCTCTCTCGAATCCGCATTCAGACAGAACCCTCGAAATCCGAGTCCGTCACAGTCCTCAGTCTTGTCTGAACTCATAATCTCTTATCGTGAATATTATGCCACGACGAGATGGGGCGTTTCGCTCTGGACGTCTTCCCGATGTGAATCGTGGAAATGTTCTCGGTAGACGAGGCAAAGGCCGCGCAGGCGCTCGTGCAACTATGGACCTTGGTCGTCTTGCTCGTGGCACTGAGCTCGGAGTGAGTGATAGAGACGAGCACGGTGGTGGACAGGCAGGACCCGCTCAATTGCGTGCACCCTCTATGTTTGGCTCGTTCATTCGTTCATTATTCAGTCGCTCTGAAAACCATGACACTCGGCCAGTGCCTCGTGATGGAATTGCCCCACCATCGCGTCGATTCGGTAATATTTCCGGTGCGATTGGTGGACACAGTGAGGGGATGCGGTCGGGTCGAGCCGCTGCCGCAAGCTCGCTCGGTTCACTGCAGTCATATGCTACATCAACAATTCGAGGAGGAGGCGGTGGTTGCCTATCACCTGCTTCAACTTCTGAAGTGGATGTCCGCAAGCGTGTAATGGTTCGTCGTGACGAGAGCGAGCGGCAAGTGTTCTCGGCAACGACAGGAGGCTTGATGTCAGCTCGTGCCCCACAATTTGACTATCCAAACTTTGCACTAGCTGAGTATGGAGGGGCAGATACATGGGCGTCGGATGTGTTTGTGTTACTACACAACGCGATTCGGTGGGAAATCATGGATGTGTACAACATAATCGGGTCGATGCAACGCCGATGGACTAGTTTGCGGATGATTGATGTTTGGGATTTCGCGGAGCATTGGGAGGTATTTGAGGTATTTGTTGCGCAGTATTTTGAAATTGAGGACCAGATCATTTTCCCCTTTATGCTCAACGTTGCTGCGCAGAGTGCAGAGTTGGCTCGGTATCACAAAGTGGTCAAGTACAACAAGGATCGGTTGGAAGGACATCTGCTTGATATTGGACTCACATTGGAGAAGTTCAACACATCGTCGCCTTCAGAGGTGATGCCAGCTTTGTATGAGCAGCTGATAGCATGCCTGCCGAAAATACTGGACTACATGAATGAGCAGGAGCAAGTACTACCAAAAGTGTTTCGCCAGTATTGTGACCCGGAAGATCGTACGCTGTTGAATCGGGCGTGTGCGAACTTTCTGATCCGAGCGACAAATGGTCGACATGGCATAGCTATTCTGACGCGATGGATTGAAGACTCTATGATATTGCAGATGTGGAAGAACGAGAACCTCAGTGCACGAGCGAAACAAAGCCACAAGAAGTGGGTGGCAGTCCTCGAAACGGAACATGTCGCTATTGTGAATCGATTCCAAAGACGCATGAGAGACTTGCAGAAGGACCGAGCAAAGAGTGGGAATAGTGACCGCGCGGATCGAGGACGAAGCGTTGGACGAGCCGGACTTCGCGACGCAGCCATGGCGGCAGCATTGGCTTGAGTTGTGCAACCAATAATGCGTCATCGCCAGCCAAAATGGCTGTGCCGCACTAGTTTTCGCTGAAATTGAAAGCCGAGAAGGCTGCATTGCCCTATCAAAATGTAATTTAGCAACTCTACGAAACTAAACCAAATTTAGCATGAGTCGCGCCCTAATCCCCCGCTTCCACTGTGTCCCATTATTTGCCATGACCGCACGATTGATTGAAGGATCAACTGTGAGATGGCTAGTGCTGTGTAATGCTGTACTGTACATGTACGACCCGGTCCTCTTTGCAGAAGAAATCTGTCTGCCCAATTATCTTCTTCTCCTCTCAACATTTCCGCAGATGGGTGGGGCTCTGCCGACGAATAATTTGTATGAAAATGCTCTGGGTTAGGAATAGGAATATGAAAGTCAAGCGGAGTTCTGGGGTCGGGTTGCGCTAATATCGCTGATATAGATGTTGTTAATGAATAGGGAGTTTTTTTGTATTATCTTGCGCAGGACACGGTCGAAGGTCCCTTCAACTTTCTATTCGCTTAAATTTAGTATTTCCAAAAGTGGTCACATGAATTAAATTATTGTTAAAAATTTTAATTATATTGATAACTTCGATTTATATTCGAATCTTAATACATAATTTCCGTAATGATCCTCGCCTACCCCCCCTGTTCCTGCAGTCAAACATCAGAACATGCCGGATTCGCCGACAGACTTAGTCAAGCTGGTTGAACATACAGCGCACTGCACCATCGCACCAGTGAACCATTTTACATCTTGACGAAATTCGGACTTCAAGGCAAAATTAAACTTCGCGTTGTTGTTACCTTCCTCACACTGGGAACTAAAAGCGCGCTTGACTGAAGGTGTTGCGCCTTCTCAAGCACTTCTATTCGTCAACGACTGTCTCAATGAGTACTGCGTCAATGCAACAAACCGCGACCAACTCCTCGGACTCTCCCGTGAACAACCGCACTGCTCCGAACAAAACTGCTATTCCCCCTCGTTCAACTTTCGAACTCCTCATCGACGCTGCTGGTGCTGTAAGTGGCGGGCCTGAAAATATGGCTCCAACTCGCGCTCGACTACCACCTCTTAGACTTGCTGCACGCCCTACAAATGTTGCCCCTTCACCAACTCTTGTATACGGAGCACAGCGTTTGCCTCCACTGCAAACCGCACTGCATCCTCTTGCTCATCCTAATTCTCTTCTCCCGCGCCCCAATTCTACTTCGCCACCGCCGCCACCGGCACACTCCCAACTTGGGATACATCCGCCTAATGTTACTGTGAAGCCTGAGACTGTATTACAACACCGTCAAGTGGTACCCATGTCGTCATCGTCGGTGACCCCCGCTCCCAAGAAAGCGTGTCCCATATTACCGCGTGGATCCGCTGCCGTGCCTGCGGCATCGAATATAGCGTTGGTACCGACACCACATCCATGCCACACACCTCCTGTGACAGTACCGTCACCCGCATCGTCGACCGCATCACTTGCAGCAGTTGCAGCAGTTGCGAATGTGACATTAAGTGATGTGGAGAAACGCCAAATGATTCGTAAGGTGCGCAATCGGGAAGCGGCCGCACGGAGCAACTTACGACGGAAAGAAAAACATCTTGCGTTGAAACACGAGTTGATCGAGGTTCATGAACAGGCGCAGCGGTTGCGTAAAGTGCAAGAGTCACTAAAGGAAGAGAATGAACAGCTGCGTCACCTTCTTGGTCGCGCCGAAAAATGTAACCAAGTAAGTTCTGTGCTCAAGTCGCGTTGCCCAGAAATCGATGAACTGCCATGATTAAACTCTTGATTGAGCATCTACCCAGTCGTGTGTGGTATTATTATTGTGGCTGGAGTTGAGTATTTTCAGATTTTTATCGACGTGTTCGGTTTTTTCCTACATTATCATGGCAATGTACCTACATCAAGTGCATTTCATCACCTTTCGGTTATATACTTACCAGAGACCAAGGAATTGCCCTCTAAATATTATTCGGGGCTCTACCCATCGGCCGTGATCCGCACTCTTCAAACCGAAAATAATTTGCATTCTCACGAACTTGAGAAATTTAGCTATGTATTGCCAGCGGAAACGGCAGGCCGATCATCCGTCTTCTCAATGAGAGACGCCAAAATAAACCATCTCTCAGGCGAGGGTTGAACTCGCAACCTTCGGCTCATAAGACCGATGCTCTAGTCGTGGCGGCCAATAAACGCGTTTAAAAAACCGATTGAGCTACTGAGAGTCGAGAAGGACATGATGATTGCGCCACGGCGGATGACATCCAAAATATAAAATTTTTAAATAAATTGATGATATTTCAACACCACCCAGACCTGATCTTTCTCTTCGAACTTCATTTAAATTTAAAACAGTACGTCCATGCAGTACTTTTTTTCGAGCAACTTCTGTACAACAAACGAGCAATTATAATTGGGCTGTAATCTTACTAAGCAATCCTCCATCCAAAGTACACTACAATGAAAGAAATACGAAACTGAGAAAAAAACAATAGTATGAAATGCCGAAATGTTGATTTTCAGTTTTCCTGTCTCCAAATACGTGATCAAAATGCTCTTTGCAATGACAAGCAATCATCCATAAATCTTACAAGTACACGTTCATCACTCACACTCAGACAAATTTCTGACGATGAAGAGGACTTAAATTCACAAGGTTTTTAAAAAAATTTGACACAATTAGAAAATGGATTGCTGAAATGAGTCTTAATTCATGGTTAATTGTTAGATCATTTAAAGATCAAGAGTACATCGCTAAGAGTACGAGTCTATTAAGTTTTCCAAGCTGTGGTTGATGATTCAAACACTGAATAACGGTTCGGGAAAGTTGCTTTTCAAATGATTGAGATTTTGAAAGTAAGTCTGTGGTGTTCAATTTTGCTCGAAGGTAGCGTAAATAAATATTACATTAGTAAAGCGAACGGCTTCTGATTGCATCCGATATATCACGGAGATTATTACTTTTTTGAAGTATTCAGAAATGTATATATTGAATTTGATGCTCTGGATATATTCTAACTCCGCTGACTTAAAATGGTTGATTCGTTTACAGATCAATGAATTTTTCTAAATTTCATTTTGCCCTCCAACGTATCATTCCAGTGAACAGGTTTGCGATAATTAGAATACCGACTTCTAAATCTTATCTTTCCTATATGTTGGGATTAAATGCATGCGAGAACTAAGAAGGCGTGCCAGTTCTCACACAGGCGATTTATGATTTCTTCACTTGTTTTTTTGGTTCTGTTTTGTACAAGGATTGCCCTATAAATTTTCACTGTAAAATGCTTAGAAGAGAAGCTTTTGGTGTGTGGCGCAGGTCTCCTCTTGGATACTGCAGGAATCATTGAACATTAGAAAGCAAGGAAGGTAGAATAAATTTTTCTTTCAAGAAATTCCTACAATTCATATTCGCAAACAAGCTTAAGCTGCACAATGAATATGAAGCCATCCAACGTTTCTTCGAAGTGAGAGATCCAAAAGGCAGAATTGCGAATTGATTCATTCTCCTTACGGAGTGTGACTAGGAAATGTCTTACTGTGTAGGACAACAAAGCGCATTTACTGTATTCATGCTTGAAGTCTGGGGCTAGTTAGTCACTGGAAACCTGAGCTAGCGGTACCGAATGCCGTACGTTACTAACAGCAGACTTCTGTATTTGTTGAAGATGTGGATTGTAACACGGGCAGATTTCACACTGATCACAAAGCATATGAAGTCTAGAACACCTTAGATGCAATCATGATCCTTTTGTTGGATTATTGTTTTAAGATAATTCAGTAATACATATCTACATAATAATCCAAGCTTATTTAGAGGTTTGCTCGCTGTTCAAGTATGTGATCACTACGTGATCATTAAAGTTATATTTCGAATTGACGAATTGAATTTGGCTTCGATAATTTAGCAATAGCATAGAATTACTGAGACTCCTTCGCTTCACTCTCTCGGCAGTCACGACCGGAGTGAAATTATTCAGCCTTCAACAAACAGTGCAGCTTATCAAATCTTCTAAGTTAAGTGCCTCAGGGTTGTCTGAACATACATCATACTTCCGACAACTGTAATTCCACAGGTTTCCTTCCTTATTCAGCTCCTTTATAGACTTTTCTCAGTGATTTTAGTCGGGCATAGATTTCAAGTGGTTTTCTGAAATGGAAAAATATCCGTGATTAGACGAGCTCACATGAAAGCAATCAAATTGAAAAATACAAGTTAACGAAAATAAAAATACATGATTTCGTATTCTATTGATGAGATACACCTTCAATCTCTTATTATATGTTTGGATCTATGGAATCAAATGGAAGGTTATTTCTGTAGGTCATTACATAAATTACACCAGGTGACGTAGGTTCACCACCCAAATTTGCCAATATAGGACGGAAAACGCACGGATAGGCACTCTTTTTCTGATCAAAACGTACACGTGAAATTACTTTCCAAGAAATGATAGTAGGATGCTTTTCGATTTCAAGTATCAAGAAAAAATATTGGAAGTTTCCGCGCTTTGATAACTAAAATAATTTTTGGTATTGCCTAAGGTATGGCGATGCAACTCGAAAAAGATTCAACAACCTAGAGATATGGAAATGAATGCATATCAAAAATGTAATCGTTGAGTGCGAACTTAACTAGCATGAACAGATTAACATACGTTATTTAGAATGGGAAACTGTGTAGACAGCAAGAAATCGATAGAAATTTACGAACATTGTAAGCATACGACGAATAAACTGAGCCCTCGAAGTGAACTAAATTAGATAAATTATTCGAATGATGAAGACCCTCCTCGCTATTCTACGAAGAAGAATAGAAGGAAATAAAAGGTTCGAAGCAAAAAATTTGGCAAGTAGCATAGTCAGAAGGTGGTGAAATTTTATATTTAAGGACTGATCCTGTGAACATGGATGATGTTCAACCTATTTACAGTAGATGACCGTAAGAAACTACCACGAATTGACATAAACAGTACCGCCCCACTTAAAATCTGACGTACGTCTAAGCTCGAAGAAGAAGACATAGTTGAGAGCGATGGTACGGTGACAGAGATTTATTTACTGTTACAGTACTTCTCTGAATATGTGCCGTTGAAGTATTGTATTTAAGGACTGCTTTGAGTTCGGCGGCCGATTTTCGATGATATCAGAGCTTTACGTTTTGTGAAAGCATTGGCAATGTTATTTTTTGCCTAAATAGCGCGATATCTGAGATTTTTCAGCTGCATGAGTTCTATAAGGTGCAATGAGACTGAACAAACCATTTTCAGATAACAACGCTAACTTTGTTAGAGTATCAAATAAGTATTTCTAGTCTGTTCGTTCGGGATAGTTCAGTAGCAAGAGAGAGCAAAAAATCTTAAAATGTTTGAAAGTGTAAATTTCTGCGGCTGGTGCCGATGTTGCGATTCGGCGACATTTCATGAATCATAGTGACCTATTTCTATGTTTTCGAATCCATCTTCCCTAACTGACAAGTCAGATCATCATTGTTTGCGAAGTCATGATCTTTACAGCCGACAACATAGAATGATGGAGGTGAAACTTGGGTTTTTCAGTTTTCTAATTTCTTCCGCTGTCGCATTGATTTGTTCATTAGATTATGCACTTATTCCTGTTTGAGTTGCGAAAGAAGAGCATAGTAGAACACTTAACCCGGCCGTCTATTCTTTGTGAAATAGGAAAGTCCGCCACTGCGGGACTGAATCAATTTTGAGTATGAAATCTTCGGATCAGATTTTAAACTTTTCGAAAACATTACAAGTCCATTTTTCCAATAGATTTACTATTCAAGTTGGGGCAGTCAGGAGGTGGTGATTCCATTGAGTTTACTTCGGAGCACTTCTCTACTTGTATAGACTAGCTAGTGTCAGCAATGAGTTGGCAGAACGGTCGTACACATCAGCAGATACTATATTTAGAACAACCTTTGGATCGAAGGACGGCCGTTGGGATCGGGCAACGGCCCCTGGATCGAGAACTAGTCCTTGTGACAGTTTGCACGTGTGCTGGATTGAAGCACGACCGTTGGAAAGTTTGCATGACCGTTATGCCGATGCAAGGGCGTGTGGAGGTTTACACCAGCCGTTATATGGATGCAAGGATAACGGCTGATCGATGACAGCATAGTGCTTAAATTAAGCTATGGAAACAGAAATGTTATCTAACTCATATAAATCGGAAATCGTTACAAGTTGCAAAACATTTACAGGTTGAAATAGATTGCAGTAGTTCAAATAAAGTAGACTTCAACCAATTCTGATATTTACTCTACTTAGTTTGGTGTATGCAGGACCTTCGTTTATTATGCGTTCTACGAAAATATGTTTTTTGGGCTTCAAGTTTCAAAGTTTAGAATCTTCTTATTATAGGTTTTAAAAATTTTCGTTACCACTGCCACATGTGCCGTCTACTTACCTCACTTGAATGTAAATGACACTGTTAGAATTCTTCTTGTAAAATGAAATAGGTCTAAAGCGGAATCTTTCATTTGGTACTCATTTACGAGCCAGCTGCGCAATTTTCGTTACTAACCGTGGATTTATGGATTTCAGAATAGATCCCTGAGGAGCACCTATGTGATTAAGAATTTTTTCTCCTTTCGGCGGATCGTACCTAGACCGCCCGTTTCATTTCCCATTTGGTTCGTTGAAAAGCTAACGTTGTATCTTGCGATCACAAATTATAGTCTTGCGATGCAACTACAGATAGAATTACGTATGAAGAACTTTCCATAAGTGCGGGTGCTTCGTTAACGACACGCGGACTATTTGGATCAATATGTCCTGATACAACAAACCACGCTCTATGCAGTTCTGTATTTTTTTCTTTGAATTTTTATGCACGATTTAAATCTTGAGCAAAAGCGATCCCTGTTGGAGATATTTGATTTCAGGTACTAATTTATAATTTCCCATTTCTCCAGCTTGACTGTATCTCCTATTTCTGCCTGGTTAATACGGAGTGAGTTAAGGCTCTGATACGAACTGTGATGCAAATTTTAGAAACTAATCGTTGGGATCTGAAAGGAAAACATCAACCAAAGATTGGTTGAAACATGATTTTGTGGAAGTAGGAACATTTTTTTCTAGTTTTTTTCACTACGGTAGAGATGTCAATAAATTCTAGGCTTTCTCTAAATTTCCTGCACGGGTCTTCATATTTTACACCTTTCTTCATTTACGAGAAGTAGTGTTGAAGTGAGTAGGTTCTGCTGGTAAAATGTTTCAATAGCAGGCCAATTAATTTCCAACATCCCAATTTCTGTATTCAAATTTCAGGGCCGATTAGGATAAAGTTAATCTAGAAAAAACAGTTGCGCAACGCTGTTAGAAGATGGTCGGATTTGATCAGTCATTGTGAACGCAGTTTTTGCTATTTTGTCCTCGAAAAAATTTAGGGGCCGACGAACTGTTTCTAATCTTCTTTCCCTTTGCGTAATTGTATCAAAATTGAAATAGAGCATTCGTTCGTAAACCGTTTCGATGTTTCAAAGCAGTTGATGTTTTGTTTTGAGCGGCTACTGTTTCCATTTACAACTTAACTGTACGTAGAAATTCTACGAGTGTGGTAGTGAATCAGAATCAGACAAAGTAAGTAACTCAGAGTACTGCGCCAATGTAGCAGCCTTGGGATTATTCTATCTGGTACAGCTGTATTATTTATTGCATGGACTGTGAGTTCGTGTCTATGGTACTTATCTTGAGATGATTCTCCAACTTCATTTTGTTGTATACTCTCCATATAATTAAGTGGTTTCGCTCACATATTGAATGAGAAAACGTGTGACTCGTTTGGAGTTTTTTGGATAGTATCCCATGTC
>JAAUYH010175865.1_pt1 | contig 14825 bp, 9 predicted proteins | sample 7278061 | NCBI WGS metagenome assembly JAAUYH01 (sample SAMN14350203, study PRJNA611818) | marine sediment metagenome | isolation source: surface marine sediment (0.6m) | place: French Polynesia: Moorea | collected 2018-08
AGAAGTGCGGCACTAATGTATCCCCGATCGTCTCTGATGGCTTCATATATGCGGGTACCTAAAGATTCAATTTCAGGTTCTCGTAATTCTATAGTGGCAGATGTATTATGAGTTACATAGAATTCTTGCACCTGCATATAGAAATCCATTTGGGCTAGGGCAGTAAATTTACTAATATCAATTTCATCTGCACCCGGTAAATCAGCCCAGGGTACGGCGACGGGAATTTCTACCAACCATTCAGTACAGCGAGGATCGAATGGATCGTTTAGTAAATTACCATTTTCATCCTTATCCGACTGAGAAGGTACAACAGAATAACCATAGTCAATACAAGCTAAGGCTACAGGATCGTTTTTCCGGAAAGTAATCCGGCGAATGAATCGCTGTGCTTTCGGGGGATGCCATCCCGGCGAAGCTCCTGTAAGTAAAGATTTGGTACCAGAAGGTTGAACGGTGGTACAGCGGTTGGGTCGTTTGAGATTGTGGCGATCGCAGTAATCCCAAACTACGCGATGTACAATTTCTTTCCACATGCTGAGATATTCTTGCTCTCGGCGCTTAAATGCCAACCCTTGAGGGGTTTGGGGTCTTCCTGCTTCCCACCAGCGCAACCAATCTACTCCGAAAGCTCGGACAAAGAAATCAAATAAGCCAGTGAAGGAAACACCAACAATCGGATCTAATTCCCGACTGTACTGGTAACGCGGTTCGATAAATTTGTGATTTAATAATCCGGCTACGGATAATGCACCTGCAGTAAAGGCTTCTTCTTGTTCTTTGTAATTTTCGGGGTCGATTTGATTTAAGTGTATTTCGCTAAGGTTACAGTGAAAATTACTACCAATTATTTCCCCACATGGGTTTAAACCATATCTTTGTAAACGATGCTCTAATTCATCTGTATCTAAATTAGAATATCTTTGCTGTAACCACTGCAAAGCATTGTCTTGTTCGTAAGCTTGGAGAAATTCAGTTTTTAATTCAGGAGTTGGTAGTAAATCACGGTTACCTCTTGCAATAGCTTCACCAGCCCATTGAATTGCACCTTCACCACTGTAATATTGTTTACGAACTGCATTAATACATTCTTCTAAACTGGGTTTTTGATGAAATACTCTGGTATGGTTTGCCATCCTGAGAGCATCTCTTTCGGGGTCGATGCGCCAATTACCATCTTCACCTTGTTGCCATAAATTAGCTTTTGCATCGGCAAATGAGATATCTTCCCTATTTCCTTGACGCATTCCTGCACTGTTATGGGTTAAATATCCATCACAGTAAAAACAGTGAGCTTCTTCTACTTCGATATCGTAAGTTTGTACGTAATCGTAACTACCAAGTCCCTTAACGGTAACTGGAATATCCAGCGAAATATCTGATTCAGCTATGTAACGCTCGTAATTAGCATCAACTTGACGATTCCCAGCAAAACCCATTTCTCGCATTTCGCTGTATGTATAAGTGTCCCGCATTACAGTACCGGGAACTGTAAAACCATACATTTTTAGCCCTTGCTTTAATTCTCCTTTGACACTGTGGGGAGCAATCAGAGCATTGTAACGATCTTTGAATGCAGGAATTTTCAAATTGTATTTAGCTTGCCATTTTTGCTTTTGCGGTTGGGTAATTGAAATCCTACCAGCAATACCCAAACTAGATAAAACTGCAGCAACCTGTCTGATGAATGAACGGTAAACCGTTGTTACTAGATGTGGGGGACGGTTCTTAACTGCACCATCACTATCCATCAATCCTGCTAAATAAGCCGCTCGAATATCTATCGAACCCTGCAAGATAAAATCAGGTACTTGTAAAGGAGTATTTGGTTGTTTAATATAACGATGAAAATATTCAGCCAAGCGAATTGATGAGCAAACTGATTTTGCTGTATTTTCACCTTTGACTATGCCATGAGAAGCTTTTAATTTAAATGAAGCTAAAGCAATATTAAGTTTCTCTTGAATGCTAGTAGTAAGCTCGGTATCTAAAGCGTTCATAGCCCATTCCACACGCCCATAGGGTTTACCGTGCTTATTGCGACCCAGTGCGACATAACCATCACCATGGGTAAAACCAATTAGCCAAGCAATTTCTGATGTAAGTTGTGGAATAAATAATGGTTTGGCAGTATGACTTTGAACGGGTCTCGATTGAGTAAAATCAGCAGGTAAATTAGTTAATGCACCTGGTAATACTTGCTTATTATGTAAAAGACGATCGCCTTCTACTAAACTTGCCATAGATTTCCATTCAATAGCACCTTGAGCATCTGCAAGAACAGCTTGTCTGTGGTTTAAAGTTGCCCGAGGAAAAGTAGCATTTGTTTCTACTTCATAAACATCTTGAAAACCTTGGTCAAATTTATCAACTACCCGTCGAAATCCTAAGGGAGTTTGCACTAAATCGCCAACTTTAACATCACGAATAGCTACTAGTCCTTTAGATGTATGAACCAAAGCATCTTCGGGTAAACAGCGCCGAATATTTCCCGCGACGATAGTTACAGCCGCTTCATCAATTAACAAACAACATTCAACTGAAGTTAATCGTCTTCCTACAGCTTTGTTGAGAATTGACGCACAGCGCTGATAAAGACCGGGTAATTTCACCGGATTTGCAACACCACCAAAACCTTGAAGGGGTTCACCAGCATTGCGGACATCACTAATATCAACGATTACTTCTACAACACCCTCAAATCTTTCATCAGAGGAAAGTTCTAAAAGACTTTGATAGGAATCCACCCAACCTTCACGACTATCACCCACATGAATGATGACGCGATTTTCCTCAAATTTAACTTCTGTGGACTCCCGGCGTTGTTCAACCGGTGTTTTACCAATTTCTCCTTGCAGTGCAAGGTTGATACGATTGCGAATAGAAGGTAAATGACTGATATACCTTGGTTCTATGACTGCTCCTGTCCCGCAGCCCATCATGGCTAAGCCCATCATTAACCCAAAAGCACTCCAGTCAGTCAGGTTAGTGGAAGTACAATTGTATGCCCCAGAAAAATTTTTGGATTTGGCTAACCAATCAGTACCACCAACCCACAACCAACGTCCGCTGGGTAAGGCTTTCAAGTTACGCTGCATTTTATCCAATATTGCAGCTTCTTCAGAACTGAGTTGAGCCAAATCGACTAATCCCTTCAGGGTACGGGAACACACATCATCCCATGTTTCCCTCACTCCTGCCGTCAAGCGACGACTGTAAGTTCTAAAAAATACAGGATTAGCAGCTGGGGCAGTTTCCGGAAATTTTGCACTCTGGTATTTTCTTTCAAGCTCTCGAACCATTTTGGGAAACCTTGTTGTTCTCTGACAGATTAAGACTATACGCTAAGTGGTGGTAGCTAAGAAAGAATTGCAAAATAATCAGATCTGCGGTAGACCCATAACAAAACTCCAGAAATAAACCTGAAACTCATAAAACATGGGGATATGAAGAATTGAGGAAATTATGAAAAAGTTTTATTATCATCTCCATTATCTATTTCCCACCTTTAGTTCAAGTAAAAATGTCTCTTGCCCCTTGGCGTTCTTACCTTGCTCGCGCTCTGCAAAAAAATCGTTCCCAACCCCATAGTCGCTATTTTCAACTAGCAACGGTTCAAAGTGATGGATATCCTGCTAATCGCACCGTTGTATTTCGTGGCTTTCTTGAAGATAGTAATCAATTGAAAATTATTACTGATGTGCGTAGTGAAAAAATTATCCAAATTCACCATCAAGCTAGAGGGGAAATTTGTTGGTACTTTACAGTGACCAGGGAACAGTTTCGTTTAGCTGGAGAATTAACTCTAGTCGATTACAACCACCCCGATTCCCGATTCCAAGCAGCGCGACATTCTACTTGGGAACAAATTTCTGATAATGCCCGATCGCAATTTATTTGGGCAAATCCAGGAGAACCGAAAAGCACTGATACAGGAAATCTCCCAATAGGTAATTCTGATATAGATAAAAGTAAACCTTTAGATAATTTTTGTTTATTACTACTAGATCCTGTAAAAGTAGATCATTTGCAATTACGGGGCGACCCCCAAAATCGTTGTTTGTATATTCTTGAACATTCTGGGATTTGGAATACTACTGAAGTTAATCCATGAGTAATGAGTAACAAGTAAAAAGTAAGAAGTAACAAGTAATAAAATAAGTAACAGTTAAAAGCCGGTCAGAGCAAATTCTGTTTTTAATTTTAATATTCATGCCCGGAATAAATTTGTTGAATCTCTTGACTACAGAGCTAAGTATCGCTTGTTACATTGCGATCCAATTAATTATCACTCATTACTCATTACTCATTACTCATTACTCATTACTCATTACTCATTACCGAGATACTTGCCAATGACTTACTGATAGATCGGTATTGGGCTGAAATTCTACTTGGAATTGAGCAACAGCTGCTGGATCCAAGTTTGATGTTTGGGCAGTTCTAGTAGATTTGTACAAATGCGGTAAGGGAGTATCTCGAAAGTTTTCTAATGCTGCCTCATTTAAAGGTTCATAATCGGTAATGGATCCTTCTCCATTCACCGCGACGCGATATTTCAAAACTTCCTCAAATTTCTGCTTTTCGCTTAACTTCTCACGAATATTTGTTTCCAGATTTTTTTTTAAACTATCAACCTTAACTGGATCTTTAATCTGAGTCCCAATAATTTCTCTTCCGTAACCATGCCAAGGAGAAACTTGCAAAATCCCTTCAGGAGTAAAAACTATCCTAAATTGAGCAATTGGTTCGCTTCCGACTGGATTGCGCTTATTTGGATTGTAAAGTAATTCAGGAAGTGGGGTACGTTCTAGATGGGTGTTAGCTCCCTGATTTATGGACTTGTAACCCAAAATAGCTGCATCAGTACCTACACCTACTCGGTAAATTAAATTTTCTGTAATCTGAGAACGATTATTCCAAGCATTATTTAGCTGATTGTGAACTCGACGAGTTAAAATCTTCAATACCGAACGATCAGTAATTTCCGGCACTTGACTCAAAAGAGCTTCTAAATCTTGTACTTGAGAAGATAAATTGTTTGCCGATTTTGTAGATGAACTATTTGATTCAGATATATTTGAATCAAGATTTTGTTCGCCACTCGTTTGCGAAGACTTAACTGCTGAGCTGACCTCTTTTTCCGTCTCAGGTTTTGGTGTTTGTATTTTCGGTGCAGGTATCAAAGCAAATATTGCAGCAGCAGCAACCAAACTAGAGACTCCAAGAGTTGCAGGTACAGCTTGCTGTACTACTGTTTTCTTTGAATTGTTATAACGTTTACCAACAGGCTCAAGTTGCAGTGTAAATTCTGGTAAAGTTTGGGTGTCAGCAAAAAACTGGTCGATTGCTTCTACTAAGTCGAAAAGTTGTACTGTATTTAAATTAACTTCAATCGGTGGTTTAATATTACTTTTGTCATAATCCAAAGTTGGTTGAGGTAACTCGGAATTGACAACCATTTTATGTTTGTTAGTATCTATTTTTTCAATTTGTACTAACTCCACCTCCGTGTTATGAGCTTGTGGATTTGGTACATTACTTAAACATTCCTGAGCATAGGAACTGGCGACTCTAGCCAAGCTTTCAAAAAATTCCCGTCCTCCCAAAAGTGGTTGATGTCCAGATATTTGACACTCCGCATTTACCAAAATAGATAATACGGGACGCAATTCTTGGATATGAGCAGCTTTTGAAGAATCACTCAAACCTTCTAGGAGTAGGGTGCAATTAGGCAAACTGTATTTACGTTGAATATTCATTCCACTTCACCGTCAAAAAGACTAATCCAGAACCTTTGCATTCCTGATGTACCAGCACAAAATAGTAATTGTCCTAACAAATTCATCGCCAGTTCATCTACTTTTTCATCGGAAGTTAATAATGGAAAACCAGCACGTCTGGGATTCATCCGACTCTTAAAGTGTGCTCTGAATCTTTCCAAGTAATTTGAAAGACGTAAATTTTGCTCGAGTGGTATTTGTTTTTCACTCAGTTGCTGATATATCATTAATAGTTGACGAATCACAACAGTCAATCTTCGAGCCAGATAACAGGCAATTACAACTAATGCTTTCGCTTCAGTTATACTTAGAGGACGGCGAATGTGTGCTCTACGCATCGGATTAGTGTTACGCAAACGCCAAAGATTTACTCTGTCTTTGATAATTATTTGTAGTTCTAACTCTTGTGCGAATGCCAGAATAGCTTCGGAACCTCCAAGCTCCAAAGCTTCGATTGCCAATAAAACTAAGTCGATTTGTACTCTGGTGCTACGGGGACATACCTGCCCTTCAATTACAGGATCTGGCAGATTTACCAAAATCATTGGTGTTGATTCAGGTGCTGAATTGTCAAATGGCGTTAAACTCGCGGAAACACTCATCCTCTAAATACCTTATACGGGTGAAAATAATTTAATGACAACTAATTAAAATAGGTAGCTAAACTAGGTTAATTGAATTTAATGCGATTTTATGACTGCATGATATATACATTACTTACCTTTTCAAATTAAAGTTTTCCGTATACTTACATTTAATTTTTGCTCTTACTATCATTGACCAAAATCAATTATTACAACTACATCCCTACCTTGGTGTAGATTATAACAATCGTCAATAACTACCAAAATCAAATCCAATTTCAAAGGTATGATTCCAAGGGTATGACATTATAGTGTACGATTTTCCAAGGATTTACGTTGATAAGAGCAAGCTTCCCGAAATAGGGAAGGGTCGCAAACAACAATAGTATTAAAATTCAACTTTTGTTGACAGATATTTATGGACTTGAAGCCTCTAATCCGTGATATTCCTGATTTTCCCAAACCAGGAATTTTGTTTCGGGATATCACTACGCTACTGCGAGATCCTGAAGGACTACGCCATACGATAGATTTATTAGCCCAAAAGTTTATGGAAGCCAATTTACAACCCGATTATGTGATCGGGATGGAGTCTAGAGGCTTCTTATTTGGTACACCACTAGCTTACAAGCTCGGTGCAGGTTTTATTCCTGTCCGGAAAAAAGGTAAGTTACCGGCTTCTGTTCATGCAGTGGAATACGAGCTAGAGTATGGTACAGACTGCTTAGAAGTTCATCAGGATGCTTTACAACCAGGAAACAAGATTGCAATTGTAGACGACCTGATTGCCACAGGTGGAACTGCAAATGCCACTGCTAAGTTAGTTGAAAAAGTTGGCTGTGAGTTACTGGGATTTGGCTTTATAATCGAACTGCGTGAGCTACAGGGACGGGATAGATTACCTGATGTACCAATTGTTACTCTTGTTGAGTATTAATCTCGGACACTCGGACTCGGACACTTTATATTTAAGTTAAGTTAATACTTACACTTTCGTTTAAATAGCGATCGAGTAAGTATTTATCGATTTTTGATTTTTTTGCTTTCCTTAAACCTCCTATCTAATGGAGGTCTTATGGAATTTATATAAGTTTGCATTACGAGACAGTTTTATACTTAAAATCATGAAACTAATGATACCTCATTGCTTTTTTTGACGCAGTATGGAAATTGGCAAAATTCTGCAAATAAGGCGTTAGAATCCAGAAGACAGAATCCAAAATAATTAGAAAGGACTTTATACTCACATTTTTTACTAGAAAATGACTAAAAAAATGTTTTAAATACAAATCCTGAAAAGGGTTAGATAAATTTTAATTTTAATATTTAATTTTAATTATTTCTTCTTACCTGAATTTTACTCCTAGCTTCTATTCGCTTGTCAGAGTGTGGTCGTCTGTTCTGACTCCTGCTCGTCCGTTAGGACGCAGTCTGTCGTGACTTCTGACTTCTTTCTGACTCCTGACTTCTGACTCACAAGGCGCATCAACTGATAACTAGCATCCGTATTATGAATACAACATCAAGAAGTTACTGGGAAACAAGTTTAGATTGGTTACAAAGACTGGTTACAAGTGATAACTTTCTTTTTATTCTTAAAAGGATTTTGCAAGCACTGCTAACTGTCTTACTTGCTTCTGCATTATCATTTTTTATTATTAAACTATCCCCGGGAGATTACATCGATACACTACGGCAAAATCCGAAAATTTCTCCAGAAAGAATTGAAGAGCTGAGACGACAATTTGGTTTGGATAAATCAAATATAGAGCAATATCTTTTATGGCTGAGAAATATTGTGACGCGGGGTGATTTCGGTACGAGTTTTGTCTATCAGCGCTCCGTTGCTTCATTAATTTGGGAAAGAATACCAGCAACTTTGCTCTTAGCAATTTCTTCTTTGATTGCGACTTGGGCGATCGCCATTCCTTTAGGTATCATTGCTGCGGTTAATCAAAATCGTCTTGCTGACAGAGTTCTGCAAGTTATTAGCTATGTAGGGCAAGGTTTTCCTAGCTTTATCACGGCTTTGTTGTTACTTATATTTGCTCAAATAACTAGTCCAATATTTCCAGTCGGTGGAATGACGAGTATCAACCACGACGAACTTTCATTTTTTGGTAAAGCATTAGATATTACTTGGCACATGATTTTGCCAACTGTTGCTTTAAGTATTACTAGTTTTGCCGGTTTACAACGGATTGCTCGCGGTCAGTTATTGGATGTTTTGCGCCAAGATTACATTAGAACTGCCCGTGCTAAGGGATTACCAGAAAATGTAGTGATTTATGTCCATGCTTTACGTAATGCGATTAACCCCCTAATTACCTTACTGGGTTTTGAATTATCTAACTTATTGGCGGGTGCTTTTATTACAGAATTTTTCTTTAACTGGCCAGGTTTAGGTAGACTTACTTTGCAAGCTGTGAATGCTAAAGATTTGTATCTGGTAATGGCTAGTTTGGTGATGAGTGCTATTCTGCTGATTATTGGTAATTTAGTTGCGGATTTGTTATTGAAATTTGCCGATCCCCGTATTCGTTTAGAAAATTTGAATTAGAAGGGAATGGGGAACAGGGAACAGCCAAGAAAATTTATTTGCTATTTCCTGTTTGCTTCTTGTATGAGGGTTAATTAAAATCTTTGTAAATCAATCAACTATATTTGGAAAGTTCTGGTGTAGTAAAGTTTTGAAGCGAGTACTAGCTGCCAATGAGCTTGTCATACTCTGCATGTGTACCAATCCAAAACCACAAAATACCTTTTTCAAATTCTATACCCAATTCTCTATAATTTTTTCCTGCTCGCACTGACAAATATTTACCAACTTTTTTGAAGTGCAAGGACGGGTGGGACGGATCAGTTTTAAGCAACTCGTAGCACTGATCGGCAGTATTTTGCGCATTCTCAGGTTAGACATCGTAGCATTCCCAAAAACGACATGTTGTATAATGCATCAAATTTCCCGAAAATGCCCAGCCTCCAATTCAGAAATTGCCTCTTGAGCAAGATCTCCTAACCTACCATCTGCTATATCTTTTTCAATCTGCTCATCCCAAGGCTGATAATCTAAGTCAAAAAACCATTGCATGAGTTGTTGGAACTCATTTGGTGGAAGTGTAAGGATAGCAGCTTCAATTTCTTTAAGTGTTGACATCTAAATTTCCAAAGCTATACTGCTGAGACAATTATAAGCTTTGCCAAATAGTCATAGACCACAGAAGAAACGAATACTTCAATCTGTTATGCTGCTTTATTTATACATAAATAACCAATGTAAATAACCAATTTATGTCATTGTGCTACCAGGAAAACAACCTAAAACCTTTATTTTTCTAGAAATCTTTCTGCCCATCACTGTTTATTTTTGCGCCACATCGCCCGCACCAAATTAATTTCATCAAAGCTGTAATCATCGCCTAAATATTCTTTGACTGGTGTTAGAGCTACATTTCCTAAAGTTTCTAATACCTGTTGAATTTTTTCCTGCTTTTCTACTGGAACTAATAAATTTATATCTACTGGTTGATGCTTTTCTATTAAGTCAGAAAGGTGACCGATAACTGTTCTCGCTTTTAGATTACGTTGTTGAGCAATTTCTTTAATACTTAATCCTTGTTTGTGTAATTCTAAGGTTTGTAATTCAGTGTATGTTGCTGTTGCTTGCAAGGAAATAGAATCATTTTCCGGTAAATTATTTTCTTGGCAATAAGTACGAATTTCTGCCATAAATTTATCGCCATACTGTGCTAATTTATGGCTACCGACTCCAGAAAGTTTGCTAAATTCTTGCTTATTTCTCGGTTTAACTTGCGCCATTAATCTCAAGGTGGAGTCGCCAAAAATGGCATATGGTGGAACACCAATTGCATCTGCTAGTTGTTTGCGCAATTCTCGTAATCTTTGCCACAACATCTCAGCTTCTATAGCTTTAGGACTTTCTGTTTCCCATGCTGCTGTTCGTTGTGGACTAACTGCAATGGAAACTGGTCGCTGTCGCCGCATAACTTCCCAACTCTGGGTATTCAGTTTTAAAACACCGTAACCGTCCGCACTTTGGGTGAGTAAACCTTGATGTAGTAAAGAACGTCCCAGCATTCGCCACTCATCGACACTTTTATCTTTACCTATTCCATAAGTAGAAAGCTTTTCATGTCCTCTTTGGATAATTTTTTGATTCTTCGATCCCCGCAACACATCAATAATGTAAGTCATGCCAAATCTTTCCTTGCAGCGCGCCACACAGGATAAAAATTTCATGGCTTCAATTGTCCAATCTTCAACTGGCTTGGGATGGCGACAGTTATCACAATTGCCACAATTCCCGGTAAACTGTTCGCCAAAATAACCGAGTAAAATTGTCCGACGACAGTCAGTACCTTCGGCATAGTCAATCATCTGCCGTAATTGATGTTTGGCTATTAATTGTTCTTGGGGATCGGTTTTTTGATTAATGCTCCATTCAATAGTTTTCAGATCGCCGTAGCCGTAAAAAACTGTACATCGGCATGGTTCTCCATCCCTACCAGCCCTTCCAGATTCTTGGTAATAACTTTCAATATTTCGGGATATATCATAGTGAACTACAAATCGCACATCTGGCTTATTGATTCCCATTCCAAAAGCAATTGTTGCTACCATTACCCGAACATCATCGCGAATAAATTTGGTTTGGTTTTCGCTACGTTCTGCATCACTTAAACCCGCATGGTAGGGAAGGGCAGAAATTTTGTCATGTTGGAGTTTAAATGCTAGTTCTTCTACCTTTTTGCGGGTTAAACAATAGATTATTCCCGAACCTTCAGTTTCTCGAATAATTTCTAATAGTTCGGTGTAAACATATTTCTTTTTGGGGCGAATTTCGTAGTAAATATTTTGGCGGTTAAAACTGGCAATATGAACGTTTGGTTGTTTGAGTTGGAGCTGATTAATAATATCACCCCGGACGCGATCGGTAGCTGTGGCGGTAAGTGCTAATGTGGGAACTCCGGGATAACGTTGTCGCAACGAACTCAACTGACGGTATTCAGGGCGAAAATCGTGTCCCCACTCAGAAACGCAGTGGGCTTCATCAATGGCAAATGTGGAAATTCCTATTTGATGATGTACTAAATCTAGAAAAGGAAGAAATCTTTCGCTGAGCAATCTTTCTGGAGAAACATAAAGTAATTTTACTTTGCCACCGAGGATATATTGTTCCCGCGATCGCACTTTATAGGAATTAAGACTACTGTTGAGAAATGTTGCCGAAATTCCATTTTTCCGTAGTGTTTCCACCTGATCTTGCATCAAAGCTATTAAAGGTGATACCACCACCGTCAAACCTTTTTTGAGTAGTGCTGGTAACTGAAAGCACAAAGACTTACCCCCACCTGTCGGCATCACAATTAGTAAATCTCGGTTTTGTAGCGCCTGAGTAATAATGTCACGCTGTCCGAGACGAAAGCTATCGTAACCAAAGTGATGTTTTAGTGCTTGTTCAAGATGAGGATAATCAGACATGTTATCAATTACCAGTTATCAGTTACCAGTTTATGGCTAACGCCTACAGTTAATGGGCAATAATTACAGTACGCTTACGCTAGACCACGTACACTTTGCTAACAGTTTATGGCTAACGCCGAGCCCTTAGGGGCTACAGTTACTAGTTATCAATTATTGTTGGTTAAATTGTTTTGTCTTTATATTTTTTATGAGGTAAAAATGATTTGTGTCCAATTAAACTCAAAAATCTTGCTATCTGAGCATTTGATCCAAAAATATTAACACTCTTCCCATAGAGATACACCTGAGAGTATGGGTATGATACGCTGATTTTGCTCAGTGTGTTCAGAACTTTTCCCAGTACCATGCAGAACTTGTCAGAATGACTTAATGCATGTCGCTAAAATGGATGTTATTTAGCAAACAATAGGAAACAAGAGAAAATAATTCACTTTCCCTTTCTTATCACTATTTCACTGATTTAATATGCGAACAATTGCGGAAATAAATGATAAAATCAACCGCAAAAAAGCGGTAGTCCTCACCGCACAAGAATTAAAAGCAAAAGTTGCAGAAGAAGGTGTTACAGCTGTAGCCAAACAAGTTGATGTGGTGACCACTGGTACTTTTGAACCAATGGAATCTAGTGGAGCTGTGATTAATTTAGGTCATACCGATCCACCAATTAAAATTCGTCGCTGCTGGTTAGATGGAGTACCTGCATATTCTGGCTTTGGGGCAGTAGATTTATATTTGGGTGCTAGTTGTCCCGTAGAACAAAAAGAAGGGGAAGAACTCAAAGAACGTGGTGGCGGTCATGTTATAGAAGATTTAATCGCAGGTAAGCTCGTACAAGTACGCGCACAAGGACAAGTAACAGACTGTTATCCACGGGGAACTTTTGAGGCTGCAATTACCCGCGAAACAATCAATCAGTTTTATTTATTTAATCCCCGCAATATTTATCAAAATTTTATTGTTGGCGTCAATGGTGGAGAACGCATGCTGCATACCTACCTTGGGCCTTTACATCCGCGTTTGGGTAATGCAGTTTATTCTAATGCTGGTGCAATCTCTCCTCTACTCAATGACCCAGATTTACAACTCGTTGGTATCGGTACGCGAATTTTTCTTGGTGGTGGTGTGGGTTATGTCACCTGGGAAGGGACTCAACACTTTCCCTTACAAAAACGTTTACCCAATCGAACACCTGTAGGACCAGCAGCAACCTTAGCTTTGATCGGCGATGCGAAACAGATGGATTCGCGCTGGGTTAGGGGCTGTTACTTCAAAAATTATGGTCCTTCTTTGATGTTGGGTGTGGGAGTACCCCTACCAATACTAAACGAAGAAGTGGTTGTTAGATGTGCTGTCGAAGACAAAGACCTAGTCGCACCAATTGTTGATTTTTCCATCCCTCGCAGGGTACGTCCTACCTTTGGCTTAGTAAGTTACGCTCAACTTAAATCAGGACGGATCGTTATTGAAGGTAGAACGGTGCGCGTAGCCCCTTTAGTAAGCTTATATCTATCAATTCAAGTAGCCCAAGAGTTAAAACAATGGATCGAAGCTGGTAACTTCAATCTTACAGAACCAGTTTGTCAAATTCCTACAGAGCGAACTTTTTTACCCCAAAATCGTTGGACAGAATTTTGAATTCGAAGCAATAACTTGTTAACTATAGTGGGCGTCTAGCAGCATTTTGCTGCAGTGTGCCCTCATAAAAAAGGTAATTTGGAATTAATAAGGCTATTTGGTAATTAATTTAGATTGGTAATTAACTTAGATTGGTAATTAATTTGGAAGCAAATCCTCCACTTTTAGTAGTTTTAAGCACCTACGGTGTGGCTGCGACGGAACGCCCTGAGAGTGGGCGTGCCGTATAATTTATTTATTGATGAAATAAAAAAATACGCAGCATCATCATTACAATCCCCTGGATTCATCGCACCGGGTTATTACGATATACCACAAGGAGCACGCGATGCTATGACCAATTAGCGATCGCCTTAGTCTTTAGCAAAGTATACCGGATCCGTAGGTAGCGCAGCTATAGGTACTGTTTGGCTTTAGCCATGTTTTAACTACTCCTGTTGAGGTTTTTGGCGTTTTACTGGCTTTGGAGTAGGTCTATTTTCTGCAGCAGGTGCAGCAGGTCTTGATGATGGTCTTGGACTATCACTTCTCTTGACAGGACGAGTTTTTTCCCCATCTTGTCTGCGGAATGGTTTTTTCCCTCGGTCAAAGCGCTTTTTCTTAAACTTATTGTTGAACGGATTGCGTTTTTTCGGTAAATCGGCAATTAGTTCAGCTTTACCGATTGTTAAGTTATCGGCTTGGCGCTCTACTTCAAAATCCCAGAATTTACCAACTGCTTTGGTATCCAGTTTGCCCTTCAGTTTAACCTTGAAATACTTGGGTTTATCAGATGCTTTCCGAGGAGCTTGTTTAATTTTTACAACCAGGCTTTCATCGCCATAGGATTGGTAAACAACTTCACCTCGAATGGAGAAACCACCATCGGCAACTTCTGATGAAGGAACAAAGTTATCTGTTGCTTTTTTATCAGTTTCTGAAGAAGATGGATCTTCTTCCATTTCTTCTTGTGGTGAAGCTTCAGATTCTTTAAGCGCATCTGGGGATTTTTTCGCCAGATTTTCTGGCTCCCAAACACCAACTATTTGGACGTGTAACTGGTCATTTTCTTGTCTGGTTCGGGGATAAACTACCCATAAGTGCTCTTGCTCTAGAGAAAGGTGATTTTTTACCAAACTCATAATTCGACCGAGAAGCACAGCATTTAATTCTGTACCATCTGCGGTCAGCAGTAAGCCTTGGGTAAATTGTTCGGTACTAGCTTGATAACGCCCTCTAACTAATCCGATGGCTCGGTATTGCATCGGTTCGCTAGGGGGTGGAATTGGTTGCTGACGACTATCATTGCTTTTATTTTCGTCAGCATCGGTATGGCTAG
>JAAUYH010047056.1_pt1 | contig 14822 bp, 7 predicted proteins | sample 7278061 | NCBI WGS metagenome assembly JAAUYH01 (sample SAMN14350203, study PRJNA611818) | marine sediment metagenome | isolation source: surface marine sediment (0.6m) | place: French Polynesia: Moorea | collected 2018-08
CCCTATTCCCCTATTCCCTATTCCCTATTCCCTATTCCCTATCCCTATTCCCCTATTCCCTATTCCCTATTTCCCTATTCCCTATTCCCTATTCCCTATCCCTATTCCCTATTCCCTATTCCCTATTCCCTATTCCCTATTCCCTATTATAGTTATAAAGATACTACCCTATTCCCTATTCCCCTATCATAACAATCGAACGCACAAAATGGTTGAGATTATTTATGTATGTTTCAATCTAGTCCCTACTCAAAGTAAATCAACATTGCAGTTTCAACTTGTTGCTGAGTACGAGGGATCGTCAAAATCTTATTTCGGAAGTGGAACAGATTCCACTTGAGCTAGGGGTTCTGCGACTCTGCTGCGGTACTTGTTCTGAGTACTAGCTTGTTAAAAAAACCCTGCATTATTAATTGCACGTTTACTGTATTTGATTTGGAAATGGAAAATTTCGCGTGTTGAAAGTCAAAAATCCAATACTGTACAAAACGCATGCTAAACAAATCAGAGCACAGTAAGAACTGCTAAAGTTGATCAGTACTGTGTTGGACAATCTTTAAGTACGTAGGATATAACCCGAGAAAATTGAGAATCAGATAATGGGACACTGTACGGCAGTAGGTCGGTGCCTCCTACTCGGAACAGACAATTAAGAAAATATAGATAGATATATTTGACGTGGCTTATCGTTGCGTATTTGTTGCATCCATTGAAAGCGTGTACTGTGCACCTGAACCCTACCGAACCGGCAGTCGACTGTCGATTGATTAGTCGACCGTTTTGTCGATTCTGTACAGTACAATACAGTACCGCTACAAGTTCTGTACAGTACCAGGAAACGTACAATACAGTACTGAGCAGTACTGTACACAGTAATTTCCAGTATATTGTGGTAGCACGTGCCGCCGACAAACGGTAGGATATCATACTGTACAGTACTGTACAGTACTGGGCTATACTGTACGCGTCTAGTCTGTGGTACGGAACAAGGTTTGTGAGTCGTGACAATAACGACAAAGATCGCACATATTGCAGATCTTCCTTCCGCACCGTGTAGAATAAGGAACGCGCTCTTTGCATTAGAATTTTGAGAGAGATTTTGGGCAAGAATTGGAAATCGAAAACCGAGTACGAGAGCGCAGTACTGATAGCGCAGCGTGAAACGAGAGCAGTTCACGATATCAAAAGCTGACAAAAGCAAGGAGTCGAAATTAGTCACACACTCACTACTTGGGTATGCGTTGGTTTCCCCGATTGTGAAAGATTTAAGGAACAAATCGAGGTGCACCGAATCAAGGCTGCATAATAGTGATGTAACGCTCGCGAACATTGAATTGACACAGTTAGCAGTCATCATAGGCAAAGCGTGGTGACTAGGTTGCAGTTCGCACATATTGTTCAACAATTGGTGAGATACAAAGTGCAGTATTGTAGAAAGTTAAGAAACGTTACGAACATGCACAATACTTTACACAGTACTGCACAAGATGGTTGGCTCAGTTTCACCATCGTTCACAACAAGTGGACGATGACACTCCAGCACAATTGCCCCTAATGCACGAGAGTGCATGATATATGGACGAACGTCACAGCAAAGGGACAGACGACCAGGACAGGTTGACAACGAAAGAGCTCACTATGCAAATGACACGTGTCCAATAAAAAATAGGAAAGTTGCATGAACTGCATAGTGTACGGTTTGCGCATTGCACAAATTCATTGCGGTTCGCTTCAAACACGGACAACCTAAAGACAATAGAGGCCGGGATGTCCCACCAGTACTGAACTGTACAGGACAGCACTGGTCCGGAATGCTGCAACAACTGCAACAGAAACGCCAACATATTGACGGGTGCACCGTTAAAAGGGCTCACAGGGACAGATCCAAGTAAGAAAAATACCGCATTTGCAGGTTGTTAACCGTAAATTAGATGAGAGAGTAGGGTAGGGGCAAGAAAGCGAGAATGGTAGAGAGAATGTGAGAAATGGATCCAGAACTCACAGTCAAATTGGCTGTTCTCTAAAACGATAGCGTAGAATGAGCAAGAAACAACCAAATGCAAACACAACCAACAGCAGTGCACGAGTATCACTAACAAACACAAAAGAAATGGATGCAGCAGAAAGTGGACAATGGCAGTATGATATCGAACTGTAAAACATAATATAGATCAAAGTGACAAAAATACACAACACGAAATCACAGGGAATCTCCCATAGGATATTTGTGGTTGAAGCAAGTTGCCTGCATACATGATGTGTTTGAAGAACCCGAGCGAGGTGCAACTACGGTAATGCACAACTGTACCGTGTGTACTGAACTTGCCAATGCAGAGTCTACTCTTTCTGACGACGACTCCCACACTCGCTTATTGCCCACGCATTAAGGAAACGTTTGTTTTCCACCTTCGTGTGCGTATCTTACCCTTTTAGTGCATGTTTTTTTTCCAACCTTTTCTTCTACTCGTCATTGCGTCCTCATGCGGCGACGACGACGACGACGACGACGACGACGACGCCTCGGCACCACCCCCGCCTCTGCTCTCGTCTTAACCTTTTGTACTGTACTGTATCAAATCTTTCTGCTTGTACGGTACATACCTTTGTTCGTAGGCTGCATTTTGAATTGACATAATTGGTAGTACTGCGCCCTGTTGTAGATGATGGATGGACTTCAAGTGATTGTAAATCAAACGAGTGAGAACAAGTACACTAAGACTGTGCGAGTGAGATATCGTCGAATTTGACGTCCAACGCTATTCGTACTGTACTGTGCACCATATGAATGCGTCGCACAAGCAACACAAACTCTAACGAGCCGTGACAATTCACGCCTATCACCTCAGACACAACCTTTTGTCCCACACCATTCACCATCCACTTTCGTCATGCACCGTGTGCACTGTTAACTCCACGGTTCCACTACACTCCCCCCTCTCCCCCTCGACGCTACAGTCCTGTACAAGACTGTATCTCGTGTACCGTACTGCACTGTACTCCATATAGTTTTCTTCTCATCATCTCTGCTTTACCTCTCTCTCTTAACCATACAACCCGACCCGACCGCACCTCACCAGCTCTCCTCCCCACATGTCCTAACCTTTTCTAATACCACCACCACCACCACCACGAACATCACTCTATCATGCACTCTCTTCTACTTGTGTGCGTATTATCCATAGTCGCCACACTGTGTTCGGCTCACCACGCCGAAGAAGTTCGAAAACCATGTGAATTCGAACAAAACCAACCACCACCCAAGTTCAAGGAACCGTACCGACGACTATGTCTGGAAGATTGGGCACTCAATCGTACTTACTTCGTCTCGAGGGACGCACCAATCGCTCGCGCACTGGAAAAGCAACCCGAAAGTGTGCCTACCTTGAGAACTCTCCTCAAATTTGTGAGGAGCGAACACAATCGCGCCATCCGTTTGCAACGTGAAAAACGTTCTGGTTTTGTGCGATTTCCCGAAGAGCCTTGCAATATTCAAGGAGTGAAAGCCGAAAGACGTCTACACACTGTCAACGTTTCTCTCAGTCGTTACGGTTGGGGATTAATGGAATCTCAATGTACCACGGGCTTAGTCACTCCTGTGAACAGAGAGGTCGTTGACGCTATGGAACAATATGAAAAAACTCTCAACGAAGTGAAAGACGAAGCTGCGCGCAGTCAAAACTTTTCCAATCCTACCACTTTCTTACGCTTCAACTACAAAACTACTCTCGACACTTGCACTCTGTGGCACTACACCGCTTTTCGATACAATGGCACGTGGGGTCTCAACACACCTATCACCAACGACAATCTCACTCGTACCTTACCTGATTGGCATCGTCACTACTTTGTCGAAGTGCTACGACTCACTTCTGACAATCGTATTCAACCTATTCCAATGACACTTCGAGTAAGGCCAAACAAAGCGTGGAAGGAAGATACACCTTTCAATACGAATTGGACAAAAGGTGCCACCACTCACATGGCAACATGGGGTGGTATTCCCGCGTCTTCACTATTCGAAAGCACTCTATTTCTTGCCAACAATCCCGCAATCGCCGCCTCCATGAGGAATGTTTCGGCCACCATCGACCAAATCGAGGACGCCACCACCGCAAGTGGAATGGCAATTCTGATTATGCCGATATTCCTCACCGCGGTCCCGGTGGCAATATTCGGCGAGATTGATTCGAAAGCATTGCTGTTGTACACGATAGCCACCGATATCCTCACTGTGTTACCCCTCGGTATCAAGGGTATCGAATTACTCGGATACAGTACGGCGTCACACGAAGCCGCCCGCACCTACGTCTACGGTGGATTGAATGACGTGGAGCCCGCCGCCCTCGAAACTTGGTATGCACGGTGCAATGCGACTGATCATGTGAAAATCCTCGGCAAACTATTCATCAGTTTGGCGGTGCTGTTCATGATAATCGGTATAGCGGTTGAACTTGTGGCGAAGAGAATATTCGAAAAACGGCGGCGGTATTTCGCTAAGAAAGGCCAGCAAATTGCCAGAGGAAAACCACTTTGGAGTGGCGCGGTGTGTGGCGAGTGTGACTGTCTAGAGGGTGCTAAAAGAGTTTAGTGTTACAGTACTGTGTGATGCGGTGCGGTGGGATTCAGTGGAATGTGGTGCAATGAAATCTTCATTGGCGTTGGAACAAGTTTACTTTCATTTGAATGATACATTATTTCACGGTTTAGAGGGGGATTGTTTCACTCACCCATGTGAAATAGTAACATATTCTAACACATAATAAAACAAAAGACTTGATACAATAATTTACAGCACTATGCCATATCGGTACAGTACTTTGATATCGAAGAGTGAGTTCTTACTCTTAAAGTTTCATTCATTCATGCAGGCAAACAACAGCACCACCGGAAGGCGCAAGAGCAGCCGAAGGGCCCCGCCGCAATGACGATCCGCAGTGCAAACATTTCATTGATCAGTCGAATAACCTCGCCCTTACCCTTGCTCTTGCGCTTGTCGACAACTTGATTCGTCATCAAACGGATAATACCCTCACTAGCCACCGTTTGTACAGCGCGGCATTTCTCCAGTGGTTATTCAGTAATTTACAGTACAGCGCTACGGATTTAAACATGACGTGTATGGGGTGTGTGTGGAACAAGAGAATTTCTGTGCTAGACTTGATCCGTGAGTTGTGGAGGCCTGGTGATTATGTACCGTACCTGAGAGTGGCGTGGTTTGTTTATTTATTCGTGGAAGATGTAAGTAAGTGAGTTTGCTCGACGATTAGGTCAAGTAATAATAAAAGGAAATCCCAAAGTTGAATGAAATAAAAAACGATACGCGATTGTGCGGAGAATGTCATTCGTGAATTGGTTTCCATCGCATCCGAATGAGTGCGAGAAAGAGTAACACAGCCACATATTCCGAACTAACAATCTAACAGTGATGAAAACATAAAAATCGGCCTGAAAGTAGAACATTGCGAACGATAGACTACGGATCAAAAGTATGAGGTGGAATGCGACGTAGAAACAGTCATCTAATTAGTTCATACATAAAAGGCGGCCAACTCATGGATGAGCCTCTACTTGTTTGCTTTCCCTCGGTCGAGATCTCGATACTGTATCGGAAATGAATGCTTTTTCAACTGAAGTCACGCAATGCGTGTCTACCTTCCATTTTTACATAATTCATTTCTCCTATGCTAAATTCATTTGCAAGTAGGCTATCTCATCGCTATATGTTTATCATATTCTGTTTTATTGTATCAGACCTGCATTCTATGTCCCTGCATACAATGCATTAGGCTATGAGGGCTTGTAGATATTTTCCTACTGCGAGCTGTTGCGTTTATTTGTTCTCATGAATTTGAGGCTCCGGTTTTGTGGCAAGTTGTTGTCGGAAACGTCATTCAAACCGAAATTCACAAATTGCAGGAAGATCTTAACCTGGCATCACATTCAAGTATAACGCTTAGATCACATTTCCGTAGTCATAGTATCAAATAAAACGCATTTTATTCATCTCAATTAGATCCATCTAAAGGTTGCACTTCATGCGAAAACTGATCCAGTAAATCCATAGTACTTCGTTTCGTTGCATGAAGGAGTCTCTGACTAATCGCACCTTTCCGAGATTGCTGGTACTCATTGTTTCCATAACAGTATATCCAACAGGGTCTAACTATACCAAAGCGAGTTCTATTACTTGCATGTGCACACCTTTCATCGAATCGACCTAGTTATTTTCTAGTACTAGTTCAGAATCTGCGTATTTATATCGTGCCGGGTTCCTTTTGATTCAAGAAAGCATTATCTGTTCCTTTCCATTGCTGTAGCAATGTCCCATAGAACTGATGAAACGATTTATTCCAAACAAATTATTTGCTGATCATAAGAACGGAGGTGACCATAAAAACCAATACCCTAAATATTGGGCGCAATGGCGCAGGGAGACAAAAGGTCGATTTGATTGGGGCGCTCATCGATCCTCGACGGGACTGTTCAGATGGGCACCAGCCGCATTGCATCTGTACAGTTTGTTCTCCATTACTGCATCCTTGATTGATGTTGAAAGAGTCTAACGATTTGTAAACAATTGTCCGACAGGATGGAAAAATTGTAAGCCAATTTCAATTTATAAAAAATTTAATTCTTAACGAATTCGTTGTAACACATTTATTTTAATGAAAATCGGATTGCTATTAAGAACCACGATCACAAGAAGAGAATGAACAGGTACGAAAATCTATCAGTACGAAACGAAAGAATGTTTGCATGTTTCAAAGAGCTGCGGCGCAGAATCAAAAATGGAAACAGTGTACCTGCGTTTTCTGAAAAACATGCAGTGTAAAACCGAGCTTCCTGCGCATACAAGAGCTCACAATGGTTTTATGTAGTTAAATAATTTGCCTTCTGACAACAGTGATCTTAGTTCATCGAGGCTGTTGAATTTAAGGAGCAGGATCGTACGATATGGGTGCCGAAGTCAATTTAACAATATCTGATTGAGAGAAAATGCACGGAACGAAGATTATGGAATACCACATACGAAAGGCAAAGTCGTACATGCATGTTCGAACTTGTTCATGGCAATCTATCCTTCTATAGTCTGGGAGAACCTGCGAATATTTTTATTAAGGTATTTTTACGCCACACGAATTTTCTTCCTCCACTGACTCCAGCTATATGCGTAATATGACCATTTCGAGGCTGTGCTACAGCTCATGAAGAATCGGAGTGTAGGTGCGACGCGCAGAGAGACCGATAGAAATTTGATTGGGAATCCAGGGTCCTTTATGGAGAAAGCTGTAAATAGATTGCAATCTAAGAATGCCACACTCGGTTATCATCAACTCTTCACGAAATGTACATTCGCACCTCTAATTTGCAAGACGCATAACCCTAACACTTTGACACTCTGCAAGTGCAAGCACAGTGCTTTTTGACAGAAACAAAAGTCCAGAGTAGGTTATTCAAATAGGGAAAAGTATGCATTCTAAATAGTAATAGGTATACTAGCTTCCAGCTGAAAGATTTAAAAATCTCCTCACCTCAACCTTGCTTGCACCATGTCCACGAAATTGTTCAGTGAAGCTGAAACTGCCGCGATACTTGAAGAATTTGAAGAAAGAAAAACGGCAGAAAAAAATTCGTCTCTTCAACACCATGCTATTTGGGCAAAGACGAATTTTCAATTGACTAAAATTCACATCTCTACAATTTCTAGAGTTTGAAAAAATGGATGTTCGAAAAGAAACAGAGAAAGACATCTGAAATTCCCGGAAATGGAAAAAATCGGTCAATTGGATTTGGGAAATGTTTAACAAAAATATTGGCCTTTCTGATGAAATAATCAAGACAAAAGCATCATTACTTTTAAATGAAAAACTCTCTACTGAACCTGGAGACCATCAAATTCAATTGCAATTGAGTAACGGGTGGTTACACAAATTCAAAGCACTAAACAAATTTAAAAGGTTTTATTCTCATGGGGAATCTTTCAATTTGGATTTGAAAATTGTGACTGAAAAATTACCTTAAATTGTGAAAAAACTTTCCAAGTACGCTATCAGTGACGTTTGGAATGCTGATGAATTATGGCTCCTTTACAAATTATCACCGGCATCAACAATTGGTCCAGGAAGAATACCTGAATGAATACCAGGAAGAAGAAAAGTCAAAGATCGATTGACTTTTTTACCCTGCTCGAATGGGGATGGAGCTGATATATTTTTTTGATGATCATCGGAAAATTTAATAAGCCTAAGTGCTTTCCAGGCAAGTCTGGAGTAGAACATGGCTTTGATTACCATTCAAACGAAAAAGGGTGGATGAAGCCGGAGTTGTTTTTTAAATGGTTAATTCGATTTGACTCATTTATTGGGAAAACAAATAATCGAAAATGGCGCTTTTAGTGGACAATTCATCTTTTAATGGAAATTTAGAAACTATTCCAAAGCTTTGTAACATCGAAGTTGTTTATTTATCTGCAAATACTACTTCACTACTTCAGCCTCAAAATGCTGGAATTATTTCTGTTGTAAAACGGAGATATAGAAAATGTCAAGTAATGAAGGTGTTGAATTTGAACGAGCAGGATTATGATTCTATTTATGGCGTGGACCGGATTGCGGCTATGACATGGGTACAGAATATTTCGCTACTATTGGAATCAACTATTGTTCACAATTCTTGGGGTAAAACGGGTTTAATTGAAATATCAAGTGCAGGTTCGAATTTATTTCAAAATACTATTATCAGAGAAGAAAATAAATTACTGAATCACATTTATTCTATTCTACCCGTCTCACAAAAATTGGTGATCGAGATTTTCACTCAACCGCCTGGAGAAGATCTCGCTACAACTGGCGAAGGACATTTAGAATAGTACCGTACTTGATATAAACAATTATACTTGGGGTTCGCCCTATTTCTACATGTCGCATTCTCCGAATATGCAATCAGCGAAAACACTATCGGAAGTACCCTCAACACCTGTCTGTTGCAAATTGGAGGTTCGTATGTAATTCAACAACATATCATACATTACTGAATTATTTTACCTTATGATGACGCACTGAGTTACTAGATTAAACCTCCCCGGGGAACAACAAAGCATTGATCTGTAGTAGATCTGTCGCAAATTGGATTTCTTGCTTCTTTTTTTGAAATTATATTAAGATATTGTTCCTTAATACAAATAATAATATTTCAAAATGAATACGAAAACGAAATTTGTTATCCAAGAGCTTGAAAACTATTAGAGTTTTGGAAAAGTAAGAGTGAAATAGATTACATACACTCTGAGGTAAATTGTGCATTGTTTCACAGAGTAGAAGTGAGGGACCGTTGTTCGGCCTATGTGTGTAGACTATCTTCGTAACAATAAGAAGATGATTATGTCCAACTGTTACCAAAAGAAATGATCATGATTAAAGCAGTAGATGTACAGGTGCATTAAGATAGTGGGAACCAACGAAAAAATCACCACGCACAAAGTAGCAATGGATCGTGCTAATGCGTTAAAGGGTTGAAAGCAAAATCGAAATAGAATGGCCTCATTGCATAACTAATCAGGAGAAGTCGATATGAATCGTAGTAATTGTTCGCAGATTAGGTCTCATGCATATGAAACGTGAGCAATCGTATGAATATATTGAGCCGTCTTTCTTAGCATGGATAAGTGATGATTCTACTAACTTGACATATTTTAATTAGTATTGATTATGCTGTCTAGAATATAGGAGGCTAATCGAGCTAGATGTATACATACATATGCAACTATGCCTACCAATGGAGTATTTTACTCAGAAAGGAACTAAACGATCATATTTTTTGTGCTCGAAATCCGTAAAACAATTGCGCTACTTCGATTCCAGCGTATCATATAAATGATGTAATCGATTCTACAGGTGAACATAACATAGAAACTTTACTTAGTAAGCCTTATTTGCCACAACGATGTATAAAAAGAGAAATTTCCTTTTACTCACTAATGTACAGCTGAAAGTCGAGTTTCTAGGGTACTTGCGACGATGAGATCATGCTGCACGACACCAATTGTACTACGATACACAAAAAAACATGTCCTTCGCCGATTTGATTCTTCACATTGATCAACAAATGTCTAACAAATATTGTATTGTAATGACTGTTTTGTCGGACTAAGAGCTATCAAGGCATAAACTAATTGGATAATCGGTTCATCGCTCGAAAAGGATACAATAGTAGACCTGGACTGAAACTATCTGAATAAACTGAATTTTTCTATTTTTAATCCTATTTAGAAGGTTAATAAATATTTATCATATCGTTATAGATTATTAAATCTATGAGAAGTACTTAGTACTTAATGAGTTGTTTCGAAATACCGAAGATGTAATGCCAGTACAAAATTAGTAATCCGAACTTATGTCTTTTCATCGTATAGATTTCACTAATTCACCAAGAACCTACTTTGGAATTCTTTACCTCACGCAAAATTTGGATACATGAAATAAAATGGAACATGAAAAAACTGCAAGTTCAAGAAGAAACGTTTGAATATTATGGTAGACATTAATTTGATAACTGTACGAAAATCAATAGTAATAAAACTCGAATATATTGATCAACATACTTAATTGAATTTCAGAACAAATCATGCAGTACTTTCTAAAAAGAGCGAAATTGTCGAGATCTTTTACAAATTAACAAACTGAGGCTAACACTGACACATGTCATCATAAGCTAGAATACTTAGGGGCCGATTAAGCTTGAAAAACTAGGAAAACAAAAAAAACCAATATTTTAATTCTAGATGAGACTTCAGAGGCCTACCTTTTTTCAATTCTGAAAACAAACATCTAGTGCAGCAGCTACATTTCTTATTTCTTTACGAATCACATTGAGAACCAATTGAGTAATTACAGTATTAGGAAGAACCTTACTTCTCTCAGTAATCATAGTAAATATGTTCCGCGGGATTTTTTACGTAGCAACAATTCTGCAATTCCAAAGTGGCAAATCTCTCAGAAATCTTGCTTACTCTTCTGGAACATCGAGACAGCAGAAGCCAATCGACCACGGTTCTTGGAGTTCGCATTACAGTCATATTACTTCAGGAAACTGGTATATGATGGCTGTTTGATAAATTCTTGATAGTAAAAAGTATTCATCATTGATGACCTATCTGCCTACAAGATTGCTTCTTATACCCGAGTACGAATCTAACGAAGACCGGAAGGTAATCAAACTATTTTGGATTGAGAGAAAAACTAGAAGGAGCGAGCCGACAGTTCGATACAGTCCCGAAACGAATCGTAGACTGTGTTTATGCTAAATACTGCAGCATTTTCTAAACAGTAAGTGAAACTTACTTAGTAATATGTGACGCTTATGGAAAGCTAAAAATCTATTTCAATCTTGATGTATTTGTACGATTCGGATTTTACACAGTTTTTATTTGTCATCTCTAGTGAACTTTGCGTTTTCTTCGTATTTCATTTCGATAGTAATCTTTCTAATTGCTTACGATATTATGCTTACTGAAGATGTGATGACAAATAGCACAGTAACAAAACATGTAGCATTCTCAAAATTCTACTCGCTTGTCTAAATTTTGGAAAGTAATGAAGCAAGAATGGTTCTTTTTGTCAACTGATACTCATTGAACAAACAATTCAATAGAGTCAAGTGCAATGAATGTTGGAAAATCACATATACATCGCAAAATGAAATGGCAATCGAGTCTAAATAAGAAGATGTGCTACGAGTACGATAACATTATTTCGCTTCATTACTTCCGTACCAACGCCATACACCCCGGTTCAGTTCTTTATTCTCTGATGCTTGGTGGGAGCCTGAATTTTCTTGAATGTTAGGCTTAGATGGTATCAGAATGCTGTTAAGGTTTGATGTGCGACGCATGTTACTTCGATTATGGAGTCGAAATCGTACAAAGATATTTTCGTACTTATCCGGGGCCTTGACCTTCCACTGTGCGCCTTGGTGGCGTTTATGCGAAGACTATGATTCACTTTTAATATTGCCTTTTATACGTATGGCATTTCCATGTGAAGCCTAAAAATCTAAATTTAAGAGAAATTATGAATCAACCAATGCCGATCTATCGCTGGATTGTACAAATATGTAAAAGAGACAGTATAGCCACGGCCTCTGTACAATGCGAGCTCTCTAAAATGATTTTATAACGTGTTCCAGTGACGTTTTATTTAATAGGTATTTCTTTTGAGATTGAGTGCAACAAAGAGAAGATGTTCAGATTTATAAAGCATTTTAATAACACCTAAAAATTGACAAATTTCTCCTATAGAGTGGCTCGATATAAGTAGGAAGCTGCACGTATGGAAAATACAATCGAAGACGATCCCCATTAAATAGCTGTCTTTTATTTATGAACTGAAATTTTTAGGTCTGTTCTGAGATCCTATCCCGAAGAAATATTGAGATCAGATTTGAATTGTCCTAGGTTTTTTTGTTCGTGCTGTCGCCACGATAATCAAACCCTGCAAGGAATACTATGATGGCTGTTATCATAAGTGGTTTGCAGCGCATTTTTCTCGCAGGACTAGATTTCAGAAATATACTTTAGTTCGGAGAAATATTTGAAATATTAACTCAAACGGAAATAAATACTTTCTATACTATTAAGGATGTTCGGAATATCTGTTTATACCACAATTCGATACTAAGAAATCGCTCTCATGTTGACTTTGGTTAGTTCATGTTTGTCTACTGTTCTAACATTTCAAGAATATCGTCGTAGAGAGTTGAGAGATTAGTCCGGACTTCGAAACTGCTTGCCACTCGAAAACAGAAATGCGTGTATTATTCACTTTACTTTGCTGAGCGCCATCGTTGAATTTTGTTTCGAATCCATCAATTAATTCAATATTAACTTCATTAAGTCCATCATCATCAACACTTCCCACTATACAAATCAAGCAAAAGTGTATGCTCATCCCAAATGGAACTGTCCCCAAGCATTCTTCCAAGCATGGTTTCATTCAACCGTTCGATGTATAATTTTTGTCTTATATCGCTACTTGTTTGTGTGACAATTTCTCCCAGAGTTCCGGCATACTCGAATTTGAGAGACGTTTCTATCCGTCAACATCTCACTGGTGAGGATGACTTCGACAATGACGAAGAATATTACGACAGATACTATGATGATAACGACGGCTCCGATACAGAAGAAAACTATCCCGATTACGATGATAATCAATGGAGTGAGAACGACGAGTATGGTGATAACAATGACAATGATGAACAGAATGATTTTCTAGAACCCGTGAATGGGGACGACAATGACGAGAGCCAAGAGTTTCATGATCGAGATCATGACCAAACTGGTGACGGTTATGAAGGGAATATGGAAGAGAATGATGATTATGACACGGGCTACGGTGAGTACGGTGTAGAAGATCACATTAAAATTAGAACAAATACAGACAGACCGGTTGAAGAATCCAAACCACGGGCAGTCGTGCCTCAATCGAGCACCCAAAACAAGGAAGTGAATCCGCCATCATGCACACGCAAGCAAGTCAAGTAGCGAAAGAAAAGTTGCTGGCATTTTCTCGGCCCTAACTCAAACGTTTGCGCGGTACGCGCTTGTGAAGCACCCTATATTTGCGTTGACGCTTCGATTGCAACTGCCACTTGCATGCGTCAGAAAGTCACAGAGAAGGTGGTACACGAAAAAGGAAACATTTGCAAGACTGTCAAGATAAAGCAGTCGATGATGTATGTAGTTTACACCGGCTGATATCACTTGGTTTGAATTCGTGTTACCGGTTGTGACGAGCAGAAACGAAACCAGCAAGGAGAAAACGTTTCAGTAAACGAAAATTTCTCCTCAACTTTCCTCTCTTCTCGTTCAATTCTGCACCGCGTATTGCCGCTCAAACATCGATAGCTAATGAAACTTAGCACTTAAAAAACATGCGCTTATTCTGTTTCAGTTCTAGCAATGGAACTAGCAATGCTAACATTCCGCAATAATATCTGCAAGCGAGCAGGATTCAATCGGTGTCAGAATCATCATCCTCAGATTCGAAAACACCGAGGGCAAGTCCAAGTTCATACAACGAGTCTCTAATATTTGCAGGATCATCTTCACCAGGTTTCGCACGTTGAAACAAATCTTCCAACATTCGCGCATGATTCATTTGAATTGGGCGGCGATTTGTTCGATTCGTATCGGTTGGCTCGCTAACCCGAACCACAAGGTACGACACTTCTGTGAGTGGGAAGTACGTGCGTGCCTCAATCCTTGAATCGCTACTACTGGTGTCCTCACTTCGCTTCAGCATAAGCGTAAGGTTGTCAGGCGTCCGCACACTCGCATAAAGTTTTCCTTCGACGGGCTCTTCGAGGAAGAAGTAATAGCCGAAGCGTAGATATTCTCCTGCCGGCGCGGTGCCAGCTATCACACGCTTACGATTCGCAATCATGAAGTCCATGTCGATGCTGATTACTTTGTCTGGCATCGCATATGAATCAAGTGCACGTTTGGACAGCGTTGATACCATGGATAGGGCCGGGTTTAATACTCCGAGAAATGGCACGGCAGTGCCGAAACCAGATACTAAACCGCCAAGGTCCTTGATGCCCGCCACTGCATCCTGAATGGTTTGACTTGGTTCGTCTATTTCTAATATTCGAAATTGCACATTCACACTTCGTCTGTATTTCGGCTTGGTAAATTTCTTACGGTCCCCACTCATAGGTAACGTTGAACTATTGAGCGGTGTCGCATTTACAGGACTAGTCACGTTTGAGCTTGGCGTTTTGGGCTGCTTTCCCGAGCAAGCCATGACGAAGGATTTGCTTGC
>JAAUYH010108909.1_pt1 | contig 14820 bp, 16 predicted proteins | sample 7278061 | NCBI WGS metagenome assembly JAAUYH01 (sample SAMN14350203, study PRJNA611818) | marine sediment metagenome | isolation source: surface marine sediment (0.6m) | place: French Polynesia: Moorea | collected 2018-08
CATCCTCGTAACCCCGAGCTCGACCGAGCCCGCCCGGGATGCTGCGTTGTGGGTGCGATGGTGACCGTTGAGATCGTCGATGACGGTCCGGGGTTCGACGAGGACCTGCTGCCGCACGTGTTCGAGCGGTTCCGGCGTGGTGACAACCGGGGTTCGACAGGTCTCGGCATGGCCATCGCCAAGTCGATCATCGAAGCCCACGGAGGCTCGGTCGATGCCGCGAATGGCGCCGCGGGAGGCGCCATCGTGCGAATCCATCTCGCCCTCTCGCGCCAGGTCTGACCGCCTACGTTGCCACTTCGAACGCGGTCTCCGCCTCGACCCGACCGGCGACCTGGAGCTGGACGAGGTGTCGGCCCGGGGAGTAGGTGCGGGTCGAACCGTCGACTATCCGGCGCCGTTTCTGGAGGCTGACGCTCGCGCCGGGGTCGAGCTCGACCGTTGTCCACTTGAATACCTTGACCGATCTTCCCCCTGCCGCCGTCGGGTGGTCGATCACGAAATCGACCGCCAGCAACTGGTGATCTGTCGACGTCGACCGCAATTCGGCGGTGAGGGTGATAGCCGCTCCGAGCTCGACCTCGGCCGGGGTGCATTCGAACTCGACGATCTCGACGGCGCCGTCGACCGTGAAGCCGAGGGCGGCCAGCGCACCCGCATGCCCCCTCTTGACGAGGGTCCGCAGGGCATGCTTGAGCAAGCCGGCGTCGACGCCGTCATCGGCCCAGGCTCCAGCCAGCTCGACGACCAGATCAGGGTGGGCCTTGGCCACATCGTTCAGGTGGTTGGCCACCGAGCGGCGCACGACCTCATCGGGGTCATGGCGCAGCTCCCGGATCAGCTCCAGCCCGATCTCGGGATCTTCGAGGAGGGCCGGCACCCGGGTGCCCCAGGGGAGGATCGGCCTGGTGCCCTCGCTGGCGAGTCTCCGCACGGCTGGGTCCGGGTCTTCGACCCACCGGCGGAGATGTGCCCGGGTGGCCTCGAGGTGGTTCTCGAGAAACGGCCGAATGGCGAATTCACAGGACCAGTACTTCGTGAGCGTGGGCATCGCAGCGAGAGACTCGGCTGGATGGTCGAGGCCGTGTCTCTCGACGAAGCTGCACAAGGGCCACGACGCCCACTCGCCGACCTCGCTCTCGGCTACGGCCACCACGATGTCGAGGTCCTCCGGGTAGCTACCGGTCAGATGGGCCGAGAGGGCGTCCGCGATCAGAGCAATCCGATCCTTCAGCTCCAGCTGGCCCAGGTCGGACATGACGGCCGCAGCGAAGCCCGAGGTGTCGAAATCGGAGCATCGTTCGGCTACCCGAGCAGCGAGCAGATCGACGAGCTGGCCGTCGATGTTGTCCTTGAGAGGCTCGGCCACGGAAAAGCTCGGTCGAGGTTCAGCGGGTGTAGCCGACGCCGGGGCGATGTCGGGGCCGGCTGGGCCGGGTGCCGCGGCGAGGTCGGCTGAACTGGACACGGTGGACCGTCTTGATGACGTCGTCCAGGGCGTCGAGAAGCGTCGGGTCCTCGGCAAAGAGAGCATCGACCCGGGGTCCGGACCAGGGCTCGGTGATCAGGTCGGGATCGATACCAGCGCGAGTCCACGCCGTGCCGAGGCGGCGGATGGCGGCGTCGATGACCGGGTCTCCGCACTCGACGGCGACGGTGGCGATCGCCTCGGGATCGAACCGCGACCGGGAGTAGGAGTCGCTGATCGTCGCCAGCCGGTACCGGAGAGCTTGCGTGGCGATACGGATGTGGTTCATGGCGAGCCGTCCATCTCGACCGTCAACGCTATCGAACGTACGCGCGATGGTTGAGGATCAGCTGCCAGCAGCGCTGGGCCGGACCGGTGCCGGGCAGCAGTCGGCCGGGCACACGTCGGGGCGGATGGCCAGATCGCCCAGCGCCCGCCGGGGCGCGCCCGAGCGGCGTTCCTCGATCAGCTCGACGATCATCGCCACGAACCGGGGGTCGGTTCCGACAGTGGCCGCTCGGGTCAGATCCAGACCGAGTCGTTCGGCGGTGGCCACCGCCTCGGTGTCGAGGTCGTAGATGACCTCCATGTGGTCGGAGATGAAGCCGATCGGTACGAGCACCACCGCTCGGCCACCGTCGGTGGTCAGCGCCTCGAGATGGTCGTTGATGTCGGGCTCGAGCCAAGGCATCTGGGGCGGGCCGCTACGGCTCTGCCACACCAGGTCCCATTCCTCGACGCCCACTCCGGCGGCGACCAGGCGGCTCGCCTCCCGCAGCTGGGCCTCGTAGTCGCTCGAGGTCGCCATCGACATCGGCAATGAGTGGGCGGTGAACACCAACCGAGCGTCGGGCCCGACCCGGTCGAGAGCAGCCCGGGTGTTGTCGATCATCGGCTCGATGAAACCCGGATGATCGTAGAACTGGCGGATCTTGTCGACGATTGGCGCCTCGGGGCCGACCTCGGTCCGAGACCGTTCGATGTCCTCCCGGTACTGCCGACACCCCGAGTAGGAACTGGTGGCCGAGGTGACGAAGGCGATCGCCCGCTTCACGCCGTCGGCGGCCATCTGTCCGATCGTGTCGGTCAGCATCGGATCCCAGTTGCGGTTGCCCCAGTACACGGGCAGGTCGATGCCGGATGCGGCCAGGGCCGGTTCGAGCTCGGCGATAAGGGCGCGGCACTGATCGTTGATCGGAGACCGGCCCCCGAACAGGAAGTAGTGCTCGCCGACCTGTTCGAGCCGCTCCCGCGGGATACCGCGGCCGCTGGTGACGTTCTCGAGAAAGGGCACGACATCGTCCGGGCCCTCGGGACCGCCGAACGACACGACGAGAACGGCGTCGTAGTCGGTCACGACTGGCACACCGGGCAGAACCAGGCCTTGCGCGGCCCGAGCTCCGCCAGCCTGATCTCGGTGGAGCATCTATGACAGGGCAGGCCCTCACGCTTGTACACGTAGAGGCGGTCGTCGCCGCGAATGCGGCCCGCCGTCGTGCCGACCTCGGCCGGATCCCGGGTCACGATCCGATTGAGCTTCACTCCCCGCCGCAGCTGTTCGACGGCCAGGTTCCACAGGTCGGCTGCCTCGGAGGCCGAGAGGTCGTTGGCGGGTCGGCCGGGGTGCACTCCGAGCATGTAGCAGAACTCCGATCGGTAGACGTTGCCGATTCCGGCGATCACGCCCTGGTCGAGCAGCACTTCGGCGATTGCCCGGCGGCGTCGGCCGAGAGCGGTCGTAAACTCGTCCGGTCCGCGTCGATGGCGAAGCGGATCAGGGCCGAGCTCAGCCGTGACGGCCCGGACCTCCGATGGGTCGATCAAGGCGCAGGTCATGGGTCCGGTCAGGTCCCAGGTCTCGCACTCGTTCTGGAGCCGCAGGCGGATCTGCCCCTCGATCGGCGCGTCGGGCCCCTTGGGTCGCAGCTTTCCGATCAGGCCCAGGTGCACATGCAGCACAGGTCGGTCGGCGAAGCGTACGAAGAGATGCTTGCCCCAGGCCTCGGCCCGCTCCAGCGGCTGCCCGTCGAGCTCGGCGGCTCCGGCCGAGAACAACCCCTGGGGCGAGCCGGCGCGCACAGGGCCCGGCCTCAGCGTCGAGTTGAGGTCGCGGGCGAGCCGATGGATCGTGTGGCCCTCAGGCACGGCTCTGGGCGGTCAGGCCTCGTCGGCCAGCTGCTCGAAGATCTCGATCGCGTGGCGGGCCGACGTCGTTCGATGACACGGCTCCAGGCTACGGCTGGGATCGAGCGCCAGTACGGCCGCCCCGCCGGCGACGATGGGCACATCGAGCGCGTCGGCGGCGGTCGAAAGCGCTCGCTCGACCTCGGCGAGGTTGTCGGTGTTCGTGGCGGCGATCCCTACGGCCAGAAGCCCGTCGATCGATTCGGCTCGCTCGATCACCGATTCGATCGGCGTGTTGGCGCCGAGGTCCTGGACCTCGAAACCCCGGGCTCGCAGGAGATCCCGCAAGATCGCTGTGGGCAGTGCATGGAAGTCGTCGGGCACTCCGGCCAGCAGGACAGTGGCCCGGGTGCGGCCCCGCTTGACGAATCGTGAACCGAGTCGCCCGATCACGCGCGACGCCGTTGCCGTGGCGACGTGCTCGTCGGCGATGGTGATTTGGCCGTCGGCCCAGCGGCTACCGATGCTCTCCAGGGCGGGCACCAACACTTCCAGGTAGAGCTCCTCGGGGTCGGCGCCCGAGGCCAGAGCGCCTTCGGCGACCTGCATGGCTCCGGTCTCGTCGCCGGCCAGGAGACGGGCTTCGAGCTCGGGCGGTAGCGACTCTGTTCGTCGCCTCGGCGTGTCAGAAGGCGAGATGAACCGGCTGAGCTCGTCGCGTTCGACCACCCACTGGCCGCCGGCTTTCTCGGCGACCAGCCGGCCGGTTCTCACATAGCGGTACGCCGTCATGTAGTGGACGCCCAGCTCCTCGGCCGCCTCGGTGAGGGAGAGTGTGCCGGTCATGACGCTAGTTCGCCTGATCTCTCCCGCTGCGCCGAGCGACCGATCTCGGCGACGGCCCGGCGGCCGGGGCTCCGAGGTGGGTAGCCGAGGGCCGCCCGTTGCTCCTCGTTCTCTCCGCCCCAGAAGCCGTGTTCTCGGTTCTCGCGGGCCCATCGGCGACAGGCGAGCAGGCACCGGCAGTTGTCGCAGTAGGCCCGGGCCAGCGCCTCACGCCGTTCCCGGCGAATTCGACGCTCGCCCGGAGGTGCGAAGAACAGCTCAGACTTTCCCTTGCAGAGCGCGTCGTCTGTCCAGTCCATTTCGGCGGCTACGAACAGATCGTCCATTTGGGGCTCCCGGCCTTTCTTGGTGGGACTTTAGCACTAAATTACGTCGAAGCAAGCGGGATGGATGCAAAAAGACGGCGACATCGAAGAGTTCGGCCGCGAACCTCGGCCGTCCGACCGGAACTCGGGTCAGAGGATGGCCGCCGTCAGGGAGGCCACGGATGTGTACCCGACTCGGTCCGCCAGTGCTCGCGACGGGGCGTTCGTCGCATTGCACCGGTACATCGGGAACCGGCCGGTCTCGGCCACTCGGGCCGTGACCGCTGCCACGACGGCCGCGCCCAGACCCTTCCGACGGTGCTCCGGGTGGGTGGCGACGCCGATGTCGGCGAAGTCGGGGTCGGTGTCCCAGGGCCTCTCACTGGCATACGCGGCCAGGACACCGTCGAGGACCACCCCGAAGATCAGTTCGTCGAGGTCGTCGAGGTCGATCTCGGCGTCGTCGGCGCCCTGCGGATCGTCGGTGACGAGGGCCCGGATCAGGTCGAGGTCGTCGACCCGGTCGAGTCGATCAACCCGGTCATCGACCCGGGCCCGGCCCGGCTCGATCAGATGAATCCATCCCCGTCCCAACCTCTCGGCCGAGTCGGGCAGGGCCCGCTCGAACCCGGTGAGATCGGTCGGGCCGGTGATCAGCGAACGGCACAACTCGACGACTTCGGGATCGCAGCGGACCAGCAGATGGGGCCCGAGCTGATACGCCGAGACCAGGCGGGTTCCGGCCCGGTCGGGCTCGCCCGAAATCGTCAGCCCGGGCCGGTCGATCGCCTCGGTCTCGATACCGGCGGCCCGCCCGATCGATTCGAACAATCGGCGGGTCTGGACCTGAACAGTCGCAGCGGCCATACCCGGCGATCGAGTCTTCAGTCCCCGAAGATCCGGTTCATCAACCGGGCGCCCGGACCCGGCTCGGGGATCTCGACGCCATCGGGTACGAGGTGCGGCACGTGAGTGGTCATGGCCGACAGGACCTCGGCGGCCGTGGGGTTGACGAGCTCGGCTGCGCCGATGACTAGAGTCGGCACGGTCTCGTTACCGTTGGCGATCGAGCGGACTCGCGCCGCCGCTTCGGGGTCTTCCCAGATGTTTCGCTTGTCGAGGGGCAGCCCGAGCCGGTCGAGCTTGCGCTCGAGCGCCATGCAGAAGCCGCAGCCGGGACGCCAGTAGTACTCGACCGCGTCGGTCGAGCTCACGCCGCCCGACCGGTCATGAGCCCGTCGTTGTCATAGAGCAGGCAAGTGATCGTACGGTCGGGTTCGGGTTCGGTCTGCACCCAGGAGTCGGCCGTGGGCTGGAACCAGATGAAGCGTATGTCGCGCTCGTCGTCGGCCGGGATGTAGGCCTCGAAGGCGTCGCGGCAGATCTCCTCGGCGGCGACGTTGATGGCCTCCTCGTCGAACTCGGTGATCGACGAGCCGAGCTTCTCTTCGGTGTACACCTCGTACCTGTGTTCGACAGAACAGTCGACCACGACGATCGTCTCGACCTCGCCGGTATCGACATCGTCCTTGATGCAGTCGCCGGTGGTGATGTCGCTGACGGGTACGACGACGCCGTCAGCGGGGTCGGCTGTCGTGGTCGTCGTCGATTCGGTGCTGGGCGCCGACTGCTGAGTCGTCGTAGAGCTACCGGTAGACACGTCCGATTCGTCGTCGTCGAGCACGAAGTTGATGAAGATGAGACCGACGATCACGGCCAGACCGATTATGGCGGCGAGAAATCCGAGCGCGAGCAGCACACCTCTCCACGGCGAGGGAGGCTCGAACGACTCAGGCGGTGCTACCGGCTCGCTCGGTTCGGTGAGGTCGACGACCTCAGGAGCCCCGGTCGTGGGCGAGTAGCCCACGGCGGCCGTCTCGCCGGGCTTGCGCCAGGCCTCATCACGCTCGATCGGAGCGGGTGCATCGGGTCGAACCGGGGCCGTGTCCGCATCGAGGGCCGGTGCGGCCGTAGTCGCCTCATCGACGGCGGACGGTGCCCACTGGGCCTCGTCGGTGAGGCTCGGGGTCTCGACCGGTTCGTCGGGCTCGACGGCCGTCCAGCCGCCCCGCGGCTCTGTGCCTACCGCGGCGCTCGGTGCGTCCGGGCCGGTGGGTGGGCCTGTCGGAGGCGGCTGGTCTTCCGCGGCGCTCGGTGCGTCCGGGCCGGTGGGTGGGCCTGCCGGGGGCGGCTGGTCTTCGGCGGCGCTCGGTGCGTCCGGGGTCCGCTCTACCGGGGCAGGTGGTGCATCAGCCGCCGGGGCGTCCTCGGCGACGACGTCGGCGGGCCCGCCGTCCGCTGGATACCACTTGCCGTCGGGCGCGAGCCACCAGCCCGGTCCCTGCCATACGTCACTCACGGCTTCGATCGTAACTCCCTGTCCGCGTCTGTTTCGGTATGCCCCGCCGGGCCCCGCCGACAAGCGACGGGCGCGTCGAGAGCCCGTCTACCGTGGGCCCTCATGATCCTCGTCGACGCCGAAGACGTCGTCATGAGCCGTCCGGGTCGGCCCCTGTTCGACGGCGTCTCTGTCACGATCGCCCGCGGCGACCGGGTGGCGGTCGTCGGGCTGAATGGTTCGGGCAAGTCGACACTCCTCGATGTACTGACCGGGCGCCGCCCTCCCGAGGCCGGCGAGGTGAGACGCCGGCGCGATCTCGCCGTCGCCGTTCTCGAGCAGGATCCGGATCTCGGTATCGGGACCGTCCGAGAGGCCGCGGCCGTTCCCGGGGCCGAGTCGTGGGAGGTCGAGTCGGTGCTCGATCGCCTGGGAATGGGTGACCGACTCGACGCGGCCGTCGCAACGTTGTCGGGAGGCGAGGCCAAGCGGGTCGCTCTGGCCCGGGCCCTGGTCAGCCCGAGCGAGCTACTCGTACTCGACGAGCCCACGAACCACCTCGACATCGATGCCATCAGCTGGCTCGAGGACCGGCTGGCCTCATACGCCGGCGCACTGGTCCTCGTCACCCACGACCGCCACGTGCTCGATCGCCTCACCACCCGCATCCTCGAGCTCGATCGCGGCCGCCTCAACACCTACGAGGGCGGTTACGGCTCCTACCTACTGGCCCGAGAGGCCAGGGAGGAGGCGGTGGCCCAGGCCGAGCGGGTTCGCCGGAACCAGGCCCGCCGCGAGCTGGCCTGGTTGAGACGCGGCGCGCCGGCGCGGACCAGCAAGGCCAAGGCGCGAATCCGCTCGGCGACCGAGCTGATCGAGACCAAGCCCGAAATGGCCGTCCGGACCGATGCCCTCGACCTGCACTTCGAAACGCCCCGTCTGGGCAACGATGTCATCGAGCTGAACCACGTCGGCTTCGCCCATCCAGGGGGTTCCCCGCTGTTCAGCAGAGTGGAGCTGGCCCTTGATCGCCGTGAGCGTCTCGGAATCGTGGGGGCCAACGGCACAGGCAAGTCGACTCTGCTCGACGTAATGGCCGGCCGCCTGGGCCCGACCGAAGGGGAAGTGCGCATCGGCTCGACGGTGAGGCTCGAGGTGTTCGATCAGCGGGGACGCGAGCTCGATCCGGCGATGCGGGTGTGGGAAGTCGTCGTGGGCGACTCCGGCGCCAAGCCGCAGTGGTACGACAAGGCGCTCATGGAGAGTTTCTGGTTCGACGCCGATGCTCAGTACGCGCCGGTCGAGCTGCTGTCGGGCGGCGAGCGCCGACGGCTGCAGCTCGTGACGACGCTGGCCCGCTCCCCCAACGTCCTGCTCCTCGACGAGCCCACCAACGACCTCGACCTCGACACGCTCCGGGCCCTCGAGGACTTCCTCGAGGACTTCCCGGGTGCCGTAGTCGTGATCAGCCACGACCGGGCCTTCCTCGAGCGCACCGTCGATGATGTGATCATCTTCGACGGCACCGGTCACGTGACCCGCCGCCCCGGCGGGTACGAGGCCTACGAGGCCGACCGCCGGGCCCGGTCTCGGCCGACCCGGTCGAAGTCGACGTCCGCTCCAGGCCGCGACCGGTCAAAGGCGGGCCGCTCGGCCAGCACCGTTCGCCACGAGCTGAAACAGGTAGAGAAGGAGTTGGCCGGGCTCGAGACCCGACGAGACGCGCTCACCGCCGAGCTGGCCGAGAGTGGTGCAGACCATAAGGCGCTGGCCCGTCTCGGCGAGGAGCTCACTCACGTCACAACCGAGCTGGTCGTGACCGAGGAACGTTGGCTCGAGCTGAGCAGCGAGCTCGAGGGTTAGCTCGGCTCGGTCCCATTCGAGGTGAAACGTCGATCGGGCGGCCGTACCCTTGTCGAGATGACCGATACGGCCACTCCCGAAACCGATTCCGACGTGATCCTCACCGTCACCGATGCCGCTCTCGAGAAGGTGCTCGAGATCCGCGACGGCGAGGACGACGCCGAGTCGATGGGCCTGCAGGTTCGGATCGTCGGCACCAGGGGCGTCGAATACGACTACGACCTGTCGCTCGAGAATCTCGACGATGTGGCCGACGACGCCGCTACCTACCCGGTGGGCTCGCTCACGGTCATCATTCCCGCCGATTCGGTAGACGACATGCAGGGCTCGACGCTCGACATCCCCTCGAACCCGATGCAGGGCGGTCTGGTCATCCGGAACCCGAACCGGCCCCCGGTACTCGCCCCCCAGGACGTCGAGCTGTCGGGCACGGTTGCCGAGAAGGTTCAGCAGCTGCTCGATATGAGCATCAACCCGGCCCTCGCCGCCCACGGTGGCTTCGCCAGCCTGGTCGAGGTCGAAGACGACAACGTCGTCCACGTACTCATGGGCGGCGGTTGCCAGGGATGTTCTATGAGCGCCCTGACCCTGGCCGAGGGCATCAAGACGTCGATCCTCGAGGCCATCCCCGAGGTGACCGAGGTGATCGACGCCACCGACCACTCGGCCGGCGAGAACCCCTTCTACAGCTGAGCCCGGTGGATTCGGCGCCGACGCTCGACGTCGGGCGCTACCTCGACCGAATCGGCTTCACCGCCGAGGCCCGCATCGACCTCGACACGCTCACGGCCCTGCAGAGGGCACACCTTTCGACCGTGCCGTTCGAGAACCTCGACGTGTACCGCCGGGTCGAGGTCAGGACCGACATCGAGTGGTCGGTTCCCAAGATCGTCGACCGGGGGCGGGGTGGTTGGTGCTTCGAGGCCAATGGGGCCTTCTCCGCTCTCCTCGAAGCGCTCGGGTTCGACATCGCCCGACTCGGTGCCGCGGTCCTGCTCGATGGCCCGACCGAGATCATCGATCACCTGACGATCGAGGTGATGCTCGACCAGCCGTATCTGGTCGACGTCGGCTTCGGCGACAGCTTCATGACGCCGTTGCGACTCAACTCCCGGGGACCGCAGGATGGCGGCACCGGCACCTTCGAGTTCTTCGACAGCCCGCAAGGCCGCACGCTCACCCGACACGACGACGACGGTCCTGTGCCCCAGTACAGATTCCGCCGGGTCAACCGCGTCATGGTCGACTTCGAGCCCGCATCGCAGATGCTGCAGGATGATCGGGAGCTGCACTGGAGCAACAAGCCGTTCGCCACCCGGTTGCTCGACGGCGGACCGGATCGGGTCACGCTCCTGAAGGACCGGCTCAAGGTCCGCCGGGACGGCGTCGAGACGGAGACACCCGTGTCCGCCGACGAATGGGAAGACGTGCTGGCCGAGTGGTTCGACATGCGCGTCGATGCGGGACTCGGGTGATCAGATCGGTTCGAGTCTGACCAGCACGGCTCGGCACGATCCCGTCGTCTTGAGGACTCCGACCAGGTTCCCGAGCTGTCCTTCGAGGCGTGATCCCTCTTCGGGCGTCACGAAGTACTGCTCGAGCGCCGGGAACTCGACCTCGCTGTAGGCGCGGCCCAATACACATGTTTCGCCGGGTTCCAGTGAGGGCTTGTCGGTCGTGACGCGAACGGCATTGGCGGGTCGGGCGTCGTCGAAGACCACGAAGACCCCATCACCCCAGTCGACATCGCGGGGAACCTCGATGTCGACGTCGTAGCGCAGGTCCACGTAGTTGCCCCGGAACAGCGAGAGGGGGTCGACCGGGGCCAGAGCGAGGGCCACCTCGTCGCCGGTCGACCGGATCCAGAGCGGGGGCCCGAGAGTCAGGAGCATGGCGGCCAGGCCTACGGCGATGGCGACGATGTGCCGGCGCGTCATGACCCGACCTCGCCGTTCATGTCCGCCGCGACCTCGCGACGTTTGCGTTCGAGGAAGATGGCCCCGCCCACGAACAGCAGGCCGCCGAGAATCACCGCCAGGGAGGTCGGGAGCTCGCCGGCGATACGTCCGACGTAGACGGCGAACAGGAGCACGCTGACAACGGCGAACCCCCCGTTGACCAGCGCGGGAACGGCGTACCGTTGGCCGGCGATGATCGTGGCGACGGCCAGGCCGAACACGACTGCGTTGTAGAGGAAGAAGAGCGGCTCGGACTCATCGAAGGCCTCGGCCAGCCACGACACCGTGTCGTACTCGAAGTGGTCGTCGGTCACCTGGGGCAACAGGACCAGGAGGAGGGCTACGACGACGCCGAAGCCGATCGCCAGGGGCGACACGGGCTCGCGCTGCCAGACCACGGCCATGACCACCATCGCTGCCGCGCCGACCACGAAGTGGAACGCGCGGACATCGATCTGGAAGATCCAGGCGAACGCCTCGGGGTGGAAGGTCGACACCGTGATCGGAACCGCTGTCATGAGCCCGCCGAACGCGTATAGGGGGCGACGCAGCCAGTCGAAGTCTGTTGCGGCGAGACCAACCGCAGCCGCCACGGCGGCCAGTCCGACGAGCGGCAGCAGGGGCCGGATTCCTGCCGGATCGAGCAGGAAGGCGCCCTGGTCGAAGAACTGGGAGCTGGGCGTGCCGTACCAGCCGAGCGTGAGCACCCCGAGGGGGACGGCCAGCCAGCCCTGGGCCGATGATGGCGCAGCCCATCCCATCGTCAGGGTGGCGATCATCCACAACAGCGTCCCCTGCCAGAAGTTGAGGGGCAGATTGAAGATCTGGCCGACGAGGAAGATGTTGACACCGACCGCGATCGACGACAGGAACCAGAGACCCCGCGCCGTGATCGCCAACCGTTGCCGGTCGGCCAGGGCGGCAGCCGCCACCGTGATCAGGTAGATGGCGAACAGCAGGAGGAGCCGGCGGATCGGGGAACTCTGATCCCATTGGCTGGCGATGAAGAGCAGCAGACCGCCGCCGATCAGAACGGCGCCGATCGATACCAGGAGCGAGATCAGACGGTTGGCGCGCTCGGGCTCCTCGTGCGAGGCCAGCGAGGCCCGGAGCCGGGCGGCGAGGTCAGCGTCGATCTCCCCCTCGGCTTCCCACATCGAGAGCGCATCGGACGCGTCCATCCCACCACCGTAGACCTCAAAATTTCGGAATTCTGGAGGGGGACGCGACGATGGGCACCCACTTCGGGGTGCCCATCGATCACCGTGGAGGGACTGCGGATGAGGGAGGGGAGGGATCCTCCACGACGTTCGCCGGGGCGAACGATCAGGTAGCGGTGGCTAAGCCGAAACGGCCTCGGCCTCGGCGGCCGGAGAACCGCCGGGACCGAACCCGCCGCGAGGACCGAAGCCCCGACCCCGCCGACCGAGGTCGACATCGTCGAGGGCACCGCTCTCGCGGAGCTCCTGGAGGTCCTCGAAGGTCTCGACGCCGTCGACGTCGACACCGGCCTCGCTCAGGTGCTCGAGCACCCGGTCGGGAACGGCAGCAGTCGGATCGACGTCGCGCGGCCCGTGGCCGCGGTGACCACGGTGGCCCTTGCGACCGAAGCCCTCGCCGCTCTCGAGTCGCTGCTCTATGCGCTCGGACAGACCGTCGAGCTTCTCGTCGGCCTGCTCCTGGGTGATGCGGCCGTCAGCCACGGCCTCGTTGATCTTGTCGGTGGCCTCGGCCGTCATGTGATCGACCAGGGCGGGCAGGTTGTCACCGGCGATCTCGGCGAGCGTCTGGCCACTTTCCTTGGCGGCCTCCAGCTCGTCGACCGTGATGCCGATGGCGTCGGCGATGCCCTGGAGCCTCTCCGCCTTGCGGGCCTCGCGCTCGGCCTCGATGGCCTCGCGAACGTCGGCCAGCGTGTCGGCCTGCTCCTGGGTGATCACCCCCTCCTCGACCATGTTGTCGATTCGGGCTTGCCGACGGTCCTCGCGGCTCTCCTGGACATCTTCGAGCGTCGGCTCGTCGTCCTGGGCGCCGGCCACGGAGGCCACACCCAGAGTGATGGCCACGGTGCCGATGGCGCCGGCACCGATGAGGCCCAGATTCTTGATGGAGGGGTTCTTCATTGTTCTGTTCCTTTTGGTTTCGACCCCCGGAACCTCCGGCGGTGAAAACCATGTTCGTGATCGCTCCTAAACAGAATCTGCAGTGCGGGCTAAGTGGTACTGATCCCTCCCTGAAGAACACGTAAGAGTCTTCAGGTTTCGCTTGCGATGCTTCAGGCTTCTCTCACCAAGGGTCGTTAACGTCAGCACCGTGACCGACCCGCCCGATGCCGACTCCACAGTGCCGCGCATCCTCGTCGTCGAGGACGATCGGGGTGTCCGGGAGTCCCTGGCCGTGGTGCTCGAGGTGCAGGGCTACGTGGTGACCGGCGTCGAGACCGGCGAGGAAGGGCTCGACCATGTCGCCCGCGGTACCACCGTCGATCTGATCGTGCTCGACGTGAACCTGCCTGGAATCGACGGCATCGAGACGTGCCGACGGCTCCGGGCTTCGGCCCACGCCGGGCCGATCCTCATGCTGACGGCTCGCCACGAGACCGCTGACAAGGTCACCGGACTCGACGCCGGAGCCGACGACTACCTGCCCAAACCCTTCGCCCTCGACGAGCTGCTGGCTCGTATTCGCGCGCTGCTACGGGCCTTCAGCCCCGACGCGGTCGCCGGTGGCTCGGGCGAGCTCCGATTGGGCGACCTCTGGCTCGACCCGGCGTCAAGGCGCGTCAGGCGGGGAGAGGACGAGATCGACCTGACCAAGATCGAGTTCGAGCTCCTCCAGCTACTGGTCGAGAACGCCGACCGGGTCCTCGAGCGCAACCACATCCACCTCGAGGTCTGGGGCTATGACGAGGACACTTCGTCGAACACGCTCGAGGTCTTCATCTCCGGGCTCCGCAAGAAGCTCGAGGCCGGCGGCCGGCCGCGCCTCATCCACACCAAGCGGGGCGTCGGGTACGTGGCCCGGCTCTCATGAGACTCCAGGCCCGGTTGGCCCTCGCCGTTGCGGCGGCGGCTTCGGTCGCCTTCTTCGTGATGGCGACCGCCTTCTGGGTCGTCGCCGCCCGGGAACAGCGGGATTCGGTCGATCAGTCTCTGATCGAGGTCGTCGAGCAGCCCCGCCGACTCGCCGAGGAGGTGATCCAGGCCCAGGGCGACCGGCGCCCGGTCCGGCCCGGACGGGGCTTCGGCGACATCTTTGACGAGGCGGCCGCGGCAGACGACCGACTCTTCGCCCGGATCCGCTTCACCCGCAACGACGGCCGCGTGGTGGTCGACGAAGGGCTTCCCTTCGTCGAGGCCGAGGACAAGCCCCGGATAATCACGGTCACTGTCGACGGCGAACGCTTCCGGATGGCCGTGGCCGAGGTCGGTGATCAGCGAGGCGGCGGAACACTCCAGGTCGCCCGCAACGTCGAGGACGTGGAACGGTCGCTCAGCCAACTCCGTCGTCAGATCCTGCTCGGCAGTCTGCTGGGCATCGCCCTGGCCGCCCTCCTCGGGGCCCTTGTCGCTCGGCGCCTGACCAAGCCGATCTCCGAGGTCGCCGCGGCCGCTCAGCAGATGGCCGTTCGCCAGGATCTCCCTCATCGCATCGAGACCGACCGAACGGACGAAGTCGGTGACCTCGCCGACTCGTTCAACCGCATGGTGAGCGCCCTCGAAGTGAGCCGGGAGCAACAGCAGCGTCTGGTCGGCGACGCCAGTCACGAGCTGCGAACCCCCCTCACCAGTCTGCGTTTGAAGATCGATCTGCTCGACTCGACCCCTGACCTACCGGCCGCACAACGTCAGGAGCTCCTCTCCGGTGCGGCCCTCGAGCTTGAGCGACTGTCGGAGCTGGTGACCGAGCTCGTCGACC
>JAAUYH010056632.1_pt1 | contig 14818 bp, 10 predicted proteins | sample 7278061 | NCBI WGS metagenome assembly JAAUYH01 (sample SAMN14350203, study PRJNA611818) | marine sediment metagenome | isolation source: surface marine sediment (0.6m) | place: French Polynesia: Moorea | collected 2018-08
ACGGACGGGCTGCTGCTAATCCTGGGGTAGATGGGGCTGTACCCAGTCTGGAGGATCTCCCGATTCCCCTTGATAGTTGGGATCTCTTTGACTATCTATTTGCTTGGGAGCGCCGTCCACTTAAATTGAACGCTTCCGAACAGGTGGGAACAACTTACCTGGGGGCAGCAATTCGCTCTTTTTTCGCCCAAGGGGGACGGCGGTGCTACGTGGTGCGGGTGGGTAACCCTTGGGCATTCACAATCTCGCGGGAGGAACGCCTCGACCAAATTGCCAAACTGATTCCTGGCTATCGCCCCAGAGTTTGGGGAACTTTTATTGGCTCTCCAGCCGAGCGACAGGGATGGCATGGAGTCGGACACCTGTTTGGTTTACCAGATGTGTCTTTCCTCTGTCTCCCCGATCTACCCGATGCTGTCAGCATTGAGCTACCGCTACCAGATGTTAGAGTCTCTCCACCTCAGACCCCAGAGCAATTTGTGGAATGTTCCGAACCCGAACCGCCGCCACCTCCTGACAGTCCTGTCCGGCTGCTCCAGGCTCCTCGGTGTGACGAACTTGGATATCGAGAATGGGCAAGGGCACTTAACTTGGTCGCCAATTTGCTGGCTCGCCAGCTGCGGGAAGTACAGTTAGTCGCTGGAGTACCAATCCCCCAGGTTGGTACGGCCGCTGAGCAAAATTTGTGGAAGTTTTTAACCCACCTAGCACTCAGCCGTTCTCTGAATGAGGATCTGGGCTTATCCAGTGCCTTCCTACAGCTTGTCTATCCCTGGGTACGCACTCCTGGATCTGCTAACTTGCCGAAACAGCTCGAAAATCCAGATGCAGTTCTAGTGGGAATTTTGGCAAGAAATGCCTTGACCCGAGGGATATTTCGCAGTGCCGCTAATCTCAACTTAGCTGATGTTTACGAACTTTTTCCCGTGCTCTCCCCAGCTCAAATCTTCTATCGTCAGAAGGTTGAGAAAAAAAATACGATCCAGGAGGCATATGACCTAAATCTGATGTCCCTTCAAAGAACAGAAGCCCTTCCCACAGAAGGAAAACGCTTAGTGATTGTAGCGAAAATTCGTGATTTCTATCACGTTCGTATTTTCGATAGGAATGGGAACAAACTCATTGACAAAGGGAAAAATGAGTTTTTCCCTGATGAAAAGCTTGTTCAACAATTAGATGCAGCGCTCAGCATTCAATCAAGCGGTCAACAAATTGACAACCAAACCAAAAATGAACTCCTACAAAAGATTACATCAAGTTTAGATCATCCTCATAGCTTGATAGAACGGGGATCCTTTTTCGGTCCAACACCGGACGGACTGAGACTACTGTCTGACGTAACAACCAGCCTTGACGAGAGCTATCGGCCCGCGAGCGTGAATCGCTTGGTCTCAGCTCTTGTCCGGACCGCTAGGCGACTCGGGGAAGATTTGGTGTTTGAAGCGTCAGGGCAGCGGCTCTGGAGCAAGCTGCGGGAAAGTCTCAATGGCTTGCTTTTGGGGCTGTACCGGGTAGGTGCCTTGCGAGGTGCTACACTAGCCGAAGCCTTCCGGGTACGCTGCGATCGCACCACCATGACCCAAAACGACATTGATGCCGGTCGAGTCATTGTCGAGATTCAATTCGCTCCTACAGTTCCCATCGAACGCATCACAGTCGTTCTCGCCATGAGCGATGGGGGACAGCTCGTCCGAAGGCCAACGGCAATTACAACCCAGGAGGCAGCATGACTCAGACAGAGAGACCAGAAAAATTGCTCTACCCTATCCACGTATTTCGCTTCCAGGTGGACTTTCAGGTCGATCCACTGATATCTGAGGGAGATAACACCCCTATCCCCCTTTGCAGTGGAGCGTTTTCCGAATGTACAGGCTTGGAAGCTACTATGGAACCTAAGGTCATCAAAGAGGGAGGGCGCAACTATGGCGCTGCCCAGAGAGTAGGACCTGTCACCTTTGCTACCGTCATCCTCAAACGGGGAATGACCACCACCCGAGATCTCTGGAACTGGTTTGAGTTAGTCAGCAGGAAAGGAAAGTATGCCTGTCGCTTGGCAGCAATCATCACAATGTTTGATACTGCCGGTCAAGGAGTGCTGTCTTGGAAGTTAGAGAAAGCACTGCCAATTAAATTCAAAGCTGCCGATCTCAACGCCAAAGGAACGGAAGTGGGAGTGGAAGAACTGCATCTAGCCCATGAAGGGTTGAGTCTTCTCGACAGTCCGATGGAGGAGCAGTTGTTATGAGTGACACTACCCAACTCGAACGCGCTCAATTCGCCATCATTGGTCAAAATGGTCAACGTGATGGAGAGCCGATCTCAGTTCACTTCAATCCTGTTTCCCTGCAACACACCATTACCAATACCCTGAGTCAGGAAAGGGGGAATGCTCGGCAATATGTCAGCAAAAGCACTGGCAAGCTGACTATGGATTTGATTTTCGATACTACCGATGAAGGGTCGGATGTAAGAAGCATCACCGATCGGGTGGCGCAGTTTATGAACCCTACTGTCCAAGTTAGTTCCCGAAGACCTGAAAGAAAAGCACCGCCTAGAATTGAGTTTTCTTGGGGAACTTACAAGTTTGAGGGCATAGTGGAATCTTATAAGGAAACAATTGACTTCTTTGCTCCTAATGGCGTACCCCTTCGTGCCAGCGTCAATTTAACTCTCGCTCGCCAGGATCAAGTGTTTGAGCCAAGTTCCTCTAGCTCTCGATTTGATACTCAGGGCTCCTTGGAACCAGCTCGGGTTGAGCTGCCATCTTCTCAGTCAGGAGCAGGAGCAGGGGGAAACAGCGGGGGAGAAGACACGACCAGCATCGCTACCCGCAGTGGGGACTCTCGGGCCGGACGGGCGATCGCTGCTGCTAACGGACAGGAAAGTATGCGCTTTCCCAGTGGTCCGCTAACTGTTGACGGTTCCGTACAACTCAAGCCGCCAGCAGCCTTTGCCACTGGAGGAGTTAGCCTTAGTGTTAGTGCCGAAATTGGTGCTGCCACTGGTAGTAGCGTTAGCGGTGGCATCGAAGCTGGTATCAGTGGTGGGCTGTCAGGAGGTGCGGCAATTTCAGTAACTGGGAAAGCCTCTGCTGGCGTTTCGGCCAGTGGTGGGGCGTTTGCCAGACTAAAAACCTCCGGACAACTGCCTTCCCTGCGGTTAGAGCCGAGCCGTCTTATTCCCCCGCGACCATCTGCCAGCTTGGCAACGGTCGCAGGAGCCAGGTTTCAAGTTGGAGGGCTAGCTAGTGCAAAGGGTTCTGCCAGTTTGAAGGCAGATGTCGGTGGAGCGGCTGACCTGCGATCGCTAATTCAATTTGAGGAGAGTTAATCATGCCAGTTGTGTTCGAGCGAGTCGTTGGCAACGTAATACCTGAGACCTCGCCAACCCAAATAGAACAAGAAACCACTCCTATGCCATTAGCCTTAGAAAAAGAAAAGCTCTGCAAACTAATAAAGCGCAGGGAGCAGCGATTGGCTCGGCTGAGAGCAGATTGAGAGGAAGCAAACGTACCAGAATCGGGAGGATCGGATGTCAGAAACACCCCTCAGTAACATTGCCGTCTATATTGCCCGTCCTACAGTAAGAGTCGATACTCAGGAATACCCCAAGGTCAGTGAGTTAATCCAGGCCATGGAAATGACGGAGCAACAAGGGGGTCTCTCAGCTCTGGAGCTGCGAGTCAGCAACGTAGCCAGTGACACCGAAGGGGGAGCCGACCTGGCTTTTGAAGATGGCCGCATCTTGCGGCTGGGGGCAGAAATTAGCATCTATGCTGGAGACGAGACTGCTCCCCAAGAAATTTTCCAGGGCATAATTACGGGGCTAGAAGCCGACTTCCCCGAAGAGGGTCCACCTGAATTGGTAGTGCTGGCGGAGGATGCCTGCCAACAAGCGCGCATGGCTCGTCGCACTCAGATTTATGCTGATGCCTCTGTTGCCCATCTCGCTACCGAAATTGCCAGACGGCTGAGTCTAACGCCTGTAATTACTGGCTTCACAGATAATATTGGCACCCAAGTTCAGCTCAATGAAAGTGACCTGGCCTTTCTGCGACGGCTTTTGCAGCGCTATGATGGAGACCTACAGGTAGTCGGCACGGAGCTACAGGTATCTCCGCGCGGGGAGGTGCGACGAGGTGAATTAGAATTAGAACTCCACAGTCAATTGCTTCGAGTTAGGGTACTAGCTGACTTGGCCCATCAAGTGACTGAAGTGACGGTCAGTGGTTGGAACCCCATCCAGGGACGGCGAGTGACAGCCAGCAGTCAAGGCATTGCAGCAGGTCCAGGGACTGGACGCACCGGGGCACAGCTCTTGCAGGAAGCACTCGGCGATCGCCCTCATCATATAGGGCATCTCGAAGTTACCTCTGAGGCTGAAGCCCAAGCAATAGCAGATGCAGCCTTTGACGAGCGAGCACGTCGTTTTGTCGTGGTGGAAGGGACAGCAGAAGGCAATCCCACTCTCCGGGTAGGCAGCCACTTGAGCTTAACTGGGCTGGGCGAACGCTTTGACAACAGTTATTACGTCACCCGTGCCTGTCACCGCTTCGATTTGATGCGGGGTTACGAGACGGATTTCGAGGCGGAATGCGCCTTTTGGGGAGGGAGATGATGGAAGGAGTATCCAGTCTATTTCAAATTCCAGTCGCGGGGCGCTTTTCTGGCAGCTTCTTGGCAGAGGTTGTCTCGGTCAACGATCCTGATAACCTGTATAGAGTGCAAATCCGCCTGCTCAATTTCGATGGGGTCGAAGGGCAAGATGGTCCCCTTTGGGCTAGAGTTGCGGTGCCTTTTGCCGGAGCCAATCGGGGCGCTTTTCTGTTGCCGGATGTGGGAGATGAAGTCCTCGTCACCTTTCTCAATGGGGACCCGCGTTGTCCCATTGTCGTTGGAGGGTTGTGGAATGGCAGTGCCTCGGCACCGGAGCAGCTAGGCGGTTCGGGCGATCGTGTCGATCGTTGGACGATCGTGGGTAAGGCCGGAACCCGTATCGCTATTGTGGAAGAAAATGCTAGTAGTGCCACGATTAGCTTTAGTACGCCTGGGGGAGTGACTGGGGAACTCACTGACTCGGCTGGGGGTAAGATTGAGCTAGTTGCTGCGGGGACGACTATCACTGTTGATTCTGGTGGAGTTTCCATCGATACTCCCTCTAAAGTTAAGGTGCAAGCCAGTCAGGTTGAAGTTAGTTCCGGACAGGTGACTGTCAATGCGGGGATGTCCACTTTTTCCGGCTTGGTCAAATGCGACGTTTTACAAGCTACCACGGTCATTGCCACTACTTATACACCAGGAGCGGGAAACATATGGTGAAACATTCAGTAATTCTGCGTGGGCTCAATGTCAGTCGGACCAATACTGGACCAACGATCCTCAAACGCACCGATTCCGACTTTATCACAGCCATGCTAGCGGAGCTTGGTCAACCCGAAGGAGTCAAAGCAGTGCTCGAGAGCGAAGCTCAGGACCGAGAGGCTGGAGTTCTCAAACTTTTTCAGCCTGTTCACCGCACCTTTCATCTGACATTAGTTGAGCTGGTCTGCGATCCATTTGGTTCCTCTAACGCTGTGGCTGAGGCAGTAGTTAACAATTATTCCCTCTTATTGTCTAGGGAAAGTTCGAGCACCCCGAAACAGAATAGCATCATTGCGGAAAATAAGAGTCTCAGCCAAACCACTCCTCGCTATCTTGCCGAGCAACTGGCGGCTCTCCAACCTCGTCTCGAGCCCCAGCGTCTTGATAGTGCGGGGTTGGTAATTCGCCGACTTAGGATAGCTGAAGATAATAATCAATTCTCGGAAGGCTGGCGCAAGGATGAAGAAGAGGGAATCGTTGGTTGGATTCCTTTCGGCTCAGATCTAGAAGAAAATTTAGACCCCGATTCTCAATATCGTCGTGGTTGTTTCTCAGGTTATCCTGCTGAAATCGCCCAACGGCTCAGAAAAAGCTTAAAAGTATCCTCTTCTTACAATGAGACAGTTTCCCCCCTGTTTGTGGCTCCACCAGAAGTTTGTCAGGCGGTGGGGCGTACCATTCTCTATGGGCTAATTCCTGTTACTAGTGCAGAGGTGGTTGAAGACAGTTCCACAGCAGGGCAAGCAATCATCTATGATGCTGATTTTGTCCGCCAAAATCATCTTCCCTATTTCCTACGTCAATCCAACGTCAAGCAAAAGTTTAACTTGGCTAGTCGTCAATTGACCTATAGGGATGCCATCGCCCCAAAAACAGAAGACTTAGAAGAAATTACTAACTTTATCATTGCCCTACGCCAACTTACTTACGAATTTGGAGCATTTGGTGATAGTGCCGAAGGAGTTGCGCTTTTTAAAGCTTTTAACCAAATTGACCTAGAACCAAGTTTACTAATGCCAAAACAAGTGGGTTCAAAGCAGTCTGGACTTAGTCAAAAAAATCTATTTAATAAAATTGGTACTCAAAAACTAACTCTCCAGCTAATTATTAATCGTCCTCTGGGAACTTTTCTCAAACAAGCAGCTCAAGTCTTAGTGGAATTAGAAGGAAGAGATGAAGACAGTCCACCAAGTATCCAAATGCCTGCCGCTTGGCCTACTATTTCTCCAGCACAGGAAACTGAAATTATTCGTCTAATTCTCAATATTCTCAATAAGAGGAAGCAGAATCTTATGAGAGGAGAAGGGCGTTTTGAAGATTCAGAACAAAAGTATCACATCCGAGCCTTTGTACGCCTAAAATCGGCAAATGGCTGCCCGCCCAAAATTGTCTGGAGTCCCTACAGTTCTCCCTTTAAAATCGCTCCTTGGTATGACAGTAGTTCGGGAGTGGCACCCGTTCGAGTTCTCCTTCCCGATTTAGTTCCGCGTCGCCAAAAAGGTAAGCGACCTTTTGCCATGAATCCCGAAGAACTTAAAAAACTCCAACCTAATGTGGCATTTATAGTGCCTTCTGGACTGTTCAATTTTCTTCAAGATGCTAATTTAGACGACTTAATGGAGGGGAAAACTCCTACAGGTGGCGGTCCAGTCTTGGATTGGATCTGTGGCTTTAACATTCCCATCATTACCCTTTGTGCTTTTATTGTCCTCAATATCTTTTTACAACTTCTGAATTTTGTGTTCTGGTGGCTGGCGTTTATTAAAATTTGTATTCCTATTCCTTTTTCTAAAAAGCAGTAAAGAGCTACTGAGCGAAAATCCAGTAAAGGCCAATATTTAACCCCTAAAATTGATAAATTTAACCGAGAAGAAACCGATGGCAAATCAAACCTTATCTATTACTCAAACTGGCTGGCCGTTGTTACCCCTGCCAGATGCCAACGGTCAACTCCATTACCCTACTGTGGAGGAGAGTGTTCGTCAATCTATTAAGATAATCCTGCTGACTCGTCCAGGAGAACAACTGATGCGTCCTGGATTTGGGGCAGGATTAGAAAATTTCCTTCACGAACCTAATACATTAGTAACCCGCAAGCGGATTCAAGACCTAGTGAGTGAGTCTCTCAATCGTTGGGAATCCCGAATCATTCTCAACCAGGTCGACGTTGAAGAAGTTCCTGAAAGTCCTACTCAGATTCGGATTCAGATTCTCTATCAGCTCAGACGGACTGGTATATCCCAACAGCTCGGTTTGACAATGCAATTGGAGGGCTAAATCATGCCAATTCCCATCCCATCCCTGGACGATCGTGACTTTGACGATTTAGTGGAAGAACTACTGGCAAGAGTGTCTGCTCATACTCCAGAGTGGCGTCCTCGCTTAGGGGATCCAGGACGAACCATAGTAGAGTTATTTGCCTGGTTGACGGACACTCTGCTCTATCGCGCCAATTTAATTCCAGAAAGACAACGCCTGGCATTCTTGCGATTGTTGGGCATGCCGCTGCAAGCTGCGGTTCCTGCACGAGGAATCGTTACTGTGGCTATCGAAGATCCGGAAACCACTGAGGCGATCGCTCTAAGACCATTAGCAACGGTCAAAGGACCGGTTAACTTTGAAACTCGCAGGGAATTAACAGTACTGCCTGTGACAACAGCAGCCTTCTACAAACAGAAACTGACAGGTGAAGAAAGCACTCAGTTCGCAGAAGTCGTGCAGCAACTGCAACAGATCTACCAACTAGACCAAATAGCAACCCCCTATATCACTACCCCTATTTTGGCTGGGGGAGTACCGGAAAAAACTGGCTTGAACCTGAGTGAGCAGTCGGTCGATCGCTGTTTGTGGCTTGCCCTGCTGGCTTCTAAACCTGAATTAGTTGAGACAATTAAACAATCTTGGGGGCAGAATCAAAGTGGGGGACAAGTTCTACTTAATGTGGGCATTGTACCTACTTTGGAAATTCCTAACCAGTTTGAAGATCCCAATCTCTTTGTGGAAATTGGTCCTCGTGCCAAAATTCCCCATGTATGGGAAATTACAACTGCTGGAGAACCAGAATATCTAACCTTAGAAGAAATTGACAATGAAGATTCTACCGTAGGCTTGACTCGGCGAGGAGTATTGCGGTTAAAATTACCAGCCCCAGAAAGAATTGGCGTACCTAACAATAATGTCCGGACCCCGTCAGGGTTATGGGCAGGTGTAGGCGATCGCCCCCCACGTCTAGAGGTTCCTGAGATGGCAGAACGCCTGATCGCTTGGCTGCGGTTGCGCCCTACCATGGAGTTAACCAACCTGTCTCTGAGTTGGGTCGGTATCAATGCCGTTGAAATTGACCAGCGACAAACGATCGCCAGGCGGATAGTGGGACAAAGTAACGGCACAGCCAACCAAGAAATCCAACTGCCGGGCCAGTCCATTGAGGCAGAAAGCTTACAAATTCAGGTAGAAGAACCCGGTAAGGGCTATCAACTTTGGCAGCAGGTTGAAGATTTAGCCCTAATGGGAAGAGATGCTTCTGCTTACAGCCTTGACAGTGAAGCGAGTATTATCCGTTTCGGCGACGGAGTTAGGGGAAGAATTCCAGAGGTGGGAATGCGAATCAGAGTTGCTCAGATGCGGGCTGGCGGCGGTCGCAGCGGCAACCTGCCCCCAGGCTCGTTGACTGAAATCTCCGCTTTTGGTTTAGATCGCAAACCGATCGCTCAAAAGTTGAAGCTATTACAATCCCTGCCCACCGAAGGAGGAGAAGACGCTGAAACTTTGGCAGCAGCAGAGCAGCGCATTCCCGCTTTATTGCGCCATCGCGATCGCGCCGTAACTGAAGCCGATTACCGCCAGCTAGCAGCTGAAACACCCGGTATTAACTTGGGACGGGTAGAGGTCTTGCCTCGCTTTAAACCTCATCAGCGACGGGATGGAGTACCGGGAGTTATCTCAGTGATGGTCTTGCCCACCAAGACAGCGGTACAACCCCCCAACCCCCGTCCCGATCGGTCAATGCTCGAAGCCGTACATGCCCATTTAGATGACCGCCGCCCTTTGGGAACAGAACTCTACGCCATCGGCTGTGAGTATCGCCCTGTGGGGATTACGGTTGGTGTGGAAATTCAGGCTGGATTTGGTCGAGATACCGTCCTCATGGCGGTTCGCGAAGCTCTGTATCGCTTTCTCTGGCCCTTGCCTCTCAATGGGGTAAGCAGTACGGGGTGGTCATTGGGAAGAGCTGTCAGGGAGCGGGAATTAGAAGTGGCAGTAGCAAGAGTATCAGGCGTTAGAAGCGTGATTGGACTCAATTTGTTTTACAAACAGAAGGTTGAAAAACCAGAAGCCAAAAAATCTAAGGAGGAGTGGCATCGATTAGGTTCTCCTGCTCAAGTTAAAGCAGCTTTAATTCAGTCAAAAAGCCAACAACTCCAAGGAATAGGACCACTTGCGGCCCAACAAGAGGAGAAGAAACAAACGCAAGAGTGGCGAATTGTCCGCTCTTTAGGTTCGACTAAAGGGGCTGAAATTAAGTTACAAGGCTGGCAACTGCCGGAATTGCTAGCGGTAATTGTGGTAGCTGATACCCAACCGCCTGAAGATTTGGCGGCAGTACTCCCACCATCCTTGGTGACGGGGGAATTAGGAGTTGCTGTTCCAGTTGTACCGGAGGTGTGCTAGATGGATGCGAACAGGCTGCGGTTTTGGATGTTAGCAGAGAAGCAGCAGTGGATGCGCCCCGGCAATCCACCGGCTGTCGAATACGAACCGGAACGCCGCAGTCTTCGGCTTGCCCGCGAACGGACTCTAACGAATCGGATTCCAGCGAATCGCTGGGGAATTCGAGTTAATCTTCCAGATGGCCAGCAAAGCCGACCATTTTACTTTACTGTGCAGCCTATTGAGTCGCAGCCATTGTCAATTAGCGCGATCGCCCCAGTCACTCCAATTGTCAGTCAGACATCTCAGCCTCTAACGGTTAACGGGCAAGGCTTCCAGCCAGATATAGTTGTGACAGTAATGTTTCCAGATGGCGGAACCACTATCCTGACTAGTCAAGAAATTGAGAGTTTCTCAGATACGCAACTGACTCTAAATTTGAGCTTAGATCGACCAGGCCCGTGGTCTATCGAAGTCAATAGAGCCGATAGCAGCCAGAGTGATCTATTCCATTTCACGGTGCAGCTAGCTGATTTACAAAACTTACAAATTACAGCGATCGCCCCGAACACTCCCACAACTAGCACCAGTCCCCAAACTCTACAGGTGACAGGACGAGGATTTCAGTCAGGCTTGACTGTCACGATTCTTTATCCCAATGGCAGCAGTACAGTTCTGGAAACATCTCAACTCAATAATTTAACTGAGACTTCCTTCGAGTTATCTTTCATCTTTAGGAGTTGGGAAGTGGCGCTAGGACTTCTGAATCAGATACCCCAGACCCGAGATAATTTCAACACTCGTGCCTATTGGGATTCCGAGTCAAGACGGGTAATGGCAACGGGAGCAAGGCCTGACGCGATCGGTATTTTTATCCCCCCTTTAGAGCAAGAGCCTACCGACTTAGCCTTGGGCTATGATGGGGTGCTTTACATGGCGATTGATGGGCAAATCGTCATGCAGGATTGCCGGGGTCGCTGGCAGACCACTACAGTGCCATCGGTAGAAGGATTTTCAGCCTGGAGACTGGCTGCTGCTCCTCAAGGTGGGGTCTGGGTGCTGGATCGACTGAAGTCGGAAAATCAAGAGAATCGCCAACTCGCCCGAGTTCAAGGGATGCCTTTTCCCGAAAGACCCTACAGTTCTTATACTGCGGATACTTTTCGTCCTTGTCAGGAAAACCCCTATCCCCCGAAACTAACGGTAGTCTGGTCTGGTCATTTTGAGTCAGGGGAAGAAGCAGTGGCGATCGCTTGTAGCCCTTCTGGAAGATTAGCCCTCCTGAGTTGGATTGAAGACCAAGATGCCAGAGTGCGCTGCCTAAATTCTAATGGGGTATGGACAGCACCAATCACGTTGAGATATGCTTACTATCCCTACAGCTTGATTTGGGTATCTAATGATCGGATTGCCATTCTGCTCAACAATTTGACAACAGAAGCTCTGGTCTATGAAATCCCTCTCAATCTTGATTTGAGCCAAGGGATTACAGTTCAGCCTGTGGGAGATTTTTATCCTCTGAGAAATTATCAAGGGGGACCTTTTTTACACGGCATCAGTCTTCCCCCTCACTATCCTACTCCTAATGGTAGTGCTCCGTTATATCCCCTCTCCCTACCAACCTTCGCCCGACGCGGTGAAGCAATTGGTCAAACCCCATTTGACAGCAATAGTGCCCAAACCGTTTGGCATCGCCTCTACTTGGAAGCAGCAATCCCACCCAACTGTGGCATTCGCGTTTATCTAGCTGCCAACAACGACGATTCAATGCCTCCTTCCTGGCCAGGAGATGAGTGGTACGAACATCGGTTTGGCGAGAAGTTTGCTCCAGGCGAGCTTAACATTCCTCAGGGAGCCTGGGTATCCAGTCCCTCAGAAATTCCCTTTCATCCGGGTTTACTAAGCTGTAAACCCCAAAAGAATCGTTCGGGACTTTTTACCGTCTTGATTCAGCGAGCTAATCGGCGAGTGCGATCGCTGCAGGGGCGCTACCTGTGGGTGCGAGTAGAACTAAGTGGGAATGGGCGTTCCAGTCCCGAAATAGCTGCTTTGCGAGTTTATGCTCCCCGATTCTCTTATTTGAATCGCTATTTACCTACTCTATATCGCGAAACCCTATTTGGTGCTGACGCAGAGGAATTTGGCGGCAGTACACCAGCCGATTTTCTAGAAAGATTTTTAGATAATTTTGAGGGCATTTTAACCCCCCTCGAAGATCGGATCGCCCAATCCTATCTCTTAAGCGATCCACGCACAACACCTGAATCAGCTTTGGATTGGCTCGGCAGTTGGATTGGCGTGGTCTTCGACGCGGTCTATCCCTCTCAGCAAAGGCGGGAGCTCTTACAAGCTACTCCAGAACTCTACCGCCGCCGGGGAACCCTGAAAGGGTTAGAGATGGCACTGGAAGTGGCAACAGGAGGCAAAATTCGCCAGGGTCAAATGAGCGGCGGAGCCGTCAGTGGAGGAGAAATTATCGTACTGGAAAATTTCCGCCTGCGCCGTACTTTTGCCACCATTCTGGGGGCAGATCTCGCCGACGAGCAAGATCCTCTACTGCAAGGATTAGCTATTAGCGGCAATTCCTATGTTGGGGATACGCTGATTCTGGGGGAGAAAAACAAAAAAGAATTTCTCGCTTTGTTTGGTACCGATTTGCCAACGCCAGAGGAAGAAGAAGCGATTTTAGCTTTTTTTGACGAATTAGCTTATCGAGTCACTGTGTTTGTTCATCAGGAAGTCGAACCCCAAGATTTGGGTTTAATCCGTCGGGTGGTCGAGTTGGAAACCCCAGCTCACGTGTTGTCCAGGGTGGTAACTGCTAGTCAGCCTCTGCTCGTTAGTTTGGCCTCTCTGGTGGGAATTGATACTTATCTCACCGCTCAACCCCAACCTCGACCGGTGAAAGTTGGACAGACCCAAGTTGGCAAGGGCGATCGCCTTCAGCGTCTTCCCAGTCTCGATCCTCGCTTGGAAAGGGGAAACGCTATCAGCTAGGCTCGACAAGAGACAACCGATTGCCAAGGCGGTAAATGATTGTGACCATTGTTCCTAATTCATGACTAAGAGAAGGTTGATTATGAAAGAGCGTTTTGTTGACCCATTAGAAATAAAACTCCAAAACCCCGAGCAAGTTTTCTATGCCACGGGAGTCTTGCTAGATGCTGATGACTTTAAAGCTGAGCAGCTCTACCATCGGGGTCGCCTTGCCCGTGCCCTAGCTTATTTACACGGTAGCGGTACCGTTGCTGGCTTAAAAGTGGTCTGGGAAAGAGAAAGTGAGAATACTGAGACCCAACCCGGTCGAGAAGAACGCCTCGTAGTGGAACCTGGCTTGGCTATCGATCGCCTGGGTCGCCTGATTGAACTGCCCCGTCCTGCCTGCATCCGCCTCAATCGTTGGTTCGAGGCTCAAACTGATAGCGATCTGGGACAAGCCTTCCATGCCCCCTCCAGTCCGGTCATGATTAGCAGGGATTTTGAACCCGATCAACGTTCAGAGCATGATAACGAAGGTCCAGAGCATGATAACGAAGATCCAGAGCATGATAACGAAGGTCCAATTCAACTGGGCAACGGTGTTAGTGGGGTAGTGGTGGATGTTTTTCTGAGCTTTGTCCTCTGCGAAAGGGGCAAAACACCAGCTTTTGCCACTGGACCCTTTGATGCTCTGGACGCAGTGGTACCTTCTCGCCTGCGAGATGGCTATAAATTAACCTTGGTACTGCGCCAGGAGGCGACTGAGGGCCAGGAAGCGACTGAGGATCAGGAGCGGATTGAAGGCCTCATTGACAAGTTGCCTGTTAATGATCGGTTTAAGGGTTCCAATCCCACGGAAGTTCAGAGGAAAATCTTGGCTGCTTGGCAGGAAGGTAGCCAAGATTGGGATGACCAGGGACGGCTTGAGCCTTTGCCCGAACACGCCCTAAATCAAGATCCTACCGCTTTATTTTTGGCACGCTTGTTGTTACCAGCCACCAAGGAAACAGGAGGGCGACCACAAAGAATTATGACTGAAGACGTGGACGTGATTGTAGATAACTACAGTCGAGCTTTTTCCTACCCGAGTGGGGCGATCGCGCGATTAATCGAACTTTCTAGCTAACAGTGCCACAGGAGAATAACCATGTATGGAGATGCCAGAGAACGAGTTGATGCTCAAGAATTAGCAATGATGCGACAAGCAGGAACGTTGATTGAAGACGATCGACGGCGACGACCTCTATATTTTGATGGTCGTTTTCTCGCTGCTAGGGATTTAACCCGCGAGCAAAATTACTTTCTCACTCGTCAAGCCGAGCTGACAAAAATCAGTGGGTTTGGTGTAGTCCAGGGGTTAGAAGTAACTGAAGCAGATGCCTTTGCCATCAGGATTAGCGCGGGATCTGGGGTGACTCCTGCGGGGGAAGTCCTGATCCTCCCAGAAACTCGAACTGTTTCCCTCAATGACGTGACTAGGATTGGGCAGTTAGATGCCACCTTTGGTCTGACAACTCTGCCGCAAATGTCGGCTCGCAACCTTTCCGGCTTATTTATTGTAGGACTAAGACCTGTCGAGTTTACCGATAATTCTATCCCCTCTTATCCTACTTCGATTCAAGGGGAGAGATCGGTTCAGGATGGTGATATTGTGGAAGCGATTGCCATTACCCTGATTGCCTATGCTGAAACTACCCCAGGTGAGGATTGGAACCAGCGACGCGCCCAAGTTGCTCGGCAAATTTTCCTCACCAATGCCAGCGATGGCACGCCAACTGAGGTATTGCCTTTAGCCATGATTGCCCTCAATCGCGGTGTAGTGGAATGGG
>JAAUYH010177254.1_pt1 | contig 14818 bp, 16 predicted proteins | sample 7278061 | NCBI WGS metagenome assembly JAAUYH01 (sample SAMN14350203, study PRJNA611818) | marine sediment metagenome | isolation source: surface marine sediment (0.6m) | place: French Polynesia: Moorea | collected 2018-08
CGAAAAAAAATGTTGAAGAAGGTAAGGTAATTTCTGTTGACCAACTCAAACGAAAATACTAGTTATACTGTTTTAATTAGTATTGATGCTCAAGATTTTTTTGAGTCGGCTGATGCTTCTTTGCAAAAGAAATTAGATCGTTGTTTTGAACGTCTAAAGATTGAGCCTCGTAATTACCTTAATATCAAACCATTAAAAGGTGAGTTGTCCGGTTATTATCGTTATCGTGTAGGTGATTATCGAGTAATTTATGAAATAGACGATGCTTTAGGGCAGGTAACAATTATTTTGATTGAGCATCGAAGTAAAGTTTATGAGTAATTTAGAGATTTATAGAATATTTAAATGGTTCCATTACCTTATTAGATGGTAAGGTTCCAGGAGTTGCGATCGCAACTCCTGGTAGCGTGTATGAAAAGGTGATTTCTAATGCCCAGGAAGCTAAAGCTAGGGATTCCCGGTTAATTGGGGTAACTCCGGTAAATCATGGGGAAGCGGCAGATGTGTTTAATGATATCATTCCTGTAACCGAGGTGGATGAGTTGTTATCTCCTCTGTTGACGGTGGTTCCCATGCAACTATTGGCTTATCATATTGCGGCGCGGCGTGGTTTGGATGTGGATCAGCCTAGGAACTTGGCAAAAAGTGTTACGGTTGAGTAGAGTGTAAGTACGTAATTTAGTTGTTGTCGAAACATAATAAAGTTGTACAATTTCTCCTATGGGTGAGTATCAGCCCACCTATAGGATATTTGACATGTAAAATTCCCTCTAAATAGTGTCATTTGGATGTCATGGGGTAAAATTCCGGATATTAGCGAGAAGTATACTGAAAAGTTTATACTTCTTGTTGATAAATCGCCAACAGCAGCAGGTAGAAATTTATCGTCCCAATCGAGAAGTTGAAATTTTACAAACTCCACAAACTTTATCAGGAGAGGATGTTTTACCTGGGTTTGTTTTGGATTTGGTGCAAATTTGGTGACAGTTGCTGTTTACAGACGCGATCGCATACTCCCATTGTGATCGCACAAAATACCAAACAAAAGCAAACTGACAAGTCAGCGCTTGCGCTATCGCACAAATTTTATCCAGCATCAGCAAGAAAATTCAGGCTTTGGATATAATTAGAGTTACACAATTTCACCTTGCCAGGAAACCTCAAACCCATGACAAATCGTGAACAATTGATTCGGGAATTAGAAGAAGCTCCCGATGATATAGTACAAACAGTGCTGGATTTTTTACATCGGGTTAAGGCTATACGCAAACAACATCCCCTTGCAAATTTTGCAGGTATTTTAAGTGACTCAGAAGCAGAAGAACTACAAGAAGCAATTGCAGCAGAATGTCGGCAGGTAGATTTGAATGAGTGGTGAAATTGCGTTAGATACCTCTGTTGCGATTCGTTTCTTGAATGGAGACGTGGTAATTACTGAAAGAGTGTTGGAATTACCAGAAATAGTCTTGCCAATGGTTGTTGTGGGAGAGTTGCTGTTTGGTGCAGAAAATTCTACACGCCCGTTACAAAATTTACCTCACTATCTGGAGTTTATATCAGCTTGTGTGGTTGTGCCATTAGGAAAAGAAACAGCAACTATCTATGCTCGAACCCGCCTATTATTGAAGCGTAAGGGGCGACCAATTCCGATGAATGACGTATGGATTGCCGCTCAGTGCATAGAACATGGTTGGGTGTTGGTGACTGATGATACGGATTTTAATTATGTAGATGGACTGTTGTTGGAACACTGGTAGTTAGGAATGATAGGCGATCGCATACAATATCCATTCAAACCAATTGCACCAACTATCTTTGCGCAATATCACTTACTGATGGGAAATTTTTTTTAATAGGTTAGAATCGCACTAAATACCCACCATAGGCTATGCTCACAAAGCAGATAAGCGATCGCTGATCAACGAAATACTAATACGGGAATATTGCTACTGCGGAGAATTTGAGCTGTGGTACTACCAATCACTAAATGACGAATGCGGCTGTGTCCATAAGCACCCATCAGTAGTAAATTGATATTGTTTTCCTTTACATATTGAGCAATAACTGTTTCTGGATTACCTTGCATTAAGGAACATACTGGCTCAAATCCTCCTATACGTGCCTGTTGTTTGCCTCGCTCAAGTTGGGAATTTGCTGTTCTTTCCTCTGCACTTTTAGCAACAGTAATTATATGTAATTCTAAACCTTTAAAAGCAGGAGAATCAATTAAAAATTGCAGCATTCTCTCACAGCTTTTACTACCGTCATAAGCTAGTAACAATCTCTCAATTGGCTGATATTGACGGGAGGTAACAAGACAAGGTTTATGACTAGAACGCAAAATCCGCTCCAGATTTGCCCCTAAATGTCCAGAGGCGAATTCTGCTGCTTCCCCCCGTTTTCCCAAAATAATTAAATCAACTTCTGATTCTAACTCGGGTAAAAAATCAACCAAAAAACCCGTTTTATGCATTACCTGCACTTTTGTCACACCCCCACGGGTTAGTACTGCTTCTGCGTCCTGTAAAATTAACTTTGCCCGTTGATGATTCAGTTTGGCTTTTTCATGTTCCAATGCCACTAGTTGTTTGAGTAGCACATCTGAAGCATCCACACCGATACTACCACTAAAATTACTTGCTTCGGCGGTTGCTTGACTGCGGGCATCAGAAACATATAATACATCCACCCTTGCGTCTAATCGCGTCGCCAACCATGCCCCATATTGATAGCTACTCTGGGCAAAAATTGAGCCATCTGTACATAATAAAATTCGTTTCATGGTAAATAATTTCTGTTAGTAATATTCTATTTTCTCAGGGATTCAGGCTGGTTGTGAACACCCAATTTTTCCACTAATGTGGCACTGGCTTCATTTAATCCCAACAATTCCACATCCGCACCATTACGACGGAATTTGAGGACAATTCTATCTAGTATTGCTACTGCTCCCTGATCCCACAAATGAGCATTGGTTAAGTCAATGGTGACGCGATCGACCACTTCCCCAAAATCAAAGGAGTCAAAAAATTCTTCCTTCGATAAAAAGAAAATTTGTCCGCTAATTAGATAGGTGCGATGACTTCCATCTTCACTTAATATCCGCTCTACAAACACCAACTTGGCAATTTTACGGCTAAAGAATACCGTACTCATGATAATCCCCGTTGCCACACCCAAGGCAAAATTGCGGGTAAAAATGGTCACAAACATGGTGGCTAACATGACCAGGGTCTCATTCCAGGGAATTCTGGGAATATCCTTAAAGGACGACCAGCGGAATGTGCCAATAGATACCATGATCATAATGGCAACCAGGGCAGCCATGGGCATTTGTTTCACCCAATCTTGTAGCGCCAAAATGGCAAATAGGAGAAATATGCCAGCACACAGGGTGGATAAGCGACCCCTACCCCCCGATTGAACATTAATTACCGATTGTCCAATCATGCCACAACCCGCCATCCCGCCAAAAAAAGCGGTGATAATATTGGCAATGCCTTGACCTTTGGCTTCTTGGTTCTTATCACTGGGGGTATCGGTAAGTTCATCTACCAAGGAAGCGGTAAGGAAGGAAGCCAATAAACCTACAATTGCCAATGTCAAAGAATAAGGGAAAATAATTTGTAATGTTTCCCAGGTGAAGGGTATTTGCGGCAAAGCAAATACAGGTGGTGCTGTCGGTAATGCTCCCATATCCCCAACGGTGGGCACTTCTAATTTCAGGGCGATCGCAGCTAGTGTCATCACTGCTAAAGTTACCAAAGGGGAGGGGACAACTTTGGTAAACCGGGGAAGGATATAAATAATTGCCAAGGAAATGGCAGTTAAAATATATACCATCGGTGGCTTACCGAGCAGTTGTGGTAGTTGTGCCATAAAAATTAGCACCGCCAAAGCATTGATATATCCCAACATCACCGCTCTGGGCACATATTTCATTTGCCGACCCAGTTTAAAGATACCAAACAATACTTGGATAATTCCTGTCAAAAAAGTGGCTGCTAATAGGTACTGCAACCCATGTTCCTTCACCAAATCAATCATCAGCAGCGCCATTGCTCCCGTTGCTGCGGAAATTGACCCTGGTCTTCCGCCCAAAAAGGCGGTCATAATAGCAATAATAAAGGAAGCATATAATCCTACCTTAGGATCAACACCGGCAATAATCGAAAAGGCGATCGCTTCTGGAATTAAAGCTAGTCCTACCACTGCTCCCGCTAGAACATCAGCTCTCACGTTTGAGAACCATTCCCGTTTCAGTTTCTGAATATTCAATTTACCTCCAGTTACACATTGAAATGATTCACAGCCATACTTTATTCAAACTCTGATTTGCTCAATAATCTTGTGGTGCAAGATGTGAAATCCCTAGGTGGACAGCCTTGCTTTAATCTCAATCTATATTTACCTGCAAGTGCTGAGGTGAACATGGCTAATTGAATTAAGGTTTGCAATGTGTTTGGACTCTTTAAGTATTACTAAATCAAGGCAATCTTACCATGAAAAAAAATTCCCTGCTGATTGCGAATACACAATTCTCCAAGGACTCATAACATCAAGGGATTGAACCCCGCTACGTCTTCCCTGTTACCTTGAAACTAGTGGTCTATCGCATTAATTTTGTTGGGTAGGAGGAGAGGGGCGAGTGGGGGGAGTGTGGGGAGAAAATAACTTTTTCTTCTCATTATTAACCAGGTATAGTTCCCTTGGTAGAGTACTAGATATTAAAAAAATACTACCATGCTGAATTTATGCCAGCGAATAGGCTTCAGAAAAGTTTTGGTTATTTTTTACCGAAAACGCGACCAAAGCCCCGGTTTTCTAAACCTGGGGATGTAGGGCGCAGGGGAATTTATTCCCAATCAGTGTGTTGGACGGAGCAACACTCTTGTACAATGTGTCCAGTAGGATATTCGCCTGTGCTCAGTGGAGCCTTGATGCAAGTGTTTAATCTCACCTACGAATTTAAGTTAAAACCAACACCGCACCAATGCAACACTTTTGATAGTTGGCTGGAAATCAACCGTCGAGTATACAACTATGCTTTGAGTGAGCGCAAGGACTGGTATAAGTCTCGTAGCTGTCAGGTAAATGCTTGCAGCCTTCACAGTTGCTATATCATTGAGCCAGATGCACCCCGTCCAACCTATGCAAGTCAATGTAAATCCTTAACTGCTGCCAAGAAGGAATATCCTGAATTAAAAACAGTACAATCACAAGTTTTGCAGCAAACATTAAAGCGCCTTGACATTGCATTTGTGGCAATGTGGGAACAAAAACACGGTTTTCCCAGATTCAAGAAACCCAGAAGAATGCGTAGTTTTGTCTTTCCTCAAATCAAAGGGCATAGACTTAAGCAGGGTTTGATTAATTTTCCTGTTCTTGGCTGGGTGAAATTTCGTCAATCTCGCCCAATCCCAGACGGAGTAATAATCAAACAAGCCCGTGTAGTTAAACGTATTTCTGGTTGGTATGTAATGTTAACCATCCAATGGAATGTTAACCCACCCCAACCATTGCCTCAGGGGAAACCAGTAGGAATCGATGTCGGACTGACAAGTTTTGTCGCCACTTCCAATGGTGTTTTAGTCAAGCGTCCGAAGTTTTTTGTTGATGCACAACGCAAGCTGAAATTGCTGCAACAGCGCCTCAGTAGAAAACAGTTAGGCTCGAACAATTGGCGTAAAGCACTTCAGAAGGTGGCGAAACTCCATGAATACGTTGCTAATTGCCGCAAGGATTGGCATCGAAAGCTATCTCATCAAATTTGCCATGGTGCAGGAATGGTATTTGTTGAGGATTTGAATTTAATTGGTTTATCTCGTGGAATCCTGGGCAAGCATTGTCTAGATGCGGGATTTGGTCAATTCTTTAACATCCTTGAACAAATTTGTTTTAAGCGTGATGTCTATTTTAAGAAAGTAGATGGACGCAAAACAAGCCAAATCTGCCCTAATTGTGGGGTTGAAACAGGCAAGAAGGAGCTTTCACAACGTATTCATGCTTGCTCAAATTGCGGTTATACAACCGATAGGGATGTTGCAGCCGCTCAGGTAGTCGCAATGCGTGGACTTGCAGCCGTGGGGCATACGGTGAGTCAGCCCTGAAGGAGGGTTTCCCTCCGTAGGGGACTGCGAACCCGAAGGGTGAAGATGCTTGTTGAGGGTAAATTCATTGGAATCCCTATGAAACAAGAATCCCCCTGCCTTTAGGCGTGGGGAGTGTCAATTGCGGTTGCAGCTTTGGTATTGGTGCAGAATCGTCAGCATTCCCATTCTTCGTGGGTAGAGAATCAAACAGATGCCAGGATGATACAACAGGATTTTCGCGGTTATTCCTGATTACTTATGATATTGTCATCTATGCAAAATCACCAAAACTCTTTCTCCCCACTGCGCCCCTTCGGGTTGCGCCACTTGCTACAACGCGCTTAACCCGCGCAACGCAGTGGCTTACCTGCTCCCTGTCCCCTTGCATTCCTAATGATAAGTCTTTAAACAGACATGATATTAGTGGGGGCACGGCATCCATAATATCTCGGTTTCTAAAGTAACTTTGCTAACGCCGTGCCCCTACCTTACGGATGCCGTACTGGATATTTTTTACTGTTTCCTTACCGGACTGTTGCTCTCAAAGATTCAGCATCAATTGGTTTGATTAGATACAGGCGTAATAAATTCCAGGAAATTGCCCCAATAATTGGTAGTTTACGCAAAAATTTACCTACTTTTGACCAAAAAAGAAAAGGATACAAGCCCCCGGATTTATCCGTGGAAAGGGAAAAGTATTTTCCTTATTCAAGCCCCTCGATTTATCGATGGGGTAACTGATAACTGATAACTGATAACTGATAACTGAAATGACCCTGGTGGGATGCAGCAACGGGTGGCTTTGGGTAGAGCATTGGCAATTGAACCAGATTTGCTATTGTTAGATGAACCATTTCATAGTTTAGATATTGGTAGAAGGCGAGAATTTCAGGAGATGCTGTTGAGATTGTTGAGCGATCGCAATTTGGCTGCTTGTCTAGTTTCCCATGACCTGGCTGAAGCCGTCCGCTTGGGAGATCAAATACTGGTTATGTCTCCTTCTCCCAGCCAGATTATACATCGGTGGCAACAACAACGACCTGCCAGTACTAGGGATGAAGCCTATGTTCATGCTACTATTTCTGGGCTACTAATCCATCCCCAAGTTGCTGGGTGCTTTGGCTTAGGTAATGCTCCTCCCATTCCCACTGATTAAACTGACAATTCTATGGACAAATCATCCAAATCCACTGGGGAGCAAATAACTCTGTTAACAATGGCACTTTCTTTAATGAAAGTTGGTACCATCGGATTTGGGGGAGGAATAGCCATCATTTCCCTCTTAGAACGTGAATGGGTTGAGCGACTCCATTGCTTAGAGGTAGAAGAATTTTTACACGGTGTTGGTTTGGGGCAAATCCTCGGACCTTTGTCTGTCAATGCTTCCATTTTTATTGGTTATCGCACCTTTGGCTTAGTAGGGGCACTGGTGGCGGAAATTGCCTTTCTCTTACCTTCTATTATTGTAGTCATCTTCCTCTCATGGTTATATTTCTCCTTCCAGTCAATCCCTTCCCTGAAAACAGCTTTAACGGGTATTGCTCCGGTGGTAATCGCTATGATTATGAGTGCAGCTTGGTCTATTGGACACAAAACCATTCGTTCGCGGACTGCCTTGGGACTCTCTTTAGCAGCCTGTTTAGGAAGTTTAACCCATATTAACGCCCTGTGGATTTTAGCGATCGCTGGTTTGATGGGATGGCTATTCAAACTAAACCGCAGTCAACCACATCATACCCAGAATAAATTATTTTTACTTTTACCCCCTGCGATCCAACTACTACCCCATAATTACCCTGTTTTTTTTACAACTGCCAATGTCGTTGTAACCGTAAATTTACTAATGCTGGCTTGGGTGTTTTTCAAAGTAGGCTTAATCTTCTTTGGAGGCGGGTTCGTACTGATTCCTATTCTCAACCAACATCTAGTCAACGATTTAGGTTGGTTAACGCAACAAGAGTTCCTTGATGGTGTAGCCATCAGTCAACTAACTCCTGGTCCGATTGCTGTCCTAGGGACATTTGCGGGCTACCAAATGGCTGGTATCCCCGGAGCATTAACCGCTACAGCTGCCCTATTTGCTCCTGCAACGGTACTGATGTTGTTAATTTGCCAATTCTATCAAAAATTCCACTGCATCAAGGCTGTTAAAGATTTTCTGGCGGGGATTAATCCGGCGGTGGTGGGGTTAATTGTGGCTGCTGCCATTGCCCTTGTCCCCAATGCCCTCAACCTAGCCCATCCCCTGGGTATTATTTTATGCCTGGTTTCTTGGTTTATGCTTGCTTACTGGAAGTGGCATCCTGCCATTGTGCTTGCCATGGGGGCGATAGTGGGGATTTCTCTACCAGAATTTTTCGGGTAAAATGTGTCAGGTTTCACTCATGCTGATCTCAAATTGATTTATCAATGCTTCGAGGCCATTTGATTCAGATTAGTAATACTTCTGTGGAATTGGTTGCTGCGGAACCTAACTGAAATGCTCAACCTTAAATCCCCGACTTTTTCAAAAATCGGGGATATGATATCTTATACCAATTTGAAAAAAGAATGCGACACATGGGTAGGGGTTTAGCAATGCTAAACCCCTACTACGAATAATTTATCTGTCGCAAACATTATTTGAATTGGTATAAGAACCGGAAAAATTTGCCAGTTATGATTGGCTTGATATTAACTTATTATACATTTCTCAATAAAAATTATCAGCTATAGATATTTAGCTTATGGTATTTTATTTTTACTTAAGTTAAAACCTCAAATCTATAATCTCACTATTTTTAATAGTCAGGAGTTAATATGCCATTAACTAAAAAGTGCATTGCCGAATTTATAGGAACATTTTGGCTAGTTCTAGGAGGATGTGGTAGTGCTGTATTTGCCGCAGTTTTTCTGCCCAAGGACGACAGTCCCTTTTCTCTAGGATTAGGTTTCTTAGGTGTATCTCTAGCCTTTGGACTCACTGTCCTGACAATGGCTTATGCAATTGGTCATATATCTGGTTGTCACCTCAACCCCGCAGTTTCATTCGGTTTATGGGCAGGTAAGCGTTTCCCAGCCTCAGAATTACTACCTTATATCATTTCTCAGGTTCTAGGGGCTATTGTCGCAGGTGCAGTTATTTACCTCATTGCGAGCGGTAAATCCGGTGGGTTTGATCTTACAGGCTCTAACCCCTTGGCGACCAATGGTTTTGGTGACCATTCTCCGGGTGGGTATAACTTATTAGCCTGTTTCATTGCTGAGGTTGTGACAACCTTTATGTTCCTGATAGTAATTTTAGGAGCAACTGATAGCCGCGCACCTCAAGGTTTTGCTCCAGCAGCTATTGGTTTGTGTTTGACCCTAATTCACTTAATTAGTATTCCTATTACCAATACTTCTGTGAATCCTGCTCGTAGCACAGGGGTCGCTTTATTTGCAGGTGCAGAATTATTTAGCCAACTCTGGTTGTTCTGGGTAGCTCCTATTCTTGGTGCAATTCTTGCAGGTTGGTTATACAATGGCTTGTTTGCTGAATCTCGTCCCGAAAGATTAACAGCAGAAGATATGCAAAGTGTGCGCTAGTAGGATTGGGAAACCTGGAATAATTACCTAAGAATATTAATTCAGTACTTACCAATAGATATATTTCATCAATATTCAAGACATTGCAATGCAATGTCTTTTTATATTTGTAGATAACTTTTATCGCACTACGTAATTACGGCGCGGATATTGTTTGTTGGAGGTCTCAACCTATGAACAGTAAACTTATTACTTACTACTTGTGCGTAGCGCAATACAATGCCATGTTTACCAAAACAGAGGGAACTGTATTAAATTAAAAATTAAGTCCTTATGTTAACAATTCAACAAAATTGGCTCTGCAAGTTTTGCATTGCTCATAAAAATTGTTATATTTATTTACATAAGGTAACTTAAATTTAGTAAAACGTTTATTTCTGAGGTTCCAATCATGGAAGATACAACAAAAGTTTCTGCTCAACAAGTCAAAAATGATCGTAATGCTTGGCGCTGGGGCTTTACTCCTCAAGCAGAAATTTGGAATGGTCGTCTAGCAATGATTGGCTTTTTTACAGCAACTTTAGTCGAGCTATTTTTTGGTGAAGGGCTAATGCATTTCTGGAGTGCTTTGTAAGCTCCATATTTCAAGGGTACTTCATGTTTATACAGTAGTTCATCTCCCCATTAAACTATCAAGTTAGTGAACAGATGAATTTCTGAGATCGTTAATTGTTAAATAAAAAGAGGCAAAAAGAAGATTAACTCTTCTTTTCGCCTCTTAATTTTTGCTATGTTGGTAAATTTTGCTAAGAAATTAGCGGATATACTCTTTCAAGACACTGTTACGATTGGGGTGACGTAACTTACGCAGTGCTTTAGCTTCAATTTGACGAATACGTTCTCGGGTGACGTTGAAAATTTGTCCAATTTCTTCTAAAGTCTTCATGCGACCATCATCCAAACCATAGCGCAGTCTCAATACATCCCGTTCTCTGGGGCTGAGGCTATCAAGAACCTTCTCTAAATCTTCCCTTAATAGATTCTTAGAAACTTGGTCTTCTGGTGTTTCACCATCGGATTCAATAAAATCACCTAAACGTGAATCTTCCTCTTTCCCAATGGGTGTCTCTAAAGAAATAGGTAATTGAGCAGATTTGGCAATAAACCGTAGTTTCTCAATGGTCATTTCCATACGGGTAGCAATCTCTTCCTCAGTAGGTTTACGACCCATTTCTTGAGAAAGTAACTTGGTAGTTTTCTTAATCCGGGATATAGTTTCGTAAAGGTGAACCGGAAGTCGGATAGTACGAGATTGATCTGCGATCGCTCGGGTAATTGCCTGACGAATCCACCATGTAGCATAAGTAGAGAACTTATAGCCTTTTTCATGGTCGAACTTTTCCGCAGCCCGAATTAAGCCTAGGCTACCTTCTTGAATCAGGTCTTGGAAAGATAAACCCCGATTCATGTATTTCTTGGCAATTGATACTACAAGACGCAGGTTGGACTGCACCATTTTATCTTTTGCCCTGCGACCGACATGAAGACGATAGCGAAATTGGGGCAAAGGTATTTGTACTGCTTCTGCCCATTCACTATGTTTCGGTTCCCGTGCTAATTGATCATATAAGCGATCATACACTCGCTCCATTTCTAATAAATCGGCAATTTTTCTTGCCAATTCAATTTCTTCATCAGCTCGTAAGAGACGAATACGCCCAATTTCTTGCAGATAAAGACGAATAGAATCTTCAGTATAATGCTTTTTCTTTACTTGCGAACGACGACGCGACTTGGCGGCTTTCCCAGACTTAGCGTCGTCTTCATCAGACTGAGGTTCTAAAAATTCATCTCCTTCGCCTTCATCACTAATTAGTAAGTCCTCTTCTTCTTCTTCTTCTCCCTCTATCAAGAGTGCTTCTAACTCGACTTCAGGCTGATTTATTATTAGGTCAGGCTGATATATATTTTCGAGTACGTTGTTAGCCTGGTTCATGCCGCGTTCCTCATGCTCCTTGCAGAATCAATTACTCAAGACTTTTATTACCACTCTTAAATGTATTGGCTAATTTTTTAAGAGGGCGGTTGGTTAATTCCCCTAAGATAGTTTGTGAGGATTAGTTCTCATATTATATCTAGGTCTTGCCTCAGGGCTGAGGCTGTGCTTGAAGGTAGCTTCTCTAGTTTACGAAAATGCCAGAGTTGTCGCTTTTACTGACAATCTTTGACAAAATAGCCTCAAAGATGACTTCATCTATCCAGAGAATTACTACTCCTTACAAACAAATTTATGACTTTGGGAATATTTTTTTGGTAAAGACTGTTCCGATTGTAGCCTGTTTCACAGAAATTGCGCTCTTTTCATGTATCAACTCAATAAAGTAATTAAGTACTTTTAGCCTGTTGTACCAAAAAGATATTACAAACGGTAGTCGTTTCCTGACAATTTGTCCAAAACTTTGTGTAATGGTGACGATATTTTCAATACCTTTAAAATTAGGTACACTTGCTATCGTCAAATCCACTGTATTTTTAAAAACATACTTTACTTAGATGTAGTAAATTGTAGTCTCATTTTTGGATACAGAAAATAAGCTTGAATGCACTTATTTTTACAATTCCTTCATCTGTTGCTCAGTATAAATTGATATTAGGCGGAGGAAGAGAGTTACTTATTACTAAGATTCGGTTCATTATGTTCTCCACAAAAACCAGGAAATAGTAGTTAAAGATATTTTCTTGTTTGCAGTCAAAGCATATCCCACCCACTTAATTTTTTGCCTAAACGATTATAGTTTTGCTCTGAGAACGCCGTAACTTTATTGTTCAACAGTTCCACAAGGGATGGGAATGCTGAATTAAAATTAGCCATTTAGGCGATTTAATTTAGTTTTAGCGGGAGAGCCTCTATTTACACGTTAGCGCACTGCTGAAAATTCACCCCTATGAAACTTGACAAGTTGTTTTTATTGTATACAAGGATATTTTAATCAATTCAGAACGAATTTGACAGTCAGGAATAACGATATTAGCTCAATTACGTCACAAATGTATAGGACAAATTCAAATTTATACCTTTTGCCAGAATATTCCAGAAATTATCGTTCATCTTGTGGAGCTTAAATAAATACCATTTGAGAGGGATTAGCAGGCTTCAATCTCTAATTTTTGCAAGGGCAAATAACCATTTACAGGTATGATTTTTTTCATTGAATATACATAATATTATTTCTGACATCTATCTGAGGATATATATTTTCATGGTATATTACCATAAATTTATTCACAAAGATGATTGGGAAAGCACAACCAGCCCAGTAGGGAAGAATTATTTGGCAATGAAAATTGCTAGACAAATACTTGTATTAATTATTTAACACCCGCTCTTGGTTACAAATCAAGGCAATAATTTGCCGGATCTTTGAGAACGTCGAAGGTGAGATATTTTTGTCAACAGACTAGGGAATTATTTATCAAGCTAGTCCCTCATGTAGGCGCAGCCTTCTCGTAGAGTACTTTGCACATAACCAAGAATGAAAATCACCTCTGACCGACTCCCGACTCCCGATTCCCCACTCCCCATTTTCAAGTTAGCATCTGTAAATCTTGACAAACCTTAAAATATGCCAATCAAAATGGTTTTCGGCATCTGAGACTGTCAGTATCAGGTAAGAGGATTTGGGATTTTGCCGTAAGTTGAGCGAATCCACTCTTGGAGTCTCTGTTATGGGAATTTTATTCCTAGTTAGGGATTTCTACCACATGATGATCAATCAAAAATTGTCTGGGTAATCCCCCTGAATTAATTGTTGATGAATAGGAGTTTGATTCTTGAAAAAGTTAAAAGTTGGGATCAATGGATTTGGTCGGATTGGGCGATTGGTATTTCGTGCTGGAATCAACAATCCCCATGTAGAATTTGTCGGTATTAACGACCTAGTAACCCCAGATAACCTAGCTTACTTATTGAAGTATGACTCAACCCATGGTACTTACAAAGGTACGGTGGAGGCAAAAGAAGATGGGATGGTTGTTGATGGCAAATTTATTCCTTGTGTATCTGTACGTAATCCAGCAGAATTGCCGTGGGGTAAGTTGGGTGCAGATTACGTAATTGAATCCACAGGATTATTTACTACCCATGATAGTGCAGCAAGTCATCTGCAAGCTGGAGCTAAACGAGTGGTAATTTCGGCTCCCACTAAAGATCCAGACAAGGTTAGTACCCTATTGGTAGGGGTTAACCACCAATTATTTGATCCAGCAAAAGATGTGATTGTTTCCAATGCTAGCTGTACTACCAACTGCTTGGCTCCTGTTGCTAAAGTGATCAATGATAATTTTGGTTTGGCAGAAGGTTTGATGACCACTGTTCATGCTATGACTGCTACCCAGCCTACGGTGGATGGTCCGAGTAAAAAAGATTGGCGGGGAGGACGCGGTGCAGCACAAAATATTATTCCTTCCTCTACTGGTGCAGCTAAAGCCGTAGCATTGGTCTTGCCAGAATTAAAGGGTAAATTAACTGGTATGGCGTTTCGTGTGCCTACTCCCGATGTATCTGTAGTCGATTTAACCTTCAAAACAACTAAAGCTACAAGTTATAAAGAAATCTGTGAGGCAATGAAAGCTGCTGCCACAGGTGAAATGTCAGGTATTTTGGGTTACACAGAGGAGCCAGTGGTATCCACAGATTTTCAAGGCGATCGCCATTCAAGTATCTTTGATGCAGGTGCAGGTATGGAACTCAACTCCCACTTTTTTAAAGTTGTGTCGTGGTATGACAATGAATGGGGTTATTCCAACCGGGTCATTGATTTGATGTTGTCGATGGCACAAAAGGAAGGAATACTATAGGTCACCCCTAACACCTATCCCTTACCCATTTGCAGGGTGGGGAGTGTGGGGAGTGTGGGAAGTGTGGGGGGATGGCGTTATTCACTTTTAGCCCGCTCTCCCTCATCTCCCCTATACTGTCAAGATTTCAGGAGTGGTGGGTAAAGCATAGCCCCTAAGATGAAGGAGGCAGGAGGCAGGAGGCAGAAGGCAGAAGGCTCAATTACCGGGGGATTCTGACCCCCCAGTAATTGTAGACCAGGAAATCGTAGATTTACTGGGGGTCTTAAACCCAAACTGGGCAAGGCAAAAAGGCTTACCTTAAAACTTATTCAAACCTCCTGACTTCTAAGCAGGGGGGCAGGGGGCAGGGAGCAGGGGGA
>JAAUYH010074654.1_pt1 | contig 14817 bp, 14 predicted proteins | sample 7278061 | NCBI WGS metagenome assembly JAAUYH01 (sample SAMN14350203, study PRJNA611818) | marine sediment metagenome | isolation source: surface marine sediment (0.6m) | place: French Polynesia: Moorea | collected 2018-08
CCAATCAATGGATAGGCAGGGGTGGACCAATTTCATGGCCTTCCCGCTCTCCTGATTTAACCCCATGTGAATATTTTGTGTGGGGCTACATAAAAGACAAAGTGCACAAAGATCCTCTTCAGAGCATTAATGAACTGAAAAACAAAATAAGAGAAGCATTTGCTTCAATAAGTCAAGGTTCTCAGCAGAAAATTTACAAAAACATGAAATTTCGATTAAGCTTCGTAGTGCGCGAACAAGGATGACACTTCGAACATCTTTTAAACTAATCATAAGGCCATCGAGTCCTCTATACTTTTGCACTTCACATTAATTAAACTTCTTGGAAGCGGCCAAAATAATGGCCCATTCAGAATCGGCGGTTTTTTGCACACCCTGTACAGTAGGAGCTCCCTACCCTTTTTTTGAAAATTCTTTTTTATGATTCCCCTTCCTTAGTACGTATCAAAAGCTTGTAAAGGCAGCATACACTAGTGTGATGATGAAATCAGCGCGCAATCTTGCCATGCAGGTTGCTGTACAATTTAGAGGAAACCAAGAAGTGGTGGCTCACGCTACTATATCGTTTTCCGAGAAGTCGATGGCCGATTGGGTTTATGTAGACTTAGTAAAGTTATGATAGAGCAACTAATTAATGACCTGGCAAAGAGGTTAGTGCAACTATTAGCAATAGTTAATTGCATTGTCATGAAGTAATGCTTAGGATAATGCACTGCTGTGTCAACGGGTGATCCAGGCAATAGTTCTCTGAAGTGTCAGCAGGTTAATATTCGCATTATCTGCTGATAGATATTCAATTCAAGCTTAAATAAAAGCTTAAGAGAGTAAAAGCCTAAAATAAACCGAAGAAAATTAAAATAGAAGCTAAATAGAAAAGAGATAAAGTAAGGAAAAAAACGGAGGATGATAAAGAAGAGAAGGGTAAAGGATAGCGCATCAACAATGCACGACTGCAATTTTTAATTATACTTCGTGGTCTAACATGATTGCCCGTTTAATCAGAAGAAATAGATGTGTTTTGGGCATTGTACGGATACTAGAATCGCTTTGTGCAAGATCTTGCACGCTATCCTAAAAATTTCACTCCCCATTCATCTTCTTCAACCCCATTAATGTTTGCCAAAGTTTTGTTTGGTGAGTCTTGCGCGGCACAAAGCCATAGTTCAGGCTATCTGTACTTCCTGCACTTAGTGTTTCGTGCATATTTTTATCAACCGGATAAATTTCCCTGAAACAAAATAATTTTTTGCATTTCTTACCGACGCCGTGCGAATACGTCTTTATATAGCACTCTAATACAGCACTCTAATGTATTACCTTGAGGTCTATTTTAATGCATTATAGATACAACTAGAGTGCATATTTTAGTTTTTACCGCCCTCAGTGATGGTTGTTAACAGTTGTTGTAAGTATATACATTGGTTTCGATTTTCCGGTCGAATTTAGCTGTCACCCAGTAATTTCAACAGTCACGCTTTATTCTAATAAAATTTTAAAACAAATATAAACATGGGGTTTTACAATTTCATAATGATTCACTGCCCGGCACACTACCGCAAGAACCTCTGCACACAATTACAAAGCGCTAGACTCAACGCATCCTTCATAATAGCAAACACGAAACAATCGATTTTTGAATCGAGCGCCTGCCTCGAAGAATCCTCCACCTTCATTATCAAATTTCTGGGAAATTTTTTAGAATTCTCGCAGTAACAGATACATAAGCTTCGTCATCAGTTCGTTAGAGTCCAAGAGGGCCGAAAGGAAGGTTGTGAAAAGATGTTACTAGCCGGAAATCCTAGAATGAATCAAGAATCACGACCCATCGAAATATTCAGCTCATAGTTTTCGTTGTTCAACAACTAGTAGATACAGAAAATTGCCATTCTGAGGCAAGCAGGATACAGATGCAGCATTTAATGCGATGCGCTATCTCAATTACTTAGTCTTGGGTTGGACTTCTACTTCGGAATGTTCGTGCTTTCGAATTAAAGTGCCATTGATTTAATATATGGAGGAAATACGCTTCCTGCTTAATTAATTCTAAACATACAAACTTGTCCTCCTCTTTCTTCTATCCAAAAATCTGACGTGATTCCAGGAATGTATCACTGCCACGTACGAAAAGCATCAGCTCAAATTTTTTGCACACTTCTGGTTCTATGAATTCTGAAGCATAGTAGACCGTACAAAACCCTGTTTCGAAAACTTGGGAACATTTCCTTGCTTCATATCTGCAAAAACTATAGAGCACATAATTATTTGGACCGGTAGATTTAACAGCGCTAATAGATTACATCCAAAAGTAACAAATAGTTCTCCTGAGCTCATGCTCCGAATAGTATCAGTTGCGCTTATTCCAAAATAGAAATATCTCTAAAAGAAGGTCAGCTCTACCGATACTTTGGAGTGATTTCCAATACTTTTCTGGTGAAATACGAAAGCCGACGACCCTTTCGCCTTCGAACTGTTTACAAAATACACAGTAGCATGCGTTGGAAGAAGTTATGCGTACAACATCTTGCACGCTCCGATTCTCCACATCCGTCGTAGAGATTGGAATATCTTTGTCGCACTTGCTTTGCACCTCTAGCATGGAACGCTTTTCAAGTCATGCCGAGCGACAGACGTTATCAAGTTGTAGAGTAAGATTGACTATGCCATTAATTCTACAGCGTAAAGCCACCATAAAACCTTTCGAGAACCTCTTGCTCTGCGTTCGAAAGCGTGCGACATGCGAATCACGCAATAGTACTCCATCATAATACGCCGAGCACGAATTTTTAGGATTCACAAGCCCACAAGGACGCTTCTCATTTTTTTCGCATTGAAAAACCGTTCTGTATTGCATCTTGCGCATTGTCCTTTTGTCGATCTGTTCCCAACTTGTCTTGACTGCCGAGTTGTCGTTCCGCTAAATAATCAACCTGCTCAATCTGCGCGCTCCTCTCAAACTTTCTTCCTGCACTTTCCAAATCGCCTTCGCTACCACTCTAGCCTTTTTGTCTATCGCCGCTGCCCTATTTGATAGCATTCTTTGTGCTTTTTCTATTCTTCTCTATCGAGCAGCACAATGTCCTTCCCATCTTTCATCCTTTCTCCTTACAGAGGCACAGCAGTGCAGGTACCTGATTCTTCAAGGTAACCCATCCTTGCACATGTACTGCAAACTTTAACAGTAACAGCTGATTTCTGTAATCTCGGTCTATAAGCATCTATCAGGAATCGGTTGCGCATTGGTCAAAACTTCTTCTACGTGAAGCCTAATATTCAATTTATATTTACATTGTTACAGATGTTTGCCGGGCGACAATTTTCGGTAATCGAGGTTACCCGAAGGCTGCAAGGCACGATCTGCTGTTCCAAGTTGACATACTACAATTGCATTTGCAATCTTGCCTCGATAGGATTTGTCCGATGTCAAAACTCGGCTTTTCGGGACCAGCCAAACTACCCTAATTTGCAAGAATTATCATTTTTAACACCGACCTTATCCTATCGCGAGCGATACTTGAGCAATTCTGTGCTTCCGCTGCAGAGCAAGCCTGGACCTTTTATCTTTTTTTGCGATATACTGATCCACTGAACAAGGTAACTCGGCTATCGGAGACCGCTGACACTGTCTACTTGAACAACGGATTCGAACTCTCTACATACACCGTCGCCATCACACCCGCACGCAACCAACTCTTATACTTGAAATAACTCTTCTTCGCTTTCGGTGTGTGCAGCATGTTGTTTGACTACTTATGGACGAGTAAGGTACATCGCTTTGAAATCAAGTCTTCGCGCGTGCTCTTATAGATACAAGCCGGAGCGCTTCGGTGAGAGTTGCGATGATGTAGAAGAAATCAACCATGAAAACATACCAACAACTTCCCGGTTGTATCATCAACGCGGAGAGAAGCAAGGGGAGGTCAATCGAGGCACAGAAAATGGAAGCGGTCGAAAGCGAAACAATGCTCACCTCCAAACAACGGCGCCCATGGTTACGCGACTTATTCGTTGCTCAAGGCAAAGATTTCAGCGGGTATGTTGCGATAGGCTGCAAGTACCGTGCTGTTATTACTCGTTAAGTTGGACGTCTCATCTTTGCACAAATTCTGAATTTAGAGGACCTACTGCGTATGATGCGGATCCAACTAATGGTTGTCGTGCTTCGGATGCCTGTATGCGATATGCAAATATTGCTTCTTGTACGTCATAAAATCGACTGACAATATGCTGCCAACCGTAACAAATACGTTGCTGACCAAGTGCGAATATTCATAAACAATCTAGATTAGAAAGAACGGAATAAAGTGTACGGCATTACGTACAACAAAAACACAGGAATGGATACCGTGCACATAGACTAGGTCACTTTTCATTGGGTCGTATATGTGCGCAAAGTTTATTTAGAATATCGAAAATTACCTGTTACACCACCTGGCACGCTTCGGTAAGTAATTCAATTACCTTTAGCTTTGACAAATGAATACGAAAATAATGCTGCCAACGAATGCTCAAACCAAAATATACAATGATTTTAATCAAATCTATCGTTAGCTTGGATTGCTGGATGTTTCGGATAACAAGAAACCAGATTCGAATCGTCGGTCGAGCGCAACAAAGCTAATCAATTTTGAAACAAAGTTATGGCAGGCATTCCGGGTGATGGCTCGTCGAATCATTGCGGTGCCGAAAGAAGAAAGAGCCAGGGGTGATATTTGGAAGAGATATATGAAAAGCGGACGAAGGAGCAAGGTGGCCTATCGTCGCGTCTTGCGCATATAAACAGTATCCACTGTTCCCAGGAAGTAGTATTTTGGTCGAAGAACGTGCAATCAGCCAGCGCCTCTTCAACCTTGGAACAAACTATAATCATGGCCTATGACCGACATAGCTTCGAGGCGGAAACTACTTGTTTCTTCGAAAACTGGTGTACCGCATCCCATCCGGAAGTAGCCAAGGAACCATCGCGGTAGGGAATTTAAATGTAAAATTGAATCTACAGTCTACGATGAGCACTATTCTTTTCGCTCGAAGTAGACACGGCATATACCTCGGAATGATTCTCCAATGAAAGTGGCGTGCAAAGACTTCTTACTTCTAGAGAAGTAGATAGCGTGAAAACCACAGAATAAATGGATCCGATCCATACGTCTCTCTCTTGGAATCGAGTGCGAACAAGCTACTTTCATTCGTCGTTGACGAGTCTAATCATGACTCTATTGGCTTGGAGCCGAAGTCAATAGCGCTGTCTGCCGCAGAACAAAAGAAAATTCAGGAACACAGCTAGACATACAAAATGTAAACTGCAAAATTCAACTAAGGAGTCGGCTAAGCGAATTAGATTTCTTCAACCGAATGAACATCCTACTGAAAAATGGATCAGGGGAACTTTACGTAGATGTTAAGGCGATTTACGAATCTGAAAATATGGAAATGGAAAATTCACGAGAGAAACCTTATCAGAAATAATATCTTTGCGATTTAACTGTACAGAAAACATTTCATGAGCAAGAACTTTAGGTAGTGTCACTCGTGGTCCGATATTTTAGACGCCTAGGTACATATGAAGAGAATTTTAGGTAGGAGAAGGGTAGTTAGCTCACTCCGAGTAAACTTTCAACCTTTTCGTTTGTAGAAGTTTGTTTCTCGCTTTGTGTCAAAAACAGATACTACATTGGTGATCCCGACGGGAGCTGTGATGAATAATACCGGTGAACTGACTACGTTGAAGGGTAGTGAAGACGCCCGAAAGATCATTCGGCAGACAAAGAAGTTCGACAAGGATCCGAAGGAAACCAAGATCGATGAACTATGCAGGCAGGTATAAAATCTGCACTTGATGATGATGAAACAGCTAAGGCAAGCTCCGAAGCAGACGAAGCCAGTGTGGTACAATTGTGATAAGAAAGGCCATTACGCGTCGCAGTGTAGAGTGGAACAGAAACTTACGTGTTACAAATGTGGTAAGAATGGTCATAGAGCTTCAGACTGTCGCTCGAAGGTCGATATACCACCTACGTGCACGTACTGCCATTGGATTGGACACACTATTTAAAACTGTTTCGTCTACAGGAGAACGAAGCGGTAGATAAGCAAGACGTGAGGTTCGCCAAGAACAGTGAGTCCAAGAAAGCCAAGGGATCTGGGCCATCAGGGCAGAATAATATCATGTTCGTGAAGGAAAGTGATCCTGTTGAAGAAAAAAATACCGTAGCAGCGTTCAAGAGATTCGCTGAAGGCGAAACGCTCACTAAGCAGCGAAGGATGCAGAACGACATCGATGCCTACACTAAAACGCAGGTGAAACCGAAAATTGCTGTGAGGATGAACCTCAGCTTCCCGATCGCTCATAAAGCTCCGAAGAAGAGCAAAAAAAGATGAAAAAATTCTGCAAGCAAGATGCTAATCGCTGAACTAGGGAAGAGAGTTGAGAACTATGATCTGATCAATAACGTGGCCCAAGCCCAAGCAGGTATTACCTTCGGCCATATCGCGCGTGGCGACATTGATTCCGCCAAAAATGAACTGCAGCGGATGTTACCGGAAATAATAGGCAGTGCTATTGTGAAATTCGCCGGAAAGGACGAGTTTCATGGAGTATCGATGTCTCGACATCTCCTTGTCCGGGTAGAGGTGTACTCTGAATCCACGATGGCATTGTTCGATTCAGGTGCTACCGCAAATTTTATGTCTCATAAGATGGTGAAAACACTGTACCTCCATATGTAACCAACCAACAGATCTATCAAAGTTGCGAATTGTGCTTCGGAAAAATGTTTGGGCACATTAAACGAAGTTCCGATAGGCATGCGAGAATCAGTAGTTCCGAAGGGTTTCGTGGTAGTTGAAGAGATGCCGTACGATATCCTTATCGGTTTAACGAATATGATTCAGCTTCGTGCTCGCCCGGAATGTTATCGCATAGTACACAAGATCCGTTTCGGAGGAGACTCAGAAATATTGAACTAAGAGTACGAACGAGATAATGGAAATACTGCCGAAGATGAGTTCACATCGGATAGTGCTGATGAGGATGAACACGAGGTAGAGGATTCAGTAGAAGAGTTAGTCCTGATGCTGAATGAACGGGAAAAGAAGGCAGAAAGCAGCGACGAATATCAATTGCTGTACGAGAAACTCTCTTATCAAAGCACAAAAGATGCATAATCGGTCAAGAAAATCATCAGAGACTACCCGGAAGTCATTGCTTATTCATTCGAGGACGTGAGACTATCAGCAGTGTCCGTCACACATCGTTTTGAATTGAAGTCTGAGAATCCGATATACCAGAAAGCCAGAAGAATGTCACCGCCTCACAATGATATTTTGCTTAAGGAGATTGAACGTATATTAGCTTCTGGCATTATCACTCCTGTCGAATCATCCTGGACATAACCGGTTGTCATCGCCATGAATAAGGATGGGTCTCCACGATTCTGTCTTGACTATCGAGAGTTGACTTGTGTTAGCCATGCAGACCGTTGGCTCTTGCCCAGAGTTGACCAAATTCTCGAAGACATGAGAGGCAGCTCGGTTTCCCCAACTATAGATCTCTTCCAAAGATATTGGCAACGCAAAATGGATGAAACCTGCGAGGAGAAAGCAGCGTTCATTTGCGGGTATGGGAAATTCATATTTGAAGCTATACCAATATTCGCAAGGATCGCAAGGCCGTTTGATGAGAAAACGTCGGAAAATGTCAAGTTCGTCTGTTCCGAAGCCATGCAGACTGCGTTCGAGGAACTGAAAGTGAAGTTAACCTCAGCTCCGGTTCTGGCACATCCACGATTATGAAAAACCGTTCGAATTATTCACCGATGCGTCCAGCAAAGCAGTGGGTGCTGTGCTATCCCAAGATTATGAAAACGGTCGAGATAACCCGATACATTATGCGAGCCGGGCGCTGGCTTCTGCGGAGTCGGATTATTCGGCGTTCGAAAGAGAAGCACTGAGTGTTGCTTTCGCATTGAAAATATTCCGCCATTACTTAATATCGACCAAGTTCAAGCTGTACACCGATCTCCAGGCCCTAAAATATGTCTTCAATAGGAAAGATCCGCACGGCAGGATCACACGTTGGTTCACCCTACTCCGGTATTGGATGATTCTATTTCCATTACGCCCGAGTGGAAGAAGAAACGAAGGACTTCTAGGTTCATGATGAAAGATTGCTCCGACACACAACGTACGGGATCCATTTTGTGACACACATAGAATTGCGAGAGAGCATCTTGAAGGGTTGCACGATGAAGTCGGGCATTGGGACTTCAATTCAACATACTCGTTTGTGAGAGCTCGTTTCTGCTAGTCCAATGTGCGACAAGAAGTGACGAACTTCGTGAAGAGCTGTGATACCTGTCAGAAAACAAAACTGGCAAACCAAAGAGAATTAGCAGGGAAAATTCCGATTAGTGGACTATTTCACACCTGGTGCATAGACCTTGCTGGGCCGCTACCCTGTACTAATGACGGAAATCAATACTTGATTGTAGCAGTCGAACAAATGTCGAAATCGACCGTTGCCTGCTCGACACCTACGGAATTGTTCAACTCGCTTGGCGCAATGTAATTCGTCAAGAAATAAATGATCATGGCTTTCGGTCCACCGCAGTACATACTGAGTCACAACGCCCTAGATTCGATTGTAAGGCGGTGCAAGACTCCGCCCATAGATTCAACATCCAGTGGAAGTGCTCATCAACGTATAATCCTCACGGCAAGGGAGTAGCCGAGAGGATGGTTGGAACTCTGAAGAAAGCATTGCAAAAGGTGACCCGAAATGAGTCTAAGGAATGTAATGAATCTCTTGAAGATGTACTGTACGGGTACAGGCGTAGACTCAGAACGGACGGAATCGCGCCGTTCGAAATTTTGCTCGGGGTTAAGCCGAGATTTTCAATTGAGCCGTCTGTACGTACACCTGTAGCTGAGGTTCTGTCCCGTGCTCGATTTTTCGAGCTAGCGATGGCGCTGATTAATAGTGCTGAGCGTTTAGTACCTCACACCGTCCATGGAGACACCCGTTACCAAATAGGCGCCATGGTACTATTAAGACGTGGGAGGCTCCCGGAGGGATCTAAATTTCAAGCTCGCATGTGGCAAGGCCCTTACCAGGTTATATCCGCACACCATCCGTGTTATATATAGGAGAATGATCCATGAATGAATTCCAGAAATCCAGTGGACTTCAGAAGTTTGAGGCAATACCAGGTCAGGGTTGGGCTACATCACGAAGATAAAAATCGTTGCTAGATGCCCTTGTTTAACTCGCTTGAATAATCGCATGATAACAGGATATGAGGAAGCGTCATCAGCTTCTTTTTCAGATATTACTCGAACCAGTTCCGTACCAACTCGGCTGAGAACGAAACCGACACGAGCCGCTCGAGCGGATATCGGTACATGTCTCGATGATGAACCTGGTGCATGAAGGTGCCTCGAATTTCTTCGGGGAGCACAAGTCATGATGCTTACCGGGCTGAAAGCGAGGCCGGTCGAGAGGGTGAATCAAGCGTAACGGTAGCCGATAGACGACGGCGTGTAGATATGTGATATCGCCAACGACACCAATTATTGAAGACAAAGACTAGTCAAGCGAGAGTCTTACACCAAAGAAGACGTGCGTAGAGCATATATATCGGTCCCCATCTCAACAATTCAATCACGAGCAAAGAACTACGAGCACTAAGAGATCAAACAGAAGACTTGCTGGACGACTAATTTTCTTTGCGCAGACTTCAAAGAAGTGTACAAGCTGCGGGAAGTGAAGATTGCAAATTCTTTCAACTTATTCAGTAGCAACTTGGTTTGCTATAAATTTTAACATAAGGCATGGCACCGGCAGAATTGTGATGAATGTGTAAGGTCAAGTGCTCGAAACGTGCGCCTGATTTCAGGAATGCACATCCTGTGTACCGCTTGCGCTGCGGTAAGATATCGGTTGGAATTCAAGTCACTCCAAGAAATACAAAATTCCGGAGAAGAAATTGCATCCCATAAGATAAGAGTACGCCGAGGATTGAATCATGAACATCTAGTCTCAGGTCATTGTTCCAAGTCAGTTGATGACGCCGTTTTGTCGCGACGTTGAACACAAGGGAACAATTACCGAAGTTATGCACTCCATCCTGATCAATGCAAGAACTGGGACGTCCTAAGAAGAAATACAGGCATCATTAATCATTAGATTAGGTTAGATTGCATCTGGTCGTTGGCGGGATTGGAAAAAATGCAATACCAAGTACGATGAGCGCACGATGTCTACATAGGTAGGGTTGCATTCGCGTTTAACTGGTCCTCTCCTACCTCCCAAAGTATCGTCTGCAGTACCTCTTTGAGACAACCAGAGTACCCAAGATTATGTGGCGTTCATGAAGTAAGAGTGAAGTCGCCGACCGTGTTATAATACTTGTGATGCGCTGCTAACAGATCTTTCGAACATGGTTGTTAAGATCGACTAGGATGCCTCCGAAATCGGAGCTAAGTTGTTACTCAACTACTTCAATTTTATTAACAACTGGAAGAAACTGAACAATTAGGGACGTGACTCCACTTATTTCAAACTGAGAACTCAAACAAACTGCGCCATATGGAAGGCGCGCGGGTCATCTGGGTACCCGGAGTCGAGACGTGCAACGATGGCGCAAAAGGCAGTGGCAAAGTATGCTCCACGATGTTGCTCGTCCGGTACGTTACGAATGTTCCCGTCCATTTCTAACATAGCAATGAATAGATTGGGTCAACTATTAATGGAATAGAACACAGAAAGCTTATTGTGCAAGTCGTCTGGCGTCAACACAGGAGAACGCACCTTGAGGTATAGAAGAATCATCGCTATTAGGTGAAAGAGGAGCGTGCATAGGATGGGTATCAGCTGGTCCGGGTCCTTCAGGGTGACTCATTTGGAAGTTCGAAGTCTTCATATTACTCGAATTGCGACTCATGCAACGGCAGGTATAGGGTTTGCCAAACTCGAAAAGTGCTGGAATATCGGAAGAATTCCTGTAATCGAAATAGAAAACTCTAGAAGTCTAAATTCGATCCCTCACATAATACTATTTACTGTTACGCGCAAACAAGAAGAGAATAGTAAAAATTTCTTTTCAATAAGGATGATCAGGGTGGAGCCAATCCCTGATGGTGTCCGGAACAGTACGCAAGTATAGTTCGCTAGGCTCAGCTGCGCGTTCGCAGCGAATTTGGAAAGCCATATCTAGCAGCGATGCAAATATCACTGGAATTTCGTGTTCGAGTGCCTCCAAATATTCGTAAGCTTCTGGTATCTCCACCATCAGGCGAAAACATGAGCAAAGAACTGAGTGTGTCTTTGGACAAGCAAATGAATACGATATTGATCGAAAATAATTCACAATGCACGTAATAATCTGGCAATTTTTAAGAACGAGCACGAAGCGTTGGCGTCCTGATGGAGAGGTTATTATTTCACGTGGAGCTTCTAAAGAGTGAACAGAAGCCTCAGTAACAACAAAGGGATGCGAAGAATGATTGCAATATCTCACCGTCAGGTTCTAAATCATGAGCGTTAAGAGGAAAAGCAGGAACCTGTTTCTCATGTACGGCTTAAGCGGGTTCAATGGCCACTTCAAGATCAGTACCTCCAAAAACAGGAGTGTTGGGAAGGGTAGTCGTACCGTTATGACTGCTTGAGGATTCCAATGAGGAGGAAGTGAATGCAATATCAAAGTGGAGGCGGAATCGCGTATATAAATGCAACAAGATGGAAGCGGAACTGCCGGTATATGTGCCACGCACCCATAGGGTTTCGGCCTGAACTGGCCCGTCCGAGAAAACCAGATCCGGATAATCGTTAATTGGGTCTTGGTCCGGCTGACGATCTTGAGTATCCCAGGAATGCGAGTTATAAACTGCCAGTGTTTATTTTGGATGATGATGCGCCATTCTTCGATCGCTTCGCTCTAAGAGGCATCGATAGCAACATTCGTTACAGATCCTTTTAGTTTCTCTCCTGAGCGACGGTTACGAATTATTTTGTACAATTAAATTATTTTCACCTTATCGGCGTCTGGTTTACCGCGTTGGAACAGAGAAGATGAAGGTTATATTAGAGGATATGGGTCACAAGAGTCATAGATAAGACTCGGCCATCGCCTTGAATCTATGATAACGGGGTGGTCAACGATACCTGCTTCAAACAACCGAGCGATATAAATACAAGCATGGATCCGCTTATCAAGTAACCAATTGAATCGAACATGGGCAGACTAACGGTGGCCATGCGGTGGTAGGTTCTTTACTTTTTTCAGATCCAAATCACCTCCGAGCTCCTGAGAAACAGGTCCAAGATGATCTACACTAATGAAGTCACCTATTTCTTCTTTCCCTTCATCATAGAGATGACATCTCTGCAACGCTCGCCCTGCGATCTCGCTAAAGCGACTACTCATCGATAGAGCTCTGGACTCACCAGGCAATAGGAAACCTGCATTACAGGATGCATCAACTACGCAACAACGACCACAGTTCCGGAGTCTCTGTTCTCTAAAGCATCGAACGTTGTACTTTGTAACCTGAACGTTAGGTGCCCGAGCGCCAGGACCACCGATCAATATACAGAATCCTGGGTTCACTCGAAGCCAACACTTGAGCGCGTCTTTGATTAGAACCAAGGCGATGTGCTTTGGACACCCCTCGGTGTTCACGTAAGGCCTGGTAGGACCCTTACCCTTCCGATGTAGAAGTCGTGCCCTCCTGAAAACTGTAGGGTAAGGCCAGTCAACGAAATAGTGATGTATTTTGGGTTCCTAAATAATCCTCAACGAGTCCAAGATAAGAGGCCAGAAACTGGATACAGAGCCGTCAAGAGAACTAGACCCGAAGTAAGAGTCACTTGAGAGACCAAATTCACCATCACCACAGATAACTGAAGCTACGTTCCATTTTTCAGTAGGTTCCGTTAGAGCGGCGGTAGCAGGCACACGACCGTCTGCTTTACAGAGACTGGGCTTCAAGTTCGATAAGATAGATTTACGCTCGACAGGAGTAAGGAAACTTCCACGGACGTCAATGCCCATGTTTGCAACCAGCGGTTCTATGACCGGATCCATGACGCGCTCTTAGAATGTGAGCGAATAAGGCAGAACCCAAGGACAACTGCAGTGTCCCACTGACGTAGACAAGAACACGAAAAGGATGGGAGAACTCAATGCGCTTGAGCGTCCTCAGAGAAACAACACAGACGCTCGAGCGTGACAATACCTTGAATAACAGAATAATGAGTATGGCACAACGAAGGAGTACAGGAGCTTGGATAAAAATTGGTTGAAGAATGCGCTTAGGAGCGATAAGGACGTGGCAACGGAACGCGAGTTCTTTTCCTGCGGTCAGGTGTGTATCAAGAAGTAGGATGCCAATCCAGAGGAGGCGCGAAATGAAGTAGGGAGAGATAAACCACGAGGCTCAACTGTAAGAAACAGAGATATAGTACCAGGGGAAGATGGAATACACCACAACGAGAGTAGAAAACAACAGATTCGGCGCGAGGACGAACAAACAACTAGAGGAGAGAACCTGTACGAAATGTAGAAGTATATTGCAGGTTTAACGGCACAAACAATCCGCCAACTCATTCTCGATTATTTCAAATCTCTCAAGCAGGATTTACACGTCTATCTTAGTATACGCTCAAGTAGGTGCTACTCATCGGAAACAACTCCGTTCTATTCATTATCCGAGTTCGGATCAAATCCTCGCAGATACACGTCCATTCGCTCACGGAAATACTGCATATGCGCTTCCGGGCTTTCCTCTCGCTACGTTTAGCGCGCTCAATCGCGAATTTTTTCTCAAGCTGATCCTGCCTGCGCTTAGCTCCTTTCAAATCACTGCGGTTGTAAGCGTTGGTAATAGCGGCCTCCACTTTGTCCTTAACCATCGGTTTCCGTATTCCAATATCTTCAGCTAGGCACTCGTCCTCTATGCGATCCACATCACGCGCGAATCGCACCAGATATTTATGCGCTTGAGCGCTAACACCGGCATCTGCTTGAGCGGCAGTTGACACTTCCTTCTTCTTTCTTGATAACTCATCAGCTATCGCCTAATTCAATCGGTTCTATCCCTTATGACGTGGCCCTCCGCTTCTGTTCGCTTGTTCCCATCGCTTCATCGCAGACTCGCTCACGCGAATTTTCTTTCTGTACGATTCAATCAAGAACAAATTTTGGTCGATGTACTGACGTAAGCGCAGTTGACGGTCCGCAGCGTCGCCGTCGCCCTCCGGCGATATCCAATCGAAATTTTCCGGCTTGATCGCTTGTAAGCATTCTCAGTGCCTCTTTTAATCAGCACGTACTGTCTTAGCTCGCTCACGTAGCAACAACAAGGTGATGACATTGGTGATATTCTCCGTCGTCAGTTGCTCCTTAGGCAAGACCAAGCGTTGCCCTTGAGCGCTACTATTCCCACGCGCTTGAGCGCTCAGTGAACACTTGGTGCTAGGATCCATATGCATATACGTCGGTTTCGTGTTTTTTGGATTAGCTTAATCGGATTGCGCTTGAGCGCCCTTCGACGTGGATGAGGTTGCATGGGGTTGCATGATTTTAGTGGTGTTGATGGTGTTGTTGGATGGTCCGACGTTGACGATTGGTATGTAGTGCTCAAGCTGAATAAATACAGAAGACTCAAACTATACAAAAATATGCGTACAGAATTCCTGTTCATGCAAAGATATGCATAAAGCACTACCATCTTTATAAGAATATGCGTACAAAACTCCCGTATACACCGAAACGAATATCTCTAAAAAATAAATTTCTATACTCACGTTAACAAGCACTCAAA
>JAAUYH010000644.1_pt1 | contig 14815 bp, 13 predicted proteins | sample 7278061 | NCBI WGS metagenome assembly JAAUYH01 (sample SAMN14350203, study PRJNA611818) | marine sediment metagenome | isolation source: surface marine sediment (0.6m) | place: French Polynesia: Moorea | collected 2018-08
CTATCGTCTGGGCGGCCGTCGAGGCCGACGAGGCGATAGCGGGCACGCCCGCCGGGACGAGGATCCGTACTGCAGTGAGGGACCAGCTCCTCGGAACCATCAACACGACGAGCACCACCCCCCAGACCACCCACAGCCCGACGGTCACGGCCGGGGCGAAGGGGTCTCCGGCGCCGTCGAGGGCCTCCGAGAACACGGGCCCGGCCGCGAACGGCGCGATCAGCCATACCGCCCGCAGGATCCACAGCTCGATGTCAGTCACCGGCCCAAACGTACCGACAGTGCCGAGGGATAGCATCGCCCCGTGGCCGCCCTCGACCCTGCCGAACGCATCGCCGAGCTCCGCGATCTGGTCGCGCATCACAGCCGCCTCTACTACGAGCTCGACCAGCCCGAGATCCCCGACGCCGACTTCGATCTCTTGGTGCGCGAGCTGCGGGACCTCGAACTGGCGAACCCGGATCTGGCCGACGCCGACAGCCCCAGCGAGCTGGTCGGCGGTGCGCCGTCGTCGGCATTCGCCCCGGTCGTGCACGAGCAGCGAATGATGTCGCTCGACAATGCCTTCGATCTCGACGAGCTGCGGGCCTGGGGGGAGCGCATCGAAAGACGCTTGGGCGACGACCGCACGGTCGACGCCTTCACGTGCGAGCTCAAGTTCGACGGTCTGGCCCTGTCGGTGCGCTACGAGGACGGTCGTCTGGTGCGAGCCGCCACGCGAGGCGATGGCGCGACCGGCGAAGACGTCACCCATACGGTCCGCACCATCGCCGACGTACCGCACGAGCTGCCGGCGGGATCTCCACCGGTGATCGAGGTCCGAGGCGAGGTCTACCTGCGTCTGTCGACGTTCGACGCCCTCAACCGGGCGCAGGAGGCGGCCGGTCTGCGGCCGTACGTGAACCCGCGTAACGCCGCCGCCGGGTCGGTTCGCCAGAAGGATGCGTCGGTCACGGCCGAGCGGGGCCTGTCCTTCTGGCCCTACCAGCTCGGCCAGGTCGTCGACGGGCCCGAACTACATTCACACAGCGAGACGTTCGACTACATCGCCTCGCTCGGCTTTCCGGTCAACGAGCACACGCGGCGGTTCGAATCGTTCGACGAGGTCGTCGCCTTCGTCGAGGAGTACGCGGCCAAGCGCCACGATCTCGACTACGAGTTCGACGGCGTCGTGGTCAAGGTCGATTCGCTGGCCGTTCAGGCCGAGCTCGGATCGACGGCCCGAGCCCCCCGATGGGCGATGGCTTACAAACTTCCGCCCGAGGAACGCACGACCCGGCTGATCGACATCCCGATCTCGATCGGTACCAACGGTTCGGCCACGCCCTACGCCCTTCTCGAACCGGTATTCGTAGGTGGCGTCACGGTCACGAACGCCACCTTGCACAACGAGGATCAGGTGCAGGCCAAGGACGTGCGGCCGGGCGATCTGGTCATCGTGCGTCGAGCCGGCGACGTCATCCCCGAGGTTCTGGGACCGGTGCTGTCGGAACGTCCCGGCGACTCGGAACCGTGGGAGTTCCCGACCGATTGCCCGGTATGTCATCGGCCGCTCGTCCGACCCGAGGGCGAGGCCCGGCACCGCTGCCCGTACCCCGATTGCCCGGCCCAGGTGCGGGGCCGCATCGAACATTTTGCCCAGCGGGGAGCCATGGACATCGAGTTCCTCGGCGAGCGGACCATCGACCTGCTCGTCACCGAGGGCCTCATCTCCGATGTCGGCGACCTCTATCACTTCGATCCCGACGTGTTGCTCGAGCGTGAGGGCTTCGGTCAGGTGTCGGTCGACAACCTGCGCAACGCTCTCGAGCTGTCGAAGACCCGTCCGCTGGGCAAGGTCATATTCGGCCTGGCCATCCCGCATGTGGGTTCGACCAACGGCGAGCTGTTGGCCAAGGCGTTCGGGTCGCTCGACGCCTTGGCCGCAGCGTCGGTAGAGGACATCGCCGCCGTCGACGGTGTCGGTCCGACGATCGCGGCCAGCGTCGTCGAGTGGTTTGCCGCGGAACCGGGTCAGGTGATCGTCGCCAAGCTCGAAAGCGGGGGGGTGCGCCCCGAAGCCCCCGAGGCGCCGTCCGCCGAGCCGACACTCGAGGGCAAGTCGATCGTCGTTTCCGGGAGCCTGGCCAACTATGGCCGTACCGAGGCCAAGGAGGCCATCACCTCCCGGGGCGGCAAGTCGCCCGGATCGGTGTCGGCCAGGACGTTCGCGCTGGTCGTCGGCGCCGACCCGGGCGCATCGAAGGTGACCAAGGCCGAGGAGCTCGGCGTGCCGGTCCTCGACGAAGCCGCCTTCATGAAGCTGCTCGACACCGGCGAGCTGTGAACATCGACTTCGCCGAGGCGGTCGAGAAACTCCTCGACCGATCCGTGGCACAGCTCACCCGGCTCGGCGGCGGTGACGTGGCCGAGTCGTACCGGGTCGACCTCGCCGACGGCGACCGCCTGTTCGCCAAGACCCATCGCACTGCTCCGGAGGGCTTCTTCACCACCGAGGCCCTCGGACTGCGGTGGCTCGGCGAGGCCGAAGCGGTCCGGATACCGGCGGTCGAGGCCGTCTCCGACGATCCTCCGCTGCTCGTCCTCGAGTGGATCGAGCCCGGTTCGGCGACCGACACGACCGAATTAGATCTGGGCCGGTCGCTGGCGGCGCTGCATCGGGCCGGCGCCAACTGGTTCGGCCGCGACGACGCTCGCACCACGGGCAGCCGTCGTCTGCCCAATCCCCCGACCGCCTCGTGGGTCGAGTTCTATGCCGATAGCCGCCTGCGGCCCCTGGCCCGGCTGGCGGCCGATGCCGACGCCCTTTCACCAGCTGCGATTGCGGCGCTCGAGGAGGTCGCGGACCGGCTCGACGAGCTGGGCGGTCCCACAGAACCGCCCGCTCGGCTCCACGGCGACTTGTGGGCCGGCAACCGGCTTGTCGGCGCCGGCGGCGTCAGCTGGCTCATCGACCCCGCCGCTCACGGCGGCCACCGCGAGTTCGACCTGGCCATGATGCGCCTGTTCGGCGGGTACGGCGACGAGTGCTTCCGCGCCTACGACGAGGTCCACCCGCTGGCCGACGGCTGGGAACACCGGGTCCCCCTGCATCAGCTGGCGCCGCTCGCAGTGCATGCCATCAAATTCGGCGGGTCCTACGGCCCGGCCACCGAACGGGCACTGGCTCTGGTCCTCGAGCGCTAGTTGACGGTAGGTTTCGCGCATGAGCGAAACCTTCACCGTCGAGCGCAGCACGACGATCAACGCGCCGGCATCAGCGATCTATCCACACGTCATCGATCTCCGCCGGTGGCCCGATTGGTCGCCATGGGAGGAGATGGACCCGAACATGGACAAGACGTACTCGGGTACCGATTCCGGAGTGGGATCGAGCTACGCCTGGAGCGGGAATCGCAAGGTCGGCCAGGGCAGCGTCACAATCACCGATGCCCGACCCGACGAGCGCATCGACATCGACCTCGAGTTCCTCAAGCCGTTCAAGGCTCAGAACACGACGACCTACCGGTTCGAGCCGACCGGTGACGGCACTACCGTCACCTGGTCGATGACGGGCAAGAACACTCTGATGACAAGGATCATGGGCATCTTCAAGAGCATGGACGCCATGGTCGGACCCGACTTCGAGAAGGGCCTCGCCAAGCTCAAGACGATCGTCGAGAGCTGACGGTCATGAGAGGGCTCGTCGTCCCCGAAAGGACCGAGGACTACACCGCTGACCCGGTCGAGCTGTTCTTCGACCTGGCGTTCGTGTTCGCGTTCTCCCAGCTCGTCGGCCTGCTGATCCACGAGCCCAACTGGACGGGAGCGGGCAAAGCCGGCCTGCTCTTCTTGCTGCTGTGGCTGCCCTGGTCGCAGTTCACGTGGTCGGCGAACGTTGTGCCCGGGAACAACCGAATCGTCCGGGCCGTGTTCCTGCTGGCGACAGCAGTGAGCGTTCCGATGGCTGCCGCAGTGACCACGGCGTTCGACGATGGCGGTGCGGTCTTCGCCGTTCCCCTCGGCATCATCAGTCTGCTCGGCATCGGCTTGCTGATCGTGGCGGCCGAGCGCGGCACCGAGAACTACCGAGCGGTGATGCAATATGCCATTCCCACGATCGTTGGCTTCCTGGCGATCACCGCCGGCGGATTTCTCGACGACGAAGCCCGGGTCGTGGCCTGGATCGTCGGCATCCTCATCTTCATCGGCAGCACGATCACCGCCGGCGGCGGGGAATGGCCCATGCGGGCCGGACACTTCGCGGAACGGCACGGCCTGATCCTCATCGTGGCGCTGGGCGAGGTGATCGTCGCCATCGCCAAGCCGCTGGTGGACTCCCTCCAGGAGGGCGAAGGAATCCCCGGCCAGTCGGTCGTAGCGCTATGTGCTTCCGGCGTGTTCGCCGGGCTTCTCTGGTGGGCCTACTTCGACCAGCCCCAACCGGCGCTCGAGCATCGGCTGGAGGAACTGCCGGTCAAAGAGCAGGGCGAATTCGCACGCGACATCTACACCTATCTCCACATGCCGGTGGTCGCTGGCGTGATCGCAGCGGCAGCGGCACTCGAGGAGATCACGCTGCATCCGGCCGATCCTCTGCCGGCCGAGTTCAGGGCGATGATGTTCGGCGGGCTCGTCATGTTCTTCGGGAGCATCGGCATCGCCGCCTACCGATCGTGGCGGGCCTTCGCCTACGAGCGGGTGATAGGGGGTGTGGCGGCAGCTCTGCTGCTCTATTTCGGCCGCGATCTCGACGGCGTCGTGCTGCTGGTGCTCATCGACGTGCTCATACTCGTGGTGATGGCGGTCGGCTACGAGCGCATCGCCCGATTCCGGCGGGCGCGCGGCCTCGATGAGGTCGGCCGCTGATGTCCTTGATCATCGGCATCTTCACCGGACGAGTGGCGCGTAGCCGAGCTCGTCGAGCAGGTCGACGATGACCGCCTTGCCGGCGTCGTTGGTGTGAACCTCGTCGGGACCGAGCAGGCCGCTAGCCGACGGATTCTGATCGAAGCCGGGACCGTTGAAGGCCTCGGCGACGGCGGCCACCGGCACGCCGTTCGCCGCAGCCGCCTCGTGCACGGCAGCGATGAACGCCGCCCAAGCCTGTGCGCACTCGTTCTCGATTCCATGGAGCTCCCAGGACGGGACCATCGGGTTGTAGAGATCCATGGCTCGTATGGCGGTCGGGGCTCCGGCCCGTAGCTCGGCCACTCTGTCGTAGAGCTGCCCGAGCACCTCTCGGTAGGGGGCGAAGTCGGCGGCGCTGTAGGCGGTCGGAGCCGGTCCGGTGACCGATACGCAGGCTTCCACGTCGTCGGTTGCACCCGACCCGCGGGGGTTGCCGTTGATGACGACGATCTCGGCCTCGGCAACCAAATCCCGTAGCGTGCTGTCGTTGCTGTCGAGGCGGCTGAGTAGGGCAGTAGCGGCCAAGGAGCCGGTTGCCTGGTCGTGGACCCGGACGTCCACACCGAGGTCTTCACTGATCCGATTGGCCCACAATTCGGCGATGCCCCAGCCGCTGGAGTCGCTGAAGAAGACGAGGTCCCAGGGTCCCTCGACCGCCAAGGTCGGGGCGCCGGACGTCGTCGTCGAAGGAGCCGTCGTCGTCACGGCCTCGGTCGATGACGATGACGATGTGGGTACAGCCTCAGTCGCACCCTCGTCCGTGCCGCTACCGCATCCCGCTCCGAGCAAGATGGCGATCACCACGACGCACATCGCACGCATGACGCCCACCTCCACTGAGGATCTCGTCACCTACACGGTCATCGGGGCTCGAGCCGTGGAGAAGAGGCCAAGGTCGGTTTTTCTGAGAAGCGAGTTTCCCCGACGTTCATTCATGTGAACAGCGCAAGATCTCTGAACAGTTCGGAAACACCCCTCCCTTCCCGGATCTGGGGGCGTCGAGCTGTGTTTCGCTCTCACCGGCGACAGACAGTCGACCGTGAGAAGGAGACAAATCATGAAGAGAGCAAGGCTCGTAGTCCTGGTGGTGGTGGCGGTGTTGGCACCGATTGCCGTCAGCTCGCCCGTGGGAGCGAACGGTGGCCCCGAGGCCACCTACACAGTTACCTATACGAACCTCACCGAGGCGCAGTACCTGACTCCTCCGAACTTCGCCGCCCATGTAGAGGGGCTGCACGTGTTCGAACGCGGTGCTGAGGCGAGCGCAGGCGTTCAGGCAGTCGCCGAGAACGGCGGAGTGTCGGTTCTCGAGGCCGAACTGATGGCGACCATCGACGACGCCGGTCTCGGCGTATCCGGTGTCGGTGGAGGCCCGAGCCCGGTCGCACCCGGCCAGTCGATCACCTTCGAGTTCACGACCGCCGAGTCCCGGCTGAGCGTGGTCTCGATGCTGGTGTGCACCAACGACGGCTTCGCCGGGTTGGACAGCGGTCGGCTCCCCAAGCACGACGGCCAGACGAAGATGTTCCGTCTCCACGGCTACGACGCCGGAACCGAGATCAACACCGAGATGAGAGAGGACCTGGTTCCAGCACCGTTCTGCGGTCCGGGAGCAGGCTCGACGACCTCGGATCCGGCTCTGGCCGAAGGCGGCGTCGTCGAACGCCACCGCACTTTGCGCGGTATCGGAGACCTCGACCCGGCGCTGGATTGGAGCGGTCCGGTAGCCCAGCTCACCGTCACCCGCAACTGATCCTGAGCTGCCCCGGTCCCTGGCACGAGCCCGCGCTCGTGTCAGGGGCGGGGTCGAAGGGCTGGCAGGCGAGGCTCGGAGGGCTGTTGGAGCGGAACGGTAGTGGAGCGGTTCAGGTGGGTTGGAGACCGTTGCGTCAGCGGCTCGCCGAAGCCCGAAGGGCTGGCAGGCGACGCCTATAGAACATTGAAGCACCAGCGGATCGACTGGATGTCCTCCCGGTCTTCGACCGGCCAGTAGGTGGCGACGACGCAGTTCGATTGGGGCGGGAAGAACGGCAGCACCTTGCCGTCCTCGGGCTTGTAGGTGTATTGCCCGAGCGCTCGCAAAGCGCTGTCGAGCTGATCGTTGGGCACCTCGATCGACAGGCCGCCCGCTTCGAGTGTCAACGATGCGGCATAGCCGTCGGCCAGATCGATACCGACCCGGTCGCGACGCAAGATCTCGGCTTCCCGTTCGGGGATGAGGGCGTCGATGGCGGGGTTGCCGGTAACGGTGATGTCGGTGTCGCCGCCCCCGCCCGCCAGAGCGGCCAGGATCAGCAGACCGATTCCGCCGCCGAGGAGGATCGATACGACCAGCCGCTGCTTCGTGCTCACGGAGCCATGTTACGGCTGGCTGTGCCGGGTCCTCTTGCCTCAGCGGCCGGCCATTTCACCGCTACGGTTTGTCATGTGACAACGAGTTCGTCGACGACGCCGCCACCGGCGTCCCCTCTGGCCGCGCCCTCGATCGGCGACGAGCTCGGGGGCCGCTACCGGCTGATCAACGCCATCGGTCGGGGCGGCTCGGCGACGGTCTACCTGGCCGAGGATTCGAGCCTGCAACGCAAGGTGGCGGTCAAGGTGCTCCACGAAGCGCTTGCTGCCGACGAGTCGTTCCTGGCCCGGTTCCGGAGCGAGGCGCGAGCCGCCGCGTCCATGAGCCACCCCCATGTCCTTGCCGTGCACGACTGGAGCGACGAAGAGGTGCCGTTCCTCGTCATGGAGTACCTGGGGGGAGGCTCGCTCCGCTCCCTGCTCGACACGGGAACGCTGCTCTCGCCCTCGCAGGCGATATCGGTGGGCCTCGAGGCCTGCCGGGGCCTCCACTACGCTCATCGCGAGAACCTCGTTCACCGCGACATCAAGCCCGCCAACCTGCTGTTCGGCGACGACGCCCGCCTGCGAATCGCCGACTTCGGGCTCGCTCGGGCCATCGCCGACGCCGGCTGGACCGAACCGGGCAACATCGTCGGCACCGCTCGCTACGCCTCTCCCGAGCAGGCCCAGGGCAATCGGCTGACGGCGGCGTCCGACGTATACAGCCTCGGCCTGGTCCTGATCGAGGCGCTCACCGGTGAGGTTCCGTTCTCGGCCGACACGAACATCGGCATGCTCATGGCCCGCGTCGATCGCGACGTCGAGGTGCCCGATGACCTGCCGCCGAAGCTCGCGGAAGTGGTTCAGGCCATGACCCGCCGCGATCCCTCCGAGCGGCCCGACTCGGCCGAGGCCGGAGTGGCACTGCTCCGGGCGGCCGAGGGCCTGCCCCGGCCCGAACCCCTCGAGCTCGTCCACACCCTCGACGATGCGGAGCTGGTCGACCGGACCGACATGACGGTTCACGCCGACCCCGATCCCACCGAGATCGTCGCGGACCCCGAGCTCGGTCCGAGCGACGACGGACCGGTGCGCCGCTGGCCATGGATGATCGTGGCGCTGATCGCTCTTGCCGGTGCCGCCTGGTATGCGTGGACCCAGGTCGAAGCCGCTCTTCCCGTCGACGTCGAGGTGCCCGACATCGTGGGGCAGCCGCGAGATGATGCCGTGGCCATGTTGGGCGACACATGGGTGCTCGAGGAGAAGTTCGACCGGGTCTCCGACGTCGAGGCCGGGCTTGTCATCCGCACCGATCCGCCCGCGGGCACCATGCTCACCGAGGGGGAGACTCTCGACTACTGGGTCTCGCTGGGACTTCCCTTCGTGCGTGTGCCGGTCGACGAGCTGGTCGGTCGCAGCCGCGAGCAGGCTGCTGCCACCATCGTCGACGTCGGGCTCACGGTGGGCGAGGTCGAGCTGGTCAACGACGAGGTCGTCGGCCGGGGGCTCGTTATCTCGGTCGAGACCCGGGCCGCCGAGCTGCCCGAGGGTGATCCGGTGGGGCTGGTCGTGTCACTCGGTCCGCAGGCTCGGTCGGTACCTCAACCGGTCGAGGAGGAGGATGTCGCCGCTTACATCGCGCGTCTGACCGACCTCGGTCTCGGTGCCGACTTCTCCGAGGAGTTCCACCCCGAGATCCCCGAGGGCGGCTTCATCTCGATCGAACCGGCCCCCGGAAGCGCCATCGAGAGGGGCGACGCCGTTGCCTTCGTCGTCTCGCTCGGCCCCGAGCCCGTGCCGGTCCCCGAGACGGGCGGCGAGCTCCTCGGAGTTGCACTCGACCGGCTCGAAGAGCTGGGGCTGGTCGCCGGGGAGATCGGCGGCTCCGAGAACGCCCGCTGCCCGGTCGTGGGAACCGATCCGCCGGCCGGAACGCTGCTGCAACCCGGCACCCCGGTCGGCATCATCCTCTCGGAGTGCGACGAGTGACCTCGTACCCGTTCCTGTCGCCCGAGTGGATCCAAGCCGCCCACTCCATCCGCGAGGAGTACCTCGAGGACCTGCCCGACCCCGAGATTCCGATGCGGGCCAACGTCGTGATCACCGAGACCCCCTTCGACGGCAACGACGTCTTGGGCTTCATCGACACGACCGAAGGCTCGACGCAGCTCGAGGTCGGTGAGCTCGAGAACCCCGAGCTGACCATCAAGCTCGACTACGAGACGGCCCGGGCGCTGTTCGTCAGCCAGGACATCCAGAAGCTGATGGAGGCCTTCCTCGGCGGCAAGATCCTGGTGACCGGCGACGTGTCGAAGATCCTCACCCTGACCCCGCCCACTGACCCCGAACAGATAGAGCTCGCCACCGAGATCTCGACCCGTCTCGACGACATCACTGCTGAGTAGCCTGCAGCCGATGACTGCAGACGACGGGGCCTCGACGGACCTCACGGCCGACCAGGTCCGCTACGTGGCCCGTCTGGCGCTGCTCGACCTGTCCGATGACGAGGTCGAGCTCTTCACGACCCAGCTCGGCGACGTGCTGCACACGGCCGACGCCATGGCCGCCCTCGACCTCGACTCGGTGCCCCCGACCCACCACCCGCTGGGCATGGTCAACATCTTCCGGCCCGACGAGGTGCGCCCGTCTCTCGACCGCGACGAGGTGCTCGCCCAGGCTCCCGAGGTCGAGGACCACCGGTTCCGGGTACCGCCGGCACTGGGGGAGGAGTGAACGCCGCCGCTCCCGCCGCCTTCGGGACGGCCGCCGAAATCGCCACCGCCGTTGCGGCCGGCGAGCGCAAGGCTCTCGACGTCGTCGAGGAGCACCTGGCTCGCATCGATGAACACGAGTCCGATGTCCACGCCTACAACCTGGTCCTGGCCGACGAGGCCCGGGCCACCGCCGCCGATATCGACGAGAAGATAGCGGCCGGCGACGACGCCGGTCCGCTGGCCGGGGTTCCCTTCTCGCTCAAGGACAACATGTGCACCCGGGGCATCCCCACCACCTGCGGGTCGAAGATCCTCGGTGACTGGCAGCCGCCCTACGACGCCACGGTGGTGACCCGCCTGCACGATGCCGGCGCCGTGCTGGTCGGCAAGACCAATCTCGACGAGTTCGCCATGGGATCGAGCACCGAGAACTCGGCGTTCGGACCGAGCCACAACCCGTACGATCTCGATCGAGTCCCAGGGGGGTCGAGTGGCGGAAGCGCCGCTGCGGTGGCCGCCGGGTTCAGCCCCCTCTCCTTCGGGTCCGACACGGGTGGCTCGATCCGCCAGCCCGCCTCGCTGTGCGGGGTGGTCGGTGTGAAGCCGACCTACGGTGCGGTGTCCCGCTACGGCCTGGTCGCCTTCGGCAGCAGCCTCGACCAGATCGGACCCTTCGCCACAACGGTCGCCGACGCCGCCACCGCCTACGAGGTCATCGCCGGCCACGATCCCTGCGACTCCACTTCGGCCGAGGGCCCTGCTCTCCCGGTGGCGTCCGAGCTCGACGCCGGGGTCGAAGGCCTCCGCGTCGGTGTGATCAGCGAGATGATGGGCGGCGCCATCGAGGGGATCGCCGAAGACGTGCTCGTTCGAGCCCGGGCGGCTGCCGATGCGCTGGCCGCGGCCGGAGCGATCGTCGACGAGTGCAGCGTGCCGTCGGCCATCTACGGCCTGCCCGCCTACTACATGGTGGCGCCCGCCGAGGCGTCGTCGAACCTGGCCCGATTCGACGGGGTCCGCTACGGGCTGCGAGAAGACGGCGGCAATACGGCCGCCATGAACACTGCCACCCGAACCGCCGGCTTCGGCGACGAAGTCAAGCGCCGCATCATGCTCGGCACCTATGCCCTGTCGGCCGGCTACCGCGACGCCTATTACGGCACAGCTCAGAAGGTGCGCACGCTCATCATCGACGACTTCGCCCGCGTCTACGAGAACTTCGATGTGCTGCTGTCGCCGACCTCCCCGACCACGGCCTTCCACCTGGGCGACAAGACCGCCGACCCCATGACGATGTACCTCAACGACGTGTGCACGATCCCGTCGAACCTGTCGGGTCACCCGGCCATGTCGGTCCCGTTCGGTGTCGGCGACGACGGCCTGCCCGTAGGTGTTCAGGTCCTGGCTCCGCTGATGGGTGACGTCGTCATGTTCCGGGTGGCAGCCGAGCTCGAACGGCTGGCGTCATGACGCAAGAACTCACGCCGAGCGGCGCCGCCCCGCCGACCATGATCGACCGTGGCCCCGACGTGCACGAGCCGACCCTGCCCGACGACTGGGAGCTCGTCTGTGGTCTCGAGGTTCACGTCGAGTTGTCGACCGCCTCCAAGCTGTTCTGTGGGTGCGCCAACGAGTTCGGTGCCGAGCCCAACACGAACGTGTGCCCGACCTGTCTGGGTCTGCCCGGCTCGCTGCCCGTGCCCAACGAGCGGGCGATCACCGACGCCATGCGCCTGGGTCGGGCCATCAACTGCGAGGTCAGGCCTTCGATCTTCGCCCGGAAGAACTACTTCTATCCGGACATGCCCAAGGACTTCCAGACCAGCCAGTACGACCAGCCGACCAATGAGCACGGCTGGCTCGACCTGCCCGACGGCACCCGCATCCACATCGAGCGGGCTCACATCGAGGAGGACACGGGCAAGACCACCCACGTCGGCGGCGACGGCCGCATCACCTCGGCCCAGTACTCGCTGATCGACTACAACCGGGCGGGCGTGCCGCTGGTCGAGATCGTCAGCCAGCCCGACATCCGCACCGCCGACGAGGCCCGCGCCTACGTGAGCGAGCTGCGCGGCGTCATCCTCGCTCTCGGCGTGTCCGACGCCCGTATGGAAGAGGGGTCGATGCGGGTCGACGCCAACGTGTCGGTGCGGCCCCGGGGTTCGGACGAGCTGCGCAAGCGCTGCGAGATCAAGAACATCAACAGCATCTCGTCGCTCGGCCGGGCCATCGCCCACGAGGCCAACCGCCACGTCGACCTGTACTCGACCGGAGACACTCTCGTGCAGGAGACCCGCCACTGGGATGAGGAGGCCGGCCGCACCCGGCCGGGCCGGTCCAAGGAAGACGCCGACGACTACCGCTACTTCCCCGAACCGGACCTGGTGCCGCTCGAACCCTCGGCCGAGGAGCTAGCCGCCATCGACGCCTCGCTTCCACTTCTGCCCGCCGCAAAGCGAAGGAACATCAGGCGCGCGAGCGCTCACCTCTACCAGGACGAGCAGGGCCTTGACGACATCGAACTCCAGAACCAGACGCTGGCCCGAGATGACTACGAGTTCGTCGTGGACACGATCGAGCGGCTGAAGAGTCGAGAGGATCTCGTGAAGTTCACCGCGCGATACCTCAACAACCTGGCAGACGGCATTGGGAAGCTGACACCCGAGTCGTTCGCCGCCCTCGTCTCCCTCGAGACCGGCGGTCAGCTGTCGGCCACCCAGACCAAGGACGTGCTGGCCGAGATGGTGGCCACCGGGCGCTCGGCCGATGAGATAGCCGGCGAGAAGGGCTATGAGGCCATGGACACCGGCGAGCTCGAAGAGCTGCTCGACGGCCTGATCGCCGACAACCCCGACGAGTGGTCCCGGTTCTGCGGCGACGACGAGGGCGATGCCAAGAAGATGGCCGGCTTCTTCACCGGCCAGATCATGAAGGCGACCCGAGGCCAGGCCGACGGCAAGGTAGTGGCCCAGCTCCTCGGGGCTCGCCGCTCCGGTTGATCCGGGCTTCAGAAGTTGGTGCCCGAGTGAGCGGGCGGGTCCCAGCCGAAGAGAGCGTCGGCCCGGCGGAGCGTGTCGTCGTTTCGAGCTAGAAGGCGGTCGCCGCCCGCCAGCTCCGAGGCCGAGACCGCGCCGAGCAACAGTGAGCCGGCGCCGGCCCGGTCGGTCTCGATATCGGGCTCGGCGTTCGTGGCGGTGCAGCCGTCGGGAGTCACGTCGTACCGGTCGCCGTCGACGCCGAGAACGAGACGATCGTCGATCCGGTACGCCCGGGCCGAGAAGCAGCGTTCGATGTCGAACGGGCACCACCACAGGCCGTCGTTGAGCTCGACGGTCCGCACCAGCCGAGGGTCGGTGATCAGGTAGGGGAGCGGGTCACCCATGCCGATGGCCTTGTACGACCTGATCTCTCCCACGAGATCGACCGCCATGATCGTCTTCCACAGATCGAGGTGGGCCTCTGGCGTCACGGCACACATGTCCTCGACCGTCAGCGTGTGGCGCGGGTGACCGTCGGCCCAGTCCTGTTTGATCGTCCAGGTCGCGAACCCGTCATCGTGCAGAGCGGTTGTACGGGCCGCCTTCTCCTCGTACACCCACATCAGCGGGAACCATCCGGGCGGGCGGTTGAGCTCGCCGGGATGGGTGAGACGGTAGCGATCCCACCGGGCCTCCAGTTCGGCCACGTGCTGGGTGGGTTCGACGACACGGATCGTCCCCGGAGGAACCGGCTGGGAGTCGCGGAACTGCACGCGGCGCCGGTCGATGCTCGTGACCCGGGTACGCGTCGCAACGCCGTAGCCGAATCTCTCGTATATGGCTCCCTCACTGGCCAGGAGGCCGGCGATCGGTTCACCCCTCGCCTCGATGTCGGAGTGGATCTCGGTCATCAAACGGCCGAGAACGCCACGCCTGGTGTGGCTCACGGCCACCGAGACCCAAGTGATGCCGGCCATGGGAATCCTCGCCTTGCCGGGGAGCGTCAGCTCGAACTCCCATGTTCCCGCCACACCGACGATGTCACCGTGGTGGTCTCGGGCCACCCGAAAGCGCGAGAAGTCGACGAGGGATCGTGATGTCTCGTGGTCGGAATCGGAGATCACATGTCCGAAGTTGCGGCCGTCGACTGCCGACATCTCGTCGAAGTCGTCTTCCCGGGGGACCTCGATCGTCACATCCGTCATGCCGTGCAGTCTGCCCCGGTCAGCGGGCTCCGGTCACGACCCAGGCGTCCGATCGGAATCGGGCGTACATCGTGACGCCGCGCACGATCATCAGCACCCAGATCGCTCCCCACAGCCAACCCAGACCGAGTCCGGCGGCCGGCACGGCCAAGGCGAGGGGGATGAAGACGGCGGCGGCGCCGAACATGGCCCACGCCAGGAAGCGCATGTCGCCGGCGCCGATGAGAACGCCGTCGAGGCTGAACACCACACCGTTGAGAGGCTGCATGAGGGCCAGGTGCACGAGAGCGATCACCGCCAGCGATATCACGGCTTCGTCGTTGCTGAACACGTCGGGAAGGAAGGGGGCGCCGACTCCGAAGACCACCATCGCAATCAGTCCGAGGACCACACCCCAGTACAGGACGCGGCGGCCGGCCTGGCGGGCTCCCTCGGGGTCGTCCGCGCCGAGGAAGCGACCGGTGAGGGCCTGACCGGCGATCGCCACCGAGTCGAGGGCGAGGGCAGTGAAGGTGAAGAGCTGGAAGGCGATCTCGTGGGCGGCGAGAGCCTCGGTGCTGATACGGCTGGCGGCGGCCACGGACACGGTGAAGGAGCCGCGAAGTGAGACGGTCCTGATGAACAGATCGAATCCGACCTTGAGCAGGCGGAGGATCTCGCCGAGATCGGGCAGAAGAGTCACACCCTGGGC
>JAAUYH010046224.1_pt1 | contig 14809 bp, 8 predicted proteins | sample 7278061 | NCBI WGS metagenome assembly JAAUYH01 (sample SAMN14350203, study PRJNA611818) | marine sediment metagenome | isolation source: surface marine sediment (0.6m) | place: French Polynesia: Moorea | collected 2018-08
GAAGACACAATGCCACAAGGCCTTGGAAAACATCGATGTATGAAGTGCTTCATCCATTGATGCCTCAGGCTGACCGTCATTGCTTGATTCTGTTCTACAGATGAAGGGGGTAATGCCGTCATTCGATGCATTGTAGACAACACTTTCTAACCAATATGGCTATTGTAATACGTTCGAGCGATGGCACAGTTTCAGAGAACTCGAGGCTTGCTGTTGAACAATTTAATAACTGGATCCTGGAAACTGCGATAGACATCTTGCAGAGTTGTCGCCTTCGCGAACGGAAGTGATCCATCGCGAAGACTTTTGAGGTACAATAACCTGAGAAGCAAACCACGCACATGTGTGGCGCGCTGTGAAAAAAGGCTGGCTGGCTGACTGACACGAATGTCAATTCAATCCAGTGTTTTACGCACCCACAGAGATACGGTGCGACATCTGATTAACGGGGCAAGTTCCTTTGGTGACTGTCTGTCCATCGTCCGAAACGACGAGGGTGGAGTTCTGTTCAAATGATTCAAGTAAAGTAACGGAATAGCGGAGCGGTGACGCATCAAGAGAATTTCACAGCCGTCTTTCACGCGCTTGCACCTCATTCACAATAATCTCCGAAAGTCGCGTCACGTTGAAAACAGTGGCCTGCGACCGGATACATGCGCCCATGACATGCACGTCCGGCAATTCGAAGTCGGCAGCGGCGTTCCTGTCCTCCTCGGTGCGCGCGTTGCGGTACAGGTTCTCCTGTCGCTCGTACAATAAACGTTGGGCCTTCGGAAGGTGTCTCCTCTTCATGCAAGATTCGAAGCGTTTCTTGTCGGGCGGCGAGTACGCTTCGACTCGTTTCGCGTGAACCGCCCTCAGCATGCGTGCGAAAAATGGCCGATACACCCACCCGAACGGGAATACCTCAATCACGGTAGAACTGCGACGCAGGAACATTGTATTCGACAACTCTGCCCCGTGCGGAGAGATTACGATGTCGGCGCGTTGCATTAAGTCGACTTGTCTATCGAATGGCAGGCCTGTCATGCCCCCCGTCTCGATGGTTGTTTCGCTCAACCCATTGGAGTTGAGTTGTTTCCGCAGTTCTTGTTTCAGTTCTCGGACCATCTTCGTCGGGGTGCCGCGCGACACCCGCCATGGCCTAGTTAGAATGAGGATATTCGTATGTTTGTCCGGTGTCCGTTCGGTGCCCGCATTTCGCAGGAGGCGGTCGGTGGCAGGCTTGTCGATATCGTACTTTAAAGGACTCACAATGACCGAATTGAAACATGTCGTTGGCTTCGAGAAGGTGAACGGCGCGAAGGTAACGGATTTGTTCACGTCGACGAGTCTTGCCAACAGGCTTGATGTCCATTTGTGCGTGTCGTTGCCAACGACGATGCGCGGGTTACGTGGCAAATCACGCGAGTCACAATCCCGTGTACCTCCGGGATACACGCATTGCGGGGTTGGGGATTCGCTGGCGTTCGTGTTGTGGATGAAGAGATTGGCGGGGACCATGCCGTACTCGAGGAAATCGGCAGCAAAGTGAGCAAAATGAGAGAAGTACTGACCGTTGAAAGCAATACCCAGCGCATCCACTTTCAGTGCCCTCTCCAAATCCCATCGAATCAAACCTTTCGGGGACTTCGTGTCGTAATAGCGCAAAATCGGGTCGAAGGATTCGGGATATCGGCGCGATTTGACGAAGTTGTGACACCGTCTGAGAATTTTCTCGTGTGCACGATACCTCTTAGGCACAAGCAGCACGCGCGTGTCGAAGTACATGCGAGTGCATGTGTCCGGAATGGAGCATGCAACAAGGGCACCCTCGTCGTTGTGGTATAGTACAATTGGCGGTTCCCCATTCCTCGCCACCACCGTCGGTTCCGATTTCGTTTTCAATGTCGCTGTCGTCGATGCCTCACCGGCCGGTTTTCGCGCGCGAAATTGCGAGGCTTGCGTTTGCAACACGATGATGGCCGTCAGAAAGACCATGGCCATGAAGAAAGTACATTGCGATAGCGTGCGGAGGGTGGCAGTGTGCGAATTAGCGCCCTTGTTGACACGATAGCCCATGCTAACGGACTCGCACATCCACGCGCTTATGCTGCAGCAATACAAAGGTACCCAACGCATTTCTAATCCTATGCCTATTTCGAACACGTATCTACTACCACAGCGTCTGCACTTGCATCCATCACGTCGTACCGCGTTGTTGTATGTAAATTTAGTCAAACCCGTCTTGTGTAAACAGTCTTCCCACTGAAACCAGACACAAGCTCATTCTGCAAAGAATTAAATTTACATTCGCAAAGATTTTCCACTTCCAGCGCTAATCATTACGTCGACTACTATTTTCGCTAGTAAAACGAAGTAACCGTAGTTTATACTCTACGAAGAAACGTATGCCCAAACCTTCAGTTTCTACTAGGAAAGATATTGCAGCGTTTCTTCTTGCTAGATCCTGCCATCATTTCGAAACGATCAATCAAGTTTTAGTTGCATGAGTATGAGAATTCACAGACCAATTCAGTTTTCTTGAATCCCAGCTCTCCAATGTCTGTGTTGTAAGAAACCAATTTGTATAATTTCAAGACCCAATCGTTGGTGAGGTCGAATTATCCACTTACTGATTCGTCACATAATTATAAAATCACTCATCGTTAAACCACAGCTAGTGATATTCCATTGCTTCCTTTTCCTTCAGGTTTCACCTCTTGCAATTAATGGAATTTGCTTTGGTTCCACTACAATGACTTCCGGTCATCGTCCATCAATTTTTTATTCCGCTGTCTATTTATCGCCTCAAACTTGTTCCAAAAAAATCAGAGGGACGATCCATTTCGGAGAGTCATGATTCTTTCATTTCCTTTAGCATGCATTCAAATGTTCTGTGTATCATATTTTCTATGCCTTAACAATCAGGAGTTCAAACAAACTCCAATTTCTATTAATGAAATGGTTTCGTATCTGCATTGCAGTTATTGACCAGTTCCTTCTGTTTGATCTGGAACGTAGATATTGTTTACAGCATTCAGAATAGCCAATCTGATTCCATTTGAACATATAAACTCAATACCTTACCGAGTCTCGTTCTTTCTAATAAAATGACGTTCTATTATCTTGATCAAACTTTTCAAACCATTTCTCCTAAGCCTTAGAAAGGAAAAATTATCAAAAATGTTGGTAACTCAACTAATGAAAAATTGCCTGTTTATATTTTAGTTTCATACGAAAATGGTCAAACAAGAACGATATTCAATTTTGTTTGTTTCCTCAGATAGTTACTTCACATAATCTTCACAAATTAACAGCAGATAATACATGAAAAGGAACACACGACGATTTTTCAGAAGTTGCGTCAGTTCATAGAATTTATATATATGATTGAAATAACTTTTTTAATTAATAGCACGAAACAAGCTTTACCTTATTTATTTATTTTCAGCATCATAATGTTGCGATACAACCCCACGATCGAAACAGTGAAAGGTTTTTGTACTTTATTTTTAAAATCATTACAATGCCTTTGTTGTAAATGTCATTTATCATTGTTTTGTCTACTAAAGCCAGTTTACTTCAATCTCTGAATTTCGATATTAGTACTAAACTTCATGAATAAATACTACTTGAATTTTAAAACGAGGTAAAACAGCGCAAGTTCGCATCATCTCGAAGCAGCATAACTGAAAGGAGGAATTTCTACATGTAGTCTTGCGTCGCTCAACAAATATGAATATTTCTCACACCTTAGGAACTGTACTGTACATTTCGTTTTCACTTGATGGACGAAATTCACACTTTCTTAACACCCAATTTCGCTTTTCATTTCGGTAAATGTTTCCATATGAATAATTGTCTCAGTAATGTTCTTTTTTGTTCCAGCAGCCAGAAAAATTAGAGATATTTTAACGACGCTCGAAAGTATTCAATGAGTCTCCTAGCGTACGTAGGTTACACCAGATGTCACACCTGGGCAAAAATTTGAAAGGATTCTTGGCAATCGACGTATGAATGTATATGGATGACAGATTAGGGACCAATACCAGAGCAGTTGTTTAATTGTTTTAGTAAAAGTAGATACAAACCCTTTATACTGTATAATTAAGTAATTAAATAAGTAAAAGGAAAAATAGTAACTAAAATGCCAAAATCGAATAATATCAGAAAATGGTGTAGCAGAAGAATCGGATGTAGAATCAGAATGTCAATAGAAGAAATATAAAAAAGAAAAACATGTCAGTACATCAACACGGCAAATGCTTCTTCAGAAAATTAGAATCTGAAAAATTTGACAATTGATCATTCGTATTCAGGTGCCGTGACATTATAGCGTAGATAAAAATATATATATTTAATGCTTCATTGATAATATTCAAGGTACTAAAATTTTTCGTTTGTGTGAAATCTTGTCGAGTCCCGGTCTCTTTCTCCGGAATTCTGCTTTTGAATTAGGCAGCAAACAACCTATGGTTGTTCACCAGGGTAAGTACTCAAAACAAAGAAATTATCATGTTCTCAAATTTTCGTCTGCTTCGGTAATTTTACGTTTTTCGCATAGCTTGATTGCCAGAATACGTACTCAAGAAAGTTTTGATGGGAATTATCAGTAGTTCTAATCAATGCATACGGCATGTCTTTGTTCTGGAGATTAGGAAATACAACATTTATGTTCGTTGGTACTTTCTGAAAAGAATGCCTTTACCCATTCTAGTAGTTTATAAACAAACAATTTAAGGACTTATGTTGAGAATGAATTTTTTAGAGTTCCTGTTATGGAATCTATTTCGCAAGAGATCAAAAAAATCACAAAAATCAAGGAAATAGCTGGGATTTGGAACATTTTCGGAAATAGCGTTATAGAAAAAGTTAGGGGCCAACGAAATTGGGCTTATGTAACTGTACTGCTGTTTTTCATTCGAAATAAGGAAAACATATCGAAAAGAAATATTTTTGCACTGTTTTTAACGGAACTTGGCGTAATATGCTGGTTCGGTTGAATTTGACAAGTTCACGCAGAAATTCACTCTTTTCTATGAAAGCAATGAATAATTCTGGGTTAATAACCTAAGAAATTGGAATTGATTTATAAATTCCAGGAATCATGATAGCTAAGATCGGTGACGAAAATCAATTCGAAACCAAGAATTGGAAATCTGTTCTCAATAAGCTAGTGCTTTTAATTTTGCTCACCATATCTTCGACAGGTATATTTTTTCGAACAGGCTACAAATCCGACAATCTTCCTAATATAATTTACCGGAAAAGCCACAAAACCTGCAGTACTTCATGGATGATTTGGCTCGAATACAATCTCATTTCAGAGTACTGCATTGTTAAAGCCAAGAATCCTGGTAGAGCACAGTCTCAAGTCAGAAATAACATTGGTAAATGTAAGGATGGCTCTCCCGTCGCAATATTAGACCACAATGACATGAAAAGGTCAGATCTCTTACAAGTTAATAGCCGAAAAACAGTAATTATTGATTCGATACGAGATCCAATCACTCGAATAATATCAGTATGCAAGCAAATGGCTCGGAAATCGAACAATATAACCGAAGACGAGTATTGTATTACGGGCAGTGCAAATATGTTTAAGTCTTACACATACCCACCTAGTGGTGAAGAAACCAATGATAATACCATTGAGTTTTATTTAGATTGCGATGATATTGAAAATTCAATATGTAGAATGCAAAACTTTATGCCTAGTTCTCTTCGTACGTCAATAATTCGAATTAATTCTTTCAATAGAAGAGGAAGAGAGTTGAGTATATCACTCACAAACAGTCTTCAAGAAAATCTGAAAAATGTGACCGAAGAATACGTAAAAGCCAAAATAAATATTGAGAAGAGTGAACCTAAGATCAAAAGATGTTCTGTTCAATACCTGGACAAAAAAGTCAATAAAAAGTTGTATACTAGGTATGGTCGACTGAAAAAGTGAGCAAAATAATCAAATTTTTCGAAATGCGTACCTTTTCATGTTGCAAATCTAGTCGAGACTACTGCTCCGTTTATTCATTAATTTTCCCTTTGAATGTTGTGGTGGTTCAAATTTCCAGATAGTTTTTGATGACGATATAAACTTTAGGGTATTAAAAACAAACAAACCGCATCAGCTCATTTATCATAGTGTCATTCCATTTTCGAACCCAAGGTCCTGCTTGACTTTGAATGTTTTCATTACTTTCTTGTATTCAGTAAGAGATAATGGGGGCTTTGGTTTGTTCGATTGGATCAAGCATTGCAATTATCATCTGCAGTACATACCACCCAAGTTGTTTGCAAAGAGTACTGGACCGTAGGGACAAGAAATTAGGCGAAAGAAGGAAAAATCATTGTATTTCCTGTTTTCACTCGACAATTCAAAATTTAACATATCCTTTCATCGACAACATCGTCATGATGTCACCTAAGTCATTCGCAACATATCTATTAGTATATAAGTCAAAATTTCATCATTATTCCTATCCAAGGTGAGCTGCTACTGATTGTAGAGCTACCACGTACATTTGGTGTACAACATTGAACCGGAGGTTCACGGGACAGTGACCCTGCGGTACACGGCTGTACTGGCAAGTCATTGATAGTCTATCGAACTTCTGACCCGACATGCACCCCGTCTCAACGGTTGTTGCGCTCAACCTATTAGGGTCGAGTCCTTGTGCAATTCGTTTTTCAGTAGACGAGCCCGCTCTATTAGAGTGCCCAGTGGTTCTCATGACGGCTGGTGTCCTTTTTTGCCAACGTTACGAAGGAGGCGGTCAGTGGCCGGTTCGTCGATACCCTAATTCAAAGGACTGAGGATGACCGAGCTAAATCGTGTTGTTCGCTTCGAGAATGTGTACGGGGCGAAGTTAACGGATTTGTTCACCTCAACAGTTCATGCCAATAGGTTTGATTTCTAATCATGCGCGTCGTCGCCAACGACGATATGCGGGTTTACGCGATGAATCACCCGAGACCAGGGGTTGGGCACAATCAATTGAAATCGAAATTAATTGCAATTTGATTGATTTTTAACTTGATTCGATTTGCTCGTCGACTTGATAAATTGATTGCTCAAAATTTTGATTTGCAATTAAGATTGCTATGGCCTCACTCCAGCTATTACAAAAGGAGACGAGAATGTCTTTTGATTTCAAGGAGTCAAACGCATAGTCTACTCTACAAGGAGTCAAAGAAGATAATTCAGTCCAATAACTGACAAATATCGGAAAATAAGAAAGTCTAGATCATATTCTGACTATACATCGAAATAATTGCAATTGAGATTTCTCAGTTGAAAGCCAGATTGTTAATTGATTGCTCCGATGTTTACTGATTGGTATTGGATTCCAATTGCTAGGCATTTCCAATCAATAAAATTGTATTGGACCAACCCCTGCGCGGGACACAATCGCGTTTATGTCCGGGATACACAGATCGCGAAGTTGGAGATTCCGTGCCCTTTCGTGTCGTTGATGAACAGAATAGCAGGATTCATGGCGTATTCGAGGAAATCGGAGCAAAGAGAGCGAAAAGAGAGAAGTATTGGCCACTGAAACCAATACCCAGTATATCTGCAGTACTTTAAGTACCCTTCGCAAGTCTCATCGACGCCCTTTCCGCGATTTCGGGCTGTAGTAGCCAGGGGTTGTCTCGATTTCATTCTTATTGATTGCACGTTTTCTTACAATATGTCAATTCAACTTGATAAAAAATTTGCATCCAGCCTTCATTGAAATCAGAAAGATTCTTGCAATGCCAATTGCAATTAACATTCTAGCTGCACCTAGCGTATATGTACCGTTACTCATTCGAATGAATAAAGTCTGCCTCAATCGCACTTTGAACACGTTTCGATCGGGCTGCAGCCATCACAATCCTTACTGTTTGCCCGTCCCAGTATTCCATATTAGTATTCAGAAACAACAAAGCTTCAACTAGCGCAGGAGAAGTACGCTTACGATGGTCCAATAACAAATGTTTGGCCTTCGACCATAGTCTCTCCACCTCTGCTGCTGAGCCAAGTATAAAGTCACACTTAATATATCCATCTTCAGGACATTCTCTCTTTCGTTTCTTAGTTGAAATCATTGCCGCAATAGACAGATTTTCTTCTCCATTCTCGACACTGTCTTTTGTATTACATTCTTTCAGAAGTACTTTACACGCCTTTATCTCTTCAGCAGTTAGACTTTGATGGTCTCCACGCTGTATTTTACATACTCCATTTTCAAAATCAGGATATTTCACAATGCTTGATGTAGGGAAAATGTAGTGATCAGTCAGTTTACATTGATAAAATGGTGAATCAGTCTTGTTCTTCCCATTTGACACGGCTTCAACCAGGCACTCCAAAGCAGTTCTGGTGTACTTCCTTTTTTTGCAGTTCTAACGTAACAACGTTAATCTCGCAAAGAAATTTCTCAAGTTTCTGGCATTGAATTTGAATGAACTTCTAGTGTCTACGGGTATTTCCGAGTTTTCGTTCTCGGAAGATTCAATAATTGATTCCCTTATTTCGTTGTATCGCTTCAACATGTAATAATTGCTTGACCATCTTGTTGCATTAGAAATCACAGGATTAAGTGCTGTTCAATTAAAAAGTACTGCTCGATTCTTCAGGCGCGATTTACAACTTCGCATAGTTTCGTGGATAGATTCAATAATCTCTGATAGTCGTCTGTCATTGTTAATCATCTTTTTCACTTCCAAATGCGATCGATGACTCGCACAGCTTACTTGAAGTACGTCCATTATGTTAGCAATAAGTTGATTAGTGCTGCAGTTGTCTGCAATGGCGCAAATGGTCCATTCATGTACATTCACTCCATAGATATCTAAAATATCTTCTAAAAACCGCACATAAACCTTAGACGAAAATGATTTAGTTGTTCAATTGAGTCATCAGTACTTTCTGGATTAGCCATAGGTGACACAGATAGAAGCACAGAAACTGGTTTAGATTCTCGAATCGGTAATCCATTCTCAAGTATGGCCACACAACGATTGTACAAAGCGAAGAGACCAATATAATGAACAGAGCCATTTGTCCAACCGTCATAAAGCAACGCTCCTCTCCTCTCACATCACTCATCTCAGTTCGAATTTGATCTTCCACTTGTTCTACAACTTTTAGCATAGTTTCCACAAATGTATTTCGATTGAATACATGCTGGTGCTTTGATAACGATCGAAATTCTTTGTCAGCGACATAGGGTATTGGCAGTAATTTGCAAACAATAAGTTTCATCCATGCATACATTGCCTCTTCACGTCCATTCAAACGCATAACGATGTGGTTGGAATTTACCAGTGAAGAATCACATCGACGTTTTTCTCGTAGAGTATCGTTGTAGACTTCAAGGAGTCGGCTCTCCGAGCCGCTTGCGATACATCGTCGTAAGTGTTGATAAGGATTCGAAAACCCAGCCTTTTTCTCGAAGCAGAATTCTCCTCCGGTAGTTCATTCTTTACCTCTTGGACAGGCGTAAACGACAAACTTTACTTTTTCCCGCAGGACTGAACCATCCGTTCGGCTTAGTATATCTCGTTCCAACTCTTGTATCGGAGTCATAAGAAGTTCGACCACATCTTTCTTTCGTTTCGTAACGTTCGATACGGCTGAAGACATACTACGAAGGATCTCGATTGCCAAACTTGCCTAATGAATCTATTACCATTTTGACACATTTACATATTCCCAATACCTATTAGTCTCACAGTGAATCAACCGCAAACCTGAGTCAATTTGATTCAAATTTTGAATCCACAGGCAATCCATATTGCAATGAAGTAGCACTTTGCAATTTGAGTCTGCTATTGACAAATTGCAATTAATTGCTATCCCAATTAAATGCAGAAAACACATGGTAGTAGCTCAAAATCAGGCGAAATGACTCCGGATATCGGCGGGATTTGATAAAGCTGTAACAAAGCCTAAGGATTTGTCATATTAACAGTGCGTTTCAGGCACATCCAGCTCACGCGTATTGAAATGCACAAGGGTGCATTCGTTCGGGATGGAGCATGCAGCAAAAGCACCCACGTTGTTGTGGTATAGTACTATAGGTGGTACAACATTCCCTGCTACCATCTTCGGTTTCGATTTCGCAATCGATGTTGTTGTCGTCGTCGTTGTAGATCGAGAATCTTGCTTCTGCAAAACGATGATGCCGTCCGAAAGACACTCGACATAAAGATGACCCATTTCGGTACTGAGCCAAGGCCAGCAATGTGCGAATTAACACGCTTCTTAAGACAGTGAAACTCTTCAACGGAAATGGACAACAATGAGCTTAGACTGAGGCAAAATAAAGAACCTCAATCGTCTCATTTCCATTCCTGATCCGACGAGATTTGTGATCCCCCGAGGCTGCACTTCTCATCCACAACATCAGACGGTCTCGTATGTAAAATATAGTAGAAACCTTTTCCTAGAATTTGCTGTACCGGTACAACAAATTTGTTTTCAAGAATGCATGCACTCCAATATTCACTGTTCTAAGAACAAAATTCGTTCCATTTTACGATCAATCTTTGGAAATAGCAAATTGTTCACTCATTCATCTTTCACATTATTGCAGATAGAACAAGTCGTTATATCATTGTAGTGTTACTTCCCTTCTTTTCTCTTGCTTAGAATTTTGTCTAGATTCAACTAAGATTATTTCCAATAGTTGTTCTTCTTTTTTGCTTTGCTATCTACTTATGACGATCCATTACGAGTTGCATAACTATTTCATTTTCCTTCTACTAGCTACGAAATGTTTTACAGATCGGATTCTCTATGCTTTAACATTCAGAAGAACAAACTATCCAAACGTTCTGTAAATGAACTGGTTTCGTACCTACTCTGCAGCTGATTACCGAATTACTGATGCTTGACTGGTAACTTAGATATCGTTTTCTGTATTCAGAAGAGCCTTCATGATTCCATTCTATCCTATGAACTCGGAACTATTTTTGTCTCATATTTTTCACATAAAATGGGAATAAAACATTTTCCACTGACATTTAGACAGTATTAATCGAATGAAAAATAGAATGTTTAAGGTTCTATCTGCTACGAAAAATCTTCAAACAGCCAGAGTATTCCATTCTTTTATCAATTAAAACATTTCAGTCTACTATTATATTCAAAATCATTTACCGATAATAAGGGGAAAGGACACAAGACATTTTTCTCATTTCTAACAAATTGAGGAAAATAATTACATGACCTAACTGCTAATTCAAATGACTGTTCTAAACGAGCACAACTCCGTTCTATTATTTTACCCTCGCAAGCTTCTGAGGGATGAATTAAAGCTTCCAAAGAATTTTTTGCTCTATTTTCAAAATTATTAGAGTGCAGTGTCTCAATTACAGTTTTAAGCTGTGCTTTACCATTTCACCAAGTCTGCACTGTTCTCGGCATTTCAGCATTATTTCTAAATCGGAATTTCAAGAGTTGTTTGAACTTAAAAAATCCGTCTGAACATAATTTGACTATTGTATGGCAATAACACTACAAGTATATTTGATAATGCAACATGAATAAAGTAAAATTTAGTCAATTCATAGACATGTACCATTTAACAGATTCCTCGGAAATAGCTTGCACATTTTTCATTGTTACCTCGAAATTGGATTTCTATTTGTTTCATAATTTTGCGGTATATTCTTATCCCTGAATTGGGTCATATTCTTCATTTAGATCCTGGTGTTGGATGGGGATTTCTTTAAGTCTAATTCTTGTTTATCCAATCGGCAAGAATAAATCAAGATATTTCTAAGAGTATAGTGTGTCTCTTGAGCTTTATCAAATAAGCACATATATTCATGTGCTTCGATATTATAGTATAACAAAGGATAATTACAAGTGTAATGATCAGGTTATCGTAATAATTTTTCTCTTCGTGCACTCTAGTCAAAAGTGATTTCCTTTCTCTTCTACTTCTACTTTTAAATTTGCGGACGAACTAATCAATGAATAGTCCATGGAGTAAGCAGAGAACAAGAGAATATACCAGTTCTAAAACTATTTTTTCCTGCAGCTGTTTTCTACTATAACTTGCTCACTAAAGAGCTTACTTAATAGAGTATTCATGTGAATTCTGAATATTTTGTACCACTCGGCGAACATGCATCATAGAATTCATTAGGTAGATTAGAAAAAGACATGATTAACTTCTGGACTTCGAAAAAGTGTACCTTCTCCAATTGAAAAAATAAACAGTTCGAGAAGGAGATGTGGAGAAAATTTTTGTTGCATAGCTGAAATTTGAGATATTTCAGGAAAAAAACGAAGACAAATATTCTATGGGCCCTAAAATCATACTTTTGTATATGTACCGATATTTTCATTGTAAATTAAGGGAAGGAGTCTTGTCTAAAAATGGATTATGCTCCTTTTTTATGGAGCTCTACGTAACACTTTAACTAAGTTTAATCCGCAATTCCCAACCGAAATTCACCCTGGTCTACACTGAAGTAATGAAAACAGTAGGGTTTATCCGTTAATTTAAATTGATGTAATTATTCTACCCATCATGTCGGTAAAGGTCACACACCAAAGTCATTTGGATATCAAAAATTGGAGACCTATCTTTCAAAAGCTGGTAGTATTATTTCTGCTGGTATTTGTTTCGACTAAGATTTTTTTTCGGATAAGTTCTCAACCTGCCAAGCTACCTAATATAATCTATCGAAAGAGTCACAAAACATGCAGTACTTCGTGGATGGTCTGGCTTGAATACAATCTGATTCCGGAGTACTGCATAGTAAAAGCCAAGGATCCCGGCATGGCACTATCTCAAGTTCGAGACAACATTGGTAAATGTGGAGATGGTTCTCCTCTTGCAATATTAGATCACAACGACATTAAAAGGTCCGATCTACTGCAAGTAAATAGTCGAAAAACAGTGATAATTGATTCAATTAGAGATCCAATCACTCGAATCATTTCAGTTTGCAAGCAAATGGCAAGGAAATCGAACAATCTCACAGAAGACGAATTCTGCATTACAGATAGTGCAGGTATGTTCAAGTCCTACACCTATCCGCCAGTTGGAGAAGAAACTGCTGATAATGCCATTGAATTCTATTTAGATTGCGAAGAAATTGAAAATTCAATATGTAGATTACAAAAGTTCATGCCTAAAGCTATTCGGAAGTCAATAATTCGAATTAACTCTTTCAATATAAGAAAAAGAAAGCTGAGCATACCTCTTACAAATGATTTACAAGTAAACTTGAAAAATGTAACCGAGGAGTACATTAAAGCCAAAGTAAACATTGAGATGAGTAAAAGTAAAATCAAGGAATGTGCTGTTCAATACACTGATGAAAAAGTGAATCATAAGTTATATACTAGATATGGCCGGCTGAGAAATCCAGTAAAATAATTTAATAATAGGCAAAATGTACACCTTCTTGTTGTAAGTATTTACATCTTCCCGAACCGGATTCAAAATGTCTACGTAATATTGCAGATTTATTTGCATCTTCTTTAGTAATTTTCATAGACTTAACGGTATTAATTTCGAAGAACCTATTGTGGCTATGATTCAAAAGTACTGTGCTAAGAGCTAAATTCTATCCTTCATGCATCAGAATGTTAAGAATTATTAGTCTTGGAAGTGAAGATTACTGAAATCGGAAAAATTCTGCTAACAAAGCAATAGATCTAAAAAATTAAGACTTTCTGCAATTGAAACAGATCAAATGATTCACAACTTGATTTTTGCGGAGTAAGAAGCAAAAATTTGATTGTTTTTTGTTTGCCGACTCTCTTTCGAATACTCATATTGAGTTTTCTGTTCTGCGTAAATTTATCAGCTCAAGAATTAATTGATACAGCAACTGAATAGAAACAATCGATCAAACACGTTCTTCTAATGAGTGTTTGATGATCTTTATTTCATTGATTTTCTAATTCCCTTTTGAATTCTATATCAACACCTTACTCGTTTACAGTGATCGGGAGTTTCGACTTTATTCTTAAATATCGATCAAATTGTTTGGATCAAATCGTAATCATACACTAGAGATAAAGGCTTTGTAGCTACCTAATCGCAAGACTCCCACGAGTCTGACAGTACGTTGAAATAAGTCTGTCATCAATGCTTCTGCCGTTTTCTGGGCAGTAAATTCTGTAAAATACTAATTTCTCTGCTGAGTACAGCTCAAGTTGGGCTGCAACTATTGAATAAGGCATTTAAAATGCAGACTTGTGCTGTTCTGGTATACTTCGTTGCGAACTGGTCGTCAACATATCATTAATGAATCTAAAGCGCAGCAAAAATGTGCCAAAATTGTAAGGTTTAATCTGATCGTCAAATTGAAGGAATTCAAAACAATAAACTCGTAGGCAAAAAATAAATCGGCTTCTGTATTTTTTGTATCGAACTGAGAAATAAAAATCTGCTAGGCATGGGATATTAGTTAATGTTGAATCTTCAAGGAATCTAGTTGGTGCAATTATTAGCTCATGCCAATTCTGAGCTCATCAGAAATTTTTGTTAATAGAAATTAAAAAGTCAGAGCTTTCATATAAATCCCATTTGAAAATTTTCAGCTTCTACGTAGCACTGAATAGTGATTTTTGAACTTTAAATATCACTCTTTTTGGTTTCAGAAACATTACTTTCGTATTATCCGAGCTTAATAATTCATATTCTCAGCCGACAGTATTTTCGAAGGATCTGTTACGCTGCAATAAAAGATGCTGGAAAATTTGAATACATGCTGTACGACAATTTGATTCAGTATTCTGTGCTAGAGAGGTGACCAGTCGAATATCGATAGAATTGTTTTTATGCGCAGCGCAATTTTTTATAGTTTAGCTTTA
>JAAUYH010136705.1_pt1 | contig 14809 bp, 12 predicted proteins | sample 7278061 | NCBI WGS metagenome assembly JAAUYH01 (sample SAMN14350203, study PRJNA611818) | marine sediment metagenome | isolation source: surface marine sediment (0.6m) | place: French Polynesia: Moorea | collected 2018-08
CAATCGCATCGAATTCCATCGTCACAATATTGCCTTGGACGGCTACCAGGTCTGTTTCCAAAACCTTCATTGCCTAAAATTCCAGCGGCCCATCCAACTCTTCCAGCTTCCACGGCAACCCGTGCTTGTTGAGCATGTCCATGAATGGATCCGGATCGAACTGCTCCATATTGAACACCCCGTCGCCGCGCCACGTACCGTCCAGCATCAGGGCGGATCCGATCATGGCCGGAACGCCGGTTGTGTAACTGACACCCTGGTTGCCGGTCTCCTCATAAGCCGCCTCGTGGCTGCAAATGTTCTTGACGTATAGCGTCTTCTGCGCGCCATCCTTTTCGCCTGTCGCGATCACACCGATATTGGTGTTGCCTGTTGTCGTTTCCCCAAGGCTTGCCGGTTCGGGCAAGACCGCTTTCAGGAATTGCAGCGGGATGATCTCCTTGCCTTCATAGACCACCGGGTCGATCCGCGTCATGCCGACATTCTGCAACACGGTGAGGTGCTTGATATATTCATCGCCGAAGGTCATCCAGAATCGGATGCGCTGGATTTCGGGCAAGTGCGTCTTCAGGCTTTCAATTTCCTCATGGTACATCAGGTACATGTTCTTGGGTCCGACGCCCTCGAAATCGAACTCATGGCTGACACTCATGGGCGGCGTTTCGACCCAGTCGCCATTTTCCCAGTGCCGCGCCACCGCCGTAACCTCGCGGATATTGATTTCCGGGTTGAAATTGGTGGCAAAGGCCTGGCCATGATCGCCGCCATTGCAATCGAGGATATCGACGGTGTCGATGCGATCGAAATGATGCTTCTTCAGCCAGCAAGTAAAGGCGCTGGTCACGCCGGGATCGAAACCGGAGCCGAGCAGCGCCATGATGCCGGCCTGCTGGAAGCGCTCGTGATAGGCCCATTGCCAGTGATATTCGAACTTGGCCTCGTCGCGCGGTTCGTAATTGGCGGTATCGAGATAGTCGGTATTGGTGGCCAGGCACGCGTCCATGATCGGCAGGTCCTGGTATGGCAGGGCGAGGTTGATGACGAGGGCGGGCTGTTCGTGCTCGATCAGTGCCGTCATTGCCGCCACATCGTCGGCATCGATCGCACCGACTGGGACATCGACGCCGGTGCGTTTCCTGACTGACGCGGCAATGGCTTCGCACTTGGCGATTGTCCGGCTTGCCAGGAAAACCTCGGAAAAAGGCCCCGTTCCCGCCTCGATCAATTGGGCCATCTTGTGCACGGCGACGCTGCTGACACCGCCGGCACCGACTACCAAAACTTTGCTCATGTTCATGCTCTATCTGCTGGAGAAAACCGTGCAGCGCATATAGATAGGCGGGATGACAGATCAAAGTCTTTTGGACCCGTTGCGCCAGCCTTCTGCCGCGGGTGTCGAGCGCGCCGCGCAAAAAATATCGGAGATCCTGCCGCCAACGCCGCTGCTGCCGCTCGAGATCGATGGCATGACCGTCTGGTGCAAGGCCGAGAATCTTCAGCCGATCGGCGCGTTCAAGATTCGCGGGGGCTGGCATCGGTTGAGCGACCTCGACAAGGTACAGCGCCAGTTAGGCGTCGTCGCCTTCTCGAGCGGCAACCATGCGCAGGGCGTCGCCTGGGCGGCGCGCCGGTTGGGCGTACCGGCGACGATCATCATGCCCGACGACGCGCCCGAGGCGAAGCTGTCAAATACACGTGCAATGGGCGCCAAGGTCATCACCTATGACCGCATGACCGGCTCGCGCGAAGCGATGGCAGACGAGATTGCGGCAGATACCGGGGCAGTGGTCGTGCCGAGCTTCGACGATCCCTGGATTGTCGAGGGGCAGGGCAGTTGCGGCCTCGAATTGCGCGAGCAGATGGTGGTACATACCGGTTCGGTACCGGACCAGCTTGTCGTTTGTTGCGGCGGCGGCGGGTTGGCCGCGGGTTCTGCATTGGTCAATCCCGACGCTCGCATCGTGGTGGTCGAGCCCGAAGGCTGGGACGATATGAAGCGTTCGCTAAAACGCGGATCGATTGTCCCGGTCGGCGACCATCCGCCGCCCACGGAGTGCGACGCGTTGCAGACGATGGAAGTTTCGCCGATTACGTTCGACATCTTGCACAAGCGCGGCGCGACCGGCCTGTCGGTCACTCCCGAGGAAGTGCATGACGCGATGCGCTGTGCTTTCGAGAAATTGCATCTCGTGGTCGAACCCGGCGGTGCCGTGGCGCTGGCGGCGGTCCTGTCCGGCAAGGTCGAGCTGACCGATCGCACCGCGCTGACGATTTCCGGCGGTAATGTCGATCCGGAGCTATACGCACGGATTATCGCCTAGGTCACCATTGCCTTCAACGTGGCGACAAGGTCGGCTTCCTCTGCCGGTTTGTCCGTCCGGATTCGCGAAATGCGCGGAAATCGCATGGCCAGGCCGGACTTGTGCCGTTTGCTCTCGTGAATCGAATCAAAGGCGACCTCGAGCACCAGAGTTTTCTCCACCTCGCGGACCGGTCCGAAGCGGTTTACCGTGTTCTGGCGGACAAACCGGTCGAGGATCTTCAGTTCGTCGTCGGTGAACCCCGAATAGGCCTTGCCGACCGGGTAGAGTTCGCCGGAGTCGGTCCAGCAGCCGAAGGTGTAGTCGGAATAGAATGAAGATCGCTTGCCCGATCCGCGCTGCGCATACATCATTACGCAATCGGCGATCAGCGGGTCTCGTTTCCACTTGTACCAGAGGCCGGTCTTGCGCCCGGCGATATAGGGGCTGTCCTTCTTCTTGAGCATCACCCCCTCGATGGCCGCATCGCGGGCGCCTTCCCGTATCTCCGCCAGATGCTCGAAGCTCTCGGCCTCGAGGATGGACGAGATGTCAAAGAACTGGTCGTTCAACCTTGGGACGTATGATTCAAGTGCGATTCGCCGCTCATGCCAAGCCTGTTCGCGCAGGTCGGCCTGGCCGTCGAGCAATATGTCGTAAAGCCGGACGAAGGCCGGGTATTCGGCGATCATCCTGGCTGAAACCTTCTTGCGGCCGAGCCGTTGTTGGAGGGCGTTGAAACTCGCCGCTTCGCCGCCCTGGAAATCGCCGCGGACCAGCAACTCACCGTCAACGACGCCGTCCCGGTCAAAACTCTCCGCCACCTCGGGGAAAGCCGCCGTTATGTCGTCGCCGCCCCGGCTGTAGAGGCGCGTATCGCCGCCTACGCGCGCAATCTGGATGCGAATGCCGTCCCATTTCCATTCGGCGGCATAATCCCTGAGATCAACTTCCCTTTCCTCGAGCGGGTGTGCAAGCATGAACGGGCGGAAGAACGGGATGCCCGACAGGTCGGGCTTGTCCGCTTTTCCCTCGGCCCAATCGAACAGCTCCGTGTAGGGCGGTTTCAATGCGTGCCAGACTTCCTCGACATGGTCGACATCCATGTCGAATGCCTGTGCAAAGGCAGTTTTTGCGAGTCGCGCAGACACGCCGATGCGCATTGCCCCGGTAGCGAATTTCAGCAGGGCGAAGCGGCCATTGGGGTCAAGCCGATCCATCAGTTCCGCCAGCACCGACGGCGCTCGCGCCCTCGACGTTTGCGACAAGATGGCCACCACTTCGTCGACCGAAGGGACGTCCTGATCCGTGGGACCGAGATCGGGCCAGATCAGCGCCACGGTCTCGGCCGTGTCACCGACAAAGTCGCGGCTGAGCTTGAACAGGACTTCATCCACCCGTTCCGCCGCCATTTTCCGGACGGCGGAAATCTTGACCGTCGGAAAATCCATTTCTCCGGTCAGCGCCGCGAGCACCCAGCCGCGATCGGGGTCGGGAGCGTCGCGCAGGTACTGGCTGATCAGTGCCAGCTTGCCATTACGCGAGCGGGTGTAGATCAGGCGGTCGAGGAGGTCGGAAAAGGCGCGCATCAGTCGTCTTCCTCTTCCCGGCCGACCAGCGAAAGTGCGCGCGCCTTTATCTGGTTGAGTTCGCACCAGCGGACCAGCGCATCTTCGCGCCCATGGGTGACCCAGGTCTCGACCGGATTTACGTCGCGGATCGTCTGGGTCAGTTCGTCCCAGTCGGCGTGGTCTGACATGATGATCGGCAGTTCGACATTGCGCTGCCGTGTGCGCTGGCGAACCCGCATCCAGCCCGACGCCATGGCCGTGATCGGGTCGGGCAGTCGCCGGCTCCATCGGTCGTTGAGGGCCGACGGCGGCGCGAGGACAATCGAACCGCGCATCGCGTCCTTCGGCGTGTCCAGCACGGGTACAAGATCACCCAGATCAACGCCAAGGTCCTGGTAGAGATTGCACATCTTTTCCAGGGCGCCGTGCAAGTAGATGGGTTTGTTATAACCGGCGGCGCGCAATTCTCCGATCAGCCGCTGCGCCTTGCCGAGCGCATAGGCGCCAACCAGCACGCAGCGATCCGGATGAAGCGCGAGCGTCGCGAGCAGCTTGCCAACTTCCTCGCTTGTCGGCGGATGGCGGAACACCGGCAGGCCAAAGGTCGCCTCGGTGATGAATATATCGCAGGGAATGACCTCGAACGGTTCGCATGTCGGGTCGCTTCGACGCTTGTAGTCGCCGGTCGCGACAACCTTTTCGCCCTGGTAATCCATCGATATCTGGGCCGAACCCAGCACGTGGCCGGCGCTGTGATAGCTGATCCGGACGCCGCCAATCTCCACACCGTCTCCGTAGGGGACAGGATTTCCGTCGCTCTTGCCGTAGCGCAGGTTCATGATGGCGAGCGTCTCGGGTGTCGCCCAGACCTGACCGTGACCCCCGCGCGCGTGATCGGCGTGTCCGTGGGTTATCAGCGCGCGCTCAACCGCGTGGCCGGGGTCGATCCATGCGTCTGCCGGTTTTACGTAGATTCCGCCGGGATGCGGTTCGATCCAATGGGATGACGTCGCCATAGGTGAATTATGGCGATACTGCGCGAATGTTCAAATACCGGCTTTAGGCCGCCAGTCGCAGCTCCATGCGTCCCCAGATCTCGACCAGCGCTTCGGTCAGCTCGACCATCATTTCCTCGCTATGGGTCGGGCCCGGCGTAAAGCGGAGCCGTTCCGTTCCGCGCGGGACCGTCGGGAAGTTGATCGGCTGCACATAGACGCCATATTCGGCGAGCAATATGTCGCTGATCCGTTTGGCTTTCACGGGGTCGCCCACGAGCAGCGGAACGATATGCGTCGTCGAATCCATGACCGGCAGGCCGGCATCGGCGAACAGGTCCTTGAGTCGCTGCGCCGCCTTTTGCTGTCCGTCGCGCTCGGCGCTCGATTTCTTCAGGTGGCGGATACTGGCCAGCGCACCGGCCACCAGTACCGGCGACAGGCTGGTCGTGAAGATGAAGCCCGGCGCATAGGAGCGGATCACGTCGACGATCTTCTTGTCGGCGGTGATGTATCCGCCCATCACGCCGACGGCCTTGGCCAGTGTGCCCTCGATGATGGTAATCCGATCAGCCGCGCCGTCACGCTCGGAAATCCCGCCACCATGCTCACCATACATGCCGACGGCATGCACTTCGTCGAGATAGGTGAGGGCGTTATACTTGTCCGCTAGGTCGCAGATTTCGTGCAGGGGCGCGACATCGCCGTCCATCGAATAGACGCTTTCAAATGCGATCAGCTTGGGCACGTCCGGGTCGTCGGCGGCCAGCAATTCTTCGAGATGCTCGGTGTCGTTGTGCCGGAAGACTCGTTTCTCGCAGCCGCTATTCTTGATCCCGGCGATCATCGAGGCGTGATTGAGTTCGTCGGAATAAATGATGCAGCCAGGCAAGATCTTGGTCAGTGTCGACAGCGTTGCCTCATTCGAGACGTAGCCCGAGGTGAACAGTAATGCGCCGCTTTTCCCATGCAGGTCGGCAAGCTCGGATTCGAGCTGGACATGGTAATGGGTGTTCCCGCCAATGTTGCGCGTGCCGCCGGAACCAGCGCCTACATCGTGCAGCGCTTCTTCCATCGCTTCGATGACATCGGGATGCTGGCCCATGGAAAGATAGTCGTTCGAGCACCACACCGTAACCGGCTTCGGTCCATTGTGATGCGCAAAGCAGCGCGCATTCGGAAACGCGCCCTTGTTCCGCAAAATGTCGATGAACACGCGGTAGCGGCCTTCTGCGTGCAGGCGGTCAATCGCCTGAGTAAAAATCTTGTCGTAGTCCACTATTCAACTATTCCCGCGCTGTTATGCCCCGTGCGAACCTTCAGCAAGGCCCCTTAGCGCCCTTTTTTCAACAATTCCAGCGAGAACGGTTCGCAAAAACCCGATTACTGTGATCGAACTAAAGCCTCTCGATTGCGCCGAACCCATGTTCATCCAGCGCTGCACGATAAGGGTCTAGTCCGGAAATATCGCCGGTAGTAACAAATACATGGGGCTGGCGAACGTCGGGCCAATCCATTTCTTCGGTCAAATGCGCTATGCGGCGCGCGATTCCCGCAGCGCCGTCGATAAATTGCATCGGACGACCGATTATTGCCGTCAGTTCCTGCTCCACTAGCGGGAAATGCGTACACGCCAGCACTATCACGTCAATTTCTTCCCCACCAGGTTGCTCGAGCAATCCTGATATCGCCTGTTCGAGGATATCGGCATCGGGGGTCTCGCCGCGCAGTTTCGCTTCGGCCGCATAGACCAGGTCAGGCGCTCCGAAGCGAATCAGCCTTTTGTCGACCGCGAATTCGCTGGCCAGGTTGTCCACGTAGGGCTGCCTGATCGTGGCCTGCGTGCCCAGCAGGCCGATGACTCCCGTCCGGGTCATCTCACTGGCGGGCTTGATGGCGGGTACGGTTCCGACGACGGGAATGTTCAACACCGCCCTGACATGGTCCAGCGCGATGGTCGAAGCGGTGTTGCAGGCGATTGTCGCCAGCCGGGGGTGATATCTTTCCACGAGCCGGCCAAGAAGCGCCGGTATTCGTGTGGCCAGTTCTGCCTCCGTCTTCATGCCATAGGGCAGGCCTGCATAATCCGCGGCGTAGACGACAGGCGCATCGGGCAACAACTGCTGGCTCGCCCGCAGCACCGAGAAGCCGCCAACGCCGGTGTCAAGAAACAGCAATGGTCTTTCGTCATCATTGGTGCTGGTCATCACATCGGTGCCTTAGACAAGGTGGAAAGCAGTCTGCAACCATTTCGGTTCGTCCGATAAGCGTTTGACCTTAACGGTTTTTACAATCGGGGGACTTGCTCGACGCCCGCGCGCAAGTTAGCCAATCCAGGCAAAGGGGTATTTTCAGTGCAGATCATGTGGATCGAGACCGTCCTGGCCTTGCTTTCGGGCTATTTGCTCGGGTCGATCCCTTTTGGCCTCGTGCTGACCCGCTTCGCTGGTGGCGGCGACCTGCGGCAAATCGGATCCGGCAACATCGGCGCGACCAATGTGCTGAGGACCGGCAACAAGCTGATCGCGGCGCTGACATTACTGTTTGACATAGGCAAGGGCGCAGCAGCGGTGATGATAGCATCCTATTTCTCGGTCGGGCTGGGCGTCATGGCCGGGCTGGGTGCATTTCTGGGCCATCTGTACCCGGTCTGGTTGAAATTCAGGGGCGGAAAGGGCGTCGCGACGCTGCTCGGCGTGACGGCAGCGCTCAGCCCTGTTTCGGGACTGGTATTTGCCATCGTCTGGATACTGGCGCTGGCGATTTGGCGCTATTCTTCACTTGGCGGGATGTTGGCGGCGGTTTCAATACCGATAGCGGTATATCTCGCCGGACAGGGGGAGTTGATGCCCATGTTCATCGGCTTTGCCTTGCTGGTGCTCTGGAAGCACCGTTCCAACATCGAACGGCTGATTGCTCGGGAAGAACCGAAGGTCGGGGCCAGCAAGAAAGCCTGATGCCTCTCGGTCTCGATCAGGATCGGTTCAACCAGCTGCGGTTGATCCGTTCAGCCAATATTGGCCCGGTCACCTACCTCCAGTTGATGCAGCGTTATGGTAGTGCGGCCGCAGCGCTGGAAGCGATACCTGATCTGGCAGGGCGTGGGCGCGGCAAGACGCCGAGGATCGCGGCCGTCGATCGAATCGAGGAAGAAGTCGCGGCCGTTCACGCTATGGGTGGTTCTTATGTCTTTCTCGGTGAGGCTGCCTATCCCGCTCTATTGGCGCAAATCGGCAATCCCGCACCAGCGTTGATCTGCCAGGGCCGACTGGACCTGCTGGAAAAACCCGTAGTTGCAATCGTAGGCGCCCGCAACGCGTCGGCTGCAGCCTGCCGGTTCGCGAAGGATCTCGCCAACGGCCTTTCGGCCCAGGGAGTGAGTGTCGTTTCCGGACTCGCCCGCGGGATAGACACTGCCGCACATGAAGGCTCGCTCGCAGCGGGCACCGTCGCTGTTATCGCTGGCGGTATAGACATCTACTACCCGCCGGAAAACGAACCGCTGCAAAGAAGTATTGCCGACCACGGACTGCTGCTTGCCGAACAGCCGCCGGGAACCGAGCCGCGGGCCCGTCATTTTCCCTATCGCAACCGGATTATCGCTGGTCTTGCACGCGGAACCGTTGTCGTCGAAGCAGCGCCGAAATCCGGCTCGCTGATCACGGCGAGAATGGCCGCAGAAGCCGGTCGGCATGTGATGGCGATTCCGGGATCGCCGCTTGATCCAAGGTCGCGCGGTTGCAATGCGCTGATCCGCGAAGGCGCCAATCTGGTGCAGTCGGTGGATGACATATTGGAACTGGTCCTGCCATTCGATGAACGCGCCGATGCTACTCGAACGCCAGCCGAAACCGGAGCCGGTCAAGTGGCGCAGAAGCCGGTCATTCCGGTTTCCAGGAAGCAAGTGCCGGGTGGTTCACGGCAGGTGGTCACCGGCCTCTTGTCACGCACGCCCGTCATGATCGACGAAGTCATCCGCCAGTCTCAAGTCGATGCCGCCATGGTCCAGCTTGTATTGCTCGAACTGGAACTTGCGGGGCGCTTGTCGCGGCATGCCGGTGCGAAGGTCAGTCTGAAATCCTGAGATCTTTTCCAGAAGCAATAATATGAAAAATCTGCAATCTAGGCCTTGACCTATTCGCAATCCCTGCCACAGCCTCGCGCGTATACGCGGGAAATGAAAACTGGAAGCCATGCAACTCGTTATTGTTGAATCGCCTGCCAAGGCCAAGACCATCGAAAAATATCTCGGCAAGGACTTCAAGGTCCTGGCGTCCTATGGTCATATTCGCGACCTGCCGCCCAAGGATGGGTCGGTAAATCCGGATGACGGCTTTGCCATGACCTGGCAGCCCTATTCGGACAAGACGAAGCAGCTCAAGGCGATCACCGACGAGTCGAAGAAGGCCGACCGCCTGATCCTGGCGACCGACCCTGACCGCGAGGGTGAGGCGATCAGCTGGCACGTCCAGGAGGTGCTCAAAAAGCGCAAGGCGCTGCCTGACGCCGTTGACCGCGTCACTTTCAATGCAATCACCAAGGCCGCCGTTACCGATGCGATGGCACATCCACGTGAACTGGATGAAGACTTGATCGATGCCTATCGGGCGCGGCGAGCACTGGATTATCTGGTCGGATTCACGCTTTCGCCGGTCCTGTGGCGCAAATTGCCGGGAGCGAAATCGGCAGGCCGGGTGCAGTCAGTGGCGCTCAAGCTGATCGTCGAGAGGGAACGCGAGATCGAAGCGTTCAATCCGGAAGAATATTGGTCGATCGCGGTGCAAATGGAGCAGGCCGGACAAGCCTTCGAAGCTCGCCTGACAATTCACCAGGGCGAGAAGCTGGGCAAGATGGACCTTGCCAATGAAGAACAGGCGCTGGCCGCGAAATCGGCTGTGGAAGCCGGCCTCTTCACGGTCGAGTCTATCGAGACCAAGCCGCTGACCCGGAACCCTCCGCCGCCATTCACTACGTCGACCATGCAGCAGGAGGCCGCCCGCAAGCTGGGTTTCTCGGCCAGCCACACGATGCGTATCGCGCAGCAGCTTTATGAAGATGGCGCCATCACCTATATGCGTACGGACGGTGTGCAGATGGACGACAGCGCCATTTCTGCCGCGCGCAAAGCGATCGCTGACCGCTATGATGCCAGCTATGTCCCCGACAAGCCCCGCATCTACAAGAGCAAGGCAAAGAATGCGCAGGAAGCGCATGAAGCCATTCGGCCAACCAACTTCACGCTGAAGAGTGTCGGCGGCGGCGATCATGCGAAGCTGTATGGCCTGATCCTGAACCGCGCCATGGCCAGCCAGATGGCGGCGGCTCGTCTTGAACGGACGACGGTCGACATGCTCGATGGCAGCGGTCAGACTGGACTTCGCGCCACCGGACAAGTCGTCAAATTTCCTGGATTCCTTGCGCTTTACGAAGAAGGCCGCGATGAAAAACGCGATGAGGATGGCGGCCTGCTCCCTGTGATGGCAAAGGGCGACAGCCCGGCGAAAAAGGGTGTTGAGGCCAACCAGCATTTCACCCAGCCACCCCCGCGCTACAGTGAAGCCAGCCTGGTCAAGAAGATGGAGGAGTTGGGGATTGGACGCCCCTCAACCTACGCCTCGATCATCAAGACCCTGAAGGATCGCGCCTATGTGCGGATCGAAAAGAACCGGTTCTTTGCCGAGGAAAGTGGTCGGTTGCTGACCGGATTCCTCGAACGCTTCTTCCAGCGCTATGTCGCCTATGACTACACGGCGGAACTGGAAGAGGATCTCGATGATGTCAGCGGCGGCCGCGCCGAGTGGCAGAAAATCCTCGAGGCCTTCTGGCACGATTTCAAGCCCAAGACCGAAGAGGTCATGGAAAAGATGCCGTCCGAGGTTACCGCGGAACTCGACAAGTTCCTCGAACCCTATCTGTTTCCGGAGAAGGAGGACGGCAGCGATCCGCGGCTTTGCCCGCGATGCCAGGAAGGCAAGCTGGCGCTGCGCGGGGGACGCTTTGGCGCCTTTGTGGCCTGCTCCAACTATCCGGATTGCAAATATACCAGGCGGTTTGCGCAGGGCGGGCAGGCTGGTGACAGCGATGATGAAGGACCAGTCGAACTTGGTATCGATCCCGATACCGGCGAGAAGGTTGAAAAGAAGGTTGGGCGTTTCGGACCCTATGTCCAGCGCGGCGAGGGCAAGGAAGCAAAGCGCTCGTCAATCCCCAAGGACATTCCCGGAGAGGATTTCGGCCTGGAATGGGCGGTCAGGCTGCTTTCATTGCCGCGCGAGGTTGGCAATCATCCCGAAACGGGCGAAGTGGTGACGGCGCAGATCGGGCGATATGGTCCCTATCTCAGCCACAACGGCAAGTCTGCAAGGCTCGAAAACACCTTGGAAGTGTTCGAGATCGGAATGAACGCTGCGGTTGCCAAGCTGGCCGATGCCGCGAAGAACGGCGGTGGCCGTCGGCGCGGGCAGCAGGAACCGCTGAAAATTCTCGGCAAGCATCCGCGCACCGACGAGGAAATCAAGCTGATGGACGGCCGCTATGGCCCCTATGTCACCGACGGCAACGTCAATGCGTCCTTGCCCAAGACGATGGAAAAGGAAGCCATCACGCTTGAGGAAGCGGCCCAGCTGATCGATGCGCGCGCAGCCAAGGGACCAGCGAAGAAGCGCAAGAAGAAGGCGCCCGCCAAGAAGAAGACTGCCAAGAAAAAGCCTGCTGCGAAAAAGGAAACGGCGAAGGCGAAATCATAGCCACCAGCAGGGCGGCTATTTTACCCAGTCCAGCCCGATATCCTCGTAAAGCGCCTTGTCTTCGTCCCAGTTTGCGCTGACCTTGACGTGCAGGAACAGGTGCACCTTGCGTCCCAGGATTTTTGACAGCTCGGCCCGGGCGTTGGCTCCGATCTGCTTGATCTGGTGCCCGCCCTTGCCGAGGATGATCGGCTTCTGGCTCGGTTTCTCGACCAGGATCTGCTGATGGATCTCGATCGATCCGTCCGGACGTTCCCGATATTTTTCCATCGCCACGGCCACCGCATATGGCAATTCGGCGTGCAGTTGCCGGAATAGCTGCTCGCGCGTGATTTCGGCGGCCAGTAGTCGTTCGGACACATCGGAGACCTGGTCTTCCGGGAAGTGCCATGGACTCTCGGGCATGGCTTCGACGAGATAGGTTTTCAGTTCTTCGAGGCCGTCGCCCGTCTTGGCGCTGACGAAAAACGTATCGTCAAAGGCATAGTCCTCGTTAAGCCGCGCGGCATGGACGAGCATTTTGTCCTTGGCGGCGATATCGACCTTGTTCAGCACCAGAATCTTGCGTTCGGGACGATGCTGGATACGCTCTGCAATGTCAGTAACCTTCGGTCCGAGGCCAGCTCGGGCGTCGACGACCAGCATCAGCACATCGGAGTCCGATGCGCCTTCCCAGGCCGCCGAAACCATGGCGCGGTCAAGCCTGCGCCGGGGTTCGAAGATGCCGGGTGTGTCGACCAGCAGCAGCTGCGTCTCGTCCTCGATGGCGATACCCATCAGCCGCGTTCTCGTCGTTTGCGGCTTGGAACTGGTTATGGCGACCTTCTGTCCGACCAGCGCATTCACGATCGTCGATTTGCCTGCATTAGGCGCTCCGATCACGGCCACGACGCCGCAACGCCTCGTCATGTGTGCTGTTCCAGGAACTTGCGTGCTGCCTCGGTTTCGGCGGTCTGGATGGCCGATGCGGTTGCCTCGACCGAGCCGACATGGTCAACCGTCAATTGCACCGTGAATTTCAGGTCATGATCAGGCCCGTGCTTGTCGATCAATTCATATCGCGGCGGCTTGCGGCGATGTGCTGCCGCCCATTCCTGCAGCACCGACTTGGGGTGGCGATTGTCGGCCTGCATGCCCTCGATCTTTTCCGCCCAGTGCCGGAGCACGAAATTGCGCGCTGTATCCATGCCGAGGTCAAGGTATATCGCGCCGATCAGCGATTCCATGACGTCACCCAGCACCTTGGTGCTTTGCCGTGCGCCATCATCGCGGGCCTGCTTGCCGAGCAGCAAATGTCCCGAAACGTCGATCGCGCGCGCGACCTCGGCGCAGGTCGCGCCAGACACCAGACGGTTCAGCCGCTGGGATAACCGCCCTTCCGGTTCATTGGCATGGTTGTGATAGAGGTGGTCGGTGATGATCAGGCCCAGCACCCGATCGCCCAGGAATTCAAGGCGCTGGTAATCGGCTTCACCGTGGCTGCCATGGGTGACAGCGCGAACATAGAGCTTCAGGTCACCGGGAGGTTCGCCGATCGCGGAGGCGAGCCATTGCTGGAATTCCGCCTTGCTCAAAATCCTTCTCCGATCCGGTTCCAGCGCGCGGCACTGAACCAGGTCCAGGGCTTGATCCATTCGGCCGAGCCGTCGGTCGAAAATACGGTCATCCAGGCCTGCCCGACAAGGTTCTCCTGCGGGACCATGCCGATTGCCTGGCCTTCCTCTGCCGGAAAGCGGCTGTCGGCACTGCGATCGCGATTGTCGCCCATCAGGAACATGTAGCCGTCGGGCACGACAAACGTGTCCGTCGTGTCGCCTTCCGATCCCGAATAGATGTCGAGCGTCAGATAACTGCGTCCGTTTGGCAATGTCTCGCGATATTGCGGATAGCGGCAAATCGCCTCTCCGTCGGCGTTGACCGTCCGGAAATCATCGGTGAAGCATGGGCTGTTGGGCGAGACCAGGTGGGTGTAGTCCGAGACCTTCTCGCGGTCGACCGGCATGCCGTTGATCCGGATGACGCCGTTGGTGATCTGGACGATATCGCCGGACAGCGCGATCACGCGCTTGATGTAGTCGTCACGATTGGTCGGCGGCGCCTTGAAGACAACGACGTCACCCGGTTCTGGCCGACTGGGAAAAACCCGGCCCGGGATGAGCGGCACGCTGAACGGCAGGCTGTACTTGGAAAAACCGTACGGCCACTTTGTCACGAGGATATAATCACCAACGACCAGTTGGGGCTGCATGGATTCGGAAGGAATGTTGAACGGCGACACGATGAAGCTGCGCAGGACCAGCATGAAAATCGCCAGCTTTATCAGGAAGACAACGAAGTCCCTGGTTTCCGAATGTTCCTCTGTGCGACTGGCCATGGCGCCCCTTTGCCGACATTCCGCCGTGCGTCAAGCCACAACCAATTTCAGCTTGTTCCGCCTATCGGGCGTCTATAGGGCAATCGCATCATTATCGCGAACATGAACAGGGGAGCGCATCGAGCCATGTCCGGAATCTGGGAAAAATTGACGTCTCGCCGGCACTCCACCCTGATTGACCTTTTCGCCGGAGATCCCGATCGAGTCTCGCGTTTTTCATATTCCCAGTCTGGTATCTATTTTGACTTTTCCAAGACCCACCTTGACGCCGAACTGATGGACGATTTCCTCGCACTGGCGCAAGACATGCAATTGTTGTCCAACATCGCCGCACTGCTCTCGGGCGAGGTCGTCAACCCGAGCGAGGGAAGGGCGGCTGAACATAGTGCTGAGCGCGGTATTGGCAGTGACAGCAGCGTGCAAAACGCCACCGCGCTGCGCAGCCGCATGGCGGCTTTGATCGGCGCCATTGCAAACGGGGCGCTCGGCGAAGTCAAACATGTCGTCCACCTTGGCATCGGCGGTTCGGCACTGGGTCCGGAATTGCTCCTGAAGGCGCTGAGCCTCGGCGATGAGACAATCGAAACCGCCGTGGTCTCGAATATTGACGGCTGCGCGCTCGAGCCAGTGCTCGAGCGGTTCGATGCCAGCAAGACGCTGCTGGTGATCGCCTCCAAGAGTTTCACAACGGCCGAGACATTCCTGAATGCCGATTCGGTTATTGGCTGGATGCAGGAACAAGGCGTCGCCGATCCCTACGGACGGATCGTGGCCCTGACGGCCCGTCCGGAAAAGGCGGTAGAATGGGGTGTGGACGAGAGCC
>JAAUYH010143027.1_pt1 | contig 14809 bp, 16 predicted proteins | sample 7278061 | NCBI WGS metagenome assembly JAAUYH01 (sample SAMN14350203, study PRJNA611818) | marine sediment metagenome | isolation source: surface marine sediment (0.6m) | place: French Polynesia: Moorea | collected 2018-08
GAATCAAGAATTTGTGAGTTGAGCGTAGGAGACGAGAAGATTGGTAGTAAAGATAGAGAAGAAGAGCAGACGAGCAAGATGAGAGCAGCAACTCGAAAGTCAAGATGTAAAGGCACATAGAGTAGAGAAACCCATAGATTGCTTAGATTACGTCATTAGAGCGAGGGCTAGAAAGGGAGAGAGGATGGGTAGCAGAATAGCAGAAATGTAAGTCGAAAGGGGGTGAGACAGGTGAGCTGGAGGGTGAGTGGAGGGCGTGTGGAGGGGGGAAGCAGCATGCCTAACGTGTCTACTACTTGTAGTGGTTGTAACAAGAGATTCGTGGGAATCGATCATACAGTGAGTAATAGTGACGAGAAATCACGCGCGCGCGCGATACAGTAAAAGTGTACAACGATGCTTGCTTTAATTATTATTTCACACAATACATGGCTGCAGAACCAAGCGAGAGACACACGTTTCTCACCTACTTGTTGCAGTAGAGACTATGATCAGCGCACGATATGACCAAGTGCGCCACCTACGGGGTATGGCCGTATAACGGACACGCGGTGCACACGCGCACTATGTAGCGCGTGGGTAGCGCGCACAGGGTGGCAAAACAAACGGTGACAAGAAATAACAAGCAGTGATGACAAGACTGGGTGGCCGCTACTGTAGCAAGGATGGCTCGTCAAAAGGACACTCAGGGATCAATTGATCAATCGACGACTTGACCAAAGGCGCAGCCATATATGATAGGAAAAACGAAGAAAGGGGCCACTCGGTGTAAAGCCTCACAGTCGACATCATCCGATGGAACGAGTGTGGCAGAGAGCGAGAATCAGGATCCTCCGCTATGAGTACTGCACTGCACTGTACTGCAGAAAGGTAGTGATACGAACCATCGTCTATTTGTTTGTCCCTGTTCGTACTGTACACCATCACCATGCACCATACCGCCATCCTCGCTTTGCATCTCTCACCACATTATTTCCCACCGTCCCCAACCAATCTACTGTACGCTGCACCAACTTTAACCTAGGACTCTAGAGCTGCTGCAATAGACTTTGTAGTAGAGCAACGACAAAACAATGGCGTAGCATCGCATTGCACGCCGCATTGGAGCGAGTCGAGCACAAGAGTACTGTAGCGAGCAAAAAAAAATCATTGCCCCAAAAAACGGCGAAAAATCGGGACATCGAATAGGGCTGGAACAACCCAGCGTTCCACACTGTCAGCGAGATCACACGTGCACACGGACCAACCAGAGCGCGACTCACGCGTGACACGCCCGTTGGATCGACGTCCAATGCACGACGCAAAAAGTGCAGACCTGGGTGCAGCGATCGGTCACGGTACATGCAAAACGAGGGGAATCAAGTTGGCGGTAAAACCATCACTAATAAGCGGCGACGAATGCCTCCCAACCCCCTCCTACTCGGCACGATGGACGACCTGGGGCCTTTCTGGGACGACGATACTCTCACAGGCGAGATCACCTCCACACCCCATCGCCATGACCTGTTTGACGTGTTCGCCGATAGCGCCACCCTCGACGAGGTGGTGCCCGAGCCCGACACACCGCCGTTCATGTTGCACCCGCCCTCGCCCCCCCAGACCTGGCGCACCTTTCTCGACGACAACTGTCCCTTCCGACGCCGCGTCAAGGTGACGATCTGTAACAACACACCACCCACCGTCTCTGGCAAACGCCCCGCACCCGACGACACCCGACTGCGCAAGCGGGCACGCACCACATTGCAGTTTCCGCCTCAATTCTGTGCCGACGCCCCATTCGTGCCGCGTCGTGCGCGCTCCTGCGCACCGGACCCCGAGTCGGACGCGCTATTGCCATTGCCAGACATCGAACCGGTGATGCTGGACCCCGATGGCATTCCCAGACCGCCGACAAACTGCTCGCACGACGGCTATCTCACACCCAAATTACAAAGCAGACTGGCCGTCGCACTCGCACCCAATGACCTCGCGTCGGTTATGTCCACGTCACGCGTATCGAGCAGCACAAGCAGCAGTAGCACGACGTCCACCAACACACGTGCAAAGTTGCCTTGTGTGAGCGCTGCAGTCGCCGCAGTTCGACAGGCGGCCACAGCGTATTGCAAGTTGGTGAACACGGGGAAGGTATGAAGTGTGGGACCCATGGCCATATTGCCAACAAAAACTACAGCAGCAGCAATAATTAGGACAGGAATTGTATCTACAGTCGTACACATCGATAAATTCAATCTTACGCGATACCAACGCACTCCTCGAGTATTACCACCATACCCAACACCCCAACGGTACTACTCATTAGGAATATCACAGCGTGCCATCTCGCTCTTCGCTGCGCCGCTAACACGGCTCTGAACTGTGCTGTACACGGCACACGAAATATCAGCGCACACCTACAGTACCACGTCACCGCTCAAATGGGCGGCGTACACACCCACGGGTACGCACGGCACACAGCGGGATTGCCGCATCGACAAACGCCGCAAACAGCGGCGGCAGCGCGCACCAATGGCCGGGGTGAATCCCGCAGGGAAGCGGCACGTGCATCCGCGAAGACGCGTGCGTCACGGCGCCGCCGCCGCGACCGATGGACAAGCGCGACGCCGTCGATTGCACGCCGGCGCGCCCGCCCGCCACGCGGAAAGCGCGGCGACGGTGGCGGAGGAACGCCGGCCGGGCCCGGCGCGGGTCTATTTTGGGCCAGTGCATTACGTAACACCGATTCCATTCCGTTCCAATCTGCCGGATCTCGCACTCCATTCGACTCGCCTCGGCCCGGGCCCCGCCGCTTTACAGCCGCGCCCCGACGATTGTCGTGCACCGCCTGCGCACCGGGCGCAGACGATGGCCGCCCGCGCCCCTGGCGGATCACGGGCGCCGCCTCCGAACGCTGCAAACACTTACGTACGCCGGCGACTTGTTAAGTTAGGAACTATTGCGACGCGGCAGTGGTGTCTGAAGTCGTGTGATACGTCGGACTCGGAAGCACGCTGCCGCGGAATAACCGGCAGCGAAATGATCAGAATAATTCGGGTGTAGAAAGTATTGGCTAGTGCGATGACGGACGGCGCGCGCGCGACACTGACACCTGCGAGGGCCAGGGGGCTGTGCGCCCCACGGGGCGCGCCACTGCAAGCGGGTACGGACCGAGGAAGCGCACCGTGACGGGCGGTACGGCGCCGAACACGACTGCGCCATCAAGCATCATCAGGAGCGCGGCGGGTTGCTGATGTTGCAAAGTCATCGGCACAGCCAAACCCCAAGTCCGCAGGCATCCAATAAACGACCCGACCACTGTTCCACCACCGGCTTCCGCGGTACGTGCACACCGCGCATTCCGCGCCGCGGTGTTCATCGTGTACCGCGGTACCGCACCGCCGCAATCTCAGACGCGCCGCTCGCTCGCGACGACACACGAATCACGCCATCAAAAATTTAACGCCGCACACGCCTACTTCGCGATGTACCCGATGTCGGCGTCGCTACAGCCCCGTCGGTCAACCTCGAACTCATCAAACCCACAGCGACCCGTGACGACATTATCGGTCTTCAGCAGCTCCACCTGGTCGCGCGTCAGCAGCGGCGGGACGCCGGGCGCTAGCGCGTGCAACGCCTCGAACGCGCCGCCCTGCAGCGCAGCGACGGAGTAGGGCAGGCTGAGCAGCGCACGGCGGCGGCCGCACACGCGCATGGTCATTTCCATCAGCTGGCGGAAGTCGCGGATGTCTGCGCCGCCCAGCTCGAACACGCCGCGCGCGTCGGCGCGCAGCGCGCGCGCCACGACGGCGGCGACGTCGTCCACGTGGACGGGCTGGTAGCGGGTGGTGCCGCCGCCCACGAGGGGCAGGAAGGGCGACCAGCGCGTCATCGCCGCGAAGCGGTTGAAGAACCCGTCGTCCGGGCCGTACACGATAGACGGGCGCAGCACGCACGCCCCCTCCAGCACGCGCTCCGCCGCGCCCTTCGTGCGCGCGTAGCGCGCCGTGGCGGCCTCGTCCGCGCCGATCGCCGACACGTGCACGAGCCGCTGCCCGGCGCCCAGCGCGCCCGCCAGCGCCGTCGCCACGCCCACGTGCGCGCGGTCGAACGTGGCGCCGCGCGACGGCGTCTCGAACAGCAGCCCGATGAGGTTCACCACCTTATCGCACCCGTCTATCGCCGTCGCCATCGCGCCCGGCCCCCCGCTCACCACGTCCGCCACCACGGTTTCCACACCGCGCGGCGCACGGCCCGCATTCCGCGTCACCACCCGCACCGCGCACCCCTCATCCAGCAGCCGTCGCACGATCGAACGCCCCAGGAATCCGCTGCCGCCCAACAGGGCCACTGTGCTGGTCGCCATGAGCAGTTGAGCAGGGAGGTGTTGCACGTCGCAGCTCAATCGGAACTGGTGCCGTGCTTACAGTAACGGGAGTTGTTTCGGGCTGCGCGCTGGATGTTTGATTGGGTGACTGGCTACATCGCGCCGAACGTTTGTAACGTTGGCACGAAGACGACAAGTAAAGCGGGTATCGGCCGCACCTTGTCGAGAAAAATGTGGGTAGCAGGCAAGTGCTCAGGAGGTACAAAATCATAGGAGTAGAAAAGGAAGGCGAGAGTACAGGGGTAAAGAGAAAAAGGGGGGGAATGAAAAGAATTCAAAAAAGAGGCATACCCTCGCCAGTTCGCTGGCGGCAGATGCACCAATGAAAAGTGGGGCGGGCACGGGGAATGGGCGAATGGGAAGGGAGAAAAAAACGGAAATTGCCGCCAATAGAGAGGCGCGCAAAAAATATACACATTGTGGCTCGTTCAAGCTCGCACGCTTGCTGGGCGCACACACGACACACGGTATAGGCGAGTCGGTCGTAGCTGCGGTTGCGCCGAGCAGTACGCGGCAGGATGAGCGAGGATGGTGGGAAGGCGACTGGTGCGGCGGTGGGCGGCACGGCGGTTGCGAAGACGGCGGGCGGCGGCGCGACCGCCACGGCGACGTCCGGCGCCACGCCCACCATGGCGCAGGCGCAGAAGCAGACGCGGCAGCGCACGTACGCCGACGCCGCGCTGGCCGCGTCAATAGCCAGCGCGGAGGAGCTACCCTCGTCGCTGCGGCGCAAGCGGAGGCGGCGGAACGAGGCCATCGCGCCCGAGCGGCGCAGCGTGCTGCGCAAGCTCATGTCGCGCGAGCTGGGCAGCGACTCCGCGCTGGGCACGCGCAAGGCCGACGCCTGCGTGCGCTTCGCCAACATCGGGCTGCAGGCCACGTTCGACACACACGACCCCGACGCGTTGGCCAGCAAGATGGCGTGGTTGCAGAGGCGTTCGAAGATCATCGAGATTGTCTCCGCCCGCGACCTCATCTTCTCCCTCACGCACACCGGCGTCTGCGCGGCGTTCTCCCGCGACCTCGGGCGCCGCGTGTGTTTTCTCAACGTGAAGCGCGACGAGGTGATTCGGTCGCTGTTCCTCAACAAGACCAACGACGCGCTGATAACCGTCAGCGTGTTCAAGGCAGACGACTTCTCGTCGTTACATTGCCGCAGCACGCCGCTGGCGCATATTCGGAAGGGGTATCTCGATAGCGGGGTGGCCATATTCGAGAGCGAGAGTTTGAGATGGCCGGGATTCGTGGAGTTCGACGACGTCAACGGTAGGGTGTTGACGTTCAGTGCAGAGGACAAGACGTACAAGGTGTGGGACTTGAAAACATATCGGTATCTCTACACGATTCGAGACGAGCGCATCGCGGAGATCAAGATTAGTCCGGGCATCATGCTGCTGATATTCGCGCGCCAGGAAAGCTATGTTCCACTGTAAATCGTGGATTTGAAAGACGGCCGGGTATTGAAAGAAATGCGGCACCTGTTGCTGCGCAAGCGGAAGGTGGATTTCATCGAGCAGTTCAACGAGAAGCTGCTGGTGAAGCAGGAGGGCGAGAACCTGCAGATCGTCGACGTGCGCAGTGGGCAGCGTGTCGTTGTGGAGCGAAGCAATTTTCTCACGCCCAACGCGTTCATCTTCCTCTACGAGAACCGCGTGTTCCTGACCTTCCGCAACCGCCACATCTCGGTATGGAACTTCGACGGGCAGCTGCAAACCACGTTCCAGGACCACGTACTCTGGCACGCCGACTCGAACACCAGCTCGATTTACATCACCCAGCAGCAGGACCTGATCATGAGCTACTGCCAGCAGGACGCGGGCTGCCTGCACGGCTCCATCAATATCAGCTGGATCGCCGACGGCAAGAGCCTGTGCAAGGTCACCTGCGGGCCCGGCCGGGGCGACGAGCACCTGCGTGCGCTCGAGGACGTCACCGCGCTTTATTACAACGAGGAACGCAATGAGATTTACACCGGCAATCGCCTGGGGCTATTGCATGTCTGGTCAAGCTGAGCTGCGGCGTTGTGTGGTAGTGCGTGCTGTGACCCATTTCGTGTTATTGCTGTTACTGATGTTGTCATCCATCGTTACTGTTAATTGTTAATAAAGCGCCTTTCTCGCGCATTCTTACCTTGCTCCGTTGTGCTCAGGAATACAGATCCCAGATACTTCCGAAGGTGACCTGAGGACGCTACAGCTGTATTGATTCGTAAGCAACTTCCCCGTATATGGAATTAGACAAGATGTCGATGTTCTGTAAAGTTATTTAGTTTCGACACCATGCAAATCTTTTCCGCTTGGCTTTGAGGGGACTTGCCACCAAAGTTTACATAGTATTGGCCGTTCAACTAACTATACCGTGTGTAGGACTCGAGAAATAATCCGATGCGATAGACACTGGCATTGAATTTACCGAATGTCTTTGCATGTCGATGATACTGGGAACGAAATCTCAACCCCCCGACTACTGGGATTCATTTCAATGGCAAGCACTAGCCGTGGCCCCCTCCTTATCGAGCCACAAACTCTCACAACATGCACATGACATGGCACAAAATCGTTTACACTAGTTACCGGGATGTTCCGGCGGGGTCGTGGCGAGCGCAATCTGCTTGATGCTAGCATCTGCGAACAGCGCTTGCGCAGCACGGTCAACCGTGCATCTACATCGCGCGTCGTAGAGCCAATCCGACATGATCTCCCTGGGCAGCGGCTTTTCAATGCTCTCCAGCACCTCGACTGCTTTCTCCATTTCACCGCACCTCACGAACTTGCGCGCACATCGGATGCGCTCCTCGTCATTGCACGGCACCTCGTCTTCCGCCATCACCATTTCGTATCGCGAAAACTTCAGTCTCGCCATGACCGCGCCCAACACATGCGCCCACAAAGTTCCCGCGGCTTCCTCGGGCACTAGCGACGCGTCGAGCCCGCGCGAGGAGACACGGTCAAATGAATGCTGCAGCTGGGCGGTTGTGGGAACACCATTCTTCGCCGCCGACTCGGGAATGGTCTTCTCCACCGCGTTCGCCAACTCGCTTCGTTCTGCAACACTCTGCAGCTGCTCCGCGAACGGCTTATCGGTCTTCACAGCATCGCAAAGTGCGAACGCAGCCGCCGCAGTGGCGGCCGCGTTTCGGCTGGCTCGGTTGAACTCGACCAACTCATCGAATCGCGTCGACATCGCCAGCACCTCTGCGCGCGATTCATCGAGCGCGCGCTCCCTCTCCGCCGAAGCCTCTGCCTCACGGGCTTGCAGTTCCTGCTCCATTCCCTTGCGCAGCGCCCTTTCCTTGACCGCGAGCAGCTCCGCCACCTCTTGGTCGCGTCGCGCAGCGGCAGCCGCTTCGATTTCCGCGGTCCGCTTCGCGAGTGAGAATTCATGGTGTCGAATCGCCTCGTCCTTCACTTTCTGTATGGTCGCCACATGCTTGCGCGCCATGTCGGCGGCTTCCTTCGCAGCCACCTTCTTATCTTCCAGCAACTGCGCGTACACCGCCTTCTGAATCCTCAGCGCATCCCACGTCGTCTGCGACTCGAGGTCCTTTCGCAACGCCTCCACCTCCGCTAAAACGGCTTCAGCGCGTGCGAGGTCTTCCGCCGGCGATGTAGCTGGGGGAGCAGCTTTCTTCTCCTTTTTCGAGTACACCGATGGATCGTACACACTGGGTATCTTCTCGAACGGAGACTTCGGCTGGTCTGCGCCCGGTTTCCCGAGCAACATCGCGAGCTTCGTCTTCGCCGGCAGCACCTTCTTCGTATCTTTCGATGGAGCAATCGGAACTGGTTCCGGTGCACTCGCAGGCTGTGGCTCCGCTTTGGGAGGTTCGACTGCAGCGGGAGGAGCGGGCTTCTCCGGTTTAGCGGGTTCAAGAATCGCAGGAGCCTCCGGCGGGGTACTTGTGGTCTCGGGGACTTCAGGTTTATCGGTCTTTTCCGGCTCATCTTTCGCAGGTTCGGGGACGGGCTTGTGGAGTTTTACCGCCGCACGCTCGGTGGGCGTCAGCGATTTCATATCCTTCTTCGACTCGATCTTGCTCAAAATGTCCTGCACCGGCTCGAAGTGTTCGGGGAGCGTGGAGCCGGCGGGCCAGGTTTTGTCCGCGTCCTTGGTTTTCTCGTAATGCACGCCGGTCACCTTCTCCAGCAGGCCGGTGGCGCCTGGAATCTGCCCCTCGACGTAATCGCGGAATTCTGCGCGCCGCAGTGGTCAGTCCCGGTTCGCCTGCGCATGGATCGCGCACGTACCTTCGTTCGTGTGCATGCGGTACGCGGCGCCGCCCGTGCCCGCGGTGAGCCCGACGAACAGCACACGCCCTATCCCCGCTTCCACGGGCGCCGCAGTCTCGCCGGATGCGCCGCTGCTCGCGCTCGCGCCCGTGCTCAGTGCGCGCGCGCGTGCGGCGCATGCGCGCGTCGCGGCCAGCCGGTGCATCGTCGAAGAGATCGCGTCGTCAGGACGAGGCGCGGTGGGCGTGAATCGCAAGTTGAGGGTGTCGACACTGGAGGTAGAATTGTGTTATCACACAATTTGTTTTTATTTCTACACACATTTATTTCGATTTGGACTATCGTTACGAGCGCTGGTCCTCGATGAGAAGGCGAAGAAGCTCTTCCCGCACGGCGAGCACCTCGTCGTTCGCCTCATCGAATGATGTTGCTTGCATGCCTTCCGGCTTGTAGTACACCCCTGGATCGTACAGGGGAAACTCTAGCGATGTCGCTGGTTTCGCGCCCGGCTTGCCGAGAAGGGCGGTCAGCGCAGAAATTTTATCGGAATCGTTCGTTCCTGGTGTTTCGTCTCTTGTGCTGTCCTCCGGGTCTGTGGATTGCGTGGCTTCGGATTCGAATGCGTCGTTCGCTTTTTCCGCAGTCGCGACGATTGTGTTCGATTCCGTACCGTCGACGACCGGTACTTTGACGGTGCTATTTCCCGGTTTCTGTTCACAGCGTTCGCCGACTTCCTGTCGGATACCTTCGATTTCGGACAGCACCTCATCTGTGGTGATGGATGACTGTGAATCAGACTTCTCCTGTTTGTAGTACACCTTGGGGTCGTACAACAACCATTGTTTCGACTTGTCCTCTGACATTGCGTCGTCATTTTTCTCATCCGGCGCAGAGTCGAGACGGGTTTCATCCTCGTCCGCTGGGGTGGTGGATGAAATAGAGTTGTAATTCGTACCGGTAATATTGGAGAGCAGACCGATGGAGCCCGGGAAACGTTCTTCTATGGCCTCGCGAAACTCTGGATTCAGTCAGAATGCTCTATCATGCGCTCATCGAATTGACTACTTACCTTTTTCCTTATCCATACGATACCCCGTGTAGACACCACCCACACCGAGGCCGAGTAGCAATGCGCCAATGTAGCGCCCTACGGACGAACCCTCCGGTTCCGGTGGACCGGTAGCTAGATTTCTTCTGGTTTCAGCCCGACGAACATTAGACAACGGTCGCATAACAGTTCGCATAGCAGAGAAAGTGGCCCTCATCGTGGCGTGCCGCCTCGTTCCATCTGCGTTTGCGCTCAAATACAGAGGTGTCGCAGAACATGGCCTCGGGCCGCCTACTTCGTGAGCTCCGGGATCGAAACGTCAGCAGGACTGTGTTTAGATACACGACTTTCCTGTTGATGGGGCATGGGCCATGAAAAATCAGGTGCTAGGCCATGGCCATACTCGCCGATTTGGAACAAGAAGATTGTAGGTGCTTCAGGTAGTTGGGCGTGATAGTAATAGTTTAGTTGTACACGACTTAACGATACGTAGCGGCGAGCGCCCCAAAATGTACGTCGTGTTCAGCACTATGAAAGTCAACGCACCTCGTCGCGCTCCTCGGTTTTCGTTCTATCGGAGCTATTACTATTCGTCGCCGCGTTGGATACGAACGCGGCAAGAACGATGAGAGCCGCGCCAGCGACGCCTTGCGCACCGAACGCCTCACCGAGTAGCCAGTGCGCGAAGAGCGCGCCATACACCGGGTCGAGCGCGTAAATTACGGCGGCACGGTCTGGTCGGACAACGCGTTGCGCGCGCGCCTGTAGGACGGTCGCAAGAGCGGTAGGAATTGCGCCGAGATATAACGCAGCCGGCAACATCTCGGTGGTGATTTGACCCTCACCCGTGCCAAACGCCCAAACAGCGCCTAGTAATGCGGTTACCGCAACCGTCGCTGCGGAAAGCGGCGCAGGGCGACAGGACGTGGCAAACGACCCAAGACGTACAATGAACATAGCCGATGCCGCAGCAGCGGCGACTGAAAGCGTGTCGCCGAGCACCCAATGCATCCCGCTATCGCCGGCGAGAAGATACGTGCCCCCTAGCGCGACACATGCTGCGAGCCAGGCCGTCCATGGAGGCGAGCGACCGGTCAAAAGGCCGATAAGCGGCACCATCTTGACGTTCAAGTAGAGCAGGAAGCAACTCCGCGCCGCGGTCGTCGTCTCCAGTCCCAATGTTTGTAGCGCAAACCCAGCAAACGACCACGCACCCAACTCGAGACCGGCCAGTATCTCGCGGCGGTTAATGGAGCGTAGCCATGGCGAGAGAAGAATCGCTGCGATGGCGAATCGAGTCGCAGTCAGCCCGCCCGGCGTGGCGCCGTCCATTACCGCTTGCTTCATCACCGCATGCTGACTTCCCCACAACACCGTCACTCCGGCCAGCACCCATGGCGCGCCGTTGTCGAGGAGCGCACCGAGTCCGACATCATCGACAAAACTCTTCTTCGGTGTGGATGCTCTGGTAGTGCTTGTATCGAGGTTTCGGTTCAGGGTGGCGGTAGGCAACCTCGTGTACTTCGGCTGACGCGCCCCGACGACGGCATACCTTCGCGTGGGCAGGGCAATGGATGGAGCGAATGTGACGAGCGGCTCCATGTTAAGCGCGACGTGTGGTGCATTCGTCACGGCCTCGTCTTTGACGGTACTCCCTTCGACGATACACGGCTCGCTATTAGTCCTAGGTAGTCCGTGAGCTGACCACTCCGAGCGCTCTACATGCCACGTGTACGGCTGTGTTCTTGCACCTTCTCTCCAACGCAATGCATTCATGCTCTGAGTTTTACGAAGCGAACCTATGGTCGGAGCGTGTTGCGAGGCTCGAAGAGTCTTTCACTCTCTTCGTCCTCGAGGAACTTGTGTGAGTTGGTTTCCACGCGAGCATTCACACATACTCACACACACGCCTTGTCATCGCAATCAGCGCAGGCGTGCCAGAACTCTGCAAATGAGCTCGTGTCTCGTACCCCCAGCTGACACGCAAGAAATATTATTTCGTTGTCCATGGCACTCGCAATGGGAATAGTAGCTTGTTTTCTTTCAGATAGTTTAAGAGTTTGATTTAAGTTGCGGTGAGATTAAGAGAAACTACACTGTGAGAATACGAACAACGCCACCGGTTTTACTCGCAATTTATAATCAACACGAGACTAAATTTGGAGCGCGACGGTTACAGACGGCAAGTAGACTTCAGGAACTGAAAGAAGGCATCTTGCTAAACTACGTTTCAGAGCAGATTAGGTGCTAGGTTAATGTAGTATTCAGCTCACATAAGTTGGTTCTTCTCCCTTCACTTTCCCATGGATTATAACCAAGTTGCTACTAAACCTCGTCTCTGTGATGTGCATTCTTGCGTAATCACTTTCATCACCTGAGACTTGTGAACCGATGAAATTCTAGCTATTAGTGATCTCTGTTCCAAGAATCATCGAAAAGGTCTGTTGAGAGAGAGAGAGAGAGAGAGAGAGCGAGCGAGCGGGGGAGCGAGAATAAAATTGTGTGTTTGACTCGTAAACTGACGCTTTCAAGTAATTATCGTGCACAGAATCATTCCCTCATTACATAAAACAATATTGTCACTCTGCCCAGCTCTCACACAATATCCTTCACAAGCTCTCCTCTTATGATCCTGCTCTTCTTTCTAGTGTGTGATGGGATCCTTTTTTTCGTCTTTCTATGGTCAATTTGAGCTCTTTCGACACAGAAAGACTTCACTAACCATAAAATGATACACCAGAGGTAGTATTACCACCTCGAAATAGTTAGCTCATACCCTTCAGAGTGACCGTCATCCTTCACGAGAAAGTGAGATCGATTTATGATAAAGCTTCGTGCCATGGTCTTCATCAGAGTTTTGAAGCCTGTCGCCCTTGTTTCCTTCTCCGCCGTTGTGCGAGCTGAAAATCTGAAAATCGCGTGCTTGATGTCCCTCCTGAGTGAAACGCCTCATGTGTTTTTTCACTTCATAACACAACAGTTGAACTTATTTTCTCCTTTGGGCTTCATGCAATTTTGTTTCATTCTTATGATAATTCTCAACTCGCGGACCACACTCTAACTTTGGGTCTCATAATCGGACAATCTTCGTGATAAGTCTCATGAAACAGCAGTGTTCCGTACTTTAGCATATTTAGTGGAAGATTTGAAGTCATGACTTGAATAGCCTTCTATGGGTGCGTAATATTAAGTACTTGTCAACGCCTCTTAATTTTCTCGTAACTTGAACAATCCCAACGAACATGAGAGCCAATCTGATGAAGCATTCAAACAATGTACACGAGTAATGGAGACATTTGAGATTTTCCGTTCAGTTTGAGTGACCACGACTTCATAGGTAGCTGCCGAGCATCCATGAGCTTCAGCAGAGTTCCCACAGTCTTCCATACTAACCGTCTCACCCATTGAACCGACTAAGTTACAAGACTTTTTTACGCTGTCCGCATAGTCAACCAACCATTGAACTGTATAAATTTACATTGACCAGAATTCCCTAATTGTGGCGAGTGCTATCCTCTCTCTTCTATCCTTCAATTCGGGATAAACTCTGTTAGCTCTCAGTCGAAACTCAGATGAAAGGTGTGTAGCATAGCGTCGGGAATATTCGCCTATATGTTTTTCTCGAATGCAGCCCACGATACTTTCCCTGAGGTGGATGTGTCTCAGTAATCCGTTAGAATTTCGATAAGATCATTTGAAGTGTCGCGTAGTTTCTCTCCCTAATCTATGAAAGCATGGTTTTCATTCGAGCCTCCGACAGATCTTTCGGGAATACGCTTCAGAAATTGATTACCCCACATTCTCAGATTTCAGGAGATGAGGACGAATACGACTCTTTTCTTTAGCGAAGTAGGGCTGATGTTTGTGGATTAGAAGTATCGTCTCTAAGTTTTGAACTCTGTTCCACGAAATATGGGACAACTACAGCGTACATATATGCATTGTGTTTCAATGTTCCGTCTTCACATTGTCATATCAATTTTTATTGGACAAGGAGCTTACCTTCAAGAGGAACTTTTCTTCCATTTCTTTCACAATTTAGTTTGTGGTCGCGCGGTTCAGAATCATTTGCGATCGAAGCTACAGAAAATTGAATGTGATCCTTTCATCCGCAAACGAGGGCAGCAGTTTCTGATCTCGAGAAACCGGAGGTTCATTCTATTAAATGTGAAGTTTCGAAGGAGATAATAATTAAAAATAGAAAAAGGCTTCACAATTCAAGTCAACATGAATGAGCCTTGTTATAGAAATCGTCATTATTCGAATGACATGCGCCATTCGAAGGATTTCTATTGATTGTTGGGATAGTGATTGCTCTCTATTACGATAGCGGCTCAAGAAAGCTGCAATCCTTTGAGACTATGGCGTGTTGTCGGATCACTCAAAATCTGTGGCATTCAAGTTTCGGAAACTGTCAACATATCCCCATTTTCAGCGGTCGCCCTGTCGTTTATCCATCTCTTTCCCATTATCACCGATCTCATTTGATAGAATCAAGCTGGGCGACCGCGAATGCCTTAGAATCTCGCAACTTTACTGTAGCCAAGTGCGATTGTGGGTTACGAGCACCACTTTTTGACGATTTCGCCTAGAAATTGTCGGAGACTTCCACACCGCGGGTAGAACTCATCGGGTCACTATAAATCCCCGAGCCCAACTTCTCCGACCGAAACACATCCAGCAAGTAACCATCGCTTGTGAATCATGGCTCGTTTTACTCTCATCGCTATCTTCCTCTTCTGCTTGGTCGCGTTCACTGCTTCAGCTCCTGTAGACAAATCGATCGCAGCGAGCGTGAAAAAGGTGAAAAGCCCCGAGGCAAATCCTGTCAAGATAAACAAGTCGGTTCGTGAAGGTGATTCTGAGACGGACACTGATGACGTCAAAGTGAAGAAAACAGTTCGTGAAGACGAATCTGAGACGGACACTGATTATGTCAAGATGAAGAAACCAGTTCGTGACGATGAATCTGACACGGACACTGATTATGTCAAGATGAAGAAAACAGTTCGTGAAGACGAATCTGACACGGACACTGATTATGTCAAGTTGAAGAAAACAGTTCGTGAAGACGAATCTGAGACGGACACGGAGTAGGTCAAGTTGAAGAAAACAGTTCGTGACGACGAATCTGACCCGGACCCAGAGTAGGTCAAGATGTAGTTATCAGTA
>JAAUYH010066696.1_pt1 | contig 14808 bp, 9 predicted proteins | sample 7278061 | NCBI WGS metagenome assembly JAAUYH01 (sample SAMN14350203, study PRJNA611818) | marine sediment metagenome | isolation source: surface marine sediment (0.6m) | place: French Polynesia: Moorea | collected 2018-08
AAGCGAGATTTATATGGCACCACAGTATGGAAATGCTGCGACTTGCGCCATCGAAGTGCTCACGAATCCTATCACGAATCGCCGAGAATGGGAAGCTTTCATTCAATCACTAATGGATGAGTGGTCAACGCTCAAGAATTCAGTGACAGGCAAAGCGCTCAAAGTTGTGCCTCATTTTGCAAAAGAATGGCCGAAGAAAATCAATGGACAAGATAGTAATCAAGCACTACGGGGGTTGTACAAAGAGAATGCGATTGAGTTCAAGAAACAACTTCGAAAAATATCAAAGACAGGTGGTTATACTATCGAGGACATGCTTAGAAGGTTCGGCAACAATAACATGCTTGAAATCATTGATATGTCACACTTGAAGTCTGCTGGAAGCCATGTACGGAGGTCTTGTAATCTGAACTGAATTATAAAAGCCCAACAGTTTTGTGTTCCATTCTAATTTACTCTGATTGCTATGATTCGGATCAACTAATTGCTACGCAGTACAATATATGAATACGAGCCGGATCAAATGTTCTCCGATTAGATAAGTAGGCTGAAAGGAATTGAAAGTAACTTTGTTTAGTCAGTGGCTGAATCCAGGAATTCAATGATGACGCAGCAGGGAGCGGGGAATTATCCTGCAGGCAATGGAGTCAAAGATTCTCAACAATTCTAGGGAGAATCAAGGAGAGCTCGTTCACTTTTCTACCTCCAATTGACCTTTAGAACTTTCATTATCGTTAACAGCTCCAGTAATGAGCTTTTAATCGAAGAATTGTAAAATATACAACTGTTAAGGCAAATTCTCCTGTTCGAGAAAATCCGAAGAAGGTCAGTTTTTAATTTACAACTGGCTATCATGTAGAACTAAGTAAATCTACTCCGACTTGTCAACGTTTACCACCAGTCTCCATTCCAATCTTCTTTACCGACCCTACTCCACTGAACGAAAGATTAGGAGATTAGAACGAGAACAAGATTTGTTGAAAGAAAAATTTTGAACTAGTTAATACAAAGCAGGCCACTGGTGCCCCTCTCTGTCTCAAGATGTTCAATGAATGAAAAGAATGTCTACAAAAATCTTCCTAGAGTGTTCCGTAGTGACTGTTGGTGATCATTAAGACTTTTATTTGAAATCTCAGACGGAGAAAAATGAGTAAACTATGTCAACAAAATCATCACAGTTGATCGGTATCAAATTGGCATGTTCGGATCCACAAACAGTCATTACTGACGAAATGGAAGTGGAAAATGAAGAAGCACTTGTTGAGTGTATGCAAAATATCGCGGAGACCATAACGAAATTATTTAATGCGTGTGCTCCATAGATTAATTAAGAACAAAATCAAAAAATAGTGAGTCGTAAAGTTGAAAAATCAGCGAGATGAAAGAAATTGAATGAAGGGGCTAGGAGTACACATTCGAAACATTGTTTGGTAATCTGCATGAATGAGAAAATACAGAAATTTGCATTAAATACCTTTGGAAATTAACTACCTAAATTTATTTATCACAGACAACCCCTGATGTAAAATTGAAACAACGTGTAACAACTGCCAATTTTCTTCTCCATCTCATAAACTTTATTGGTCACACTTGTAAATATAGCTGGAATAACTCTCACTTTCCACTCTTTGTCTTTTACACATAAAGACTTGGCAAAGATCAACTCAGCATCGGGTTCATGATACGAACAATCTGAAGACCTTTCGATGCAAATCTTCGACACATTCTACTCGAATTCTTCTGGAATACAATGTCTCGAATCACTGCATTTTCTGGTAGTGTCAGGTAACTTTCAAGATTCCAATAATACGAACTAATTGAATTTGCTATTTTCAAATGACTTCATGTTCCTGGAAATTTGAAAGCACTTTGAAAGAGTCCAGTGTTAAAATTCTATACTCGAACAATTCTGTTGTTTCGTGTATTTCGTGAATCCTTCACAATACGAATTCGAATTATGCACGCAAGACATTTGTGTGCCATCTGAATTTTCGAATATCTTACACAGAAGACAGCAATTTATTCTATTGAACTGAAGCACAGATGCTGAACAATTCATTAAATTTTGAATTTGCGATGTTTCTCTTAGTTCAGCATGGATAGTTTTTGTGGTAGCATTCAGCAACACTTGTCCATGGCAATCAAGTTAAATTTGTAAGCTTGAAAGAAAAAGGTCAAACTAATATGTCTTCTTCCTTCTGATAATAAAAGATCAACACTTTATCAAGATTCCAACGACATAATAAACTTATTTACCGAATCATATGCAAATCGTCTTTGAATTTTCGCCACTCGTAAATGGATTGATTGAGTCAGTTTATCCGATTTCTCCGCCGGTATTTATTCTTATTCGATGTATTGTTCTTTTGTTTCGTTTCTCAATTGTCATTGCGCATCCATTGAATAGTTTTTCATTTTATCAGAATTTGTGCGAGTCGTTGGATTTTGACTTCTTATGAGAAATCTAGAGTGGACAGATAACAAATTCAAATCCTTCAAAAGCTATGCATCGCCGACCATATTCAGACTCAATAAATCGGTATTCCAGCAATTCTTTCATAGTTTTTAGCTTATCGGTTGCTTATCTCGTTGGCTAATCACCGAAAAAGTTGTTTAACGTGTCATTCACAATTCTCATCTATTAAAAGCGGTATGTCATCATAAATTTCCTGCTTATACTTTTTCCATTTTGTTTCTCACACCATTGATCGCACTGACTTGTACTTAAGTCAACACCACCTCTGTGATCTGATGCAGTGTCTCACCTGACTTATGTTGGCTACTTACAGGATTACGAATTGCTCATAAACCCTTTCTCTATCTTGACCATTTTGTATCGACACACCAATAGCAGGTTTTACTGTATTGTCCGAAGATGATAGAGTGGCGATCTGAGATTATCTTCAGCCGAGTGACAGTTTTGAAGAGTATGAGGAACTCGAACCCGTTGTCCGTTAGGCAATGTGTGTGTTCCATAATTTTTCGTAAGCAATATTCGGAGTATTTGAAGGTCAGTAGCTACGTTGAGATTCTTAAATCAGCATGTTTGCAGGTAATAGCCTGGTCCTGAAAACTAATAAAACTTGCAAAAATAGAAATAACAAGGTCTGAAATTAATTAAACGTAGAGAACTTAGAAAGAGAATCAAAAGAGGGCTTCTGGCCTATGAGTTTAGATAGGTTCTTCAGAATCATTGTTCATTGATAGATCTAATTAATAGCAGATTTGAGAAACTCAAATTATACAATTAATTTATAAATTGATTAAGTATTGCTAACCTCATGTTCTAAAACGTTTCTATTTCATAAGTAAAGAAGTATCAATTTAGTAACATGTTCGCACATCATTCAGTATGTTTTCGAAAGTTAGTGGCGAGTCTATGCTAGGACTCGTTAGGATGAAAAATCGACATTCCCTCTAATAAATTTAAATTGTTTTTTGAAGCTTAATTTCGATTTCAAACAAGATCAAACTTCTGGTAAACAAATCCAGATGGCACGTCTGATTCTTTACTTTTTGAGAACTGTAAATATCTGAAACTTAGCAAAAGACAGTTTTAGCTTCAAAAACATGAACTAGATGTTCCTCATAGAATGGTTCGTTCTTATCACCAACTATAAATCGTTGTGAGTTCAAACTGAGGCTTATTCAGAGAAAGTTGTAACAGCATCAATAGAAACAGTAATTTGTGTCAAAGAGCCGGATCGCAGGCTCCATATTCATTTCAAATAAGACAACAAAATTTTTACTCGAACGATGAATTAGTGTGGGATTTCTGCTAAAACGGGCTAAAGTTGCATCACATAACAATTACGGTATTGGTTGAAAATGTTGAATTGGAAGGAAAGTTGCAGTATTTTTATCGATTATTAGGATTTTTTGGAAAGATTATAAGAAATTACAATATCCTAGAGCCGACTGCAAAGCTGCATTTCTGCATATATCCATGAGTTGGCAAAAGAGTATTTCGAAGTTTCCATAAAATTCTAGAAATTCATTTACCACCTGAGCGCACACCGCTACTTGAGTCGCCGATGGCACAACTTCGCCAGCGCACCTGAATTCGTTTGGCACGATGGCGGCCGACTTCGATATCGCGCCAATCGGCGGCCAAATCTTTCGCTTCGAGGTCGAGAACGGCCTAGATGAGACACGTCGACTAGACGAGACGGCGCACGGGGTATCGACGGACACGTGCGTGTACTTCTTCTCGAAGAACGGCTGCACGCGCGGCGACCGGTGCCAGTGGCGTCACGCGCGAAACGACCGACTGATTGTTTGCAAGCATTATCTGCGCGGGCTGTGCAAGAAGCGTGACCTGTGCGATTATCTGCACAGCGTGGACTACGGCCGAATGCCGGAGTGTTTCTTCTTCTCGAAATACGGCGAGTGCTCGAACTCCGAATGCCACTATCGGCACGTGGACCCCGAGAAGAAACGCAACGAGTGTCCATACTACGCGCGCGGTTTCTGCCGTCATGGACCGAAATGTCGTCATCGGCACGTGAAAAAGGTGGCTTGTCCGAACTATCTCGCGGGGTTCTGCAAGGATGGTCCCGACTGTGTGTTCGGTCATGCACGATTTGAAATTCCGCGCACCGTGGATGACGACGACATGTTCGGAAATGGTATTGATCGCTTCGGCTTCGGCCGTTCTCGCGGGCCCGCGCCACGCTTGATTACACTTGAGAACGGCGTGTTAGCGACCGCAGCAGGGACTGCTGGTCCGTAAGACGCGATGAACTAGCGGTAGCTTAACTTACTGTACATTTATAAAAGACAATCTCGCTCATTCTTTATCTGCAAAATTTGGCGCCCAGTCCCTAACTCGCAATCGAATGCGGCTCTTTCTCCTCTTGCCCAGGAGCGCCTGCTTCTCGGCCAGTTCCTTCTTCCTTTTCTTCGCCTCGCCCTTCTTCGGCGTCAAAGTGCGCTGTATCGCCTTTTGCGCAATCAACGCCATGTACTTGCGGCCCTCCGGGCTCTTGCGGTTCAATTTCTCGAGCATTCGCATTTCGTCTTCCTTCACCTTCTTCATGATTTCCTCCCAGTTCCCAATCCTCAGCTTCTTCTCCTTCAGCTTCCTCGGTCTCACGTTTTTCCCACGCGGCCCGAGACGCGGATCGAGACCATCCAACGAGTGGTCGACGTTTATCGGTCCATCGACCCTCGCAACCGACAACAGCTTCGTCATTTCAGGATCGACCTCAACGCCCTCCGTGTTCCACAGTTTGAAACGGTCCGCATATCGCGGCGTGATAGCCCAAGGCCCCGCGCCGAGCGTGTGTCGGCACCACTGCGCAGCACGTTGCACAAGGTCTTGTTTGGTCCAACCAAACTTTTTGCGCAAGCTCGAATAGTGCGCGATATAGTTCATGTACGCGGCGGCGCCGAGTTGCCACTGCGCTTTCCCGAACGCCACATGCATACGTTGCATGAACTCCTCATCCTCATAGTTCATGTAACACTCGGCCACGGTCATCTGGTTCACGGTCTCCTCGCCCAACGCACTAAACGCCATCTCGCGCTCATAATCCGTGACTAGTAACAGCGAGCTACCCACGCCAGGAGTCGCCACCGAAACGCGCTGCTCATGCACTGCCTTACTACTGGGCGGTCCCAACTCGATGACATGCGTGACTCTCATGTCAGCCGCCCTCTGCGCGCTCATCTCCGTGGAGAACAGGATCGTGTTTTCCTTCTCGGCGAACAGCACCAACGCCCTCATCTGGCTCGCGTTTGAGCGCTTCCCGTGCAGCTCGTCGACGTACACGCCCATGCGGCGCCACAACGCGGCGTACAACTGCACGAGCTTCGTGTTGTTCATGAACACGACGATCTTGTAGTCGGTCACCTTCATGGCGTCCTCGATGGCCTTAGCCAGCGCGGCCAGCACGCCGATCTCCGACGCCACCGCGTAGCGACGGTTGATCTTCTTCGCCAGCGCCTCGGGGGTCTCGTCGTCCACGGGCCACTTCAGGAAGCGGGTATTGTTGCGCAGGCACGACAGGATCAGCCTCGACGTGTTCTTCCCGGGGTACTGCTGCGTGATGAGCACGGTCTGGCGCCTCGCGGTGGGCGGGATGTACTTGAGTATTTTCGTGAGATGCGGGAGACAGCCGATCTCGTGGATGAACTCCGGGTCGTACAGCACCAGGCGCTCCACCAGCCCCAGCCACTTGGGCCCCTGCCCGGTTTTGAAGAAGCTCGAGCACAGGCCGCGCGGCGTCGCCACCACCACCGAGCCCTTCCCCACGTTGTTCTGGTACATCGCGGTTCGCGCGGGGTTCGACAGCGAGTGCGGCCCACGTCCCACCACGGGGATGACCCGCGACGAGCCGCTGAACTCGCCTATTTCCGCCACCGCGGCGAGGGCCGATATCCGCGTGGGCGCGAGCACGAGCGCGTTGAAGCGGTGATGGTGTGACTGCAGTGCGGCCTGGAACCGGTTCGTAGACCCGACGCCCAGTATCACGACATCGATTCGTGCGCCGAGGTGACGACGAACCACTTCGACGGCATCGTCAACGGTCTCCGGGGTCTCGAGGTCGGTCACCTCGGGCTTGGCGGTCTTCTCGGGTGGTTTCCGCTTCTGCTCAGGAAACTTGGCCAAGAGCTCGGGCGTCATGTACTTCCTGGGTATCCCGAAATTGAACACGCCTTTCTTCATGCACGGGACGGTGCGAACCCGTTTCCGTGGGGATGTCACGGGCAATGCATGGTGCTTTGGCGGCCGGATGAGCGTCGGATTGGTGAGGAACGCCGGTGGCGTCTCCATCACGTCGAGCTGGTGAACGCCTGGGCGAGGAGATGTACTCATACAGCGTCGTATGAACTATGTATACGTGTAGGCTGTACGTACAACTTTAACCCCACTTTCTCAACTGATTCTTCTCAACGCATGGGAGCCAATGAGAGAAGATACCGGCCGGGAGAAGAGTAGGAAAATACCCTGAAATTGTTGTTGACGCGGTGATAGGCCGAGAAGGAGATTTTCAACATAAACCAGTACGTTCATAGGGAATGACTGTAGCTATACTTGCTCTTTATTAAATTAATCAATCCTCTTGTTTAGGAGGAAGATATCTTGTCAACTTCGTATACTGTACAGTACTGTAGAATTATAGTTTTTAATCATCCAATTTAAGAAAAGTTAGTTAAATGAGTACGACAAGTCATCCATGCAGCCGTGACTCATACCTACTTTTGCAGATGAAATTACGCAACACTGTTGGGGCCTGTACGCTTGGCTAGATCTCAGTATGTGGGTAGCAAACAACGTAAAAACAGTATAAAAACCAAGATCTAGCACAAGTGTTACTGCAGTCCACAACCACAACACACACCCCAACAACTCTACCCTCAAGGCGACGCCTCCCCGCGCGGGGCAGGGTTGCGAGACAAGATACACCACGATGTGCTGATAAGGACGGGAGGCGCGCGTGGTGACTGTGGGATGGATCCTCCGTCGGCGTGAAGAGCCCACGGGCGGGCGGGTCCAACCCCCGAGCACCTCGCGCGACAAACGCCGAGGCACGCGTGTGCTTGCATCCACAAGTGTAGTAGGTAGTGCAACAATTAAGTAAAGAACGGTGCCCATTTACTCAAACTCTCAGTACATGCGCACGTCCTACTTCAGCACGGTCGTGTCGCGACGTCGGTCTCGGTAGTGCGCAGGGCTTCCACAACCGCCTTCACAAGGTCCACCGACACAGCCATCACGGCACTTCCCATGGGTCCCGCGGCACCGCACGCGGTGGCGCGGGACGCTGTTCCACCTCACCCGCACGGTGAGGCGGAACAGCGGCGAACAGAGACCCCACTAAACGGTGACCGTCTTGAGGCGGGCCTCGAGCCCGGCCTTGCACTTGGCGAACACGTCGGTGGGCTTGCCGGGCGTGTACTCCTTCTTGTACGTGTGCATGGCCAGCAGGCGCAGGAACTTGCGGCACGCGACGGACTCCACGAACTTGAAGGGGTCGCGGTCCTCCACGCCGCCGCACGCGGCGCGCTCGGCGCGCACCACGTGGATGACGGCGCCCCACAGCGCGTGCAGGTCCCAGTTGGCTAGCACCCAGGCCTTGGTCTGCTCCGCGCTCAGCTCATTGAGACCGTACATGCGCTTGAGCGCGATGATCTTGGCGCCCCAGTCCTTGGCGTTGCCGACGTCCTTGCGCTCGTCCCAGTTCCAGTCGCGCAGCTTCACGCCGCCGGCCTTCCACGCGAGGTAGGCCTGCTTCTGACGGCCGTTCATCGTCATCATCGCGTCCTCCTCGATGCTGGCGGCCTTCCCCGCTTCGACGAAGGCCTGCGTGTTGAACGCAAGCGACGCGCCGCCGTCTAGCAGCGTCACCACCTTCTCACACGCGGCCACCCAGGCCGCCTCGTCGGCCGTGTGCTCGGGCACGGTGAGCGGGTCGCCCGCGGGCGTGTAGTCGAGTTGCGAGGCCATGTTCGTAGCGACGACCGAGATACGACGTGCTGCACACGAGTACGGCGCGGATCGGTTGTCGTTGGCTGCGAGATCGCCCACCCCACCACCCGCTATTTATGGGCGCCCAGGAGTGGCGCTGAGGTAATGTTCGGGGTGTATTCGCGCGAGCCGAGCGTGTGCAGGTAGCCATTACTCGGCCACATGCCGCGCATAACGTGTCTACCGCGTATTGGCATTCGCACCGCCCTCATCCGCGTACCTCCGACCTCAGCCCTCATTGCGCGACCCCGCGCATTTGTCGCCCCCGCTCCTTCGCCTCCACTCGGCCGCGGGCCTCCCGCAACCCACCTCGCGCAGACCCCAGTTACAGTGGTGTATGAAACTGTACCGCTACTGTACCTGACGGTAGCCGTCTGCACATGCAGCTGCATGGTGCTAACAGTAAATCAGATTCACTGCCATTGGCAGCCAGAGCACGCCAGATTTGCGTGCCGCCGTGTGGCGCCCAATCTTCCTGACTCTACGGCACAAGCCTCGTAGGGTTGGGCGGTTAAATGCCGGCCTGTTTCATTGTTTGGCACAGTAAAACAGTAAACTAGTTCATCATCCCGTACAACCTAACCTCCACACCCTTCCACGTGATCCCGATTCGTCTCGATTAGAACAGAGGCAGTCTGCTCCTCAGGTACATATCTAGCTTTTTCACTGTACGTTTAGGCAGCGCCGAGGTGTACGTAGATCTCGCTATGTGGTTCTGGATGTTCGAAGACTGGCATGCAACCCTCTTCTCACACCCTAACAATCAAACATGCGCACGAGATACTGTGCGAAATGCCTATATCCGTTAGAGCATGCTACTCTAGAGAAAGAAGACGACAGGTCCAAAGGATGGCTATACAACCAGTTTATTATAATACATTACATACTGAAGCGCACAGAGTTCAGTAGCAGCGCTTCAAGCGCGCGCACCGGCGCCTTTCTTCCGATTGCGAATTATTCGAGCGCTCGAATTCCGACTCGCTGATATAATTTTCTTCCTCCACAAACCTCGAGATTCGACGTCTCGTGCTGCCGACGAACGACTTCTCTTGCTCCGACATCATGTCTGCGTTTTGCCCGCTTATTCGGCTGCTGCGCCTAACTGTGCGTTCAGAATCGGCCCTCTCCACCGACGTCGCCTCATTTCGTTCGCGCTTGCTTGATACGGGTGTGGCGATATCCGCATCGGAAGACCGCTGCTTCCGCATGCTCCATTGCCGATAGCGCGACGCACGCTCCGACTCTTCAGTGGTCGCTTTCGATACCGATGGCGTAGCCATGTTCCCTACTTCCACCTGCTCTTCCCTACGACCCTGATAACTTCGCAACCTTTTGGAACGCTCTGATACGGTCTTCTCGATTTTGGCAGATGATTCTCGCTTCTTTCGACTATCACCGCTTGCCTGCTGTTGCTTCGCGAGTTCCTTCTCCTGCCTCCTCGTCTCCAACCGAGCGTGTAACGCTTTAATGTCGTTATCCAACAGTCTTCGACGTTCTGCACGGTCACTGATTCGAGCAGAAGACCTGGATTCATTCATACCATTCACTACCTCCGTGCGAGTCGACGCTTTCTCTTTCTCTTCGGCCTTGCTCAATTCCACTTGCTTCTCATCAATTCGACTGCTTCGGCATGGAGTGAATTCGGAAGTAGATTGTGGAGGTACCTGATTTTCAATGTCTTTTTCTCTCGGTCGCTTCACAGGACTGACCTGCTTCCCCATCGCTGACTCTTCACGTTTCACTTCTTCCGGTGTCGATTTCTCACCGGGAGACTTTTCGCAATATCCAGATTCCATTAGCACCTGCTCCTCATCACTATCTTCGAACACGATTTTGCGTTTGAACCGACCACCGTTACGCGAGGTCGATTTGGATTGTTCATCTTCGATTTCCAATTCCACTGTAATATCCTTCAACCGACCACTCCTTCGCAACGACCGAGACGACTCCACGTTCTTATTCTCCACAACAGAACGGGCTTGCGCTGATGTGCTGTCAGCGTTTGAAAGGGCTGACAACCACGGCATCTTTCGATTGTTGCTTCGTAACGTGCGCCTGGAGTCGTTACAGGCGGATTCAGACTCAGCACGAGTCGACGCTGGTTCACGGTGGGCGCGACTGTTTCTCTTGGGTACAGATTTCGATGGACCACTTTCCATTTCAGAGTTTGCCTCAGCCGGCGTAGACTGCTCACCATTTTCTCGTGCGGTTGACAATCTCGGTTTATCCTCATCGGGCTTCGGGGTTACTTCTTCGAATGTCTTCCGAGGTGTTGTCGATACTCTTCGCCCTTCACCCAACGCAGAAACCCTGTTTCCACAGACTTCCAATATACTTCGCTTCGGACGACTTCTTCTCGGAGTGTACCTCGGAGGCTCAACAACATCATTCGATTCATTTGCTTTCGGGGTCATTTCCTCTATTTCATCATGCACATTGACCTTCGTCCGAATACTCCTTTTAGACACGCGCTCCGAGTATACGAGTTCATTCTCACGTTGTTCCGCTGATGAAGAACTCTCCTGGTCCTTGTAACTCATGGGTTGTTTCTTGCGAGTACTCCTGCGGAGTGTGAGTTGCGAACGTTCCTCCTCGTCCACGGACTCTTGCGGAGTTGAACAGGTACTCTCGTCCTTGCATTCGACACGTTCTTTCTTGTGCATAGTTCTGCGTGGGGTCTGGTTCGAATTTTCCGTATTACTTTCAGATTCTCGCGCGGTGTGAGAAGTGTCCTCGTCTGCGTAATGCAGTGTTTCTTTCTTGCGAGCGCTTCTTCGAAGTATACGCTTCGAGTATTTCGGTTCACTTTTCGATTCTTGCGCTGTCGAAGAAGTCACATCTTTGTACTCCATCGTTCGTTTCGTACGTGCACTTCTCCGAGGCGTGCGTCTCCAATAATCGAGCTCGTCGTCCGACTCACTTGATGTAGAGCTGATATTGCTATCCTTGACAAGTACGTTGTCCTTCTTCTGCCCGCCTCGAAGTCGTTTAGGAGATTGCACAGCACCCTCCTCCTCACTTTCATGCTCATCGTCACTTGTAAGTTCCTGGATTTTCCGGGCTCTCTTCCGTTTCCCTTGTGTATCCACCCTCTGCACTGCTTGCTCCTCCACACTATCATCCGAATTCACGATTGGCCCAAACTGCTTTTCATGCGACAGGATGTTCAGCTCTTTGAGGATGTTGCGCATTTTAAGGTCGAGTTCTTTCGCTTTGCGCTGACTCTCGAACAGTAATTTCTCATCCTCGGTCAATTCATGGTCTTTGCTATTCCTGTCCAAGTACTGGAGTGCGGCTTTCCACGCGATTTGCACACGCGCTTTCTCCTTGCCCTTGGCGAGGTGGCGGAGGAAAGACGCCTCGAAATTGACCAGCGTGGCGGGGTCAACATACGCGAGAAGCCCATCGCCGAAGAATCGCACCAACACCTCCTCCTCCGTCTCGCGGCACGGCCTCTGGTCGGGGCGCAGGAACAGCACGAGCCGCTCATGCACAACCAGGCACGGGGACCAGGTGCGCGTCCCGAATTGCGCCCAGCACACGGTGTTCTCAGTCATGCCAGGCCTCGGCCGCGGCTACGGCATCCGCGACCTCGCCGCGGTAGTTGGGGGGCGTGGCCGACACGCTCTTGGGCGGCTCGCGCCACTTGCGTATGCAGCGCTGCGTGGGTGGCAGGTACTTGAAGTAGCCGTCGGCCAGGAAGCGCACCAGGATCTGGTCGCGCTGCGAGCGGCGCGGCTTCGCCTTCGCGATGAACAGCAGCTCCGACTCCGACACGACGACCGCCGGCCACCACGGGAACACGTCGCTCTTCGCCCACACCACTTCGTTCGCCTCGAACGCGCGCGCAGTCATCGACCTCGCTGCACAGCAATGTGGGGGCGAGCGGTAGAGCATCCAAGGTTGCCGATACACTGCCGTATTTATGTAGGCACCTACTTTTTTCCGCTTTTCATGCCTCTCGTCAATACACGCACTGTACAGCGTCAGTTTATTAGCGCCCCCCAATGTGCACAACTTTTCGACCCGAATTACAGTGCCCGTCGGAAAACGCCATTGGCTACCCCCCTGCAGATGTCAGGAAAATAATGGATTTACCGCTTGCCTATACTACCCAATAGTGCATGCTTTTGTGCGCAACCTACACTGCACTGCAACTGTCTCGATACTGTCCACCTCAACGAATTCATGCATTGCAGGGAATATTTAGTTCTGTAAGGGGGTGCCCTCTGTGCAGGACCCTCTACCAAATTTCGGTGCGTAGGCCTTAATACAGCGTGAATTGCCTGAAATGATGTACCCCGAGAAATCTACGAAGCACCATCTACCGTTAACCTTCATTGCTTGATTCAAATCTGGTTCGTTTTTGTTCTACAGCAGAGAGTAGAGACCTTACTTTCAGAATGCTGAATCCCCCAGGTTGGTGTGTCAAAACCTCATTCCCAGAAAATTATGAAAAATTATGGTTGACCCCTGGGTGGCATAGCATCGACTGCATCACGTTAAGTGTTAGTCCGGCTAGCCTGAAGACTACGGGGTTCGAAAGTTGGCACGCAGCGTGCCTACCGTACAATAGCTTTTGGATTCAATGAATGATCACATTCGTTGTTTCTAACCAACTAGAGTAGTTGCGGCATAGCCAAAATGGGCTATACGTCGTGTTCGGTTTGAAGGTAATTTCCGGAATTGAGGGTATAAACCCTCGCCGTACAGAACGATGTGATTCATGCTAAACTACATGCTTTTAGGGGAATTCAGTCTATTTTCGAAAATATCGAGTTTTTTCTTGGTATTTACAAAATATATTTTTCTAATCCAAAAAGAAGGATCACTGTAATGTTTACAAACCGGAAAAAATTTTCTGGTCTTCTGAATAAAAATGAAAACCAAGTCAAATTAATCCGGATACAGATATCGAGTAAAATCAGATGTAAAAATCCAAGCACGACAAAACCCATGGACTCGTTTTAAAAAAGTGAAAATGACTACGGTATCTAAACTCGTAATCAACTTGAAAATTCTTTAATTATGACTTCGGTTCAAAAACGTGATTTCAACTCACTTGAACATGGTCATCCGATTTCTTTACACGCATCTTCAAAGAGATGTGCAGGTGTGCGACAGCATGAGCTTGACATTTTTACACAGCGCCAAACTAATTCATACCTCATCAATCGATAAAAATTGTAAAACCTCGTAATCTGTCTGCTTTCAGTTCATAAATTTCTGTACAAAGTGTCCCGATCGTGGTATGATTTTCACGGAGGTTGTTTCATCTTCGTATACACCTTGCTTCAGTCAATATTCATTCTGAATGGTCAAATATCGTGGATAATTAGCCATAGATATTTGGTTACGCTGACTGCATTTTGTGGTGGCAAACAATTCTTGCCTTATCATCCAGTTTTATTTGTTGGAATTCTTTTCGAAGGGTGCAAAAAACAGGATGACTATGAAAACCAGGAGTAATAAAATATTATTACGGTGCTAAAAGACGAAAATACAACTGTACAACTTCCTCCTCTAGTACATTTTTCAAAAAAATTTCGTGTGAATTCTACTGCAGATTAAACATAGTTGTATATATTCAATAGCATAAACCTTGGTAGGACATTCAGAATTCGACGATGGAGATTTCCAAACACGAAGTATCTGCGCCATGCAGAGAATCGTTCGAGAGAACCAATTACATTAGAATCAAGGATGACTTCGTACAAAATTTAACATAATCAATTATAAAAAGAAGTTGTGCCAGAACAACCAACATTAACTCAACCAATTGACTTTAATTCGGCTAATACTTATTTGAAGTTATTAAAACAGTATTGAGAATCGCTCCTTAGAAGCACTAAGAAACGGTATAATCTAAATAAAGAATAGTTTTACGCAATCAAAAAATTTTCAAGGAAAGCACTACGGCCTCAGTACCATTCAATCTCTGTCGAACACATGTCTTTTATAGAAACATGTGCCCGAGCAGCTTTGAAAATAAAGTTTGACTGATTTAAAAGCTGTGTGCTCCTTATTTCTGAACTCATATTTGGGAGAACCTCCTTGCTGAGCACTTGAAAACCGACTTTCCTATTTAAATGAATCTCGCTTTTTTCGTATTACTTGGATAGCGCAAAACTATTCTGCCCATACATCACGAAATCAAACAAATATTAATTTGAAAAATAAGTACGCTTGAAACTAAATAAATTTAAAATATTTAGCAAAGAGCCATGTTTTCTCCTTTTCTCCTTTACTTAATTCTCTTTTATTCCTTTTCTTTATTTCTTTTATAAGATTTTTCTCTCTCTATTTATAGCTTACTTACCGTCTGTAGCTAATGT
>JAAUYH010002605.1_pt1 | contig 14807 bp, 11 predicted proteins | sample 7278061 | NCBI WGS metagenome assembly JAAUYH01 (sample SAMN14350203, study PRJNA611818) | marine sediment metagenome | isolation source: surface marine sediment (0.6m) | place: French Polynesia: Moorea | collected 2018-08
CATCACAAAGCCGGCAAGGCTTGAGCAATTGAATGATTTACCCCATTGCCGGATTATGTCAATCAAAAATGGCTTGGTAATTTCATCTCGACAGAGAGTGGTCATCGCCATCGTATTTTTGTTGTTAAATCCGTAATCCCCTAACGCCTCATAAGTGGTTTGCATATAGGCAGGCATGGGAAGCGCACCGGGGAAGAGATTCTGGAGGGTTTCGTAAAAAATGGGATTTGACTCCGGTTTGTAAGGATCAAGAACAATCTTTTCTTTTTCCTCTGAAGTTCCTGTTAAATACTTAGATTTCATTTCAATTTCATCTTGCGGGGTTATAAGCGAGGATTGCTCTACTTCGTGTCTATCTATTACCTCCAAGGGACGAATATCTGTTTTTATTTCTTCCTTTAGCTCAGATAGTGTTTTTATTTGCTGTTGGTAAACGGGAAGCTGGTTAAGTGGAAGATCGTTAAGCTCCTCTGAAAGTGTTTTTATTTGTTTATTGAGCACCGAGTTTTAGGGAGATTTATGTAAATTTTTGTCAAGCTTAGCATAAATAAAAAAGTAACAAAATACGTACAAACACTGTCATAATCTTTATGTCTTATTTGTAGCAATAAATACACTTTTAAAAGTGAATACATAAGTTTATATGCATCAAAACATATAAATATCCAAGGTCAAAACCACTAATTGTTGTGTTAAAGTAATTTTTTATAACTATAGAAAAATAATTAATATTAGAATTATTTGGTAGATATTTTATAGATCAATATCTAGACTGAATCAAAAATTTTTCGGTAAATTTAATTTTTATAGTATTGTTTGTTTTTGGCGTAGTTATGGCAATCACCGATAGTTAGTAGAGCGCTCGCATCTTGAGATATGTTAAGGAATAGCGATCGCAATATCTCTCCTCAAATTCGGCATCTGGATCGCTGGCAATGGCGATATCCTTTAGAACTCAGTACAGAATCTGAGTTAGAGTAGTAGCTTACTTGTTTCAATCTGATTTAGTATTACCCATAACTCCACGAATAGGTAATTCGATTCTGATGCCGATCATTTCGCTATCGGCATTAAAAATAGCTGTATCATTTTGATTTAGCAAAGATTCTTAAAATATTTGGCAAAAGTTTTCCCGCCGTTAGACACCAATTTCCAACCTGCTTTAATTGGATCAAAATTACGATCAAAAACAGTTTGTTTATCGTAAAAAATATCATATGAATATCCTGGGAATAACTTAGCTCCTCTCAGATCAGCAGCGACAAAAGAAGCCTTCCTTAAATTAGCACCTCTCAAATCTGCTTCTTGTAAGTTGGCTCCCTGAAAATTAGCTCTTTCTAAATTGCTTCTGCTTAAGTTAGATTCAATTAAACAAGCCTGCTGGAAATTGACATGAGATAAATTTGCTAACTCAAGATCAGCCAAAGTCAGATTTACGCCAACTAAACTAGATCCACTGAGATTACTATTATTTAAGTTAGCTTGTCTTAAAAGAGAACCATCTAGTACAACTTTTTTCAATCTCACCCCATTTAAAGGAACTTGACTTAGTTTGGAGTCTCTAAAGTCAGTTTCTCCATTTATGTAACCTTTAATGAGTTTGTAGGGACTAGCAAAAGATAAATTGCGAATAATATAAATATTGAATAGATGTTGGAGAAAGAAATTAATAGTTGTTGTTTTGATATAACCTTGTTCAATCGCGAGTTCATGAAGTCGAGCTCCAGAATTGGTTTGTTTCTGTTTCTGCTTTAAAATTAGAAGTTGCTCTTTATCTAGCAATCCTGCAGCGAATAAATAAAATGATAAAGGTCTGGTGAGTTTTTTACTAAGTAGATTTGGCCATTTCTCTACAAAAAAATCAGCAGTTTTTTGCTTAATCCAACCATGGTAAGCCAAAATTTCGCCAATTTTATTATCAGATTGTTTTTGTTCCTCTAAAGCAGTTTCTATCTGAAAAATAGAAACTAATCCAGCTTCAAGCAAAAGTTCACCCAAAGGTTTTTCTGATTGTGAATTAACCAAATTATTAGGAGAATATTGTCGATATTTTGGGTCAGAAGAACATATAACCATGATTCAAATAAAATCTTAAGAGAAGTAATACAATTGCCAACTACACTTGAATTAGTTCTATTATAACAATCAATATCTATATAAAAATTAGTGTTTATACTAAGACTAGATTCCCCAGCCATTGAGCCAATAAAATTATTACCTATATTATTAGCTATGATTCATCAATCAATTATCATAACTTTATGATTTTAGGATGATTCTTGACCTAAACAGCAAAAAATAATATTTTCCATTAAATAATCACATTTATTCCTCAACTTATAGTTTAAGTGTAAATACAGAAACAGGTGAAATAATCCATCTGCTCTTTTTTACTAATTTTATGTTTTTATCAAAAAAAACATCGAAAATATATCTACTACAAATTAATTAATGATATTATATAAAATAAGTAAAATTATAATTAATTGTAACTTTTTGTAAATCACTTCAAGCACTTATTGAGTAATAAAAAATTTTATGCCTAAAAATCGTTCTTCTTTAACTCGATCTCGAAGTCTAATTCAACCCAAACCGCTGGGAATGGTTTTACAAGAAGCCCACTTAATTGCTTCTCCCAAAATTGAGGTGGCTTTAAAAGATCAGGAATATTATCCCTATTTACGTTTGGGCGAAATTTTAGTCATGCGAGGCTGGATTAAACAAGAAACCATTGATTTTTTCGTTCATGATTGGTGGGAACTGACAAAACAGAGAACAAGAAAGCGTCTGGGTTACTACTTACAAAAAGCTGCTCTACTGGAAGAAAAACATATTGAAGCCATACTAGAAGAGCAAAAAAAGATGGGAATTCGCTTTGGTTCGGTTGCTGTTCTTCAAGGATTACTAGATTCTGAAACTATTGATTTCTTCTTAATGAATTTATTTCCTCAAGAATTTGGTACATCATCTTTAATGGGTAAATCTCAGATCAAAAGTCGCAAATATCAACAATCATCCAACAGAGTTTTCATTCCAGATAACTTTAAACAAAATACTTATCAACGATTAGTCGCCAACCAACCTCAAATAGAAGATATTGAAGCAACTGAAATCAGATGGATTGATTAATTTTTTTACAATATTATGGATGATTATTAAATTTAATTCGCTCTGAACTACAAACTCACTCAATTTTTCGAAGTGCCCAGATGTTAAGTACATATATGATATAGTCTATTGAAGCATTGAAACTTCAAAAGAAATTACAGCTCCTATCTATAAAGATTTTGCCTTCAAATGTGTGGCTGGATCTGAAGAGTTACTTATTTCGTCACTAAAATCACTGACAAATCACCCAAGATCTATAACGCTTGAATAAATAATATTCTATCGCTCTTGATAGAATTGTTAAATTTAAGGAAGCTGGTAAAAACTCCAGATCTAAAATGCATGCAGTCTAGAGTTTTTTCTTTAATCCATTTTAATCTTCTATGGAGAACATAATTCTATGTAACCCAGAATAGAGGTTAAGTCACTCATATTATTGTTTATTATCAACCAAATCGTTGGATAAATGGTCTTAGTGAGTTTTGAGTGTCCAATTCTAATGAGTCATTTCTTAAGTTGGTGATAAAAAAATAGACTCAGATGCTCACCAATGAATGGCACAGCAAAGAGAAATGATCCTAGAATAACCAACTTAATTAATAAGGGACTAGACAGAAAAATCAAAAGAAAAATGGAAGCAGCAGCTATCTTAATAGCTAGAGAGAGTACTTCATCTTTAGCTTGAAAACTAAGATAGATCACTAAACCGATAGTTAAAAGTCCGACACAGGATAAGATGACACTCATAATTATAAATTCGGTAATTGGCGTAAGCTTTGGGACAGATATGTTGTTATTAACATAATATAAAATCATCTGAGAAAATGATAATTGATGTTAAGAGAAAGTAACATTACAGCTATCCGTTACTTAAATGCCACTTTTTCCTTTTAAATTTAAAAAAATTATTGTATAAATTAAGAATCTGATCGTGTCTTTAATTATTGCCCTGATAATTATATCTGTGGCCTATATCTTGTTGCTAGAATACCAATTTAGTAATTAAAATTGCTTAACATTTGAAAAGTAAGTGCTGAAACTTTTGTTTTTTATTAATTTAAATAATTTATATTTTTCTTCCTTTTGGTAAATGGCTAAAAGGAACTTTATTATTCTAATCTGTAAAAAAGATAACTAATAAAATCAGGTGTTCATAGCAGTTATGAATTAAGATTAATGCTCAAAGCCTCTATGATGAATCATGATTGAATAAGCCCTAAATTATCAATCTTTATGAAATGGCAACCACTGATACTCACTGCTGCGAAAAGTTTAACAATTTTCTCCTCAAGCAAAACTACTAAAACCCAAGCACAGCAGGAAATAAAGCGAACATAAATAGTTCCTCTCAAGTAGTAGAAGTTGAATCCATTGCTTATCCGCACAGGATAAAAATCACGGTCAGGATCTCAGCCCATGAGAGCCTTAAGGTGGCTCAAAACACGACCCTAGTCAAGGGCTAATTTCAGCGACCAGGCTAGGCGAGACCTTCGGTAGTCACTATCGCGAGACCTGACGGTAGACGCTGCGCGATCAGCATAAGCTGGCGCTGCGCGATCGCATAATATACTCCTAGAGCGTCGATTCAGTATTTATAAATTACTAGTTAGATGAGAGGGTGGAGTGTGGGAAGAAAAGGAAAAGAGGGAAGAAAGAGAAGGCAAAAAGCTTAACTTATCTTGATTCTCCCCACACCTCTCACACCCCCCACACTTCCCTATCCCTCTCAATTAATGATTGCTCTTGATTACTGAATCGGTGTTCTAGCCCAACTGAAACATCCACCACAACATTTACCGCTCTCCTATAATTGACTCTTTTTTTATGCTTATACTCCGTCCGCTTACGGCAAGGTAATTCATTTTTCCGTAATTTTCTAATTACGCATTAGTTACTTTTATAAAATTTACGAGACAAGGTTTCTAGCGTCTTTTCGATTTCAGATAATGAATAATTGTCGGGATGAGTAATTGGAAATTAAGTTTTGATCATCAAAAAAATCCGTAAGTTCGTGCGGTAGTTGGTGGCGGTGCAGTAAGTGTGTTCTATAAACAATTAAAAACTCAGCTTCCTCAAGGAACTATTGTTTCTGTTGGTGAAGGGGAAAAACTTCTAGAGAAACTTGTCCAAGGTCAAGATTTCAGCGATGAGCGCTGTTATGTAGTGGGAAAAACTCAACCTAGAAAGGGGATGATCTATGAATGGCCCACAGCTATTGAAAAAACAGCTTGTAATTATGAGTATATTCAAAGTATTTGGCCAGAATTTGACTATTATTTCCAAGAAAATGACTTTTACATTGGAGTACAGACCAAAAGAGGTTGTCCCCACAACTGCTGTTATTGCGTCTATACCGCAGTCGAAGGGAAACAAGTACGAATTAATCCTGCCGATGAAGTTGTCAAGGAAATGCGTCAACTATATGACCGAGGAATTCGCAATTTCTGGTTGACTGACGCTACTTTTATTCCAGCAAAAAGATTTATTCCTGATGCGATAGAACTATTGCAGAAAATACTTGATTCTGGAATGAAAAATATTCACTGGGCTAGCTATATTCGCGCTGACAATCTCACTGCCGAATTATGCGATTTGATGGTTAAAACCGGCATGAATTACTTTGAAATCGGGATTACTAGCGGTTCTCAAGAGTTGGTTCGTAAAATGCGTATGGGTTACAATCTGCGTACTGTTTTACAAAATTGTCGGGATTTAAAAAACGCCGGCTTTAATGATTTAGTTTCAGTTAATTACTCTTTTAATGTGATTGATAAAACCTATGACACGATTCGGCAAACCATTGCCTATCATCGAGAATTAGAAAGAATTTTTGGCGCAGATAAAATAGAGCCAGCTATTTTCTTTATTGGATTACAACCCCATACCCATCTAGAAGAATATGCATTAGAGAATAATATTTTAAAGCCAGGTTATAACCCCATGAGTTTAATGCCCTGGACTGCTAAGAAATTACTCTGGAATCCTGAACCTTTAGGTTCTTTTTTCGGGGAAGTTTTTCGGGGAAGTTTGTTTACAAGCTTGGAACATAAATCCTCATGATTTCGGAAGGGAAGTGCTAAGAATCTTAGAAGACAAATTAGGTTATGCGCCTCTTGAGGAAGCTTTAGCAGCACCACTTGGGGGATCAAAAAAAATGTTAGTTAAAGTTCGCTAAAAAAGTATTAGTCTAATTTAATAGGGAGTCAAATCTGAAACTCAAATCAACAATAAGAGTAATAAGAACATCAAATTAGTAATCTTTTAATTGTCGATGAAACAACTAGGACAGAAGAAACGTCAAAATCTCCACAATAGGCATTGATGAAACTCCGTCGCCTTGCGTCAGTGTGGTTCATAATCTTAATCTATATTAAATCTAAAAGAGATGAGAAAAAACGTCATTATGATTTAAGTTGGGCATATAGAATAAGTAGTAGACAATAAACAACTCAAATCATTGTTTAGTGACCGTAAAAAATTTATCAATAGGCTTAAGAGTCTTACTATCAAAGAAGTTTTGCTCTGGCGGTGGTTACCTGCATTTGTTTGGTTGAGTATCTCAGCCGCGACCCTGATGCTTTGGAAAGCCTTAGCAGACAAAGACCTGACCACTAGACAACATCTGGTGGAATTTGCTGCTGCAAGTGTCAAGCAGGAAGTTAACACACAGATGCGAAATCGTTTTCAAGCGCTAGAACGAATCAGGCAGCGCTGGATGATCAGGGGTGGAACACCGCAAATCGAATGGGAAGTTGATGCTCAGAACTATCTTAGAGATTATCCTGGATTCCAGGCAATTGAATGGATCGACCCTGACTTTTATGTGCGCTGGATTGTCCCAAGAGCAGGCAATGAAGCCGCTCAAAATCTCAATTTGGCCTTTGAGCCGCGAAGAAAAGCTGCCCTCGAAGCAGCACGCCAGAAGGATACTGTAACCGTAACGCGAACCATTAATCTCGTTCAAGGAGGCAAGGGTTTTCTCGTTTATGTCCCGATTTTCTTGAACAATAACAAAATAAAGGAAACTCCTGACTCGCAACAAAACTCCTTTGATGGATTTATTCTCGGTGTTTTTCGCCTTCAATCATTGCTCGATACCTTGCTAGACGAAAATGTAGCTCCTGGTTATGCCTTGGCTATTGCCGATGGAGGGGAAGAAATATACCGCCGTAGCTTCTCTGAGAATGATCGGCAAACAGAAATCCAATGGTCACAGGAGACAGAAATTAATTTTGAAGGAGTTACCTGGCAGCTAAGAGTCTGGCCAACAAGTGGTTTAGTGGCTGCAGAACAATCCTTATTGCCCAAATTTGTCTTAAGTGTAGGATTGATAATGGCAATACTCGTAGCATTGGCAGTTTATCTAGCTCAAACAGCTCAAAGACGAACCCAGCAAGTTGAAATCATCAACTATAAGTTAACCAAAGAGATTGTAGAGCGTCAAAAGACTTCTTCCGCACTACAAGAACAGGAATCTACTCTCCGCAGTTTTTTTCACAGTTCCCCTTTTATGATGGGCATTGTCGAACTGACAGATGATGATATTTTGCATATTGCTGGTAATCAAGCTACAGCAGTTTTTTTTGGTGTCACACCAGAAGCCATGAATAATCAATTGGCCAGTAGTTTTGGGATGCCAGCTGCACAATTGCGCAAATGGATTCAACATTCCCATGAAAGCCAAACAACGGGTAGTCCAGTTCACTTCGAACATCCTCATAAGACAGAAAGCAACACTAGGTGGTTATCCGCTACAGTTGCTCCGATTATAAAAACTCAGGGAATGAGAGCGCGTTTTTCCTACATAGTTGAAGATATTACGGTTCGCAAACAAGCAGAAAATATTCTCAAGCAGAGTAAAAGGGAATTAGAAATTCTGGTAGCAGAAAGAACAGCAGCTCTTAGACAAGTCAACGAGAGTTTAAAACAGGAGCTTAAAGAACGTCTCCAGGCTGAGGCTAATTTGAGGGAATTAGAACGTCGCTGGCGAACACTACTGGAAAATGTCCGCTTAGTAGTTGTCGGGTTAAATCGCGATGCTCAGGTGGAATATGCCAATCCCTTCTTTCTGGAATTAACTAAATACGCTCAAGAAGAAGTTGTGAATCAATATTGGTTTCATGCTTTTGTGCCCCAGTCCCAGCTTCAGCAAGCAGAACAAACTTTTCAAGAAATTTTAGATGAACAATTTCATCCTCACTATCAACACTCCATTTTGACTAAGTCGGGAGCAGAAAAAATTATTGCTTGGAACAGTACTTTGCTGCGGAATATTAAGGGAGAAGTCAACGGAATAATGAGTATTGGGTTAGATATTACTGAGCGTTATGCTATTGAACAAATGAAAGACGAGTTTATTTCCGTTGCCAGTCACGAAATGCGTACTCCTCTAACTTCAATTCATGGAGTCATCCAGTTCCTAGAAGCTGGACGTTTGGGTAGTCTTTCCCCAGCAGGAAAAGAGATGATTAATTTAGCGCTGAGAAATACAGAGCGCTTGATCTCTCTTCTAAACGATGTTCTTGACCTAGAACGAATGGAATCTGGGAAAGAGCAGATTGAAAGACAATGCTGTGATAGTGCAGAGCTGATTAATCAAGCTATAGAGATTATTCACTATATGGCTCAAGAGCATCAAACCGTTATCAAAACGAATTCTCAATCTATTAAACTCTGGGCTGATCCAGAGCGTATTCTCCAGACCCTAACCAATTTAATTAGCAATGCCATTAAGTTTTCTGCTGTTGGCAGTACCATTTGGATAATGTCTCAACAAGAGAATCAAAAGGTTCTCTTCACCGTTAAAGATCAAGGTAGAGGCATTCCCCCTGACAAACTGGAAAGTATCTTCGAGCGTTTTCATCAGGTAGATGCCACAGATGCCCGCAAGAAAGGAGGAACTGGCTTGGGGCTAGCAATTTGTCGGAGCATTGTCGAGCAACACGGCGGAAGAATTTGGGTTGAAAGTGTTTATGGGCAGGGTAGCAGTTTCTACTTTTCCTTACCCATAAAAGTTTCTGAAGTTAAAAATACTTAAAGCCACTATATCGGTGGCCATGTATGGCAACAATTCATAAACAATCGAGATCGCAGTTGAATATTTGACTCAAAGGCAGGGTCGCACCGCTCTCTTGGTCAGCGTTCCCTTGCGGAGGAAACCTCCGCGGGGTCTGACCGCTTTTACGGCGGTGTAAGGGTGACTTCCGCGCAGCGTTACTAGGTAATTGATTGGCCACTTATCTTCCCAAAGTAAGTTCTTCTTTTTTACCCAAAATACCTTGAGGTCGCCACATCATTAAAATCATTAAAATTAGTCCAATTACCATAATCCGAAACGCGCCTAATTGGGCATTATCAAACCAACCTAATTGTGGTAGATAGAAGCGAGTTAGAGCATCATAAGCCCAAAAGATAATCACTCCTAACAGAGTTCCTGGGTTACTCCCGGCACCCCCTAAAACAACCATTGTCCAAACGTTAAAGGTTACTAGGGGTTGAAAATTACTGGGATAGACATTAGTTAGTTGCCAAGCGTAAAAAGCCCCTGCAATACCAGCGATCGCGCCTCCTAACATAAAAGATTGTAATTTATACCAAAACACGTTCTTGCCTAAGGCTCTAGGGATTTCCTCATCTTCCCGAATCGCTTTGAGCACTCTACCCCAAGGAGATTTAACTAGTAGCTGTAAGCCCCAATAAATGATGGCTAAAGCTAATAAAACAAGTAACATCAAACCAGCTTTATAGTTATAGTTGACCAGAGCAATACAACCATTGATATATACCGTCAAAATCAAAGCAAAACCGATCGCACCGTAAATCAATAAACTAATGCGGTTCGTTGGTTGATAACTTTTGCCTTGGATTCTGCTGCCTTCCCGCCACTGCGATCGCAATCCCGTGTATAATTGCCATAGGGCAAAGATTGCCAAAGCTGTTAATAATCCTAACAACACTATTTTTCCGAGCAAACCTGGGTCATAGTTCGCTAAGGGCAAGGGAAAACGCTGTACACCAAAAGAACCTCTGGTTAGCCATTCTTCATTCAAGGCTATTAACCGGATTAACTCGGAAACCCCAATGGTGACAATTGCCAGATAATCTTCTCGTAATCGCAAAGTAGAGATTCCAATCAGTAAACCTAGCAAAGCTGCGATCGCTGCACCAATAATTACCGCTAGCAATAAAGGTACGCCTTGAGAACTTAATAGAACAGTGGCATAAGCCCCTACCGTCATAAAAGCGACATGACCAAAATTAATTAAGCCAGTAAAACCCCATTGCAAGTTCAAGCCTAGGGCAAAAATCCCAAATAAACCAGCCGAAATTGTCAAAAAAACTAAATAGCCAACCATTTATTATGTTTGCAGATGCATAAATTCCCATAGCAGCCGATTGTAATGATTAAATCTAGCTAAGTCAATTCTTGATTACGGAAACCTCTTGACGTTCTCCCTAGCCTGAAGGCGTGGGGATTCTAACCATTACTAATTAGACTTTCTCTTTCTTTGAGTCGAAGGTACTCCGCCCTTTCAGGGCGGAGCCTGCTTCGACTTCGTCAACCAAGAGCGCTCTCTACATCGCCTGTGTTGGTCGAACAATCCGCATCTGGAATTTCATACCAAACGCGCATAAATTGATAGAAAAAAGGTTCTTCGGCTAAAAAACGAGTTTTCTCATCATCAATATCTCGCAAGACTACAGTCTCGATATTAATCAGCTTGACCTTATTTTCTGAGAGCCATTGATTAACATGACTGAGCAAGGAACTAAATTTTTCGTACTTATCTTCAGAGAAAAATCCTTTTTGTTCAATAGTTTGGGGAAAAAAGTCTTTAAAATAAATCATAATCAGTAATTTCAATTATCTGTGATGACCGTCATTTTGCTGATCATTAAATCTTCTTGACTAGATAATAAAATCCTCATTCATATTAGAATTATCATGATATTTACGGGATTCTCTCATTATTTATTTCGTGGGAGCAATTGACTCTTGTGGGTACTATTACCTAGAATGGCTCTTAAGCTCAAAGTATTGTAACTGAGACCCTAAAATTCTTAAGAGTCTCTTAAATTAAGATGAGGATAAATAATCAACAATGATGGGACATTCTCAGGATTACTACTCTATTTTACAATTATCACCAGATGCAACTTTAAAAGATATTAAAATCGCATTTCGTAGTTTGGCTCGTAAATATCATCCCGATCTGAATCAGAATAAGGCTGAAACTACAGAAAAATTTCAGCAAATCTCTCAAGCCTACGAAGTATTATCAGACGAGGAACAACGTCGTCTCTACGATATTTCTCGTAACACCGAGAGCGACAATCACAACCACAATAGCAGTCAAAAAACTGCTGTTCAAAATCAGCCTCAATCCAGTTTTAATCGTCGAGCCACAAAATTTTATAATCAGGGGTTGAACAAATCCCAAAATAAACAATATCAAAGAGCGATCGCTAATTTTACCAAAGCCATCAAAATCGAGCCTCAATTTATTAATGCCTATCTCAAGCGTTGTGAAATGTACTATAAACTGGGAAATCACCCAGGAATTTTAGATGATTGTGAGCGAATAATTCAAATTAATCCCTCGATTGTCGAGGCATTTTATTATCAAGGAATAGCGCATTATAGTTTGGGTTCTTTCCAAGAGGCAATTAACTCCTACAGTGAGGTAATTCGTCACAAACCTCATTATGCTCGAGCTTATTATGGTCGAGGAATAGCTTATCGGGATAACCAAGAAACTGGAGCAGCGCTTGAAGATTTACGAATTGCCGAACAGTTATTTCTTGTAGAAGGAAATCACAATGCTTATCTTATGGTCAAGCAACATCTTAGTAGTTTAACTAGAGATAGTTGGCAATTAGGCCACCTTGTTGGAAGATGTTCAAGAGCCGTACAAAATAGTTTTAAGACTGGAAGTATGTATCTCTTAAGCTTCTTCAATAATTAATTCCTGTGGGTTTTCTTTGTTGTGTCAAAGAAGCATTGCTACCAATAACAACATTTCGTTACTATTCAAGCAAAGAAATTATTTTTATTGAAATAGGATATAACGGCGAAATAGGAATAGAAATTAATAAAGAAGGAGATTTTGTTTATGTCTAAGCCTCTTGAAGAAATGACGGTAAAAGAATTAAGACAGTATATGTTTGAACACAGAAATCACAAGCAAGAATGGGAAAAAGCTTACGATCTATTTAGCAAAAAAACAAAGTGGAATAAAGTTCCGACAAACGCTACTCCAGAAGAAGAAAAACAAATTATTGAAAATTTAATCGCGCAAAAAACACAACAATAGAATGTGGCGATCTGTTAGCTATATTCATGATTCAGTAGGTGTTGATTTAGCAACCACTAAGCTAGAAGCCAGTGGTTGCAATTGCTCTACAAGGGTTTGTAATCCATAGATTATTAAACTACTTCATAAGGACTAGTAAGCCGTTCTAACTGTTGGATCAAGAGACTCAAGAATAAACCCACATCTGTTACCACTCCCACAGACTCTACAGAACCACGATCGCTTAATTTTGTCACGACAGCAGGATTGATATCCACACAAACCATCTTCACTCCTCCAGGAGTCATATTTCCGACCCCGATAGAATGCAACATGGTAGATAGCATCAAAATCATATCTGTTCCTTCAAGCAATTGAGCATATTCTGCTTGGGCTTTAATCAAATCCATCTCAGTATCGGGAAGCGGTCCATCATCACGAATCGAACCTGCCAACACAAAAGGAACATTATTTTGGACACATTCATACATCACCCCTTGGGAAATCACTCCAGCGTCTACAGTACCAGCGATACTACCGTAACGACGAACCGTATTAATTACCTTGAGATGATGCCGATGTCCGCCTCTGACAGGTATCCCTTTTTGCATATCGACCCCCAGAGAAGTCCCCATCAAAGCCTGTTCAATATCATGAACAGCGATCGCATTTCCTCCTAGTAAACCATGGATATAGCCATGCCGAATCAATTGTGCTAGATGTTGAGCCCCTCCAGTATGGATGACTACTGGCCCAGCTGTGACAATAACTTTACCCCCGCGATCTCTGATTTGCCGTAATTCCCAAGCAATTTGTTCGACAACCAATTCAACTCGCCGTTCACTGGAGACTCCTGCCCCCATAAAGCTAAACTCTTCGCCACCGCGTTTTTCTCTGGCTTCAGCTTTTCTAATGATGCGAATTCCTTCGACTCCTACGACAACGCGATCGCTTTTTGCTAGATCTCGTAACAGTTTACATTGGGCAATTGTCCCGGCTGTGGTTTGGGTAACTACGATCGCACCATCCATGCGTTGATTACGAACTAGCACCCATTCCCCATTGACGCGCACTTCTGTGGGATAAATAGTTGTCACATAGAAATCATCTGGTGCCACCCCAGCGAGCTCACAAATTTCTGTATGCGCATCACAAACTTCTTCCTCTGATGCCACAGCGCCCAAGTCAATTAGCTGATTCATAATTTCTTCCATCACTTCCATAGAAGGGGCAGAAACTCTGACATCAGCAGCGGAAACACTCTGTCTTTCGGTACCTAAATTAAAATTGAGAACTTTAAAGCTACCGCCGTTATCCACAATCATATCTAGGGCTTGATTCATCGTTCCCGCATCTAATAAATGTCCTTCTAGATGGATGATTCTACTTTCTAAGGGTTTATTGGCATGAACATCTTCTAAAACAGGTTCGTTAATCCTTAGAGTTAAACATTTGGCGGCACCCCCTGCCTTGAGAAATTCCGTGAGGGGGGTTTCAAGCACCCTAAATCCTTTATCTCCCAGCCTAAGTTTCAGACTATCGCTGGCTTTATTCATAACCACTGTTTGACCGACATTAACCGTGTTGCAGGCAAAATTGATCGCGTCAGCTTCTTCAATGGCAATTCTTTTCTCTGGTGGGATGCGTCTTTCGATCAGGTGATTGGAATAGGAATCAAACGCCCCAGGATAATAAAGTAAATAACCTCCTGTCAAAGGGCAAAAACAAGTGTCTAAATGATAAAAGCGATCGTCAATCAACCGTAAAGATAAGACTTCAATATCTAACCATTGAGCTAAATAGGGGTGGGAATCTAATTCGGAACGAAAACCATAGCCTGCCCATAACCAACGTCCCTCACGGTCTAAGAGAGCATCTCCTGCACCTTCAAAAGGGAGATCTTCAGGTAATTCATGGACGCTAAAACCATTATCAGCAAACCATTTTTTAAAATGGGGTTCTTCTCCCTGACGTTCGGGATGATGAAAACGAGATAGCACTGCTTGATCTCCCAAGATAAGACCCGCATTGGCGGTAAACACCATATCTGGCCAGCCTTTTTGAGGTTGTACTAAATCGACAACTGCCAAGTTGTTCAGTACCTTATATAGTTTCTTCCACTGTTCTACAGCGCGATCGCGAGAAGACTTATGAACATTGCCCTCCATCCAAGGATTAATCACATAATCCACATCGTAGTGATCGGGGGCACACATTAAAATACGAATCGAGTCAGTCATAACTAAGCTTTCAGATTAATGGCAAATAGAAATCTACCAAGTTTAAGTAAAGATAAATCCATACTTATGTTGTAATGATTCGTAAATATTTACAAGGGGTTAATGCCAATAAATCTTGATAAAAATAATAAATGTTAAGTTTTGCCGTTAAGTTTTGTCTCAAAAA
>JAAUYH010093352.1_pt1 | contig 14805 bp, 16 predicted proteins | sample 7278061 | NCBI WGS metagenome assembly JAAUYH01 (sample SAMN14350203, study PRJNA611818) | marine sediment metagenome | isolation source: surface marine sediment (0.6m) | place: French Polynesia: Moorea | collected 2018-08
CTGCCGATCTGGCTCGCCCGCACCGCCATCGAGGTGACGGCGCTGGTCACCGGCTGGCTTCTCGGCGGTGATGTCGGCCTGGGCACGGTCTGGATGGCCGGCACGGTCGGCTTCTGGGTCCAGTTCTTCCTCCACCGGCTGCGAATCTCCGGTGACACAACGTGACGTCGGCGACACAAGAAGCATTGTCGATCCGAGACGACCGTGGATACCCTGCGTCGGCGCGGCTAGAACGGGAACCCAGTTGAGACTTCGACGCATCATCGCAACGTTCGCCGCGCTGGCGGCTCTCGCTGTCATCGCCGTTCCGGCGTCGACGGCGTTCGGTCAGACCGTCCACAAGTGCGACGGCAAGGTCGCCACCATCGTCGGCACGAATGGCCCGGACATCTTGATGGGCACTGACGGCAAGGACGTGATCGTCGGCCTGGGCGGCGATGACCGCATCATCGGTGGTCGAGGTAACGACACGATCTGCGGCGGCAAGGGCCGCGACCGCATCTCGGGCGGCGCCGGCAAGGACACGGTGTTCGGCGGAAGCGGCAACGATCGGGTGGCCGGGGGCTCCGCTGCCGACACGGTCTCGGGCGGCCCCGGCAACGACCGCGTCGGTGGCAATGGCGGCGACGACACAGTGATCGGCGACAGTGGACGCGACCGGGTCGAAGGCGACGACGGTGTCGATGAGTGCATCATCGACACCGAGGACGGCCGGCGGGGCGAGTGCGAGACGGGAAATTGGCGGACCCTGTCCGGTGTCGGCGACCAGGTCGCCAACCCGGCACTCAACAACAGCTTCGTCGTGCTCCGCCATTGCTTTCCGTTCATCGCCCGCTGTGACCCCTACTACGTGGCCCAGATAACGATCGACGGCGCCACCGACTTCGACGCCTTGGGCGTGCAGGCCTTCAATGGCGATGGTGAACTGATCGTCGACTACGGCGACGTGGGCGACGTGTTCGAGGGCGAGTTCCTCTTCTCCGAGCGCCCGGCGGCCATCGAAGTCGACTCCGGTGGCGGCGCCTGGGACATCACATTCGTGCAGCGCTCGGGCGTGCCCGTCTTCGGACGCACCAAGAGCGGATCGGGCAACGCCGTGTACCTTGTCGACGATCCTGTGCCCGGTCTCGGCACGGCGACGGCGACGTGGGACGGCTATGGCAACTTCGCCGTCTTCGCTCTGTCCGCGTCAGAAGGTCGGGAGTTGCTGGTGAACGAGGTTCGGTTTGCCGACACGAGTGTTCCGCCGTTCTCCGTCGAGACAGTTCCGCGCCCTGGCGTCGAGCTCATCCAGGTCATATCCGACGCCGGCGGCTGGACCGTGGCGCTCGCGGACTGACATGTCTCGCCGCCCTCGCCGAAGACGAGGGGGCCCTCCGCCCGGTCGCGCCCGCTCGGGCCATTCGAATCGAAGGGCGTCGACCCAACGAGACATCTCGGGCGACAAGCCTCGGAGCAAGGCCCCCAAGGGTCCGGGAGGCGAACGCGTAGAAGGGCGTCAGGCCGTCCGCGAGCTGCTTCTGGCCGGCACCCGACGGTGTCACGAGGTCGTCATGACTGCAGGGCTCGATCCGGCACCGATTCTCGATGACATCACTGGGCTTGCCGCCGAACTGCGGGTGCCCGTCCGCGAGGTCGCTCGCAAGGCGTTCGACGATCTTGCCCACACCGAGTCGGCTCAAGGCGTACTGGCCGAGGCGGCGCCCCTCCCGACCGTCGACATCGACGACCTCGTCGATCAACCAGACCCATTCCTCGTGCTCCTCGACGGTGTCACCGATCCCCACAACCTCGGCGCCGTGTTCCGGTCGGCCGAGGGCGCCGGAGCAAGCGGACTCCTTTTGCCCAAGCACCGGTCGGCCCGTGTCTCGGCGACCGCCGCCAAGAGCTCGGCCGGAGCGATCGAGCACCTGCCGATAGCCACGGTCGCCGGAGTTCCCGCCGCCATATCGCACCTCCGGGATAGGGGCGTATGGGTCGTGGGCCTCGACGAGGCCGGTTCTCGCTCGGTCTTCGATCTGACCGTGGCCGACGAGCCCCTTTGCCTCGTGCTGGGGGCCGAGGGTGCCGGCTTGTCGCGGCTGGTCCGGGAGCGTTGCGACGACATCGTTTCGATCCCCATGCAGGGGGCGATGACGTCGCTCAATGTGTCAGCGGCCGCCGCCGTCGCCCTGTTCGAGGTGAGGCGACGGCGCTCCTTGTAGGGTCGGTTGGTGCTCCGCGCCGGCATCATCTCGCTGCACACCTCGCCGCTCACTCAGCCGGGAATCGGCGACAGCGGGGGCATGAACGTGTACATCCGCGAGTTCGTCTCGTCGTTGGCCCAGGTCGGCGTGCACTGCGACGTCTTCGTTCGCCGTTGGACCGATGAGCTGGAGCCCGTGGTCGAGGTCGAGCCCGGGTTTCGGGTCGTTCACGTTCCGGCCGGCCCGGTCGAGCTGGCGAAGGAGGACCTGCCGGGAATCGTCGAGGAGTTCACCGAGTGGATGCGGGCATGGCTGGCCGACCACCCGGTCGACGTTTTGCACGCCAACTACTGGCTCTCCGGTGTGGTCGGCCATCAGCTCAAGCATCCGCTCGAACTTCCGCTGGTGACCACGTTCCACACTCTCGCCCGGGTCAAGGCGGAGATGGGCGACGCCGAGCCCCAGCGCCGGATCGAGGCCGAAGCGAAGGTCGTGGCCTGCTCGGACGCGCTCGTCGCCAACGTTGCCGAGGAGAGACGGCAACTCGTCGAGCTCTACGGCGCCGACGAGGAACGCGTGGAGATCATCGCGCCCGGCGTCGACCGGGCGTTCTTCTCCCCGGGTGCCCGGACCGGCGCGCAGGCGGCCATCGGATATGGGGGCGGACCGCTTCTGTTGTTCGTCGGTCGTATCCAACCCCTCAAGGGCGTCGACGTGGCCGTCGAAGCGTTGGCCGCCCTCGATGACGAGACCGCCGAGTTGGTGATCGTGGGCGGAGCGAGCGGCGTCGACGGGCCGGCCGATCTGGCCCGAATCGAAGGGTTGATCGCCGAGCGAGGACTCAACGATCGGGTGACCTTCGTGCCTCCCCAGCCCCACCACGCCCTGTCGACCTACTACCGCGCAGCCGACGTGGTGGTGATGCCGTCGCGGAGCGAATCGTTCGGCCTGGTCGCGCTCGAGGCGGCGGCCTGCGGAATCCCGGTCGTCGCCGCGGCGGTCGGAGGTCTGCGCACCCTCGTCGAGGACGGTGTGACCGGCTATCTGATCGACGGGCGGGACCCGCTCGACTACGCCCGCGCGGTCAGCCGGATTCTGGACGACCCGGTTCATGCTGCGTCGCTCGGGGCGGCAGGTGCGGTGGCGGCCAGTCGGTATCCGTGGTCGGGGCTGGCCGCTCGCCTCGAACGCCTTTACCGCCATCTCGTGCACGAGAACCAGCTGGTCGACTGCGGCTGACGCCTGCTGATCAGTAGGGTCGGAGCGCATGGACGAACAGGCGCCGCCCACGGCCGTCGAACGCGAATCGGCTCGGCAGGTCATGACGGCCTGGCTCGATTCTCTCCTGGCGGAGAACCCGGCTGTCGCTGCGGTCGTCGAGGACGTCGAAACCGACGAGGACCGGTGGTTCGTTCGAGTCAATGGCGAGGCCAAGGACGTGTACTCGGTGTGGTTCACACTGGGGCAGCGAACGCTCAGCTACGAGACGTATGTGATGCCGGCACCCGAGGAGAACGAGGTCCGGTTCTACGAGCAACTTCTGCGCCGGAATCTCACCATGCGCGACATCAGCTATGCGATCGGGGAGGAATCAGCCATCTTCCTCCGGGGCCAACACGACCTGCGCACGCTCACCGGCGGTGACCTCGACCGCATCCTCGGTTCGATCTACGCAGCCATCGAGGTCGGCTTCCAGGCTGCGCTGCGCATCGGCTTCGCCTCTCGATTCGCTTGAGTTATTCTTATTGCATTTCAATGATCGTCGTGTATAGTCGTACTCGCCGGGGTCCACCGGCATGTGTTCTTCGGGGAAGTAGGGCGCTGAAGCCGGTGGAACCCGGCCGTTTGCGTTCTCGTAGGCTGCCGGCCATGAAGTTGCAGATCGTCGGTGGTGGAAAGATGGGTGAGGCTCTGCTGGGGGGAATCATCGGTCGGCGGTGGTGCCCGGCCGACCAGATCGTGGTCGTCGAGGTCGACTCCCACCGGCAACGGCAGCTTGCTGATTCCCACCCGGGTATCTCGGTGTCCGACTCGGTCGTGCCGGACACCGATGCCGTGGTCGCCGTCAAGCCCCAATACGTGGCCGAGGTGTCGACCGCACTCGGCGAAGGCGGCACTGAGCGCATCCTGTCGATCGCCGCCGGAGTCACCACGGCCGCCATCGAAAGCGCCGCACCGGGGGCCGCGGTTGTTCGGGCCATGCCCAACACCCCCGCTCTCGTCGGTGAGGGAGCCTCGGCGATCTCGCCCGGACGCCAGGCCGGTGCCGGCGATATGGACTGGGCCGAGAGCATCCTCGGCTCGGTCGGCCTCGTGGTCCGGGTCGAAGAGTCTGAGCTCGACGCAGTGACCGGCGTGAGCGGTTCGGGACCGGCGTACGTCTTCCACCTGGCGGAAGCGCTGACGGCCGCCGGAGTCGCCCAGGGGCTCACCCCCGACGTGGCCGATCGCTTGACCCGCCAGACGCTGCTGGGCGCAGCAACGCTGTTGCACGAGTCGGGCGAGGACCCCGCCCTGCTGAGAGAGAACGTGACTTCACCGGGGGGGACCACCGCCGCAGGTCTGGCCGTCTTCGCCGAGGCCGACTTGATGGGGATCGTCGACCGTGTCGTGGCCGCCGCCGTTGCGCGATCTCGCGAACTGGGCGCCTGAGCCACTCCCCGAGCCGAGCCGCGCCCGGAGGGACGCTCGGCGCGTGGATTCGCGCCAGGAGTCGAACTCGTCGGGAGATTCTCGGGAAATCGTGTCGCCGTCTTTGCACCCACCGGACAGAGGAATATGGTCGCGAATGCAAGCGGAGAAGGGGCAATCCACCGTGGTTCAGTCCGACGAACGTCGACACTTCATGACGGTCGCAGAAGTGGCACAGCTAATGCGGGTTTCCACCATGACGGTGTATCGACTGATCAAGTCGGGCGAACTCCCCGCTGTCAGGGTCGGCCGGTCCTACCGGCTTCGAGCCGCTGACATCGATCGCTACCTCGGCGACACCTACACCGAGGCCGGCTGATCGGCGGGCGCCACGGGCGCCTTCGAATTGCGGGGCCGGGCGCTCAGGCGCCCGGCCCCCTCGCGTTCCAGCGCTGATGTCGGGGAAATGGGGCAGCGGCCACCGGCCGATACCCTCGGCGTGTGGTGCGCTATTCGACCGTCTCGTTTCTGTCCGACTTCGGTCATGCGGACGAGTTCGTGGGCGTCGTCCATTCGGTCGTCCGGTCGATAGCCCCGGACGTGGCGGTCGTCGACATCACCCATGGGATCGCCCGCCACGACGTGCGGGCCGGAGCGCTCGCCCTGGCCCGATCGGTTCAGTACCTGTGTCCCGGTGTCGTTCTCGCAGTCGTCGATCCCGGCGTCGGCTCCGAGCGGCGAGCGGTTGCCATCGAGGTCGGCGGCGGAGCATCGGTGCTGGTGGGGCCCGACAACGGGTTGCTGGCGTCCGCCGTGGCCATGGTCGGGGGAGCCGACCGGGCCGCCGAGCTCGCCAATCCCGAATACCAGCTTCCGCGGATCGGGTCGACCTTCGACGGTCGCGACGTATTCGGCCCCGCTGCGGCCCACATCGCGGCCGGGGTCGACCTGGCCGAGCTGGGCCCCGCCGTCGATCCGGCGGTTCTCCGACCCGGTCTGCTTCCGATCATCGGTGTCGAAGACGGCGTGCTGGTGGTCGAGGTGCTGTGGACGGACCACTATGGCAATGTGCAACTGAACATCGGACCCGAGGACCTGACCGAGTGGGGCGACCCGGTCACGGTCGTGGTCGCTGGAACCCGCCGCGAGACGGTCGCTCGCCGCCAGGCCTACGGCGAGATCGGCGTGGGCGAGGTGGGCGCCGTGATCGACTCCAGTGGCCTGGTCTCACTGGCGGTCAACGGCGGCTCGGCGGCCGAATACCTCGGCGTGAACGCCGGCGAGGAGGTTCGGATCGAGCGGGCTGACGCACCGCCGGGTCAGAGCACCTCGGTGACGCTCGGCCGCAGGGGCGAGACGTGAGGCCGGCTGTCACCATCGCCATTCTCCTGTTGCTGTTGGCGATCCTGACGGCAGCCGTAGTGCAGTTCGTCGTCCTGCAGCTCTGACTCGACCAGCACTCAGGCGGCAATGGCGTCGAGCGCCTCGACCACGACGGCGACCCGCTCGGCGTCGGCGGACGGAGCCCGGGTGGGCAGGGGCTGCTCGGGAGTCGAGGCCGGCGGCGCTGCTTCCTGAGGGGTGGGAGCGGCCTCGGCCGGGGCGGGCGCCTCAGCGTCTTCTACAGGCGTCGCCTCGGGCTGGGACGTCGGTGCCGGTTCCGGCGCAGGGGTGGCAGCCGCCTCCTCGGGGGCCGGAGCGTTCGCAATCGCCATGAACCGGTGCGTGGTGTAGAGCCGGGCCCCGTCCCACATCACGCCCACTCCGATGTGGGTGAAGTCGGGATCGATCATGTTGGCGTAGTGGCCCGGCGATTGGACGAAGGCGTCGGTGACCGAGGTGACGTCGGGGCCGGTGCCCACGTTCTCGCCGAGCTTGGCCCACTCGTGGGTGACCCCCGAGCTGATGGGGCTGGCGTGGCAGATGTACGCACCGCCACCGCAGTTGCCGGCGTGCATCTCCGCCGTCCAGCCGCGAGCGAGGCTTCGCAGCTGCGGGTCGACGGTGAGCGGCGCCACGCCGGCCCGTGCCCGCACTTCGTTGACTTGGGTGACGAAAGCCGACTCGGCGGCGCCGTCATGGGCCTGGGCGGCGGCCGGGGCCGGGGCCGTAAGACCCATGGCTGTGAGCCAGACCACGAGAAGGGCGATCACTCGCCCGGCCCGGCCGCGGCCGAATCGAGGGCCCGTCGCCGACGCGACCCCATCGGACGCCGGCGCCATCCGGAGCGTGAACGCCTCCCAGACGGTGGTCAGGTGCGACCGCCGGGCGACCGGGGTTCGGCGAATCTGTCGCCTCGCTCGGCTCGAGATCACAAGTCCTACGGTGTTTCCGCCGACGCTGTCCCTGGTCCGCATGCCGCTGTGTTACGGAACAATTACGGAACGGGTTGAGGAATTCTTTTCACGTGTGCACTATTCACGTGCGCATTGTTCCAATGGGTCAACCGCTTGGTGACAGGGGTTTCGGGCCTCCAGACGGGACTTAGTGAATGCGCTCACAAGAACGCTACGGTGGTCGAGGTGGGAGACGAACGAGCGGTTCCGGAGGCCACCGTCGCTCGGTTGCCCGTCTACCGACGTTGCCTTCTGGAGCTGGCCGCCGCTGGGGAGTCGACCGTCTCGTCGGCCCGGCTCGCCGAGCTCGCCGGCGTGAACGCTGCCAAGGTTCGCAAGGATCTGTCCCACCTGGGCACCTACGGCGTCCGGGGCGTCGGCTATGACGTCGAGAATCTGCTCGGACAGATGGGCCGGGCCCTGGGTCTCGACGAAGAGGCGCCTGTGGTCATCGTCGGGCTCGGGAATCTCGGAAGCGCACTGTCCGCCTATGCCGGCTTCACGACCAGAGGCTTTCCGGTCGCCGCACTGGTCGATACATCGCCCGACAAGGTCGGCCGGCGGGTGAACGGGTTGGAGGTGCATCATCTCGACCAGCTTCCGGCGCTGGTGGACTCGCTCGGGCTTACCGTCGGCATCATCTCGACTCCCGCCGATGCCGCTCAAGAAGCAGCCGACGCCCTCGTCTCGGCTGGCATCCGGTCGATTCTCAGCTTCGCGCCGACGATCATCGCGGTGCCGTCGCACGTTCCGGTCCGCAAGGTCGACCTCGCCACCGAGCTCCAGATACTCAGCTACTACCAGCACCATGGACCAACCGAGAGCGGTCGGTCGGCGTAGTTTGATGAACATGCCGGAAGGACAGGAACGTCGCGGGCCGCTTGACGTGGCAAGTCGGGCCGTCGCCGGGAAGACTGGAGCCTGATGTCGATCGTCGTTCTCGGGCTCAACCACCGCACGGCTCCTCTCGACCTGCTCGAGCGGATGACGGTCGCCGACGACGTGACCCTCAAGGTGCTCGACGACCTCATCTCGTCGCCCGATCTCTCCGAAGCGGCGATCGTCTCGACCTGCAACCGACTCGAGATCTACGGTCGCACCGAGCGCTTCCATCCGGCTCTGGCCGACGTCCGCGACGTGCTCGAACGCCACTCGGGACTGCCGTTCGACGACTTCGCCGACCATCTGTATGTTCATCACGACGATGCCGCAGCCCGTCACCTCTTCTCGGTCACCTGCGGCGTCGACTCGGCCGTGCTGGGCGAGACCGAGATCCTCGGTCAGGTGCGGCACGCCTTCGAGTTCGCCCGGGAAGCCGGAACCGTCGGTCCGGAATTGCAGGAGCTCTTCACCGCTGCAGCCACAGCCGGCCGCAAGGTCCGGGCTCGGACGGGTATCGCCCGCAACGTGACCTCGGTTTCGAGGGCGGCCGTCGCCCTCGCCTCGGGCCATCTCGGCACGCTCGAGGGTCGGTCGATCTGTGTGCTGGGCGCCGGTGAGATGAGCGAGGGCATGACGGTCGCCCTTCGCGACGGCGGAACGAGCGACATCATCATCTGCAACCGCAGTCTCGACAAGGCCGAACACCTGGCAACACGTGTCGGCGGCCGGGCGGTGCCGCTGGCCGAGCTGGCCAGCGCCGTCGACTCGGCCGATGTGCTCCTGACCGGCACCGGGGCGACGACGCTGATGCTCGGGCAGGTCGAGCTGGCTCACCTGATGGCGTCGCGGCCGACCCGGCCCCTTCTCATCGTCGACATCGCCGTGCCCCGAGACGTCGCACCGGAGGCTGCCGACATCCCCGGGGTGACGCTTCTCGACATGGAGGACCTCAACCGGTTCGCCGAGGCCGGCCGTTCGCAACGCCGGAGCGAGATCGACTCCGTGAACGTCCTGATCGACCAGGAAGTCGAACGTTTCACCGCCTCGATGGCCGGGCGATCGGTCGAGCCGCTGCTGGCAGCCTTCCGCCAGGAGGTTGAGCGACTCCGCGCCGACGAGGTCGCCCGTCTCGGAACGGACGAGGAGGATCGGATCCGACTCGATGCCGCAACCCGGGCGATCGTCAACAAGTTGCTCCATCGCCCCATGACCGAGCTGCGCGACGCCGCCGGCACCGCTCGAGGCGACCGCTTGGCGGCTTCGCTCCGGGAGCTGTTCGACGTCGGAGCCGACTTCACGGACTGACGGTGCTGGTTCGCGCCGCCACTCGAGGCAGCGCCCTCGCCCGTTGGCAAACGGATCATGTGGCGGCGCTAATAGCCGACCGTTGGCCGCACGTGGCCGTCGAGCCGGTGGTCGTGACGACCGGTGGCGACAGGGACACGACGACGCCGATCCACGAGCTCGGGGGCAAGGGGATCTTCGTCAAGGAGGTTCAGATCGCAGTACTCGAGGGACGCGCCGACATCGCCGTGCACTCGGCCAAGGACCTCCCCGCCGTGACCGGCGAGGGTCTCGACCTGGCGGCCGTTCCCGAACGGGCCGACGCCCGCGACGCCATCGTCGGCTGTCGTTTCGAGGACTTGGCCCCGAACGCCGCCGTCGGCACGGGGTCCATCCGTCGCCGGGTGCAGCTGCTCGAGCACCGGCCCGACCTCGACGTCGTGGAGCTCCGGGGCAATATCGATACGAGGCTGGCCCGCCTCGAGGAGCTCGACGCCATCGTGATGGCATCCGCCGCCATCGACCGTCTCCGCCGGAGTGCCCACGAGGTCGATCGGCTCGACATCGACACGATGGTTCCCCAGGTCGGGCAGGGTGCCCTTGCCATCGAAGTGAGGACAGGCGACGAGCAGACGACGGAACTGGTACAGGCGATCGAGGATCGAACGAGCCGCCGGGCCGTCGATGCCGAGAGAGCCTTCCTGGCGGAGCTCGGCGGGGATTGCGATCTCCCGGCCGGTGCCCACGCTCGGGTCACCGACGACGGTCTGGAGCTTCTGGCCATGCTCTGTGGCGACGACCACGGCATCGTCCACCGCATCCGTGACGTAGCCGACGACGGGGACTCTCTGGGACGGCGGCTGGCTCGAACCCTCCAGGAGCGGCTGGTTCCGTGACCGACCTGCTCGGGGCTCGAGTCGTCGTGACTCGGGCCGTTGATCAGGCTGATGAGCTGATCGAAGCGATATCGGCCGCAGGAGGACTCCCCGTTCTCCTGCCCCTCCTCGAGATCGCTCCGCCCCCCGACCGGGCCGCTTTGCGCCAGGCGCTCGACGATCTCGACAGTGGCTCCTGGTTGGCGGTTCTGTCGCCCAATGGGGCTCGAAGCATCACAAGGACCGTCCCCGAGCCGACTCCGGCACGAGTGGCGGCCGTCGGGTCCGCAACGGCGAGGGTTCTGGAGGCCGCCGGTTGGGCGGTGGACCTCGTAGCACCGACGGCAACGGCGCAGAGTCTGGCCGATTCCCTGGTGTCCGAACCGGCGACTCGATGCCTCGTCGTACAGGCGGCGGGGGGTCGTCCCACCCTCGTCGACGGCCTCCGGGAGCAGGGTTGGTCGGTCGAAGTGGCGGTCGGGTACGTGAACCGCGTTCCTGACATCGATCCCGACGCGGTCGAGTCGGCGGCGCGAGCGGACGTGGTCGTCTTCGCATCGCCCTCGGCCGTGGAGCGCTATCGCGACGTGCTGGGGAACCGCCCGACCCGTGCCGTGGCGATCGGGCCGGTCACGGGCGAGGCGGCTTCGGCTGCCGGCTTCGAGACCCTGACCGCCGAGGCCCCGACCGTGTCGGCGCTGGTCGACGCTCTGGCGAGCGTCGTCGACTGAGCTGTCAACAGTTCGAGTAGGCCTGGGCGAGAGCCTCCGCCACGCTCGCGGCGTGCTCTTCGTCCTCGTAGGGGTTGCGGGGCCAGAAGAACCCACGCAGACCGTCGCCCCGACTACGGGGCACGACATGCACGTGGAGGTGGGGCACCGATTGGCTCACCTTGTTGTTCACGGCCACGAACGTGCCCTGGGCGTCGACGGCCGCCGGCATGACGGCCGCCAGGCGGCGGACGGCGGCGAACAGCGGTTCCACCCGCTCGGAGGGCAGATCGGCGATCGTCTCGTGATGGCTGTCGGGCACGACGAGGGTGTGGCCAGGGAACAGCGGACGGATGTCGAGAAATCCGGTCATTCCGTTGTCGCGGAACACGACGTGGCCAGGTGACCGCCCGGCCACGATGGCACAGAACACACATTGGTCCGACACATCGTCACGGTAGCGGGTCACTCCAAGGGGCTCGCCTCGGTGGCTAAAGGCTGCTGCGCCCTATGCCGTTCCACCTGCTGTGAGCAATACCGCACCATCCGCGCATACCGCTCTTCCCCCGCTTCCCCCACCGGTCGGTTCATCGGTGAGCCCGTCGGCGATCGCCGGATCACCGCCGCCGCCGACCTCACCTCCTCCCGCCGCGCCGATCGCTGCGGCCGAGGCCGTCGACTCCAGCTACGGACCACCGGAATGGCTGCGAGAACAGCGAGGTGAACACAGAACCAGCAACCTCGACCCGAAGTTCGTAGTCATCGGCATCGCCGCCATAGTTGCGCTGTTCGTCCTCGGTGGACTGATCATGGCGTTCGTCGGGATCTCGGAGCCCGATGTCGTCGACTTCGAGCCGACCTTCGATGACCAGCCGTCGTTGATCGACTCCTGAGCTCAGAGTGATCAGGTGCCGGTGAGCGCCTCGACGACGGGCGCGAAGTCCTCCATCGACTCGGCCCCGATCGCCACGTAACTGATTCCCCACCGATCGCGCCAGCCTCGCACCTCGTCGATGCACTGATCGACGGTGCCGACGAGCGCGTGCGGCGACGCCAGCGCCTCCTCGGCGGTGATCCCGAGCAGGGGTGCCATCTCGGCGGCCACGGCTTCCCGATCGTCGGTGATCATGGCGAGGTGCACGCGGGTTTGTAGCTCTATGTCGTCGAATCGAGCGCCGGCCCCGTCGCGGATCCAATCGAGCTTCCGGTCGGTCCGTTCGAGGGTGGCGTCCTGGCCGGCCCTTTCGTCGATGACCCCGGCGGTGAGGCCCGGGTTGATCCCGACGATGTCGGCCTTGGCGCCGGCCAGGGTCAGCATGCGCTGCTTGCCTCCCGCCAGCATCAGCGGGACGCGCTCCTGGGCCGGCAGCGGTGCAGCCAGGCGGCCGTCGACCGAGTAGTGAGCGCCCGAGAACATGACCGATTCGCCGTCGAGAAGCGACCTGACGATGTCGGCGGCTTCGGTCAGGCGTTCGATTCGCAGACCGGGCCGGTCGTGTTGGATTCCGGAGAACTCGTAGTCGGCCGTCATCCAGCCGGCGCCCATCCCGACCTCGAGCCGGCCGTTCGACAGGGCATCGAGGGTGGCGAGCTCCTTCGCCAGCACCACCGGGTGCCTGTAGTCATTGGCGAGTACGAGGGGTAGCACGCGGAGTCGGCTGGTGGCGAGGGCGACGGCAGTGAGGCCGATCAGTGGAGCCGGTTGATCGTCTAGGTGATCGGGCAGGGTCACTGACGAGAAACCGAGTTCTTCGGCCCGCTGGGCCGCGGAGGAGATCCTGTCCGGGGCGAGGTCACCGAACGAGGCGCTGAAGCGAAATTGGGCAGGCATGGCCGAAGCCTAGGAGGGATCGGCCGCGGAGAGTTCGCCCGGAACGGCCGGATTTCTGGGAACCTGGCGGGCGACATGGGCGTTGAAGGGGCGTGGAGACACGACTGGCCACGGCAGTGGCGACTACTACCCGGGAGCCGGGGCGACCTGTCATCGGGGTCGGCGCCCGCTCGGCTGCAGCGATGAGTGTCGACTTCGAGCGCTTCTACAGCTCTCACCGCGATGGGCTCGTGCGGGCGCTCAGTCTGTCGCTTCGAGACGAGCCGCTCGCCGCAGAGGCGGTCGACGAGGCCTTCACGCGGGCGCTACACCGCTGGCACGTCGTGGGCGAGTTCGATCACCCCCAGGCCTGGGTGTACCGCACGGCCCGCAACTGGGCGACCTCCCGATTTCGACGGCGGGGTCGGGACCGGCAGTTCGCCCCCTTGATCGCTTCGCCCGACCAGGTCGTCGACGAGGCACCGGATCCTCGACTCGCCGAGGCGTTGGCCGAGCTCGACAGCGACCGTCGCAACGTTCTGGTGCTGCGCTTCTATCTCGACTGGAGCGTCGAACAGGTGGCCGACGCCCTCGACATCTCGCCGGGCACGGTCAAGAGCCGCACTCACCGGGCCCTCGCCGACCTTCAACAGCTACTCGGAGACGAATCATGACGACCCTCGAACAACGACTGCGCGACGAGCTCGACCGAGCTGCCCCCGACCAGGTGCCACCGGCTACCGGCGTCGAAGCCATGCGCTCCACCGTGGCCGGTCGCCGGAGGCGCAACCGTCTGGCCGCTGGCCTGGCGGGAGCCGCGGCGGTCGTCGTCATCGCCGGCGCGTTCGTCGCGAGTCGCCCCGAATCGGGGTCCGACGTGATCGCTTCGGCGCCCGAGACCGAAACACAGTCCCAAGCGGCCCCGACCGCTGACGAGCCGGCCACCGACTCCGCCTCGAACGAGGAAGACAGCGCCGAGACCGGTGCTGAGGGCGAGCTGGCGAACGCCGAGTCCGGGGCAGCCGACGGGTCCGAAGCCGAGACGCCGGCCGCCGGCGCGACCGGCCGGACACTTCAAGCGTCCCCGGCCACCCCGAGCGTCGAGACGCGGCGCTCCGCGGTCGACTTCGCGGGCGGGTCCGGGGTGTTCGTCGTCCCGACCGCCGACGGCTACTTCGGGCTGGCCAGCCGCTTCGGAGGAGACCGGGGCGTCACCATGATCGCCATGGAGTCCGAGAACGGGCTGGACTGGACCGAGGTCGGACTCAGTGGGGTGCCGGCCGGCGCCACGATCACCCTGTTGCGCGATTTCGATGGTTCGTACTTCGCCGCCTTCTCGCAGTTCGACGCTGTCAACCAGCGCAACGTCACCCGTATCAGCAGCACGCCGGACCTCAGGAACTGGAGTGGCGGGGTGGCCCTGCCGGGCGACGACACCGTTCTGTTCGATCTCGCGGTCGGCCGGGGCGGCCTGATGGCCGTGGGCATGGCGCCGGCACCGACCGTGTGGACGGGCCCGGCGGGCGGTCCCTACGAGGAGGTCGGGCGCATCGACGGCGCCGACACGGTCGTCGGTGTGGCCGCGCTGGGCGATGGGTTCGTGGTCGCCGGAACGAACGACGGGAGCTCGGTTCTGTTCACGTCAGCTGACGGGGAGAACTGGACGATGACACCCGTGACCGCCGCCACCGGTGACGATTCCGTGGTCGATGTCGCCGTCGCGGGGGCATCGATCGTGGTCGCGGGCGACGGTGCCGGTGGAGCGTGGACGGCCTCCTCATCCGATGACGGTGGGACATGGCGGCGCTCCGATCTCGGAGCGACGACGGTCGACACGGCCTCGATGCGAGGCACTTCGGTGAGCCTGCTCGGCACTTCGCCCCTCGGCGTTCCCGAGGTGACGATCGCCGACGACGAGAGCTGGTCGAGCGCCCAGCTCGACATCGCCGCCGGCGACCGGGTGGAGCTGTTGATCGCCGGACCGGAGACCCTGCTGCTCGCCGCCGACGAGACCGGCCTCACCTGGGTGCTCGCCAGCCGCTGACGGCCGCCCGGGTGTCAGAGCCCGGAGATACGCTCGCCGTGTGCCCC
>JAAUYH010054148.1_pt1 | contig 14793 bp, 9 predicted proteins | sample 7278061 | NCBI WGS metagenome assembly JAAUYH01 (sample SAMN14350203, study PRJNA611818) | marine sediment metagenome | isolation source: surface marine sediment (0.6m) | place: French Polynesia: Moorea | collected 2018-08
AGTCGCAAAGAAGGACGCAGAGGAGTTATTTTTGTTGGTTATAATTCTGGTTTATTTTCATTGAGTATTTAGTAATGTGATGTTAATGCAAGTAGGAAAATATTGGCACTTTGAAAGTGAAGCTATTTTAGAAGATTTTGTATAGCAAAACTTAGATATACTATTCAATTTATTGCCTATAGCAAGACAATATAGAACCTCTAATAATCAAATATGTGATATTTTAGCTGTCAATAATAATCGCCAGTTAATTATATTGGAGTTAAAAAATACAGAAAATAGATATATTATTCAACAACTTACGCGATATTACGATGATTTAATCAAAGAAAAGCCTTTTACAGACAAAATTGATTATCAGCAGTCAGTCAGTTTAATTGCTATCACTCCTAGTTTTCATAGAGATAATTTTATAGATATTAAATATCACACGCTTAATTTTGAGTTATGGAAATTTAAGATTATTCATCAACAAGAAAAATTTTATTTTCAGCTTATAGCATTAACCAGTAAGAAAGAAAAAAAAGTAATAATCCCTTATCAAAAACCTGAAGATAATCTCAGTATCCCTAATCCACCGAGAGCATTACTAAATATTTTATCTAAATGTAGCCAAGAAGAAAAAGACGAATTTTTAAAGATACGCAAATATATTTTTAGTGTTGACTATAATATTGAAGAAATCTCTAGTACAACTAAAGTAATTTATGGTAAAAATAACCATAAATTTATTGCAGAAATACGATTTGATTCTAAAAGGAATAATCTTGCTTTATTTATCTGGCTACCTCTAGTAAATAAAAAGTATTCGGTTGGAAGAATGCGAATCTGGACAGATTGGAAAGTTATTACTGATATTGGTCATATACCAAAAGGACTAGGAAGTATGATAACTTGGCAAGAATATAAATTAAAAAGTCTAATTCCTAAAAAAAAATTTACTGTCAATCCTTATCGTAAATCTGCGATCGCAATGAAGTTTGAATTATATAAAAGCTGGTTACAAAATAGACAATGTACCCAAGCATACCAAGAAATAAAAGATAAATCTAATTCTTTAGAAGAAATAATTGATTATGCTATTGATATATGGCACAGAAAAATTTAGCTCTAGTGCGAGGGTGAATTTTGAATACAGAAGAGATTGCACTTCAAATTTTTAAAATATAATAGTAATATTTTTTACTATGCTTCAAAATAGACTGAGTAAATCATAGTATCAGAAAGTCACAAGATGCGATCGCCAATTTTCGAGGGTTGGGCGATCGCATTTTTTCAATTTCAACCTAAGTAAAGAAATTTATGGGAATAGATCGGGTATGTGGGGGCTTTTTAATGGGGTTGAGGGAGGCTCAAACTCTGTTCAGTTGGGTGTTCGATATAAGTTTTAATGGTTAGTTGTTGGTGGTTAATAGTTGATAGTTGGTTTACACTTGCTAGTTATTACATCAAGACATCACGAAGGGCGCAAGCCTTGCGCCCCTGACTTATTACTTATTACTTATTACTTATTAGCTAGCTGCTTTTGACGGAGGGTTTAACCGAGCTATTAGTTAAACTCTGGAAATACAATGTTCCAACTGTGATGAGAAAAGAGAAGTAAGCAATGATTTGTCCTAAATAAAGAGTTTGGCGATAACCAAAAAGAGCTTTTAAGATAATGCCAGGAAATTGTTTATCTGGCAGTAATGTCGAGCCATCCCAAACTTGCGCTCCGAGAAGACAAGATTCACTGTTAATATTGCACCAATTAGTATGAGATAGTTGGGAAAATAGTAATACACCTTTGTCTAAATGATACAAGGCACTTAAGACTAATCCTCCCACTATTAGGAGAAGGAATATTCCCATAATCTGAAAGAAAAGACGGATATTAATTTTGATACCCAAAGCAAAAAGAAAATAACCCATCACAGCAGCTACAATTAAACCTGCTACTGCACCAAGAGTAGGTAGTAATAGTTGTTGGGGAAATTTTGCCAAGATAAATAATACTGTTTCAAAGCCTTCTCGTAATACTGCAATAAAGATTAGTAAGAATATTCCTTTACCTGCATTGTTTTGATTTAAAGCATCAGAAATTGCTAATTCTACTTCTCCTTTGAGGGATTTAGCTTGTTGAGTCATCCAGAGCAACATCCAGCTTAACATGGCGATCGCCAATAAGCCAAAACTTCCAGCTAAGACTTGTTTGAGAACATTTCCATAAATCCCCCCTGCATTTTCGATCCCTTTGACGCTATTAGCAAGTAAAGCTCCTACTCCAATACTGGCAATAATACCTGCGACAATACCAAGATATACCCAACGATATAATTGTGTTTGTTGGGCTTTTTGCAGACAAGCCATGACGATCCCTACTACTAGCGCAGCTTCAAAGCCTTCTCGCAGGGTGATAATAAAGGTGGGAAAAGCAGCAGTTAAATCCATCTTTGCCAATTGATAGCGGGATAATTGATAATTACCTCGATCTTAATCGAAGCTCTTGTGCAGAAGTTAGCTAACAGCTTTTTCTTTTGAACTTAACATTTCTAGCTGTTGCCAACAAAGATATAGGGCGCGAGGTAAATGAAAACAGCCTTTCCATTTACCACCCTTGAGATTTAATAATACTTCACCACGGCGATCGCAATACCCCCACCATTCTCCATATTCGGGATCAGCAAAATGTTTCCAAGTATAGTCATGAACTTTTTGATACCATTGCCAACATTCCTCACGTCCTGTTAATCTGTAACCCATCAGTAAGGCTACTAGGGTTTCTAGATGTACCCACCAAAGTTTTTGATTCCACTCTAGTTGTTCGGGAGGATGTCCTTTAATATCTAGAAAGTAGTAAATACCGTCATACTGTTTGTCCCAACCAAATTCTAGAGTATTTAAGATAACGTCTACTGCCAGATTAATTAAATCCTCATCAGCTTTGCTAAATTCTGAGACAATTGGAGAATTATCAGTATTTTGTTGCTCCCTGTCTCCTTGTTTTTCTGTTTCCTTGTCAGTCTTCAGGCGAATTTGGGCAATATCCATGATAAACCACATTGCTTCAATGGTATGACCAGGATTAATAAGTCTTCCTGCAAAACAATCTAGATGCTCTCCTTCGGGTGTAACATTTTCATATACTAAGCCTGTATCTCGATCTAAAAACTCTCCCATTATTTCTTGAATAGTAGAATCTATGATAGAGTCTATATCCTCACTTAGTACCTCAGCTTTGCTGTGATCGCTTTTTAATAACCAATCTATTTCTAGGGATAGGTTAGCTAGAATCATTGGTACAGCAAGAGTTTTTAAATTTCTTGTCCCTGGATAAGCTTTATTGTATTGTCCCTTCGGGTTTTCTTGACGACGTAAAACATTCTTGTAAGCTTGTAAGGCGATTTTTTTAGCTGATTCCGAGCCAGATCCAGATGTGGTCTCCCCTTCGGCGAGGCGCAAAGCGAGGGCGTATTCACTAAATGCCATAGCAGCAAAGCAGTCAGAAAAGATATTATAGGGTTGCACTAGGGGTTTTCCTTCTCGGTTGAGAGAAAAGTACCAATTACCCTCTGCATCTCTAGCATTTTTACCTAGAAAATCTGCTCCTAATTGTGATATTTTTAACCAATTTTCTCTGGTTTCTACTTGATTATATAGCAAAGAAAACATCCAAAGTTGACGATTTTGTAACCAAATAAATTTATCTGTATCATACACTTTCCCCTCTCGGTTTAAGCAAGTAAAATATCCTCCATGCTCTAGATCTAAAGAATATTTTTCCCAAAAAGGAATGACATCTTGTAGTAAATTTTTTTTGTATAAGTTAGCTAAATCTTTAAATTGAGAACTCATAAATCCAGCAAATTAAATAAATAATGATTTTGGTTTCTAATAATGTTAGATGCAATTTTTCGTAACATTTGTAACCCCTTAATCAAAGCTATATTTACTTTACCAGATCAAAAAGCTATAGTATATGCCATAATTTTGCTATTAATTTATGGTCTAATTGTATTACCTCTAGGATTTTATCTAAAATTCTTAGAATTTGAAATAGTCACAAATTGGCAAAAAATCTTACAAATTACCGTTACGTCTTTATTTGCACCAGCTATTTTAGAAGAAATATTCTTTCGGATTTTAATACTACCTCACCCTTCAGAAAAGCTTGATTTAATCTTTTTATTTGGTTTAATATTTTTGGGCTTAGTTCTTTTTGTAGTTTATCATCCTCTTAATGCTTACTTGTTCTTTCCCGTGGCTCGTCGAACTTTTTATAATCCAGTATTTTTATTTTTTGCTTTCTTGTTAGGTCTTATATGTAGTATCTCTTATTTACAAAGTGGGTCTTTGTGGATACCAGTAGCAATTCATTGGTTAATTGTGATTATTTGGTTATTAGTTTTGGGAGGACTGAAGCAATTAAATTATTAACTATTTATTTTATAGGGTTCTCATTTGAGTGAGGTAAAGTTAAACACCTTGGTTTTTGATGAAAAGTTGATATTTCCCTATTGTTGTTGATTTCCTTGAGCCTAATACTAGATGTACCTTATAAATCTCTATAGAAGTTTTATTGAAGTTGTGATAATTATTAAACTAAATCTCTTACTTAATTGAAGATGACTATAGAAAAAATTTCTCAATTACGAATATATAATTTTTATAATTGGCTTGATAATTACTAAAAACAAAAACTGGGCATCTTGAGAGAAAATAGATACTTGATAGTAAAACACAACCTATTTTTATACACCTCATGAAAAAGTTGCTCCCTAGTCAGTGGACATCAAGACTATTAGCAACAACATCTGTAGATACTAGATATGCTCTACTAGAAGCTTGTTTAATTGGTTTATTTTCCGCCTTTGCAGCTTTATTACTCAAAGAGGGTATTAGCTGGTTAGAAGATTGGCGCACCAAAGTTACCTACCTCTATGATCCACACTTATCTTTACCTTTAGTGGGTTTTGGTTTGGGATTTTTGGCTGGTTGGCTAGTTGAACTACTCGCCCCAGCAGCAGCAGGAGGTGGTATTCCTCCAGTCAAAGCAGCCCTAGCAAGATATCCCATTATGCTCAATTTACGGGTTGTGGTGGTGAAGACTTTGGGGACAATTCTAACTTTAGGTGCTGGTTTAGCTTTAGGACGAAGAGGTCCTACTGTCCATATTGGCGCAGCTTTAGCAGCACAACTCAGTCGTTGGATACCCAATTCTCCGACAAATCGCCGTCAGATGATTGCAGCAGGAGCAGCAGCAGGTTTAGCAGCAGGTTTTAACACTCCTATTGCTGGAGTGTTATTTGTTATTGAGGAGTTGATGCGAGATATTTCGGGTTTGACTCTGGAAATTGCCATCATTGCTTCTTTTACTGGTGCAGTGGTTTCCCGTATTTTTGAGTTTGCCAATTTGAATGTACACGATATTGTTGTTGCTACTAATTATCCTAATGAGAGCTTTACTCTTGTAGAAATACCTTTTTATCTGCTGTTAGGAATCCTCGCAGGATTATTAGGAGGATTATTTAACCGTGGAATTATCAATGCTATGGCTTGGAGTCGTCGCTTTCCTTTAGCTATGTCTTGGCGTGTTGGGATAGCAGGGTTAGTATCAGGGCTATTTGTGGTTTATTTACCCAATTTTTTCCAAAATAATACAGGTTTAAAGGAATTTTTAGTAGCATACGACCTAGATTGGCAAACCACAGCTTTAGCTTTTGTGGCTCATTTTTGCCTAACTATTCTGATTTATAGCACTGGTGCGCCTGGTGGTTTGTTTGCTCCTGCTTTAGTTTTGGGTTCTGCTTTGGGGGATTTAGTGGGAACATTAGAACTTTTCGTTGTTGGTAATGAACATTCTTATTTGTTTGCTTTAGCAGGAATGGGAGCATTTTTTACCGCAGTAGTGAGAGTTCCTGTGACAGCTATTGTCATTGTGTTTGAGATGACAGCAGATTTTGATGTGGTATTACCGTTGATGATTAGTTCGGCGGTGGCTTATATCGTAGCAGAAAGTTTTTTCCCTGGCTCTTTGTATGAGCATCTTTTAAATGTTAGTGGTATTGAACTGAAGGAGGAAACTGTTAGCCATGATTTTCTCTCTCAACTGACAGCTAATGATGTGATGGAATCTCGTGTGGAAAGTTTGCCTAGTAACCTGACAATGGAAGAGTTGATCAAAGCCATGTCTCGTTCTCACCATCGCGGTTTTCCTGTGGTAGAAGATGGACAGTTAGTGGGAATTGTTACTCAATCTGATATTGCTAGTGCAAGTCAAAAACAAAGCCATACTCTGTTACGGGATATTATGACTCCTCAACCCATTACCGTAAATCCTACTGCTCCTTTGACTGATGTCTTGTATCTATTAAACCGTTACCAACTATCTCGTTTACCTGTGGTTAAGGGAAATAAGTTAGTGGGAATTATTACCCGTAGCGACATTATTAAGGCGGAAGCTAAGCGACTGACAGGTGATCGCGATACGGCTGTAAAACGAGAACCTTCTTATATTGTCTATCAAACTCGCTGTCCTGCCACAGGAAGAGGGCGCATTTTATTACCCATTTCTAATCCCCATCATGCTACTAGTTTAATAACTCTGGCTACAGCGATCGCTCGTTGCCAAAAATACGAGATTCAATGTCTGCAAGTGATCTGTGTACCAAAATACATCTGTCCCAGTCAAGCTACAGTGGATATTACCCCTAGTCGTCAACTAATGCATCGTTTAGAGAGATGGGGTAGAAAACATAACATTCCTCTCCATACTCAAGTCAGAGTTGCTAACGATACAGCAGGAGCAATTTTAGAAACTATTGGTCAAGAACATATTAACTTGCTGCTCATGGGTTGGAAGGGTGAGACTTTGAGTTCGGAGAGCATCTTTAGTAATGTAGTTGATACTATGATTGCTCAAGCTTCTTGTGAATTAATGTTGGTGAAACTAGGAACAACACCTCATTCTTTCCCCCTAAATCTAGCAGGAAAAGGTAGATGGTTAATTCCTACTGCTGGTGGTAGCAATATTAAAAGAGCTATGAAATTTTTACCAGCTTTAGCGGATCTCTATACTCAGCCTAGTTATCCTCAAATCGAATTGTGTCAAGTATATAACTCTACGGGTCAGAAGCAAAACTTTGATCGGCTTAAACCTACAGCCTATGCGATCGCTGATCAAGTAGATCGCCCTGTCTCTACCTTATTGATCCGTGATAATTCTGTCCCAGATGCGGTATTCCGTCTCCATTATGAGCGAGAATACGATTTAATTATCCTTGGAGCTAGTAGCGAAAGCTTACTACAAAATGCTATTCGCGGTAATATCCCTGAAGCGATCGCTCGTAAAACTGATACCACAGTGATTATTGTCCGTAGTCCTATCTAGTGGGGTGTGTAGGGTCAGTTATCAGTTATCAGTTATCAGTTATCACAGCTTCACCTTTTTATCCATCAACAATCACCAATCCCTAATCACCAATCCCCCCGGGAAGAGACTTAATAAATCTAGGTATTGAACCCAAAAGAGGAGGACACGGGTGAGCCGTGCGACGGCTCACCGTAAGATGTCCGTATCGACTTTGTAATGAAGTCTCCTTCGGTGCCCCACTCGCGAAGCGACGAGCGTTGATCTCCCCAATCCTTCATCCTTTATGCTTGATTCCTCATCATGAAAGTTGAGGCTTTACTAGATAATACTGACTTTTTGGGAAAAACAGTTAAATTATCTGTGTAACAATGTCGATCTTAGTAGTATTCTTTTTTACTGCCTATTTTGACTGTATAACTCCTCTTTCTATTAACTTTACAAGGACTTGAGGAAAATGTATCAAATCTGTATATGTTAGAAAACACCCCAATTATCGTATTTTCTTTGTCTTACAAGGGGAAAAGTCAGACAATTGAGAGTCAAAATTAGTTTATTGTTTCAATAAAGTCTAGAAAATCTAGCTGACAACCTTTTCTTTAACTTGTTACTTTTAATTTAAGCAACCGCAAATTAATTCAACTTGGAGCAGAAAAATGGCAAATAACAATCTAAACAATTCCGTCGCTACTTTACTAGATAAATATTCTGTAGAAGACATCTTATTTGCTTTATATTGTAAGGTTGATTCCCGTTTAAGAAATAGTAATCAAGAAACAGAAAAATTACAGCAACAAGTTAATACTTTAGATTTAGCTTGTGAAATGTTAGATGATGTAGATGAAGAAAATACTTTTTGCTTAGTCTATTAGAATAAAAAAACTCATGATAATTTGCTAAAGTAGTGAGAGATATAAAGGGGTTTAACTAATATAAATAAGGACATCTCTTAATCCCTCTGGGTCTACCCCCCTTATTAAGGGGGGATGCTTCTGGAGCGTGAGATCTAAAGTTCGATTATTCTACAGAGTCTAAATGTTTTTCATATTTTTTAAACACAGCTAAACCAGGGAGATCTGTAGTAAATTCTTTAGGTAATCTGTATTTGTCAGCAGGATATTCATCACGAATTGCTAATAAAGAGCGATAAGGTTTCTGCCACTTTTTAAGAATTTTCATGAGTCTAGCAAACTCATCATAAGCAGTATCATGACGATGAACTAAACCCATATACTGCATCATTTTAGCGTGAGTATCAGGAGAATTTTCTTGTTCTGAAATGCCAATAATAGGAGCTAGTTTTTCAAAAACTTCTAAATACTCCAGAATTAATACTACTAAACTTTTGTAGGATAATAAGTCTCTAGCTTCTAATTGTTTGATAATATCTGAGATGGTTCTCAAAATTGTGAAATCGGCAAGCTGATATTTTTTAAACAAAGCCAGTAATTTTAATCCGAGACTGTGCTGAGAAATTGCATTAACTTCTTTCAGATAAGATTGTAGAGCAGCCCTTCCTTCTTCTGAATTCAATAGTGGGATAATTTCTGCAAGTTTCCGTTTAATTTTATTACGGAATTCATCTTTATCAATGTCTTCTTCCAGATTATCAGCTACAAAACGATAAAACTCTTGTTGTTTTCTACTCCGATAACGTAACTCTGTTGACTCAAGTTTTAAGAAGCTACTTTGAGCAGCGATCGCCACTTCGAGAAGTTTAATACTATCACCAATTTTTTTATATTCTCCGATACCTCGCCCTACTTGCTGTTTTAATCTGACATAGAGCATAAATTCTTCACTACCAAACTTTTCACTGGCAATTCTTTCAGCTTTATTCGCCAAACTTCTTAACTCTTTGAAAGTGCGATCGTGTAATAATACTGCTTTATCAGGAACTTTAGGATTACCATATTTTTCTCGCAAATCTTCACCAATACCTTGATCGATGGAATAACCTAAAGCTTTTAATAAAGGAATAACAATATAGTAAGCTCGCCAAGCAATTAATAGTAAAATGCCAATGGTTAAAGGTAAAGGAAACCTAATAGTTTCTTTTGGTTGAGTTGGTATTTCGTCAATCCAACCCTGAGATTGCAGTAATGCCATTGTTTCCTGCATTTGCGCTGCATCTAATGCACCAGAGTTAAATTCTGTATTAATCTCATTGTCTGTGGATAGAAATAACTTACGAGCAGCTAACATACTTAACTGCTCTGTTTCTGGCTCAACTAATCCTTGATATATTTCTTGTATATCTTGATTTATTACATCTGGGTTTGTTAAGTTGCTGAATTCATTTGCTAAATTAGATTCTAGTTGTTCTAAGTCTTGTGGTGCTGCATTAGGATCGTCAAGAAAGCTTTGATAGTAATCTTGGATCTGTTGATTTAATTTTTCTACTTCAGGGAGACTATCTAACTTTTGCTCTAATTGTTGAGTGAGTAATTTATTTTGGGTTGCAGAATCAATATTATTTTTACTAGCGGAACTTTGAGCAGATATACTATCAATCAATACAGAATCAACATTATCTTTAAAATAAGAACTTTGGGCAGATACACTATTATTTAATAAATAACCTCTTCTTCTTGCTAGGGTCGAAGTTGGTAAATTACTCTGTTGAATTGAATCAGAAAATTTTATTGAATCAAGCAAAGAGTAATACTTCCCTAGGAATAAAGTAGCACCATAAGCTTTATTGGCTTCCACTGTTCCTAAACTTAACAAAGAAATAGCAGTAGCTACGGTTAATTTTTTGAGGTACTCTCCCATTTTCATTACTCACTACAAAAACATAGTCTATGGTTAGAGTACCCATCTGTTAAAAATAAATTGCTTTTACACCATAGCTTACACCTCATTTTTTGATTGACAGACTACTAGCTAATAGCTTTCAATGATTTCCAATCTGTATTAGAAGTATCTATTGTAGTGACATAAACTTGTTCCTCTTGGGTAAAAGCTTCCGCTTTTGCTTGTTGAGTAGTGAGTAAGTCAGCAGTAGCATCGGAAATGTCACCACTACGTTGATTCAGGCGATCGCGTAATACTTCTAGGGGTGCGGTGCAATGTATAATCTGTAAGGAAATATTGTGTAACTTGATAGCATCTATAACTTTGTGACGGTAATCAATGCGATCATACTTAGCATCGAGAATTACGGTAAAGCCTTCTTGTACCAACATCACACCCAATTCTAATAAACGGTCATAAGTTTTTTGATTCATTTGGGGAGTATATATACTGTCGCTTCCTGTTGCTTCTAGAGCGATACCTGCGATATGTTTGCGAACTGCATCAGAACGAATATGTATTGCACCTGTGTTTCTTGCTATAGTTTTAGCGACGGTGGTTTTACCAGAACCTGATAAACCAGACATTAATATTAGTTTTCCTGACTTACGTTGGGTATATTCCCAAGCTTGTTTGTAATAGTTTGTGGCAGTCTGACTTGCTTCTTGTTTAACTGTTTCAGGAATAGCAGGATCGTCTAGGAGGAAAGATGTTACTTTGGCTCGCACATAAGCTTGTCTGCTGAGGTACAAAGGTAAGAGGGGTAAGCCTTCCCAGTCTCCTGTTTCTTCTAAATAAGTATTAAGAAAAGCATTGGCAAAATCTTGTTTTCCCTTTGCTTCTAAATCCATCATGGCAAAAGCAACATCGTAGATCACATCTACAAAGCGGAAGGGTTCGTTAAATTCGATGCGATCAAAGAGTTGAATTTTATCTTGCCACAAACAGATATTTTTGAGGTGTAAATCTCCGTGACATTCTTTGATTTTATTATTGTTTATTCTGCTATTAAATAAGTCTTCTCGTTCTGCAAAAAAGTTATCTGTATAAGCTTGAGTGGCTGTGAGTTGTTCTTGGGTTTGCGCTCTTCCAATATAGCCTTGAGTTTGAGCATAGTTTTCATCAAATGCTTGGCGGATTTTTTCGACTTTGCCAAAACTACTGATATATTCATTAGTGACGGCATTTTTATGAAATTCAGCTACTATTTTACCCAATTCTTCCATTTTTTCAATGGATAGTTTGCCAGCATCAAATAGATTAATAAACAGATTTTCTTGAGGAAACTGACGCATTTTGAGAGTATAAGCTACAGGTTCACCTGAGCCATTTAAAATAAATTTTTCTCCCTCTTGGGTAATGGGTAGAACTTCTAAATATAATTCTGGTGCGATCGCACTGTTTAAGGAAATTTCTGCATCTAAAAAATGCTTTCTTTTTTCTAAAGTGGAGTAGTCGAGAAAGCCAAAGTTTACCGATTTTTTCAATTTATAAGCATAGTCTCCTGTCAACAAGACGTAGGATACATGAGTCTGTACTAATTCGATATTGTCGGCTACTGGATGGGGATAAAACTCCGACTGTTGCATCTGAGAAATAAGAGCAGAAATTTCCATCATAGAAAGTTGAGATACAGCCTATATATGATACCTAATGTACCGACACTGATTCTAGCGAATACAGTGGTGGAAAGGGGCTTCATTATATCCAGGTGTGGATTTCAAGTTGTTATGCTTAACGCAACGTCTATAAATTAGATAATTCCATAGATTGACGTTGTGTAGATATTAAAGGACGATAATTAGATAATTAATTTTCATGACATTCGCAGAGAGGTTAATGTTCTGATAGTTAGGATGAATAATATGGATGATGCTGGAATAATACAACAGCCATTTTCCCCTAGTACCAATAATAGAGGATGAACTATGGAGCCTATTTCTCTTATTATTGCTGCACTAGTTGCTGGAGCAGCAAAAGCTGCTGGTGATGCAGCCCCAGATGCTTACAATGGCTTGAAGACTTTAATTAAACGTAAGTTTAGTGGTGATCCAAAAGCAGAAATGGTTTTGGAAGAACATGAAACAGATCCTGAAACCTATGAAGCAGCACTGAAAAAGAAATTAGCTGAAGCTGGAGCTGATAAAGATGAGGAAATTATTAAGGCGGCTCAGGAATTGCTGAAACAATTAAAACCTGAAGAATCAAAAGCAGGTAAGTACAATGTGGTTTTTCAAGGTGAAGTTAAGGGAATTCAAGTAGGAGATCGCAACATACAAGAGAATAAATTTGGCTAAAAGCCACTGGAGTGTCTAGATGGCTGAAGATCGTCCCAAATACAATCCAACGTTTGAAGATGAAGTAAAGAGTGCTGTAGTTGGCGAAAAAAACATTGTCTACAATTACTTCTACTATAGGGAAGATGTAAGGGGTAAACCAGTCGAGTCTGAAGAAACTGCTGCTGAGGAAAAACTCCCTTGTCCTTATCGGGGTTTGTTTCATTTTGGTCCCGATGATGCTGAGGTTTTCTTTGGGCGTGAGGTATTTGTCGAAGAACTATTTGCTGCGACTCAAACCCTTAATTTTATAACCGTTTTGGGTGCGTCGGGAAGTGGTAAATCTTCAGTAGTTCTGGCGGGACTGGTGCCCAAACTGCAACAAGCAGGTCACTGGCTGTTTACTCACTTCCGTCCCGGTTCCGACCCTTTCCATGCTCTGGCTTTGGCGCTAGTTCCCCTTTATACTCCCGATTTGAATGCTACTGAACGGATAGCTCAAGCTCGTCAATTAGCAGGTTACTTTTGTGAAGGTACTGTTCCTCTGGCTGATGTATTTGCTCAGATTCACCAAAACCACCCCACGGAGCGGGTATTGTTGATTGCTGACCAGTTTGAAGAACTTTATACTTTGTGTGGGGATCAGAAAATTCGCCGTAGTTTCCTAGATACTTTATTAGCCAGCTTTCAATCCTCTCCTTCTCAATCCCAATCTCCTAATGTGCTAGTTGCAACCATGCGGGTGGATTTCTTGGGAAATGCCCTCTCCTATCCTCCGTTTGGGGATTTATTGCGATACGCCGATGTCAAAATCCGGTCGATGAACCACTCTGAACTTGAGCAGGTAATTGTCAAGCCTGCTCAGAAGTTGGGGGTGACTTTTCAAGAGGGACTGGTGGAACGCATTTTGGATGATGTGGAAGATGAGCCGGGTAATTTGCCTCTGTTGGAGTTTGCTTTGACGGAGTTGTGGAAACGGCGAACGGGCAAACAATTAACTCATGCAGCTTATGAGGCAATTGGTGAGGTACAAGGTGCCCTTGCTCGTCATGCAGATGAGAGTTATGGCAAGTTGAGTTTGGTTGAGCAACAGCAAGTACACCATATTTTTATCCAATTGGTGCGTCCGGGGGAAGGAACGGAGGATACGCGACGACTGGCAATTAAAGCGGAATTGGGTGAAGAAAGCTGGGGATTGATCAAAAAGTTGGCGGATGCGCGATTAGTGGTTACTAGTCGTAATCCTGCGGATCAAGAAACAGTAGAGGTTGTCCATGAAGCGCTGATTCGGAATTGGGGTGAACTACGACAATGGATGGAAACAGACCGCAGTTTTCGGGTTTGGCAAGAGCAACTAAGAGTAGTTTTGCATCAATGGGAAAATGCGAAGCATGATGAAGGGGCATTATTGCGAGGCTTACTATTGCTAGAAGCAGAAGAGTGGCAGAAAAAACGAGGAGAAGAACTAAGTCAAGCTGAACGAAATTTTATTCGGCAAAGTTCAGCATTCAGAGATAAGGAAAAAAAGAAGGAGAAACGTCGACAACTACAAATTATTTCTTGGCTTACTGGTGGTTTGATAGTAGCCTTGGGCTTGACTGGATTAGCTTTGCGACAATGGCAAAAAGCATTAATTGAAGAGATTAACACCATTACGGCATCGGTAGAAACATACTTAGTATCAAATCAAGAGTTTGAAGCTTTGATGGCAAGTCTGAGGGCTGGGAAAAAGGCACAAAATACTTTTGGAGTTGATTTTGAGACTCGAATTCAAGTTATTAGTGCGCTACAAAATTCATTCTATAGGGTTAGAGAGTTTAATAGGTTTTCAGGTCATCAAGATTTGGTCTGGGATGTCAGTTTTAGTCCCGATGGGCAGATAATTGCTTCTGCTAGCTATGATAACACTATCAAACTTTGGAACTTAAAAGGTGAGTTGCTTCAAACTTTTACAGGACATAGAGATCATGTGGATACTGTCAGTTTCAGTCCCAATGTGCAGATGATTGCTTCTAGTAGTAATGATCATATAGTCAAACTCTGGAACTTAAAGGGAGAGTTACTCCAAACTTTTGCAGGGCATGAAGCTTCGGTTAGTAGTGTTAGTTTCAGTCCCGATGGGCAGATGATTGCTTCTGGTAGTGCTGATCATACAGTCAAACTCTGGAACTTAAAGGGAGAATTACTCCAAACTTTTGCAGGGCATGAATTTCCGGTTAGTAGTGTTAGTTTCAGTCCCAATGGGCAGATGATTGCTTCTGGTAGTAATGATCATACAGTCAAACTCTGGAACTTAAAGGGAGAGTTACTCCAAACTTTTGCAGGGCATGAAGCTAGGGTTAGTAGCGTTAGTTTCAGTCCCAATGGGCAGAT
>JAAUYH010091921.1_pt1 | contig 14792 bp, 13 predicted proteins | sample 7278061 | NCBI WGS metagenome assembly JAAUYH01 (sample SAMN14350203, study PRJNA611818) | marine sediment metagenome | isolation source: surface marine sediment (0.6m) | place: French Polynesia: Moorea | collected 2018-08
CAGACTGGCTTCAGAAGCTTTGGGTGCCTTGCATCTGCATTTGAGTGAGAGGGCTTAACATGTTCGGCCTGCCCATAGCATTTGCGTCACCGCTGCTTCTAACCGCGTTACTTTCACTCCCAGTCATCTGGTGGCTACTGCGTTTGACACCCCCTCGCCCGCAGCAGGAGGTGTTTCCCCCAACCCGCATCCTCGCACGATTGAAGGAGAAAGAAGAAACACCAGCACAAAGCCCATGGTGGCTGACACTGTTGCGCCTAACAATGGCAGCTTTGGCAATCATCGCAATGGCTGGACCGATTCTCAATCCGCAACAGTCAACACTCGCAGGTGATGGCCCGGTATTGCTGATCATTGACGACGGATGGGCGTCTGCTGATGAATGGGAAACCAGACTGAATACGGCGAATGCAATCGTAGCCGATGCCAAAGAAGCGGGAAGATCGGTAGCATTATTTAGTACGACTGAGCGTCCGGGCTGGGAAGGTGAGCCAACTGCGCCCGAGCAGGCAGAAGAGCAATTGCTGGCGGCGCAAGCCCGTCCTCTGGAGCCAGATCATGTGCTGACCGCAGAACGCATCACTGCTGTTTTGGGGGATCGGGGTTTTACTGACATTGCCTTTCTTTCTGACGGACTGGAACGCGATGGCACATCAGAGCTGAATTCGGTGCTGAACGGAGACAATTCAAATGTGAACGTCTTCAATACCGAGACTGGCGCCCTTTATGCGATTGAGAAAGTTGCCAACGAACCGCGCCAGATGATCGGCACGTTGATCCGCACAGAGCAGTCTACCGCCGCCGAAGTTGATTTGTCCGCTAAAGATGAGAAGGGGCTCACCATTGCGCAGATACGCGCACGTTTTGAGGCCGGCAGTTCAAGAGCGGAGTTTGTCTTGGATGAGCCAGTTGAACTGCGCAACCAGATTGCACGGCTGGAAACCACTGCCAATCGCAACGCTGCTTCTGTGCAATTGCTGGACGAAAGCAATCGCCGAAGACTGGTTGGCCTGATTTCTGGTGAAGCCTTCGACCAATCCCAACCCTTGCTTTCGCCGCTCTATTATATCGCGCGGGCATTGGAACCTTTTTCTGACATCCGTCGTGCAGATGATGCAAATGTCACCGCATCAGTACCCGATCTGGTCAATCAGGGTGTGAATACAATCATCCTGGCAGATGTTGGCACGATTTCGGAAGCTGCAACCAACCGCTTGAAAGAATGGGTAGAAGGCGGTGGCCTGCTCATTCGCTTTTCCGGGCCTCGACTGGGCGCTGCTCCCACACGCGATCTATTGCCGGTAGACATCAGGCCCGGTGACCGCAGACTTGGCGGCGCGTTGTCTTGGGAAACGCCCAAGCCCTTGGCACCCTTTGAACCTGACAGCCCTTTCTTCGGCCTTGAAGCACCCCGTGAAGTTCTCGTCAGCAAACAACTTTTGGCACTTCAGGAAGCTAACCTTCAAAGCAAGACCTGGGCAGTTCTGGAGGATGGAACCCCGTTGGTCACCGCAGACAAGCGAGGCGCTGGCTGGATCGTCTTGTTCCATGTTGGTTCAGACACTCAGTGGTCGAACCTGCCGCTTTCCGGAACATTTGTTGAGATGCTTCGCAGAACCGTGAACCTCTCGCGCTCCGGACCGACAAACGTGGCCGCGGGAGAGGAAATCGTTCTGCCGCCTTTGCGATTGCTGGATGGTCAGGGAAGTTTTACCGAGCCAGGACCTTCCTCAAAGCCACTTGTGCTCAAGCAAGCAAGCGAAGAATCTGTTACAGTCGAGAACCCACCTGGCCTATATGGAACAACAGATGGTTTTGTAGCGCTCAATCTTTTTGAAGAGGAAACGGAATTGAAGGCTCTTGATTTGGCATCGACGTTTCCGCAGGCCAGTGCCCAGACCTATATCAAGGGCGCGCGCTTCGAATTCAAGAATTGGCTCCTGCTGGCAGCAGGGTTTCTGCTGCTTCTGGATTGTCTGGCAGTTCTTTGGATGGCGGGTACGCTCAAGTCGTTGACACGTGGGCGTGCTGCTTCCACAGCCATGATTACAATGGCATTCGGCACAATGGTGTTCGCAGCCACCACTGATCCTGCACAAGCACAGGAAAGTGAAATTGACTTTTCTTCGGCGCTCGAAACCCGCCTCGCCTATGTGGTGACAGGAATACAAGAAGTCGATGAGATATCAGAAGCAGGATTGCGAGGCCTGACTCTTTACATCAGCAGCAGAACGGCGCTCGAACCCGGGCAACCCATTGGTATTGATATCGCCGATGACGAGCTCGCTTTTTATTCGCTGCTCTATTGGCCGGTTGACCCACGCGCAGAATTGCCATCAGCCGAAGCCATGGCCCGCATTGATGCCTTCATGAAGGAAGGGGGTAGTGTCTTGTTTGACACGCGCGATCAGATTTCAGGTGTGCTTGGTGGAACATCCAGTTCACCTGCAGCGATCGCGTTACAGCAAATTCTCTCCGGTCTGGATGTCCCTGCCCTTGAACCAGTTCCGGAAGACCATGTGCTGACAAAGTCATTCTACCTTCTTGATACGTTTCCCGGCAGATATGCGGGTGGTGATCTATGGGTACAGGTTTCAGAAAACTCTGAAGAACAGGAAGGTCGCCCGGCCCTTGTTGGGGATGGAGTATCCTCCATCCTGATCACCAGCAATGATTTCGCTGGCGCCTGGGCTGTCGACAACGACCTGAGCCCGCTATTGCCAACCATCCCGCCCGACCCGGCGCAACGCAATTATGCATTCCGATCCGGTGTGAATCTGATGATGTACGCGCTGACAGGAAACTACAAATCTGATCAGGTTCATTTGCCAGCCCTGCTAGAGCGTTTGGGTCAATAGGAAATCGCAAGCCATGGAAAATCTCAGCATAGCCTTTGCTCCTGAATTACCAGTCTGGCTGATATCCATTCTGTGCCTGGCAATTGCCGCTCTGTGTCTGATAGGGCTGATTGGAAAAATCCGCGGCAGTTTCGTGCGAACCATTGCAGGCGGATTGGTCGCCCTTGCTCTGTTCAACCCATCCCTGTTGCAAGAAGATCAATCTGACCTTTCAACCGTCATTCCTTTGATTGTTGACGAAACAACCAGCCAAAAACTCAATGCGCGTGACATTGAAACAGCCAATGCAGTGTCGGAAATCCGATCGCAATTTGAACGGTTGAATGGATTTGAACTGCGCGAAGTCTCCGTATCAGATCGTATTTCGCAGACAAGCGATGTGTCGAGTGCCTTGTTCTCAGCACTGGACACTGCGTTGCAGGATGTACCTCCAAATCGTGTCGGCGGCGCAATTTTCGTGACCGATGGACAGGTTCACGATGTTCCTGAAGCAGATCAAGAAAGCGGATTTAAACCACCGCTTCACGTTATGCTGACCGGCAAGGAAGATGAAAAAGACCGCCGGATTGTCCTTAAGAACGCGCCACGTTTTGGTGTCGTTGGTGAACAGCAGGAAATTCTGTATGAGATAGAGCAAACCGGATTTGGCACGTCAGGGCCGGTCGAGGTTACTATCAGTCTCGATGGGGAAGTTGTAACCGTTGACCAGATATTACCCGGTGAAGAAGCAAGTTTCATCTTCGATGTGCCCCATGGGGGGAAGAACATCATTGAGCTGAGTGCAGAAGTGGCAGAGGATGAAATAACCGACACCAACAACCGCACCTTTACCACTCTTAATGGAATTCGCGAAAACCTTCGGGTGCTTCTCGTATCGGGAGAACCACATGCTGGTGAGCGTACCTGGCGGAACCTTTTGAAATCTGATGCTTCTGTTGATCTGGTGCATTTCACAATTCTTCGCCCGCCGGAAAAACAGGATGGCACACCCATCAACCAGCTCTCGCTCATTGCTTTTCCAACCCGCGAGCTTTTCATTCAGAAGATTGATGAATTCGATCTGATTATTTTTGACCGATACAAGCGCCGTGGTGTTTTGCCGGTGCTCTATTTTGATAACATCGCACGGTATGTGCAAAATGGCGGCGCTGTCCTCGTTGCAGCTGGCCCCGAATACGCGCAGACAACGAGCATCGGCCAAACGCCGCTCAATCAAGTCCTTCCAGCCCTTGCAAGTGGCAACGTTCAGGAACGCCCATTCAAGCCGCAGCTCTCTGAGCTTGGACAAAGACACCCTGTTACCCGTGAGCTTGATGGCTGGAACGAAGAAGAGCCTGAATGGAGCCGATGGTTCCGGTCAATCGACGTGGGCGAGGCACAGGGTGAGACGGTCATGGTCGATGACAATGAGAATCCGTTGCTGGTACTTCAACGCCACAATGAAGGTCGGGTCGCGCTCTTTTTGTCAGATCATGTCTGGTTATGGTCGCGAGGCTTTGAAGGCGGTGGACCTCATGTTCAATTGCTACGCCGACTTGCTCATTGGTTGATGAAAGAGCCAGAACTCGAAGAAGAAAGACTGACCGCTGAAACACAAGGCGAAGATTTAATGATCAGTCGCCAGAGCATCAATGATACGCCGCCAAGCGCGACAGTGCTATCGCCATCCGGCCAAGAGATCGAACTGGAACTCACCGAAACCGAAACAGGCCGCTGGACGGCTACTTACAAGACCGATGAGATCGGACTTTATCGTGTTGGCAATGGAGAATTGACCGCACTTGCACAAGTTGGCCCCGCAAATCCCAGAGAACTGGCAGCTGTTGTCAGCACGGCAAGCCTGCTCGCCCCAATTGTGGATGCAAGAGATGGATCCATCACACGCGTTCAGTCAGACGGTGTCCCCAGGTTTGTGAGTGTAGGCGAAAGCGGGACACGATCAGGTCGCGGCTGGGCGGGTGTGGTCAATCGTAGTGCCTCAGTGCTTAACGGAATCAACCGCATTCCGCTTTTCACTGGCTTGTTGGGCTTGGCGCTGCTTCTGCTGGCATTTGCTGCCACCTGGTATCGCGAGGGCCGCTAGTCAGCCTCACACGGCACGTGATGCAACACCTGTAACCGCATCAGAACTCTCCTGCAGATAGCAAACCAATAGCCTGTGCGGATCAACAGGACCCGGCATAAGAATGTTTCCCGGAGGTACTTTTTCAAATCCAAAGCGCGCGTAATAAGGTTCATCACCGACAAGGATAATATGCGATTCACCCGCACCTCTGGCAGCTTCAACCGCCTTCTCCATCAGGCTTTTGCCAAACCCGCAATTTTTGAAATCCGGTTTGACGACAAGTGGCCCGAGTACAAGACTATCTTGTTCACCAACCTTGATACGGGTCAATTTGACTGAGCCTATGAGTTCTCCCTGATGGTACAATACAAAAGACAATTCAGGGATGGACGCCACTCCCTCACGCAAACGGAATGCAGTTCTGGCAAAACGCCCGGGGCCAAATGCAATGGCAGACAGTTCCTCTACTGCTTCGGCATTTTCAGGTTTTTCCAATAATATTTCGGTGGTGGAGGATTTCATGGTTTGGGCTCCGAGCATGTTTCACTCTGGCCCTCAGTCAGGACCAGTCAGACGAGCGGGTTTACGCGACCGCTGCGCGTAACGATTCGTCGTCGGAATGTGATGCGATGCATCATGCTCGTGGTTTCCCTTAAACTACCAAATGTCAGCTAACACAGGTTTGACAACAGGTCCAAGAAAAAAATCGGTTTGGAACTGAACAGCTACCAGTGGTCAACCTGCTCGGTACGCCGCCTCAACTCCTCTATTCGCCTGCGGGTTGCCCTGGTTGTGTCTTCGGGCAACGAATGCTCCTGGAAAAATCCGATTTCCGCAATCTCCCTGTTCGGCGTAAATCCACTGATATCAGGGTCTTCATGAAGGTGAAACAAAGCAACATGATCACGAGGAGAAGCATTTTGGTTGAAATACAATCCAAAAAGCGAGAGTGATCCCCGAATGTTGATACCGGTTTCTTCACGCACTTCCTTTATGGCTGCGTCTACAAAGGTCTCTCCCCGCTCAACGCCCCCACCGGGAAAGTACCAACCAGAAACATAGGTATGCCGTACTAGCAGAAACTCACCATTGCTGTTCTCGATAGCCACACGCACGCCCAAAGTCATGGGACGCTTTAAGAGGAACCACCAATGAAAGAGCTTACGAGCAACCCAATGATCTGCCATGAAAGAAGCAATACTCAGGATACCAGCGGTATTCAAGCTTGCCGTCTTGATGATGCAATAGTATGAGCCAATCATGTTTCGACTTGCCCATATTTCTGATGTCCATCTGTCACCCTTGCCAGACCTCAAGTTTCATCAGCTGCTCAGCAAGCGCATTACCGGTTATTTGAATTGGAAGCTCAACCGCAAACACAAGATCGGTGATGACTACCTGACACCGCTTCTGGATCGCATGAAAGCCATGTCGCCTGACCATACGGTTGTGACCGGAGATTTGACGAACCTTGCATTACCTGCGGAAATTGCAAGGGCACGCAAATTCCTGGATTCACTGGGTGGGCCTGAAAATGTATCTGCGCTTTGCGGCAATCACGACGCCTATGTGCCAGGATCAGTGAAAAAGGCTATTCAGGCTTGGATGCCTTATCTTTCTTCAGAAGAAACGCCCATTACGTCAAAACACAGCTTCCCCTACTTGCGCAGGCAAGGCGATATTTCATTGATAGGCTGCAATTCCGCAGACGCTACTGCTCCATTTATGGCGACCGGATATTTTCGGAAGAAACAGGCAAAAAAACTTGGTTCGTTGTTGGAAGAAACCCGCGGCACGTTTCGTATGGTGATGATCCATCATCCTCCGATTGCCAAAGCGACTCCCTACCACAAGCGCCTTATCGGGATAAAACACTTCCAGAACGCCATTCGTGGACAAGGCGCCGAACTGGTGTTGCACGGACACACCCATATGCCGGACTACAATGAGATCGAAGGCGCAGGCATGAAAGTTCCTGTAATCGGCGTTCCTGCCGCAGGCAATGGCGTTGAGCTGATCAAACCGGTCGGCAGATTCAACCTGTTCGATATTGAAAAAAAACAATCAGGATGGGAAATGCACTGGACTGCATTTGACCGGGGTGACCAAGGCGGGGAACCGCTGGAAGACCGCAGGTTTGTCTACTGAGCAATTTGTTTCGCCAGCCAATCAGAAAACGGAGCCAGCTGGTCAGTTGCATGCAAAGCAAACATAACCCCGCCAGCCATCAACACACCAAACAAAAACCACCTGAATGACGAAACAACCACATCCTGCCCGGAGAGATTTTCCTGCTCGCTGTCTTTTGAACCAATTGCTCCGGCGTTTGTTTCATTTTCTGATGGAGTATCTAAGCTGTTCTCGCCCAGTTGCGACTTTAGGTAAATCCAGTCCCCTTCCAGCATGCGTTCGCGTTCCAACAGTCGTTCAGCAACGTAGTCGGTGACGCGCCTGCCTATTTTCTCTCGATTTCCAGTATTTCCAAGTATGGTTCGCCCAAGACGGGTATCTTTGACGAATTCATAGGTTCTCCCGTCTTTTCCCAGTCGAATGAAGGACGTCATATCAATCCATAATCTGGGGGTATCACCTTTAGTCAAAGCGAAATCAAACATCTCGACATTCGTTGGAACTTCGGCGAACACTGGAGCAAGGTCCTCTGCCAACAACTCAAGCCTACTGAATTTGGCATGGCGCATTTCAACGACCACGTCATCACGGTCTGCCTGCGCGGATTTCACCTCCCGCATTGCAGCTGCAAGGTCATGAAACTTGCGCTCTATATCTTTTGCTTCAAGGTCTTTTTCAGCCATTCTATCTCTCACGCGGTAGAAACTGTTTACCCTTCTTTAACCATGATAGTTGGGCAAACAGGGCAGAAATGCAAGCAGAAACAGATTTAGACGAACCGCGAACTAACGCTATGCGCGTCCGAAAAGAATGTTTCCAACCAGCTTGTCCCGGCCATACACATCCTTATGAAACTTGATTTTTCCGCCTTCAACCCAAGCCGTAAAATAGGCGAGATGAATGGGCAGATGTTTCTTCAGGTTCACCCTCTGCGTCTCATTGGTTGAGAGCATTTTATCAATCTTTGACTTGCTCAGGCTTCTTCCAAACAACCGCTCTGCAAACTCCAACGGCTTGTGGACACGAATACAACCGTGAGAAAATGCGCGACTGCTCTCATTGAAGAGTTGTTTCGCTGGCGTATCGTGAAGATAAATATTCAACCGGTTTGGCAACATGAACTTGACCTGCCCCAGAGCGTTCTTTCCCCCTGGTTGTTGAACAATTCTGTAAGGGAAGTTATTTCCCCTGACAGAATTCCAGTCAACCGAATGGGCGTTCATCGCCGGTGCATCTGCTTTCCAGCTCGTATAAACCTTGTAATTGTTACGCTCCAGATAACCGGGATCTTTCCGCAGCTTCGGCAAAATTTCGTTGCCAGCGATCGATCTCGGCACCGTCCATGTTGGGTTGAACTCTGCATATTGAAGCGTGTGACTGAACATCGGTGTCTTGTGATACGGCTTGCCCACCACCACGCGGCGGCGATCGCTCACCTTACCCTTGTCATAGATCATAAGTTCAAACGCAGCCTGATTGACCAGAACATGGCGTTTACCCAAATCACGGGGCAACCAACGCCAGCGCTCCATATTGACGATGATCTGACGTGCCTTGGCACCTTTGGCGCCCGAAAGCGCTTTTCTCAATGCCAGATACTGCGGATGTGCCGGGCGCAATTGCGCAATCGCCTTCGATGGCCCTTTACGGGCCGCAACTTTCAACCATCCTGAAATATCGGCCTTTTTACGAGAAATGATAATATCAGGCTCTGAGACAGAAGGCGTGGTCCGCCCGGCAGAAATATCCCTGCCATATTTCCAGAACGACTGGCTCAAATATAGTTCGGCCGCTGCGAGGTCTTTTCCACTCAAACTCTGGATGTTCTTGGGAAGTGCAGAAAGATAAGCGCGCGGATCAAGGCCATCAGCACCTGCAGCACCCAACACTTTAACCAGTTCGGCACCCTTTTTGTTCAATCCCTTCGTACCGGTCCAAATCCCCTTGCCAAGCCGACCTCTGTAATATTTCTTCAACGGACCCAGATCGACCACTGTGCCATTCCAATTGAGCGCATCGCCGCGCATTACAGATGCAACACTTGCGGCGTTAGCGTATTGACTGCTGGCGGTAGCAAATCCAACCGACAAGACACCGGAAACAAAACCGCGTCTGGATATTGTGATTTGTCTCATTTGATTATCCGACAATTTGTAGCCCACTCTCACTCTAACCATTTGCCTGACAAAGAAAAAGTCGTATTCAGAGATATGGCGTCTTTGTGATTGACATGCAGATACATATTTCGTGATGAAATAGCGTTTGAACAAAGGGCCGGAAAATCACCCGATTTTCGACCATAGCCCGTCAAGATTGGTGGCCAAATTCATGTCACCCGCAGCGGCAATTCCGCAAGTCTGCGGCCTAGTGATAGGGAGAAATACTATGAAGAAACTTATTCTGGCACTGACCTTTGGTACTTTTGCAGTTTCGTCTGCACTTGCTGAAACATCGTTTAATACAGTGGATGCTGACGCCAATGGCGGAGTAACTTATGCAGAAGCAGTGAACGCTGGTATGCCTTGGAGTGAAGAACAGTTCAACAATGCCGACCAAAATGCAGATGGCGTTCTGGACGAAACTGAATTCAAGGCTGCTCTTCTTTAAGCGCTTGATTCTGAGAATTTAATACCGCCCCGGATATTCCGGGGCGGCTTGAATTCAGTTTACACCAAACGATTTACAGCGCTGACAAGCGCTTCGAGGGAAGCTGCCACAATGTTGGAATTCACACCGACACCGAAAAGCTTTTTGCCTGCAGACTCGATTTCCATATAGCAAATCGCTGTTGCATCCGCGCCTGATTTGAGCGCGTGCTCCGAATAGTCGAGGACTGATATTTCAACACCCAAATGCTTGTTGATCGCATCAACAAATCCATCAATCGGGCCGGTCCCCTCTCCATGAATTTTGATTTCCGAACCATTGTCGGTGATCTTCGCTTCCAGATCGCGCAATTTACCGCCGCCGGGAGCAGGCACAGTTGTGTGATCCAGGTATTTGTATCGACCGTTTGGCTGCCTTACATACAATTCCTGAAAGACCTCATGGATGCGCGCTGATGGCAGCTCCCGCCCCTCTTCATCGGTGATACGCTGAACTTCTTCGCGCATCTCGATTTGCAGGTTTCTCGGAAGATTGATGCCGTAATCCTGAGCCATAATATAGGCAATGCCGCCCTTACCGGATTGCGAATTGATGCGGATAATCGCTTCATAAGTACGCCCGACATCTTCTGGATCAATCGGCAAGTAGGGAACTTCCCACAGTGGTTTGTTGGCCTTTTCAAGCGCTTTCATACCCTTGTTGATGGCGTCCTGATGAGAGCCTGAAAACGCCGTATAAACCAGTTCACCAACATACGGATGACGCTCGGGAATTCGCAATTGATTGGAATATTCATAAACATCCTTCATGCGCGGGATGTCAGAACAATCAAGCATCGGGTCTACGCCTTGCGTGAACATGTTCAAAGCAAGCGTCACCAGATCGACATTACCGGTTCGCTCTCCATTGCCAAACAATGTACCTTCAACCCGGTCCGCACCCGCCATCAATCCCAGTTCCGTCGCAGCGATACCGGTTCCGCGATCATTGTGCGGATGCAGCGACAGAATAATGCTGTCACGATTGTCCAGGTTACGGCTCATCCATTCAATCTGGTCTGCATGGATGTTTGGCGTCGACATCTCGACGGTTGCAGGCAGGTTCAGGATCAGCTTGTGTTCAGGATCTGGCTCAATTACTTCAGTGACCGCGTTACAGATCTCCAGAGCAAAATCCAACTCTGTGCCCGTGAAGCTCTCCGGGGAATATTGGAACCGATATCCACCTCCAGCTTTCTCTGCCATGTCACGGATCATTTTCGCAGCATCAACAGCAATCTGCTTGATGCCGGCACGGTCTTGTCCAAAAACAACGCGCCGCTGCAACTCAGAAGTAGAATTGTAGAAATGAACAATCGGATTATGGGCACCTTCAAGCGATTCAAACGTTCGCGTAATCAATTCCGGACGACACTGCACGAGAACCTGAAGCGAAACATCCTCTGGCACATTGCCCTGTTCCACGCACCAGCGGGCAAAATCAAAGTCCGTTTGTGAGGCAGAAGGAAATCCGATTTCGATTTCTCTGAAATTCATGTCCAGCAGCAAGCGGAACATACGCTCCTTGCGATCTTGGCCCATCGGGTCAATCAAGGCCTGATTACCGTCCCGAAGGTCAACAGAACACCAAATCGGCGCTTCTGTTATGGTCTTGGAAGGCCAGGTGCGGTCGCTGAGGTCTACCTGCGCATAAGCTTGGTATTTTTCTGCAGATTTCGGCATGACAGCCGATTTGCTTGCGTCGGTCATTTTCTTTTTCCGTTCAAAAATCGCACGCGTCGAATCACATGTTCATGGTGCGTTGTAAATGCTGAATTTTCATTAAAAGGGGAGAGCAATGCCAGAGGCGGGATCGACCGCCGGGTGCTCTCTTATGCCATAGCCCGACGATCGCAACTAAGTGCGAGTAGAAGAAGGGAAAGGAGAGCAGACCGATAATTCATTCTGAAGAAACTAATTTAGCTTCAGGAGAAGCGCAAGCTCTTATTTGACGCTATTCATCTAAGTTCAACGGCACGCCGTCTGGCGCGCCGTTACGGAATAGCCAAGTTATGGCGTGATGTTGTTGGAAAGGGTATTGCAGCCGACAATGGCAGTTGTATATCCGTCGACTATATTGTCTGCGCAGATCATGCGAGCAGAACTACCGATTGAGATTCCGGCTGCACCAGAAGCAACACCCGGGTTCATAACCCTGTTACCCTGAATGATCGTGTCCGCCATACTGCCAATCAGTATGCCAACGTTGGTACCGGGACCAAAGACATTGGCTATTGTATTGTCTTTGATGACATTAAGAATGCCACCACTACTCAATCGAATTCCATTGCTGGTCGATGTTTCATTGATGCTTGCAAAGGAATTACCGACAATATGAGAACCGGATAAAGCTTGCGGACCGCTGATAATGCCGGACGCCCCTTGCAAGACCGAGCTGCTTCCAATATCGAAAAACTGATTGTTTTCTATTCGGTGCGCAGCACCGTCAATGATCATACCGGCGCTTGTCGCACCTTCAATCAGAAGGTTTTCATATCGATGCCCCGCAGTATTTAACCCGCTGGCTGAAATTGCTGCAGCAAAGCCACGAATGGTTCCGTTTCGTATTGTGATATTTCTACGGCCCACTGATGCAAATGCCGTGGCAAGTGTCCCGTCACCGCCTGCCAATCCACCGACACGCCAACCATTCAGGTCGATCACTACATTGTTGGCTTCAATGGAAATTATGTTGCCCGCCGCCAGATTTGTCCCGAGATTTCCTTTCAAACAGTAAATTCCAGATGCGTTAATTACCGTCGGGATTGTTGTAATTTCAGTACAATCGGTTATCTCTGCATGCGCGGGCGCTTGACCAATACCCGGTAAAGAAGCAAGCGCCATGCCCAACGCCAAAAATAGATTTTTCATTGTGTGATCCTTCCATATTCTGCCAGCTAACTGACAGCCCTAAACCGCCCGAAACACGGTTCTACAGATCACAAGCCTAGCGGTATAATGCCGGAAATTGTGTGCTCAGATGCACATGACCGTGCTCAAATATCCTCAAAATCACCAGAACGCCCCTTGCCTGCCGCGAAACGGGCAGCGCCCGCAACACCAACGTTCAGCACTTCCTGCGCGCTTCCCCTCCATTCCTGACGCATTGCATCTCGTTCAGACATTCCGTGTTGAGTGCGAAGCGACCTGCGATCAGCATTCATGCAGCTCTGCGGGAATCTGGTGAGTGAATGCGCAAGCTCCTCGGCTTTGGCACGGGCCTGACCTTCCGGCACCACATACTCACAAAGCCCGATGCGGAGCGCCTCTTCCGCATCCACCCGCCGACCGGTTAGAATGAGGTCGGCTGCTCTCCCTTCCCCCACAAGGCGGGGAAGGCGAACCGTGCCGCCATCAATTAATGGCACTCCCCACCGCCTGCAATAAACGCCCATGAAGGCGGTTTCCTCCATCACGCGCATGTCTGCCCAAAGCGCCAACTCCATTCCACCAGCCACCGCAGGCCCTGAAACCGCAGCTATTACAGGTTTGGAAAGGTCAAGCCTGCTCGGCCCCATGGGCGCCATTTTCGGCTCACCTTCATCACCAAAATCATAATCTTTCATTGAATCTGGATGAGAGATATCTGATGCCCGTTTCAAATCCCAACCTGCACAGAAACAGCCGCCCTCTCCCCAAAACACAGCAACCAAAGCTGTTTCATCCCGGTCAAATTCCAAAAACGCTTCATAGAGCGCTTTCGCATGTTCCGGGTCCATGGCATTGCGCGCTTCGGGCCGCGAATGGATAATGGTCCAGACAGGACCTTGTTTCTCGATACGTGTCGGCATGCATCCTCCCTTTGTGCAGACCTGCACATTGCTTGCAGAAATCTTGTGCTATCATGGCTTGATGCGTGGTATTGCTGCAAGGACAACGGAGAAGAAAATGCGCACCAGATTTGTAACTCTCCCGCTGATTTTTGCGCTTGCGGCTTGCACATCAACAGATGTGGGTGGGCTGAAACTCGAGCAAAGCACAACGAGCAGTCCCGCTTATTCGGCCTATTTGGAACCACTGGTCACTGACTGCATAGTGGCGATTGATTCAGGAACATTGAACCCGGACGAGATACTGGAACGCGGGTTTGAACCACATCAAACTGGATTTCGAAAAACCGTTCAATCTGGTTCTGCAAACCCAAGTCCTGATACTATCGCGATCTCTTACAACAAGGACCAGGCCGATTGTGTCATAGCCACGTCGTTGAATTTGGGAACCCAATCAGAACTGTTTGTTTCCCTTAACCGCCAACTCACAAATACTGGTTATGTGAAAGCGAATGAGGTGCGCAGCCTGTTTGGCTCCACAATTTTTGACTTCAAAAAGGGCAGCCAGACCGTGCGGGCGACGGCCCATATACCAGAGCAGAACGCGCCAAGAAACCGCGTTACCCTTGTTTCATTGACCAAAATTGGTTAGCCGCCAAACCTTCTGGCATGGCGGCAGGGACTAAGAAGACCTTAAGTATCATTTCTTGGAATACGGATTTCCTGCCCAGCGAAAATCAGGTTTGGATTGCTGATAATGTGCTGATTTGCCTCAAGAATGGGTTGGAAGTCTCCATTTCCATAAGCATCTTGCGCAATCTTCGTCAGCGTATCCCCGGACTGCACGACATAGTTTCGGTATCCTGTGTAGCCCGGCAAAATTTTCGGACCGAACAAAACGGGTATCGTCACCGAGGGGCCGTTTTCATTTCCCGTATCATCCGCGAGCCTGAGAAACAGCCGAGTCAGTTGAAACGCTGGATTTTCAGGGATCGTGATCTCTCCCTGAAATTGCTTCAGCGCCAGTGATCCGACATTGGTGAATGATGAAAATTCATCGTGTCCATCCGAGACATTGATTGTCAGCGTACCTTCGAAAGCTACAGCACTTCCTGAAATCAGGATTGTGCTGTCGACAAGATCAAATGGCTGTGGTTGTTGGATGTTCAAATTGCTGGTCATAACGAGGTATCCTCCTGTTAAAGAAGCCCCCGCAGTAAAGTCAGATTATCACAATCTGAATATTAAAGACGTGCAAGAGAACACATCGATGCTATCACCAGTTCAAAACTGTTGTGTTGCTGAACACATCGAAGCAATTTCA
>JAAUYH010168536.1_pt1 | contig 14789 bp, 11 predicted proteins | sample 7278061 | NCBI WGS metagenome assembly JAAUYH01 (sample SAMN14350203, study PRJNA611818) | marine sediment metagenome | isolation source: surface marine sediment (0.6m) | place: French Polynesia: Moorea | collected 2018-08
TTATTAGTACAGAATTGAACTACCGGTATTAAACGAATCATGATCCTGTACAGTACGGTACAGTACAGTTCAATAAAATAAATTACAATGATGTTACTAACTTACGATGAGATAAGAAATTTTGGCAGAATCGCTTCGATACAGTATCAGTGCAGTACAGTACATAATTACGGTACACTACAGTACTGTTTTGTTACAACTTTACTGTTAGGTTTCTGTTGAAGCTTTCAACCGTGCAACCGGAGTACTCGCTGTAAATTTAATTATAACGAAGTACTCCTGACTATCTCTTAATTATTCTCGGATGAAAAGCGTACAGTTCAGGTATCCAATCAGTTTTTAAAATTGGCAACGAAAATAATTGGATATGAGACGTGTTGATCACCAAAACAGTTGTTGAAACATAAGAGTTTGTGCCACGTGTACAGGTCGGATCTATTTCCCCTTCCCTGTGCTCTACCCATCATCTCCGTACAGTTCGCCGCTGCAGGACTATTTTCGACGTGCTATCAGGCAAGATGGAATTCGGCGAATTGGAAAAGATACTCGACTATATGTTCGACTGAAACTGCGAACAATCCGCCACTGAAACAGGACCGCAATAAGGAGAAACGTCGAAAAACAAAAGTAAGTCGTGCGGAATGGCTGATACTTGGGAAGTCGAAAGAGAACGCACCAGAAGATAAGGAGAAGCGAAATACACCATCAGAAAACGTTACCAATCCCAAAATAGAAAGACTGCTGGATCTTCGGAGAGTGCAGTGAACGAAATCGTACCGGTAGGAGATGTTGCAAACTCGACAATTGATGTCCAACAAGATGATGTACAAACGGCAAACGCTACAAACCCAACAAACAGTGCAAACCAGGAGGTTGCTCTGGTGAGGGACAACGCGAATTCAACAAACGATGCAAAGCAAAAAGTTGAGCCAGTGGACGATACCATGGATCTGACGGAACATACTAAGATGCTGAGCCGGTAGACCGAGTTACAAATCCATCATCCGATGCGAAGCAAGAAGCCAAACCAGTTGGCAATATCGCAGCAACGCGGGACGGAGAGTCAGCGCCGAGTAATGCAGAAAAAGAAGAAATGATTGTGATGATACAGTGATGAGGATGACGGGAAAAGATTTGTATTCTTCGCGTTCTGTTGCACGATTCATTCTCATCTGCCTGTGCTGACCAGCTTGAGTATTGGCCACACGGAGCGTGTTGCTGAATCAGACCGTTGCCGCACGTGATAATGCACATCAAGCTTGCGAACAAGGGTGTTGTTCAAACCATACCATTGCAACACAAAATCGACCATTATTCGAACGTAGAACGATGAAAAGGTTGTTCTATTGGATTTAGTGCAAACATCACCCAGGCCTTCGTCGCACTCGCCCTGTTCGTCAGTATAACATTTATCACCCAACATCCGCTCAAGCTTGTCCAAGGTTTACTGGTGTATTTATGAGTGATGAGAAGGGCGTGATCAATAGACGAGGCACAAAGCTCGGGCGTATCTCAGACCACTCGTCAAGAATTGATACGAGGTTCGGACGACTTTCATTGCATGCGTTATTGATTTCCCTACAGTACTATTGGCGGTGCACGTATTGGCAGCGATTTAACGGTATCTATTGCGAAGAAACCGTCGGAGTTTCAGCACAAGTTGAGTGCACTAGCGAAGCATTTCGCCTAGTCTCCGGATCGTGTTCGAGTTCTGTCAGCACCTGGAGTTCGCTCCCTTCTTTGGCACATGCCAGAGAATTTCGTCGAGTCTGGCGCCACATTTTCAGTGCCAAGCACTGCCTCCTGCGTGGCCTTAGCAAATGAAACGCAATGCCTTTTCAATGTTATCGTGGAGCCGTGGAACGAGGATGACATACGGTAATCGTGTTGGCCCGACCATGCATTTGGGCGCTCCTAAGTTGGCACCTTCATTCGTCACTGGGTAGCGCCAATGATGATTCGGAAACGATTCGAGCGTGTACGATAGTGGCGCTCGACATCATTACTGGTGCATCCTCGCAATTAGGTGATGAGAATGCTGGAGCGTGGAGAGGTTCTGTGGAGTCTTGGAACAGCGAATCCAAGGAAGCGAATTTCGTTCATGTACTAGATGTTCTTGTGGAGGAACTGGTGTATTGCTATTGGTGTTTGACTTGAAAATGCTCTCAAGATCCGCCTTGGAGAACGTCCATCTGAAAGAGCGTTTCATAAACACTGTTGTAAGCGCAAAGGGATAGTTGCAACGATTTCAATTCCCACTGTTCTTGTCAAACCATGGTGGTAAGGTAACAAGGATGAAGCCGATAATTAAGTACGGAGTAGTTTATTAGTTTGAAGCGAGTCGAACCAAACAAGAGTAAATCCGATTGCATTTCCCAAACAATAGGCACAAACTCATGAACGGAACGAACCGAACCGAACCAAATGAGCAGTTAAAGAAGCCTGAGAACTAATCTACACTTACGTCACCATCAAAAATCAATCAGCACTCAGTAAAACCAACTCAGCTGCCGACCTTCTCCTGCGAAGATGCAGGGGCTAACGGTTCATTCACTGACTCTTCCTGTCTCTGCTTCTGAGCTTCGGCGGCGGCCGCACGCTTCTTCATTTCCGCCCGACGTACCAAGGTGTAACACAAGGACCCGAGCAGCACGATGCCCACACTGGCTTTGCCCCAAAAGTTAATGGGGTTCCTGTACACCATGAGCGCGATGACGGTTTGCGCGGCGGCCTTAGCGGTGGCCGACACATTGTGCGTCAACGGGGATGTGTGCTTCACCTGCGCGGCGGCAGCGAAAGAGATGAGCACACCGAAGACACCGGAGATGGTCATGAGCACCCAGAACTTGAACGTGTACACATTGGCGGATGCGAGCACTTTCTGGGGTTCGCCCGCGAGAACGATGAGGGGGAGGAAGAGGAAGGAAGCGTTGAGGTTGTTGTACAAGGTGAGACGCCATGCATTGTTGTCGACGAGGGGGAACTTCTTTTTCATGTAAATCGCATTCATGGCCACGAAGAACGAAGACATGACACCGAATACCACGCCCTGCAGCGACCATCGCAGCTCCGCGTTGTTGCCGATGAGGAAACCCGACACCACGAGCGCACAGCACGCCATCGCGTTGAGTGAGGTCCTCTGGCCGAGCACGACAAAGTCGAAGATGACATTGAACACGATGGTGAGGGAGCGTGCCACCTGGTAGAACGATACCTCGACATACTTGAGGCACAAGTTGTTGAGTACAATCATCGACGTGAACACGGCGGAAAGTGAGAGGATTTGTCGCAATACATCGCGCTTAATCTCGAACTTGGGGATGTTGGCGATGTTCATCTGCCCTAGGAAATAACATGCTACTACAGTACACACACATTGATACCATGTGATGAAGAGGGGCGCATCAATCTTGTTGTCCCCCGAGAGAAGCGTTTTGTTAATGAACACCATCGAAATACTAATAACCCAGTAGCCGCTAACCGCGCTAGCGATTTGGGCGGGCGTGGACGACGGGGCCTCTGTACGCGCCATCATGGGTGGGTGTTCGACTCACACCTGCAAGGGTGTTGACGCGAGTGTAAGTTTCGGCGTTTCGATGCGATAGTACGCGAGAAAGTATGGGTGGCAATCAAAGACAATGTCCGAAATCAATAGTAATAAGAGTGAGCGTACGCGGATAGCCGAGATGAGGCGAGTTGCCGTGCAGTGTAGTCAATGCGAGTGATGCGGGTTGGAAAAAGTTTAGTGATGAGCGAGGCAGTTGGTTTGCATCATAGGGCGACGAGCACAACTGACGACAGTGAAATTTATTAAGCCATTGATCGCAATATTCGATTGCTGTTGACAGTCGTACGTCGCAGCTCAATCATTGTCTGTATGGGCCATTACAGTCGATTCATTCTCGTCTGTAATCATTTATACCCTTCTCTATACGTTAATTGGTCACTATAAATTGAATAATGTTTATTTTCTAATGGCCTCAATCATGCTGTACTGTACCGTACAATATATTTGTACGGACACCTTGATCCGCGTTATATCTACTGTCACCAAGCAGGCTCGCTGTAAGCCTTGTTTACATCTGCCCCCATTGATTCCCAACAATTCGGAGCAACAACGAAAGATGGCTTTTTTGTTTTGTTGCTTAGAAAAAGTCAGTGCCCCCTATCTCGCTTTATCTCATCTCATCTTCTGTGTGCAATGTGTGTAGAGGTATTGGATAGCGATCGGACTTTATGAAATTTAATTCCAACAATGGGCGACCGTTGCACCAATTTTGTTCGATGGTTGCCGTAAAGCGAAAAATAGTTAGAATGAATAAAACTGACACTGGATTTGTTAGAAAAGAGTCGCTGAAAAGAGTTGGATTTCCTTTTCATATTTCTCAGAGTCGATATAGAAAATAGAAAGATATAGCCGAGTAGTTGATCAAGTCCGAAAATAGCATGCGACTCAAACTGTTGGCATCGCAAGTCATTTCGATAATTACGCGCAACCGAGAACTTTGGCGAGTCTCCAGCGACTGAAATATAAGAGCGAGTAGTTGGCAGAAACTCGCACGAGTACTGCCATAGCGGTCGCGAACTAGCAGGGTTTGGATTTGCGAAAAACTCACCATAGATGTTAAACGTGAGCACTGATACCGCCATTTGTGAGCACTTGTTGAGTCACACACACGAAAACTGAAGAGTATCCTGAAATGTGGGTGTAATCGGCTGCATCGCATGGAACTTGGCGCGCACACCCTGCACATAATCATGTCGCACGAGTTGAAGCTCGGTCTCGGTATTCAAGTAGTCGGCGACCGCAATCAAGTATGACTACAGCTCGGATTTGATAGTGCGACTGAAATAGAGAGCGAAGCATCGCGTGCAGTAGTATATCTCTCGAGGCAAGAGAAAAAATAAATGGCAGCGCTCTATCACAAATCGGCATAATTCTATCGCTGTAGCGTAAACTCGCACTAGGGAATAGAATTCGGCGCATAAATCTTGGCAACTCTGGTTGTTGGGATGAGTGCGCCAAGCAAGTAGGTGGCGATGTGCAGAGTGTGTGCGAGTATCAGACACCGCAATTCAGAGGCGACTTTTTGACTGAGTCACAAACATATCGGCACTCCTTTCATTCCTACAGCAAACTATGCAGCGGGGTGGTACAACGACTTGGTGTTTGTTGGTGGTTCATCGTGCATTTTGAAGCGCGCAGCGATTGATGGAATGAGCGAGTCAAGCGCTGCGTGCTCGCAGCGTTGCGTTGGCTCGCGTCACTCTCGTGACTCGACCGAGCAATTCACATCGGTGGGTCATGCGCGGTGACTGTAGTAGTAGTTCTGATTGGAACCACGTTTCTATCAAGTGGCGAGACAATGTGGTACGTCGAGCGCATGAGTGAGTGAGCGGGTGAGGCGAATGTGTGTTCGCGTGTGTGTGTGCGGATGGGAACGTGGGTGGGGTGGTAGGAGAATAGACCCATTTCGATCTCTAACTGAACTTTTTAGTTCAATCTATACCTAACTAATTTTCGGCATTTGCGATGGCTTTACCGACAGTGATCGCACATACCGATCGCTAATGGGAAATCAACACATCAAGCGAGTGTGTGCGTGCGTGTGCGTGTGTGTGTGTGCGTAGGATAGCGCGACTCGAGTTAGATACAGTAGATAGGTAGATAGATAGAACGGCAGACAGACAGAGCGACAGACAGCTACCTAGCTTGTATGCCATAGCGTTTTACAGTACAAAGACGAATAATTGCGGTGGCGCAGTGTAGTGTGCAAGGAAGGAGGAGAACAAGTCGAATATGATAGAAGATTCTTTAACGGTAAAGTGGAAAATGGAACAACTCGGATTATGATAATGCAGGGTAGAGGAACAAGGAGGGTATATAGGCAAATGACTAACGCCACGGTGTCGCGCATCGGATACACAGAGCTTTTACGACACGACGGACGATATCAAAAGATGTTGGTTTTTTAGCCACGTCTCACCATTCGACATCATCACACATATCCACTAATTACCGGATGTTGCACTCTTACCCCGGGTTAGCGGAAACGGGCGGATTTGAGGAAGTCGCCTCCCTCAAGCTTGACTTGCCTCGTAATGTATGCCAAATCTTTAATATACCACGAAACGAGTCGTTGGTGTGTGAGTGTGTGAATAACTTGCAATATGAATCATCATCATCACTCATTAGTACACTGTTACTACTGTAGTGTGGTGTGGTGGGGAGTGTACTATTGGAAAGTGTTTCATATCTTGAGGGTTGTATGTGTTGGTGTGTATGTGTTTGTTACAGTATTATTTAGTGAGACTTTACTCGAGTGCACAACGGAAAGATACGAAAAATGATGGAGTTGATTATGAAGCAATCAATCATAAAACGAAGAAAATCGCCGTCAACGTCAATTGTCGGTCGTACGCACTGTCGCTGGATCAAACAAAGTTGCATCTATTAGAGAGGTCATAGTTTTTAACGGATAAAGGTGAAGGTGAATGGCGTCTGTCCTACAATAGTATTACTACTACTGTACCAGTACATCCATTACCACTACCATACTGTACTCACCTACAGTACTTGCTTCATTCTTTGATTCTCTTTCTACTCGAGAAGTGAACGCAAGTGAAGAATCTGTTGTGAAAAATATATGACCACAACTATAATAAACTCAAAATTCGTTGATTCGCCTTTTGGCGGAAAAATAAAAAAGGGTGTGTCTTGATATCGATTGAAGAATGTGCGCGCCATATCGCAGATCTTCGTATGTAGACTATAACTTACCTCTACTTGACGCAATGTGTACGATCAACTTGCTTGGTTTTACTATTCTGTCCACAACAAACAGGTTGATCTTGCGATTTGGCACCTAGCGAGCGAATGGACGGACACAGAGACACAGATAGGGAATGTACAAGGTTACGTGCTAACGAACAAACACTAACAAACGAGCAACCGAAAGATAATAATGCCAACAGTTGCAGGTATCTGCAATTCCTAGACTCACAACATTTCACACAATTCTGTTTGCGATTGCTAGAGTATCGGTACAGTAGCAAAGTACGGTAGTACAGTAGGAAGTGCAGTAGGAGGATTGCAGTAGAAAATGAGGAGCAGTCGGTCGGTCGCAAAAACAGCAGCAAAAGACAACAGTGTCTAGTTAGGTTATCTCGGGGAAATGATAGCTTTCGTATTGGATGGTGTACGAAACGCGATCTGCCACAGTATTATGATGCCAAGCGGAATAGCGAACCGAACCGTCTAATAGACCATCTCCCTAGTCTGTCTGTCTGTCCGTCCGTCCTACTCTTTTTCTCACTCACTTGCTTGCTCCTTCGCTCGCTCTCTATAGTTGCGAGGATAGACAGTAACTGCTCGGGACGATGTGTGTGTACAATTCTGTACTGTACAGGTACGAATTAGGTGGATGCATGTATGAACTAAGTGTGCGTGCGTACGATATTGAGTTGAACGGATGGATTTCTTGCTGCAAGCCGCTGTTGACTTTAGTTTTGCTGCCAAATCCAAAGCAACGATAAACGCCGTATGCATCGGTATGACGCGATCACGGCGCAGGCACACACACACTCATAAACATACATTGCAAACTAACCAGAGTTTACGACTCAAACGTAAAAACAACGACGCCGACGACGACGAAGACAACGCTCATCTCGTCTGTTCTGGTCTCGTTCACGTCGATGCAAGTCTTCTAGTCACAAGATTCTGTCCCTGCATCCAAATATTGGATGGACGAGAAAGAGAGAGTGAGAGAAAGTGAAGTGAATAGTGTGGAGAGTTGTTAAAGCGAATAGATAAAAAGACGAGAAATTGGAAAGAGTGTGTGAGAGAGGAGGTGAGGTTAGATGAGATGAGATGAGACGAGATGAGATGATGTCGACTGAGGCGGAATAAAAAATAATAAAAGTGATAGTGAAAAAAGAAACAACATCATCAACGGCGCAGCTTGCAAACTCTTCCTCGTGTATTGGCATATCAATAAGTAATGCAGAAGGCAGTTAGCACAATCACATGCCTACCTTCTTTAGTGCACCGATATGAGTGTGTAATTCTAAACAAATCGTGGCTACCCTCTGCTCGAGCTTATGCAACCATTCCATCGCCGTGTCTACCATTCTCATATTTCTATCACACCGCTCCCTTCAATCCAAAATATAAGCTCTACTTCCTACTGCCCAGAACCGACTCCTACTACTACCTACATCCGCTCCCACGCAACTCAACTTCTTGTCCCAAACCTCGTTCAACTTGTTCTCATTCCTGCCATCTGCACCACGCGCATATCTCACTCTCATCTCTCTTCCCCCACCGTCATCGCTTCATCATCATCAACCATCTCGCCTTATGGCGCCTTCACAACGGAAAACCGATATTCAGTTCCTTTTGAACCGAACGAGTGTGGAAGATGTTGACAAATTACCATCCTTTCAATCCTCGCCCGCATGCTCCGTTCAACCTCAAGAACCTCCCATAACTGCTGCAGGTTCCGCTTCAGCATCCTCTTTATTGCGCTCTGTTACACCGAGTTCTGCGCAAAGTTCCTCACCATCTTTACCATCATTCAACTTTTACAACAACAACAATGCTCCCAATTCGACATCAACAACACCAACACCATCTTCCTCGCTACGAAGAGTATTAGGAAGTTCGGCACCTTATTATCGCAATCCGTTATGGTCGCTTGGCAGCGGCGGTGGAGGAGGAGGAGGAGGACTTCATATGCGTTCGCCTACCGACCAAGTTTATTCTACGAGACGTAAACTTGCGGATCCCAAGACTAGCGCCATGGACCCCGAACTCAACAAACGACGATATCTGTGTCATTTTCCAAACTGCGGATGTCGGTTCAAACAACGAGGAGGTACGCGAAGCAACATACATGCAAATCGTGCGAGCGAGCGGGCGTGCGCGACGACGACATAGGCGAGTCACTAACAATAGAATGATCAACAGACCTGAAAAAACACGTTCGTGTCGTGCATCACAATGAGAGAAAATTCATCTGTCAAACGTGCAACAAGTGCTTCGGTGAACGAGGGTACGTCGCGAACGAGAAAGCGAGGCGTTGCGCTGCGTTGCGTCGTTTTCCGATCGATTTCTAACGAGACTCATTCTTGCGTCTTCTTCTTCGTTGTGTGATTTCTTCTCCATTCCAACGGAATTTTGTGGGTGTGTTCACGATTTGCTTCGATTGTCGCGTTATCGTTCGCTTTGCGCAGGGTATGTGCTTCTAATCCGCCGTGGCGATTATTGTTCTTCTCGCGCTTTTCTACGCAAGCCTGTACTAACCTGTGAGGGATTCGTTTCATGATTGCAGAATCTCAACAAACACATTCAGTCGGTTCACAAGAAACTTCGACCTTTCAGTTGTCGACTTTGCTCTTCTGCGTACGCATCTGCAGATTCGCTTCGACGACACGAGCGAACACATCAGCGAAGATCGTTACTAGCAACTATAATATAGTGTGCAATTGTGTGCGCGTGTGGATGAGTCTTTGTATCCTGCACACACACACACGCAGACACGCGCACACACGCACACACACACGCACACAACTAAAAGTAAAAGCTTGATATCTAATATGAGTGGGGAGAGACCCTGCCCAAAACAAGGAACAACAAGCATGTGTGAGAGTCGTAACGGTAAGGCAAGGTTCCATACGAAATCGCACTGTAGCGTCGAAACACAGAGAGAAACGCCCGCTGCAATAGTTATTCGTGAGGTGCTCACAGGGGCGATCAGCGAGCGCGAAAATACTACCGAGTCGTGCAGATGAATGCCTTATGACTCCGTGCCACACCACACATAGACACGCAAATAGGGAAATGAAGAGTATGCGGAGTGGAACGATTAGTGCCGCACACAGGAATAATACAGCCCTTGTTGGATGGAGTATTTTAGTACTAGTAATAAACTAGGCGATAGTGACGGGCGTGTTCATGTTGTGGCAAAATACCGTCCGCAGCAGCTTACTGAGGATAGTGAGAGATGAGTGGATATGATTCGGAATATCTGGGTAGAGAGCTGTAACCTATTCGTTGACATTGGTGGTTGCCAATTCGGGATAAACTGGGCCGTTGTTCGATCGTTAAATTTCGCAGGGGCTTTAACGATCGGAGGATAGATGGTGATTATAATACTGTACAGTACAGTAGTGTGGTGTGGCACGACGTCGAGAATCTAGGAAGTATGTCGTAGAATGTGCGCGCGCACACAGAGACACACACACACACACACAGACATACAAACGCACGGAATGACGCGCGGAAGCAAATGGGGGTGTGCGTTGATGGCGGAAGACACCAACAGATAGTGCTGTGAAAAGTGGAAGTGATGGGTAGATGGTGGAGTTCGTGGAGGTGATGAGGAAAGAGTGGGAAGCGGCATGCGAAGAACGGGACTCGAAGTGAAATTGCAAGCAGCGAAGCAAGCTGCGTGCAAGCAAACAAGCACCACGCATCGAACGATCAATCGATCGTTAGTTGGAAATCGGCTGGCTTGGCAAGTGAATTGAAAAAAAGAGGTCGGAAACTGCCTATCACTTTCATGCTACAGTAGTCGTGATTGGGCGGGTGCTCGACGCTCTTCGATACGCCCTACACTGCATTCTTAGTCTTGTGTGCTTCTTCTGCAGCTAGCTAGCAGCAGCCAGCCAGCCAGCACCTCCCCAATTTCTATTATTTCTTCGTACACTACTGTACATCTCGAGAGTTTCTTTCTATTCCTTCAACAAAAATTATAACGGGTTGGTAAGATGTGCGGTACCGTGCGGTGCGGTGCAGTACGGTGCAGTTTGGTGCGGTACGGTATGGTGTAGTGTGCTGTGGCGTGGTGCGTCGTAGTGCATTGATTGCGGTCCGTCCGTTGTGTCAATCCGCCAAAGTGTCGGAAAACATAAGTTGAAACTAGAAATTACCCTAAGGTAATAACTCAATATTTGTGAGGCGCCAATTTATATGATAGACACGATAGCGTCGTCGGTTAATCTTGGACTCCAGATTTTGAGTCGAATTTTTGAAATGTGAAGAGGAGTGTCAAAGTGCGAGAGGGTGAGTGAGTCAGTGAGTCAGTGAACGAACGAGCAGGTGAGTGAGCGAGTGATTGTGCGCGCACAGTATTCTTGTACAGTCCAGTACTACTGTACTCTAGATAGTGAATCGGGCAATTGACATGTTATTACTGGCTTCATAAGCGCATCATAATCCCGACGGTGCCTTTTAGTGTCGATAACGCACAATACGATTCATGGCGTGATTTCTACACGTTTAACTGCACTCATCCACCCATAACATATAAACAGACCCACTCTCTCCCTCTAACTCTCACACGCTCTCGAACGCACCCCCACATTTTAAAACACTTCACACCCCACCTCACCCCAGCAGCTGCGTCGCCGCTCATTACGAATCTATTGCTTTTCATCTATCTTCTCTTTTCGTCATGTTGTCCCGTCGCTTTGCTCGGTTTCCGTCACCACGTATCTTGTTCTGGTGAAGCGCACCGAATCACTTTGTGCCCTCTGTACTACGCGCGCGCGCTCTTCTACTCTTTAGTTGTGCCGTGCCGCTACCTTGTTCCGATCTATCCTTTCTTGCGTAATGCCTCCATCCCTTCTTCCCTTCTTATCAATATCCAACCTCTACACACTTTGTGTTCGCGCGGGTCGTACTACTAGCACTCTGTAGCTCACTGTCTGCAGCTTATCACTATCACTATTTCCTTGCGTGAGCGTGATGGTGATGCTGTCATACATTGACAGTCTGTCTAGTTGGAAATACGTCTATTTCACGCTTTTTGCCTCCTCATCATCAACATTATCTTGAATCGATGTTTTTTGCATTCGTTACTATACCCACTGTCCACTCTCATTCATTGATTCATTTATCCATCCACCCCACTCGCACCCTAGCCCACGCCACGACATGCCACGCCACCCTCTTCACACCCCCCTCTTCACGTTGCCTCCGTTCTCGAACTGTCTTCTACATGTACTGTCCCCACAACCATCAATCGTTGTTGGATTTTGCTGTTAGAAATCCAGTCATTTTCACTACAGCATTAGAGCGTTTGACGCATTCAGAGTTTGTAACAGCTTCTATTCGCTTCCGTGTACAGTTCAAGTCTCGTGTGGGTGCGGGCGTGCGTGTGTTTGTGTGCTTCTTGTCAGCTTTCGTGGCCATTTACTACAGTACAGTTTCTTCGGTCCACCACGAGCAGTTACAAACTATGAACCATCCGTCTGATTTTTGCTTCGACGATGGCGTGATCAAATCAGATGGTTCTTGTTCGGGAATTCGACGCTTGCTTTGGACGGAATTTTCAGCATCTCGTGATGGCTCTTGCACCTGCCCAATAGGGATATACTGTACAGTCCTTTTTCTCATTGTTTCGTCCTATCTCGTGCCACTGTGCCGCTCGTTTACAGTCCTATCACGGTGTACTGTACAGGACTCGAGATTCTCGTTACACCTCTCTTGCCTAATAATTGCTCTATCTACATTCCACGTTTAACTCGGTGTCTTATCGTTCTATGTCTACAGTACAGAACTGCTTCTGCCCTCGTCTCGGACCGACTCAACGTTTCTACGATAAATGTCACTTTTCATTCAAGGGTTTTCGACTGATACTGTACTGCACTGTACAGTACAGTAACTTTACAGATATCTCACTACAGGACTCTGCTCTACTCTTTCCCGGTAGCGATTTTTCCTGCGTATCATCTGCGATAATCTGCACGCTTCTTTCGGTCCGCACGTTCGCTTCGTTATTTCCTGTTTTTGTCTTGCTGTACCCCCTCTTGATCCGTACCCCGTCGCACTAACTTGTTTCTGTCCGCTGGCTTTGCCTATTTGGATTTGCTGAAGATCTTAACAAGTTGCGGTAGCGCATGGTAAAACCCTTTTGTGCTTTGCTAGACTAAGGTATCGAAATAGCGATTGCTTTGTCTGCTTCCATTTAGAGCTTATGATCGACTTTCCATATTTTGGGAATACTACGTTCTCGGTTCTTGGCTCTATTGGACACAACATATTTACGTTTCTGGAACAGTACTACTATTGAGATTCGTAGATGAGAGCCGGATTTGCTCACTGTCCCATGCTGATGCCTTTTTTACAGAAGTACAGTAGTTCATTTTCGTATATTCCCTCCACCAATACTGCAGTGTAGTGTGGAATGTGTGGACGACTGCGGGCTCCCGCGCTGTCTTTTCTTGCGCCACTTTATTTGTAAGCAGATTAATATCTACGTCAATGCGAGAAAAAATATGCTAATTTCTGCGAAGTCTACGGTTCTTTCTTCACTGCACTGCTATTAGCGTTCTTTTGTGCAGTAGTCGGGGTCCACCAATAAATTATGACATCAGTCGCTGCTCCTATCAGCAGTGGGACGCCGCTTGCCAATGGCATCGAGTACATCATATTGTTTTAACTTCTTCAGCCTTTGATCTTTACGTTTCAGTTACAGTATCAATTTAGAAGAGCATCTTTACGGTTCTTCACGTGCCTGAAACCGATAAGATTCTGTACTTGAATAACTCCGAGTTGGCTAATCTATGACCCGACTCATATTACAGTAGGCAATTTGCTAATGTTAAAGATAGTAAAAGAGGGATTAGACAGTACTCGTAACACCAATGGAATAATAGAGAATCATACATACCGCGACAGCTGCTACAAACTCTAATTTTTATTTATTCGTGCTTTTACCACGAAATAGATTTCGGTATGAATTTTGAGTAGATGAAGACGCCACATGACATTACATTCTATTTTCAATGGATGGAAACCTAGAATATGGAAAAGTAACAATCATTGCTATTGCCATAGTCCAAGCGACGCAATCCCGCAGGTTCACCAAGAATTGATTAATGTTGAATTAATGCAATATTCTACTCGCCTTCTTTTAGCTATTCGGCCGTAGCAGAGGTAGAAACAAAAAAGATAAATAGACCTTTACTGCAGTGAACTACAATTTTTGGTGACTAGGCTTGATATTAGTAATTCTATATACAAGTTTGGAATCATGATGTATAGCAATTGATGATTCGTTGTCTACGACAGCAGCCTCAGCGAAAACTTACCGCGCACGAACGTTAAGGACCATCGATAACTCCCATGAGCAGAAGATACAACAACCAGTTATTGAGCAGGTCTTAAAAACCAGGCGACTATGAACAAGAATATAACATTTCCGCAACAGATCAACATAAAGAAATATTGAGTTTCTACAGTATAATCTTCGAGTACTAGGAATCTCTTCCCAAATTCTCCTGACCGGATACATACGATCCTACCTTTTGAACTGTTACCAGATCCATGCGAAAATAATTTTCAGAAGCACAAACTCAGACGTGCTCGGACACGTGCTGCGCATTTTATTCAAAAGTGCCATCTTACTTGGGGTCCCAGCACCGTGAGTTTTATGAGGACAGGGGGTCAGAAGGCTATGTACATAGTTACAAGTGCTGCTGCGGTACGAGTTTAACCTCAAGAACCGCATAGAGAAATTAAATGATTAGAGAGGCATTGACCAGTGAATTTATAAAGACTTGCAGTGAGCCGAAAGTATATGACGAACATACAAACGCGATAAGCACAATGTACTACAGAAACGATTTAAAATAAACTAAAGATAAAGAATGCACTTGTACTGGCGAGTGAAAATGCAGAAGATGCACTGATGGTGGCGATATAGGAATTTGTAGGATTCAGATAAATATGCTGTTCCCCCAAGACGAACATCAGCCAATACGGGTCCTACAGGCGTGAA
>JAAUYH010005822.1_pt1 | contig 14786 bp, 8 predicted proteins | sample 7278061 | NCBI WGS metagenome assembly JAAUYH01 (sample SAMN14350203, study PRJNA611818) | marine sediment metagenome | isolation source: surface marine sediment (0.6m) | place: French Polynesia: Moorea | collected 2018-08
ATAAAGCCAGTGTTTTGGTCGGGATGCTGCAAGAATCAGAGGATCCTTTATTGAGTCAATTTTTGATGAATGCTCTTCAAAACTCTCGAGCTTCCTTCGTTACCAATGCTTTTATAAAGCAACTCAACACTCCAATGCAAATTCTCAATGATCGCAACTCTAACATTAATGCTATTCCCAACACTAATATGGTTAATCATTTCAACGTTGACGGTTTTGCTTATCTAAATAACAACTATCTTGCCATTAACAAACTTACTCATCAGCATCACCTTCAGAATCTTGCCAACTCTACTGAACTCCTCAAAACCCTTGCAGACCTCTCCCGCCAAGAAGGAGAAGACCGCTTCGCTCGCTATGGTGCATTTGTTCTGCTCTCCAGCGTTACTACCTCGGAAGCTTTTAGTCTTCTTGACACTCACCAATCTGATTTTTTGAAGCTCATCGAAGCCAACTTCACAGCCGACCTCCCCTTCTATCTCCCTGAACCCTTATCCTCCGATCAAACAGAACCCCCTAATCCTTTTGATGAGTTAACCCTTATTGCATTCAATCCCTACAGTTCTTCCGATAGTCTATTCGTCGAGCCCACCATCCGCTACATTCCCCAAGGGGCAAAACCTGGCGAAACTCGGGAAGCAGTGACCGCCCGCCTAGCTGGGAAACCTGCCGTTTGCCGTTTCCCTTGGGTCGCTAAAAACTGGAGCCGCTGTCAGGACTAAGTTGTTAAGGTTGTTGGGTTGGAGGAGGTTGAGTGTAGCAATTGTAAGTTTTTGTGATAGAAATCTGGATGAGAGCGAAAAAATGAGTTAGAAGGAGATTTATTGGGCTGGTATCCCGTCTGAGTTGAGATCAACCTGGATAGCGGCAGTTTTGGTTAAATTGTTGAATTTGCTACGAAATCGTCCATAAACGTGCTTGAAGGAATTGCGGGGTTCAGGAGGCTGGGATGTCTTGGGAATCGAGTTTTTTTAAGAGTATGGGGCGATGGTCTGGGATGGGACTATTGCTTGGGGGTTGTTGGCTGATGGGAGCGCCAGTAGGGTTGGCGCAGGAGGGAAGAGTTGAGACAAGTCAGGAGGAAAATCAGCAGGTCGTTGAGTTGATTAATCAGCTTAAAGACCCAGACTCAAATGTTCGTAGAAGAGTTTCTAGAGAGTTGGGAGAGATTGGTTCAGAAGTGGCAGTCCTTCCTCTCATCAGCGCTCTCCAGGACTCAGACTCAGGGGTTCGTAGGAACGCTGCCGAAGCATTAGGAAAGATTGGTTCAGTATTAGCGGTCAACCCGCTCATCGCTACGCTCCAGGATTCGGACTCGGTTCGTCGCGCCGCTGCCTGGGCATTAGAAAATATTGGTGAAGCAGCGGTCAACTCGCTTATCACAGCTCTCTATAGTCGAGACGACGGAGTTCACAGTAGCATTTCCGGAATATTAGCAAATATTGGTGAAGCCGCGGTCAATCCTCTTATCAAGACCCTCCAAAATCCAGAATCCAATTTGTTTCGTCACAACGCTCTCAGCACTGCTGCTGATTTACTAGGAGAAATAGGTTCTGAAGCAGCAATCAATCCGCTCATCGCCGCTCTTCAGGATCCAGACCCAGAAGTTCGTGGTGGCGCTGCTAGGGCATTAGGAATAATGGGTGCAGAAGCAGCAATCAATCCGCTCATCACTGCTCTCGAGAATCCATCATACAGTGTTTGGCGTTACAACGCCCATAGCGATGCTTCGGAGGCATTAGTAAAGATTGGTGAGGCAGCGGTCAACCCGCTCATTACTGCTCTCCAGAATCCAGAATCAGGGGTTCGTAGCAGTGTTGCTAGGGTATTAGGAGAGATTGGCTCAGAAGCAGCGGTCAATCCTCTCATTACTGCTCTTCAGGATCCAGACTCAGGGGTTCGTAGAAGCGTTGCTGCTGCATTAGGAGAGATTGGCTCAGAAGCAGCGGTCAATCCTCTCATCGCGGCTCTCCAGGATTCAGACTCAGGAGTTCGTACCAACACAGCCAGGTCATTAGGAAAGATTGGCTCAGAAGCAGCGGTCAACTCTCTCATCACCGCTCTCCAGAATCCAGACGATACATCCGCTGTGCAGATTTCCCTTGGCGTTCGTAGTTTCGCTAGTGGTCAAGCCACCTGTGCATCAGGACAAATTGGCTTAGAAACAGGGCACATCCGGAATATCATTCGTGGTAACGCTGCTTGGGCTTTGGGAGAGATTGGTTCAGGAACAGCGGTCAATCCTCTCATCAGCGCTCTCCAAGATCCGGAAGTTTGGGTTCGTGCTAATACCGCTGCAGCATTAGGAAAGATAGGTTCAGACATAGCCGTCACCCCTCTCATCAGCGCTCTCCAAGATCCGGAAGTTGCGGTTCGTGCAAATGTTACCTGTGCATTAGGAGAGATAGGTTCAGACATAGCCGTTACCCCTCTTATCAGCGCTCTCCAGGATCCAGAAGTTTGGGTTCGTGCAAATGCTGTTGCTGCATTAGGAGAGATTGGTTCAGAAGAGGTGGTCAACTCTCTTATCACGGCTCTTCAGAATCCTGACAATGAAGTTCGCCGTAGTGCTGCTAGGGCATTAGGAGAGACTGATTCAGATGCAGCTGTTAAGACCCTCATCGCAGCTCTCCAGGAACAAAATTACGTTGGAGTTTGGTTGGATGCTGCCGACGTCTTAATCGACACTCTGGAAGAATCAGAAAATCCTATAGTTCGCGGACTGTTGATGCGAAACTTGCAATGGAATCGAGCTTCCTTCGTGACTGATGCCTTAATAAATCGACTCAATATTCAAGCAGAAGTGCTAAGCAACCGCTACCGCGCTATTGCCAGTCTTAGTCATCAGCATCACCTTCAGAACCTTGCCGACTCTAGCGATCTCCTTCAAACTCTCTCAGATCTTGCCCTACGCGAGGGAGAAGATCGCTTCATTCGCTACGGGGCACTTCTCCTTCTTTCCAGCATCAACACACCCGAAGCGCTCAGCCTCCTCGACGCCCACCAACCGGATTTTTTGGCCCTGATTGAAGCCAACTTCGAAGCTAAACTCCCTTTCTACCTCCCTAACCCCCTCCCCTCTGATGAAATAGAATCTCCTGAGCCTTTCGTGGAGCCAACGATGATTGCGGCAGTCGATCCTTACACATCCCCCTCCAATAGCTTGCCCGTTGATACTTTGCCTCAGCTCATCATCCCCTCCATTGACCAAGGGGATGATCCGGGTGACAACCTGGATGATGTTTCAGCCGATCCTCCAGAAACTCTGGATGAAGCGATTGCCCAGCTAGAGCGCCCTCCCGCTGTTTGCCGCTTCCCCTGGGTCGCCAAAAACTGGAGCCGCTGTCGTAACTAAGTTAAGTAAAGCCCTTTCCCAACTGTGAATTCCAACCCCTCAACCCCTAACAACGATGCGATCCAAGATTTTGAGGGCGGCGACCTTCGGGGCAAATCATTTCCCGGCCCCCGGCGCTACGCCAACTTCCGCCACATCATCACCGGTCCGCCTCCTGTACTGCACTACTTTCACCAAGCCTTCGCCCTGTTGCTTGCTTTCTTTGCAGGCTTCACCACCGCCTATGCAGTAGCTACATTCACATTTCTATTTGAAGAGTCTAATCCCAGGTTCTGGCAATTGGGCTTGATCATTGGATTCATCATTGTCACTTTCTGGATTTTCACCCTCTGGAAAGGATTAACCTATATCCTTGGCATTATTAGCATTATTGTCATCTTCCTGATTGTCATAACGGTGGCTATTGCAGACAAAGATATTGCAGGTCGTACTGCCCTCAATACCCTCTCTATCAGTGGCTCTATTGCCGGTATTGTTGGTCTTGCTGAAGCACTTGTCCTTACCCAAGCGTTTCTCCGCCACCTAGCCTTCAGCATTCTCGGATTAGTCATTGGAGCTGAAGTTGGCTTAACCATGGAATCAACCCAAGCAGAGAGAGTTGGGCTCTTTCTAATTAGCGCCCTTATTTTAGGCTTGGGATGCTATATGGGACGGCGCGCCCTTCAACCTAACCCTGATCCTCGCTACAAAATCCTACAAACCCTTGCTATCAATATCTCCACCTGGCATAGTACCTGCTTCCGAGACGCCGACCTTACCGCTGCCGACTTCAGTAACACCACCCTCCGTCACACTGATTTTAGCAATGCCACCCTTACCCGTACATGCTGGCGCGACGCAAAATTCCACCAAAACAATCTCCAAGGCACCTACCTGGCCAATCCCAAAATTCGCCGCCTTGTCACCACCCTTGACGGACAAGGTCAAACCTTCGACCGCCTCGATCTGCGGGGCGTCAACCTCAACGAAGCCAACCTCAGTGGCGCCAGCTTTATCGGCGCCGACCTCAGCAACGCCACCCTCCAAGGCGCTAACCTCACCAACGCCAAACTCGCCCAAACCCAACTCTACGGCGCCGACCTCACCGGCGCCATCCTCACCGGCGCCTACATCGAAAACTGGGGCATTTCCCCCGAAACCCACCTCGACGCCATCCAGTGCGACTACATCTACCTCCGCCTCCCCACCGACGACAACCCCGACCCCTACCGCAAACCCGACAACCGCGACGAAACCTTCCAAGCCAACGACTTCACCGACTTTATCGCCCCCATCCTCAATACCCTCAAAGCCTACAGACAACAGACCCGCCAACCCACCCCCGACGCCGCTACCGCCAAAACCCTCGACCTCTATCACCGCGAAGGTATCGACCCCACCGCCGCCGCCATCGCCCTCCAACAACTGATCGACCAACACTCAGAAGCCCAAATCCAAATCCTCAGCATCAAAGGGGTTGACCAAAAAATCCGCATCCAAGCCAGCATTGCCGCCTCAGTCGATCCCTCCCCCCTCAACACCGACTATTTCCAGCGCTACAACCGACTCGCCACCCAACCCAACTCCAATCTCCAAACCCTCTTCGAAACCCTCGCCGCCCAACACACCCAACTCCGCTCCCTAGAAGCCCGCATCGCCGCCGCCACCGATAGCCCCGGCTCCTACGTGACCATCCCCCCCACATCAAACACCCCGCCCCGCCGAACAGCCTTGCAACGGAAACGCGATCGCCTCCACACTGCAATCGATCAACAAAACCAACACCTGGATATCTTGGAGGCAGAATTAAACGCCGTTCATGGCCAACGAAATCTGGAAATGAATGACGCCAACCGCCTCAAACTCCGGCGACAAATTGAACAGTTAGAAGAAAACTTCGAAATTGAGCAAGCTAAATTGGCCAGATTAGAACAACAACTGAGCGAACTCCCTCTCTGACTAGCATGGCTTCATGATTTTGAACAAAACCAATCCTAGTCCTATCCCCATAGCAATCAAGATTACGAACAGCCATCCGCAATGAACCAGATGTCCTGCAAGCTTGCTAGTATACGCTGAATATCCGCATCTGATATGTCCATTCCAGACAGGCCACAGATAGCGGTTCAGTTCTCTTAGGCGATCTTACTCTTGTGCCGCCAGAATGAACTGCATGTAGAATTTTGTCGATCTAGCAACGTTCGATCTTCAATACCTACAATCTTCCAATCCTTTCCATTACACTGAATGTATATGAAGAGTTACTAATTACGCCTACTCCTCCATGCCCGAAGTCATTGAAATTCCCATTGAACTCACTCGCTTTGAACTTCCCCAAGCAGTTCAAGCACGCTTGCAATTTTTGTTAGATCGTCAAGATGAAGGACATATTCTGTCTCAACCAGAGCGGCAGGAAGCAGAAGGACTCGTTGAACTCGCAGAGTTTTTATCTTTACTGCGCTTGCGCGCCGCACGGGTAATCAAGTAATCGTAGATGACAACGATCCCAGCTTCCCTTCGTCGATTGGTGATTCAAAGAGCCGACAATCGCTGTGAGTATTGCGGGATATCTCAGCTTGGACAAGTCGCTACCTTCCATATTGACCATATTGTCCCAGTAGTGGCAGCTGGCGAAACAGTCGCTGAAAATCTAGCTCTTGCCTGTGTATCCTGTTCTCTTCGTAAGGGAGCACGGCAGGAAATAGAAGATTTGGAAACGGGTGAAGTGGTCTCCATTTTTAATCCTCGTCAACAGTTATGGAAAGAGCACTTTGTGTGGAAAGGCGTAGAAGTGGCTGGATTGACGCCGACAGGTCGAGCAACCATTCAAGCACTTGATTTAAATCGGCCAACAATGCTGGCAATTCGGGCAGAAGAGGAATTGCTGGGTCGTCATCCACCGCCATAAACTTGCAGCTGATGGCAGTGGATGTACCAGTTATAGCCAACTTGTCACTTAAATTCATTCTTCCATTAAAGAACTGGTTGGGGTCGAATGCAGCAGATTGGCAATATCACATATTAGATGTCCATTGGGTTCATAACCTTTATACATTTTCGATCACGGCCATCACCTCAATCTCGATCAGAAAATTCTCATCCGCCAGCGCCGCCACACCAATCCACGTGCAGGTAGGCGGCTGCTCTCCCTCAAACACCTCATTCAACGCATCTGTTATCTGCTGCGCTTTATGAGAAGCATAGTCCACTATATAAAGCCGCATGGATACAACATCCGTCAACTTCGCCCCAGCAGCGCTAAGACCCTTCTCAACATTCCGTAGCGCCTGCAAGGTTTGCGCCTTCAGATCCTGCTCGCCAATGATCGTCTGCTGAGCATCCCAAGCAACTTGCCCAGACATGAAAACCATTTTGCCCGGAGGCGTTGTTACGATCTGGGAGAAGCCATATTGGAGACTTGGGAAGAGATCAGGGGGGTTGAGATGTTGCTTTGGCATGGATATTACTCATTCCCATTCTTCGAATTCTAATAACCCATTTTGTAACAGAGTAGTGAACTGCTGTCGTCGAGTTTCAAAGCCCGCTGCAATCCAGATGAAGACACTCCCCACCAGCAAACCAATTACCCATTTCGACAGGGGATAAGTGAAGATTAAAATCACCATTTGGTAAAACACGATCGCTAAAAACGTCACCACCCCCACCACGAAAAACGCTCGAATCCGCAATCCTAGACCTAGAAAAATGCCGATAATCCCGATAATGCCTGGGATAAAGCCGGATTGGGAATAGAGCGCCAGAGCGGTGATACAGATGATTCCCATACCAAGGCACCGGAGATTGTGCCGCAGCGATCGCCCACTCTCTGACCGACAGGCCGGTTCAAACCAGGTGAGACCGATAATCGACAGACCCACCAAACAAGTTCTGGCAAACGTGCTGTTCTCAGGCGGAATCAACAACCACACCGCCCAGTCCATCAACAGCAAACTGACATACAACCAGCGAATCTGCCTTCGTTCCCAGCTCAACCAACCATAGAAACCCGCCATCAACAGCAGACTCTCGAAACTTGGAGTCCCATCAAGCTCCAACATATAACTTTTCGACACATTGGCGCCGACAGTCACCAGAGGCGCCAGGATCGCCGCCAATCGCCAGGGACGGTTCGACCACCCCCACTCTCGCCAAGGTAGAAGATAAACCCCCGCCGCCGCAAACGCCGCGATCGCCCCCGCCCAGGGTTTCAGACGCAACGCAATTTCGCTCAACACGGGCGTTGTGAAGGTCGTATATAATGCAATGCCCGTCGCCTCCAGAATCCCCAGGTACAACCAAACCTCACCTGCAGCCGGGTTGGACTGATTGCGCCCCTGCATAATGGCGTAGCGGGTTAGGAAGATACCCGCCCCCAGACCCACTAGCCTATTCACCTCTGCCGGATAGAACAGGACTCCAAGGAGGAGCAAACTTCCCAAGCCCCAATGCAAGTGGGAGATCATTGTCAATTCGGTTGACGGTAAGCGCAGGTAGCCTGTCAGCCAGGGAGTCAAAATCCGATAAACATAGACAATCGTGGCGGCCAGCGCAGCCATTGCCAGCAGTTGATCCCCCGGAGTCATCCCCCTAACTTGGTAAAAGAGCAGTTCATAGGCGGACAGTGAAATTCCCGCCACCGCCAAATACAGCAGGGGTTTGAAGATAGCCTGGCGTCGCCCCACGCCAATCACAATCAACACCAGCCCCAGCGTACTGAATCCCGTCCAATGGGCCAACAGATTCCAGCGCAGCGCACTGCCTAACGCCCCATACATCAGCGGCATCACATGCCAGCAACTCAGCATTTCCGGGCGATTGGTTCGTCGGTGCCACCAGTCTCCAAGGAGCTGGGTAAGCAGTCCCAAAGCGGTATTGGCGATCGCGAGGGCGATAATGGATCCGCCGATAACGCCCCAAACTTCCAGCGTCACCAGTTCCAGACTCCAGCCCAGAGCGTAGAGGGTCCAGTTGGTAGGGCTTTTCCAAGTGCGATAGGTAATCGCGCCTAGCATGATGGCGGCTGACCCCACCGTCGCTGGCGAAGCTGGACTGAGATTCCAATACACCACTAAAGAATCGAGGGTTAACCCCATCAACGCCAGACTTGCCAAGCCGATGGCCCACCCATCTAACGCTTTACCGTACAGCGCTTCCAGGCGGATCGAGTATCGCAGCAGTCCGCTTCGCAGCAACCACAGGCCCATGACGGTGATCCCGATCGCCAAAAGCCAGCCGCCAATTGACATAAGCCGCCAGCTTCCTACTCCATCCCAGAGGCAGAGGCTCAGCATTCCCACCCCATACCCCACGGTAATCACAGCCGCTCCCCGCTTCTCCAGGAAGTGGGTATGGGCCAGCATCAATATCGTGGCTACCCCCAGCAGCAGCAGTCGAGCGCCTGGGACAGCGATCATCGGCGCCTGAGCCGCCAGGAGCGCTGCAACCCCCCACTTCAGCGTCTGGGCCGATCGGATCGGCTGCCAACTGCGATAGGCGCTGGACAGCATCAGCAACGCCAGGGTAATGGTGACCAGAATAGGGGATTGGAGTCGCCAGGATGTTTCCAAGGTTGGCGCCTCCGCCAGGTCTGCGGACAGTCCGGCCAGAGTACCCACCCATAAAGCGATCGCCCAGCCATCCGTTGCATTAGCATAGAGTTTAGCGAGAACACCTGTACGCCGAATCAACCCATGACGCCAGATCCACAACCCCGAAAGCGAGATCGCTGCTATCAATAGCCAGTAAGCGGGAGCGTCTCTGAAAGGCAAGGGCGACACCAGCCATAGGCCAAAATTGAGGCACCCCAATCCCAGCCCAACAGTGATTGCCGCCGCTATCCAGTGTTTTAGTATATGGGTCTGGATGACCAGTAACAGAGTGGCGATCGTCAAACTAAACCAGCGGATTTCTGGTAGGTTTAGCAATGGGATTTGGGTTAATATCGCCACTGCCACACTGAGCCAAAGAGCTAGGGGTTGTCGGGTTTGCCAACTGCGATAGGCGGTCGCCGCCATCAACAACACAGTGGTCATCAGGGCCGGAATAGGTTCAATCGCCAGCCTAGGGTCGACAATGACGACAGAACTAATCAGCCAAAATATATCCGCGCTACAGAGGGCGATCGCCCAACCGTCGAAGGCTTGCTGATAGAGCGGCCCCAGCCGAGAATTGCTTCGAGTTAATCCATGCCGTATCAGCCACAGGAACATCGTCGCGATCGCCCCCAGCATCCCCCAGGTCGCCAGCGGCAGTCCGGGCAGCAGCTGGTGCGTCATGGAGCCGACAAATCCGATGCCAAAGCCTACGGTAATCGCGGCGGATAAAGGCTCCTGGAGATATCGGGTATTCACCAGCATCAGTCCGGTGGAGACGGCCAAGCTGAAGGAACGCAAAGGGGGAACGCCTAGGGTCAACACCTGCGCCAACCCCAACGTCGCCACACTCAACCCGCTGGCCAGTCGACGACGAGTATGGACCCGGGCGATCAGCCCCGTCAACATCAAAGGCGCAATTAACCACAACCCTCCCCAGATAGGTTGGCCAAGGGGATGTCCCCAGACGCTATCTAGTTGATGTTGAGAGGTCAGATTCAGCAGCAGACAGGTATAGGACAGCCATCCCAGCACCAGACCAAACTGCCAGGAACTCTGGCGCAACAACTTAGATAATGTTGTAGGCGGAGACTCGGGATCCGGCGACAGCGGTTGCCCCAGGCTCAGACACCACTCCCCCGCCATCAACCCCAACCCAATCGCCGCCCAGGGGACAAGACCCAGCGTTGGCCCCCACCAGTCAATGGCGCAGACTAAGGTGATCAATCCGCCAAAGTGGGTGAAAATCGCCAGCGATCGCACCGTATCCGCGGGCAGATGCCGTTGCCGATCGGGGGCCAGATTGCGTCGTTGCTGTCGCCCGGCCACTCCGCCCAGCGCTAGGGTCGATAGCCCCAAACTGATGGTGCGCAGCACCGGGAATCCCAGACTCAACCACACGAGAGCGCCGCCAAATACGCAAGCCAGCCCCCCCGTAAATTTAGCCAGTTGGCGTTTGCGCAGCTGCATTAAGCCTTCAAAGACCGCCAGAATCACCCATAGATAGGGAAACAACGCCACCCCTAACAGGGCGCTGGGCATCGCCTCCGTTCCCGTCAGTCGAGTCGCCCAGTCCACCACCACCTGTCGTCCCGCAATCGGCGCGATCCGCCAAGCCAGCCAGATCATCTGTAGCCCGACCAGCAGCAGGATGCTGAGATCAACGCGCCTCCAGGCTCGCAATACCCGCCGCACGAATACCCAAACGACTAAACCGCTGACTATCAATGCCTGCCAGGGAATCGTTTCAACCGATAACAGCCATCCCAACAGCAGTAAACACCCGCCCCCCTTCTCCCAAACCTTTCGGGGAATGACTTGGGCAGTCGCCTTTGTCGTCGCCGCCGGAGCCTGCTGGATCAGCAGCCAGCCGCACAAGCCGATGGCCAACCCCAACTGTGTTACCGGAACATGGGCGATGAAAAGGGCCCGCAGCAACAAAATGGCGATCGCATAAATCAGCACGGCTCCATTCAAACTAAAAGGAGAGCGATGCGACGCCGTCTGGTCTGTAGAAGGGGGCTCCGCCGTCGCCGATGGCGGTGGGCGATATGCGCCCAGGAAGGTAGCCCCAACCACGCCGGTATAGGTGGCGAGTATGGGAAATCCGGTAATGCCCCAGCCTAAATGGAGGTAGCTCAACCCTAGATGAGTCAGCAGCGGAATAGATATTCCCGGTGAGTGTGTTAGGCGGCGCGATCTCGCCCGAAAGACCTGGATGGTCAGCCGCGAGAGGGAGGCGATCGCGACCACCGCCACCAGCCACTGTAGCCACGATCTCCATAATCCAAAGCTATCAATCGCCAGAAAGTTCAGCGGTATTAGCAGTAGGGTAATGATCTGCAGCGCCTGGGTCGTCAACCGCAGGTTAGGTTTTTGCCCAGCCCAGAAACTGCTACCCCAGAAAATCAGGGTGTAGCACCACAGAATTCCATACTGAATAACCGCCGGGAACCGTTCCCATTGACTGGCCGCCAATACCCCCGACGAAACCACCACCATGAATACGCCCAGCAGCAGTAACCACAGGACGCTGAGTTCGGCGACGAAGGATTGCAGGATCTGTCCCAGACGATTGGGGGATTTCCGACGGGGCGGCGGGGCGAGTCGTCTTGCGGGGACAGGTTTTGGAGATGTTTTTTGGGGTTGCGCTGCAGGGCGTGGACGACTGACCGGGGCAACCGATGGCTTTGGCGCCGGGAGATGAGCCATCTGGGGGATACCGGGCGGAGCCAGAGAGGTCAGGTGTGACCGGCAAAGCTGGAGAACTTTCTCGTGAGACAGCAGATCCAACTGTAACCAGGCGTCCAATCCGGTTAACAGTTCGGGTGCATTGGCCCGAATTTGGACTTCAACAACTAAATGCGCCTGGGACAGCAATCCCATTTGCAACCACGTATCCAGTCCCGCCAGAAAATCTTCGTTGGAGCGCAGTGTGATATCAACATTAAGTGTACTGGGACGAGCCGCGGTGTCTTGGGCGAAGATGCGAATACTGACCTGCCCAACATCAATCAACCCTAGATCAAGCCATGTGTGCAATCCTTTTAACAGGGCTGCTTGTCGCGTATGGGTTGCTGCGTCAATAAGAATAAAGCGATCCGAGGGAAGAGCCATGATCGTCCCGCCTGGTAGAGGCTATTTCCCCATTATCCTCTGACTAAAAGACTGATCCACAAACCGACATACGATCTCTGAAGCATTACCCGAGTTGATAAATCCATAAATTCCTACAAACAAAGGCTGTCGGGACATACAGCGTTTATCAGCGATATCAGTTCAAGTTCTCAACCCTGTAACGTTTCACAAACACTGCATAGCAAGACTATCAACTTAAAGCGGGAACCTGACTCGCAGGAGAATACAGGAGTCAGAAGGCAGAATCTAGGTCAGATATCGGCTTCAAGCGGGAGCTTACCCCTGAGGGCGAAAACAGGAGCCAGGAAACAGAATTCAGTTCAGATACCAATTCCACACAAGGGATTTTGCTTGAGGGCGCTTACAGAAGACAGAATTCCAGTTCGACAGTCTCTTCCGCACTCAGCTTTTTGAGTTATCAGCCTTCTGACTCCTGACTCCTGACTCCTGACTCCTGACTCCTGACTCCTGATTTCTAACTTCTGACTTCCTTCTCCCCTGAAGGGGCATACAGAGAATTTGGCAGGGATTTTTGGACCCTTGACTAAACCATTTAGAATAGATGAACGCAAGCTAAGCAATCTCTATTCCAATATTCATCTTTGCTCAATTTGAGCGGGTGAGACTTGTCCATTTCAGTAAACCTGTTTCCCTATGTTTGAAGCCCTTGCCGACCGTTTAGAAGGCGCCTGGAAATCATTACGCGGCCATGACAAAATCTCTGAGTCCAATGTTCAAGACGCTTTGCGGGAAGTCCGCCGCGCCCTTCTAGAAGCGGATGTCAACCTAAAGGTTGTCAAGGACTTCGTTGCTGAGATTCAGACTAAAGCCCTGGGAGCCGATGTCATTGCCGGGGTCAGGCCCGATCAGCAATTCATCAAACTGGTGCACGATGAGTTGGTGGCGGTGATGGGGGACACTCATAGTCCCCTAGCCAAAACTGAATCTGGTCCCACCATTGTGCTGATGGCGGGTCTGCAAGGAACGGGTAAAACCACCGCTTCAGCCAAGTTAGCCCTGCATCTGCGCAAGCAAAACCGTAACGCCATGCTGGTGGCGACGGATGTCTATCGCCCTGCTGCGATTGATCAGCTGATTACGCTGGGCAAACAAATTGATGTCCCTGTTTTTGAACTGGGGAGCGACGCTAATCCAGTGGAAATCGCCCGCCAGGGGGTAGCCAAGGCGAAAGAGGATGGCGTAGATACGGTTATTATCGACACCGCCGGTCGTCTGCAAATCGACGAAGACATGATGGCGGAATTGGCCCAGATTAAATCAGCGGTGCAGCCAGACGAGGTACTGCTGGTGGTGGACGCCATGACGGGTCAGGAAGCCGCTAACCTTACCCAAACTTTCCATAGCCAAATCGGCGTTACAGGCGCGATTCTGACCAAAATGGACGGCGACTCTCGGGGGGGCGCGGCCCTTTCAGTTCGGCGTATCTCTGGCCAGCCGATTAAGTTTATTGGGGTCGGGGAAAAGGTGGAAGCCCTGCAGCCCTTCTATCCCGATCGGATGGCTTCCCGGATTCTAGGCATGGGCGATGTCCTCACCCTGGTGGAAAAAGCTCAGGAAGAGGTGGATCTGGCGGATGCGGAGAAGCTGCAGGAAAAAATTCTAACGGCGAAGTTTAACTTCAACGACTTCCTGAAGCAGACCCGCATGATGAAAAATATGGGCTCTTTGGGCGGCATCATGAAGCTGATTCCCGGTATGGGGAATAAGATTTCAGATGATCAGCTACAGCAGGGCGAGGTCCAGCTCAAACGCTGCGAAGCCATGATCAATTCCATGACGAAGCAGGAGCGGGAAAATCCTGAATTACTATCAGGCTCTCCGAGTAGACGCCGTCGAATCGCCAAAGGCGCTGGCTATGCAGAAAAAGACGTCGGCAAGCTGGTCAGCGACTTCCAGAAAATGCGCAGTTTGATGCAGCAAATGGGACAAGGCAATATGGGTTTCCCTGGCATGGGCGGTATGCCTGGGATGGGCGGCGGTTTCCCCGGCATGGGCGGTATGCCTGGGATGGGCGGTCCCCAGGCGGGGTTCCGCGGTTATGCAGGCGGACAAGGCCGGAAGAAGAAGAAAAAGCAGAAGAAAAAGAAGGGGTTTGGGACGTTGTGATCCTGAGGGATGTGCGTAAAGGTAAAGTCCCAGTAGAAGGTAGTGGATGGGTGGATGGGTGGATGGGATGTTATTTACCTGCAGATCCCTAAGCCACCTGAATATTGGGTTCCATCTGTCCTAATCGTTGAAGAATCCCGACAACGGTGAAAAGTTCGTTGCCGGGATTGATTAGCGAAAATAATCATCCGACCGCGAACTATTTCACCCGCTTCCTCTACTGCAATCTCAACTTGTTTTTCTGCCGTTGGCCGGAAAGGGCGACGATAAAAACCTGCCACCGATAAAAGCGGCGATAAGACCACCATCTTCACAATTTCCTCGTGAACGGGGTACTCATCTAGGTAGAGAAAATCCGCAACCTATGGCGGGGAATACGAACGCAAAAAGGAAGGCAACGCAGATTTGGGAATTCGCTACTACGCCATTTATCCGTCCAATCAACGGTCCCGGCGCAAACGTCAGCCCTTAGAGGTTTACGCTTTAGTCAGACACCCCCGGCAAAGCCGGTGGCTTAATGAATGTGACCGCCTCAAAGGCGGATGTCCTTGCCGGGGGTGTCTCAATCAGTCTCTAAAATTGTCCCCCTTTATCTG